>JAEEGF012069846.1_pt1 | contig 66910 bp, 53 predicted proteins | sample 9134171 | NCBI WGS metagenome assembly JAEEGF01 (sample SAMN16246542, study PRJNA631951) | gut metagenome | biome: gut microbiome; feature: rumen; material: AP-attached | host: Bos | place: Iran: Karaj | collected 2018-10 | reverse complement strand
AATTAACCTCTTGATTTTCAGCTCCCTATGCTTTTGAGCGGTAGACGGGACTCGAACCCGCGACCCTCGGCTTGGGAAGCTGATGCTCTACCAACTGAGCTACTACCGCAAATCTTTGCAACCTAGATTGCAAGATGTATCATCTGCCACTCAAGCGTCGCTTTCGTTGATGACGTCAATGACGCTGTCACCGTTTTCTGTCTCGAAGTAGCGTACCGTCAGGGTATCGTTAATTTCCCATGACTGGCGGTGATCACTATCCAGATCAGGATAGGTGAACTCAATGGTGTCTTCACCCACCTTGAGGTAAACGCTGTTCATCGCGCCGTCAACAGCTACACCGGTGACCTGGATGGCTGTGTCGACAACTTGGACCTGAGGCACAATGGAATCATTATCTTCATTCTCCTGCTGGCTCTCACCAACGCAAGAGAACAATGACATGAAAAACAGAGCACCAAAAACCAAAACTAATTTCTTCATGTTACTACAGTGTTAGTTGATTGTTTTACGACCGCAAAAATAATGCTTTTTTGCCGAGGTGACAAAATAATCCAGTTATTTTTGCGTGGCTCAAGTCATTGGGTCAGAACTTGTAGCTGTCACTGTCGAGGTTGTCGAGTTCCTCGAAATCGGATATTTCGTCCTCGCTGTACTCCTCGTCACCGTAGAATTCGCTCTTGTCAATGGCTTCGATGTTGTTAGCATCAGGAATCTTGGGAATTGAAATGAAGTCGGTGATGTCAACGCTCTCGGCAGGAGGATTGCCCACCTTGCGCTCGCACAAGGGATCGTGCAGATTCTTGCCGGGAATGACTTCTTTGAGTTTCACTTTAAAGAAACGTTCCATCATATAGTCAAAGACAAACTTCATTCGCTGTCCTTCATCCTCCAACAGTTCATCGAGTTGTGTGTCATCCATAATCCAGATGTCCTCATCGCTGTCGCTTCCCATGTCCATGCATGTGACCTCTTTCTCCTTATTCCACTCTTCGTCGCAAATGTAAAAGGAGTCCATCTGTTCCTTGCTGTAGCCAGCAGAGTCCAGAATGATGTTTCGAAGTTGCATGAATGTTGCCGTTGAGTCAATGGCAATCTGGAGCTTGAAGTTATCGGCCTCGTCCGAGACAATGACAAATTTGTAAATCATAACTGTAGTATTGTTCTATCGGTTTGATGCTGCGAAATTACTAATACATTTTCATCAAGCAAGTGTTTTTAGGTTTTTTTTTCAATCTTGGCCGTAAAAAGGGGCTCGACGCTCCATAGAAACACGAAACCACACCTGTTGAAGGGTGTGGTTCCACATTATAAGTAAACGATTCTTATTCATCAAGGCACCAGTCTATAGGAGCGGAAGACCTTCTGAATCTTAGCCAATGCTATCTCAACCTGCTCATGAGTGTGGGTTGCCATGAGGCTAAAGCGGATGAGGGTGTCGTTGGGCGCAACAGCGGGCGAAACGACCGGATTGACAAAGATTCCCTCGTTCAACAGGTCGCGTGTGATGGCGAAAGTCTTGTTGTTGTCACGGATGAACAACGGAATGATGGGAGTCTCGGTGTGGCCGATCTCACAACCCATGTCGCGGAAGCCCTGCAATGCCTCGTGCGTCAGTTTCCAGAGGTGCTCCTGGCGCTCAGGCTCTGAGATGAGAATGTCGATGGCTTTCATTGCAGCTGCAGTCGAAGCCGGCGTGATGCTGGCGGTGAAGATGTAGCTGCGGGAATGGTGACGCAAGTAGTTTGTGATGATCTTGTCAGTAGCGATGAAACCGCCGAGCGAAGCAAACGACTTGGAGAATGTGCCCATAATCAGGTCCACCTCGTCACGAAGTCCAAAGTGATCGCAGACACCACGTCCGCCCTCACCAAAGACGCCGATGCCATGGGCTTCGTCAACCATGATGCTAGCGTTATACTTGTGAGCTAAGTCAACGATATCAGGGAGCTTGCAGACGTCACCCTCCATAGAGAAGACACCATCGGTCACAATCAGCTTAACGCGGTCAGGCTCACACTTCTTGAGCTGTGTCTCAAGAGATGCCATGTCGTTGTGCTTGTACTTGAGGGAGTTGGAGAAGGAAAGGCGACGGCCTTCGATAATCGACGCGTGGTCCTGCTCGTCCCACAAAATGTAATCCTCACGGCCCGTGAGTGTGGAAATGACGCCCAGGTTCACACCGAAACCGGTGCTGTAGATCATCGCATCTTCCTTGCCCTCATATTCCGCGAGCTTGCGCTCGAGCTCCTTGTGCAAATCGAGAGTACCGTTCAAGAACGGTGAACCAGCACATCCGGTGCCGTATTTTTGGGTGGCTTCGACGGCGGCTTGTTTGATGCGTTCGTCGTTGACCAGACCCGAATAACAATTGGATCCAAACATCAGCACCTTTTTCCCATTCATGAGGACCTCGGTGTCTTGCTCGCTGGATATGGCACGAAAGTAGGGATAGATGCCCGCGGCTTTTGCTTTCTGCGGCTCATCATATCGCGCTAACTTGCTCTGTAATAGATTCATAAATAAATTTATAATTTCTTGATTAGCTTCTGGCTAAGAATGCCAGACGCTACATTAGTCTATAATTGGCTGCAAATATATAAAAAAAATCGTTAACGAAATGTTAAAAATACTACAAAAAACGAGAGATTGACCAATCTGACGCATGCTGAACGCTTTTCAGTCTTGAACTCCCGCCCCGTTAATACTTTTTAAATGAGCTATACAGGGTAAAATCGAGGTATGGCAACTCGGGGGTCAATTTCGATCGAGGTCATCCATCTCGAGTTCGGCATTCTGCATGATATCATAGTCCGAGAACTCGACGCCATCAAACTCGCCGTCCTCGAACATATAATCCTGCCGCATGCACCCAGTCGAGATTAAGGTAATCACCGTGACAGCAACTACAGCCGCCACAATTTTTGCAACTTTTCTCATATACTTATTGGCTACGTTCATTAACACCCGCAAATGTAGCAAAAAAATGAAACCGACACACCTTTTTTTTCAAAAAAAATCACTAATTTAGCGCATCAAAATAACAATAACAATCAGACGATGGACCTTTTTGAACAACGTATCAAAGAGTTGCGGGAAATCATCAACCGCCACAACCACAACTATTATGTGTTGAACACTCCCACAATCACCGACCAAGAGTTTGATGCTCTGTTGCGTGAGCTGCAAGAGTTGGAGCAAGACTACCCGCAATACATGGACCCGCTCTCCCCCACTCAACGCGTGGGCAGCGATATCAGCAAGGGCTTTGAGCATGTGCGGCACGAGCGCCCCATGATGTCGTTATCCAACAGTTACAGCATCGAGGAGGTGGAGGATTTCTTGCGGCGCGCCCAGGACGGCTTGGGCGGCGAGTCCATCGAGATTGTGGGCGAGATGAAATATGACGGCACGTCGATTTCGGTGACCTATGAACACGGTAGACTGGTGCGGGCTGTTACCCGTGGCGACGGTGTGCAAGGTGACGACGTGACTGCCAATGTCATCACCATCAAGTCGGTGCCGCTGGAAATCCCAAGCGACATTTATCTGCCTGACAAGTTCGAGGTGCGCGGCGAGATTCTGCTGCCGTGGCAAAGTTTCGAGAAACTCAACCAAGAACGCCAGTTCAATGAGGAGCCGCTTTTTGCAAACCCCCGCAACGCCGCAGCCGGAACTCTAAAGCTGCAAAACAGCGCCGAAGTCGCCAAACGCGGTTTGGACGCCATTTTCTATTTTCTGCTTGGAGACAATCTGCCCTTTGAGACTCACTACGACAGCATCATGGCCCTGAAACGTTGGGGGTTCAAGACCGGCGAGATATCCATACTGCCCAGCATCGAGGCCGTGCGAGACTTCATCGGGTATTGGGATGTGGAGCGAAAGAAGTTGCCTGTCGCAACTGACGGTCTCGTTTTCAAGGTCAACTCCCTGCGCCAACAGCTCAATCTGGGGGCCACCGCCAAATCACCGCGCTGGGCCATAGCCTACAAATTCGCGCCCGAACGTGAATGCACCAAGCTGCAACATGTCTCTTTTGAAGTGGGACGCTCTGGGGTCATCACTCCTGTCGCAAACCTCGACCCCGTCTTGCTGAGTGGCACCATCGTCAAACGAGCATCGCTGCACAATGCCGACATCATCGCCCAGCTCGATATCCACGAGGGAGACATGCTCTATGTTGAAAAAGGCGGTGAAATCATCCCCAAAATTGTGGGCGTTGATGAGAAACAACGCCAGCCGGGCAGCAAGCCGATAGCCTTTGTTACACATTGTCCGTCATGCGGCACGCCGCTACAACGCATCGAAGGCGAGGCCGCTTGGGTGTGTCCCAACAAGTGGGGCTGCGGACCTCAAATCTGCGGACGTATTGAGCACTTCGTGGGTCGCCATGCGATGGATATCGACGGCATCGGCGAGGAGGTGGCTGTCATCTTGAACAAGAGCGGCCTTGTCAATGACGTGGCCGACCTGTATGACCTCACTCAAGAGAAGCTTGTCAGCCTCGAGCGTTTTCAGGAGAAGAGTGCGCAGCGCATCCTGCGCGGCCTTGAGGCAAGCCTCAAAGTGCCATTCGCCAGGGTGATCTTTGCTCTGTCCATCCCCTTTGTCGGAGAAACGACAGGCAAGGTGCTGGCTCGCCACACCCGTGACATCGACACGCTGATGACGATGCCTGCCGAAGATCTTGCCGCGATTCCCGAAATCGGCCCCAAAATCGCTCAATCGATTGTCGATTTCTTTGCCGAAGAGCGCAACCGCGCCATTGTCGAACGGTTGCGTAATGCAGGACTGCAGATGGCACTCACCGAGGAAGAAACTGCTGGCCAGACCGACAAACTGATGGGCAAGAAAGTGGTCATCAGCGGAGTGTTCGCCAAGCATTCACGCGAGGAATACAAGGCAATGATTGAACAGAATGGCGGCAAGAACGTGAGCAGCATCTCGACTGCCACAAGTTTTATCCTCGCAGGCGAGAACATGGGTCCCGCCAAACTGGAGAAGGCCCGCAAACTAGGCATTGATATCATCAACGAGGACCAGTTCCTGGAAATGTTGCAATAAATCCTGACGAAATGTTGAAACGACTATTGGGTATCATGATTATTGGAGCCTGTTTTGCTTCACCGCAAGCGCAAACCATCGAAAGCTTTGTGAACGGCTTGTTGACACAGTACCCACAAGCCAGACTGCTGGACATTTACAAGTCTTGTTTTCAAGATTATATGGGTGCAGAGCATCTAGTTGCCGACAACGCAAGCGCAAGGCAATATCTGGAGCAGGAACTAGCCACAACCGACCTCGACGCCATACAGCCATGGGATTATGAGCCATGCGGTATTAACGGGGGCCATGTGCGGGTGAGCTTGCGCGCCGTCATGGAGGGCAGGATTGATGCCCAAACACTGCTCGAAGCCTTCATCGCAAGCGCCAACCGAGAGGAGATTCCATCGACAGAGAGTTGGGCTGAACAATGGCATGGAATTATCGCCGCCATCGACGGCATGTGTCTTTCCCTACCCCACTACGAGCAGGACAAGCAATTCATCGAGGACGTGTTGGCACAGGGAAAATATGCCATCAGCCATTCGCCGGACTACCGCGAAGCCTACTCTCCTCACTACCGCATCGTGCGCAGGGACATCTTTGAGCAACGGCTCAAACCGCTGCTTGACGGTTGCTGTTGTCATTAAAAGTTTGCGCCCCACCTGTCAACTAGTGACTCAGGCAGGGCGCACGGCTTGTTGCTCACAAGGAGCGATCATCTATTACCATTTATAGAATTCAGTTCATTATCATTTCACCGGTGCGCGTTGTCGCGATAAGGAAGAATTTCACCATAGAATATCACTCCTCCATCCGATAATTCGGCAATAGCGCGCTTGCTGTTATGGTACAGGGTGATGAATATCGTTGTGTTCACCCTGGGTCCCACCAAGTCATACTGCATGTGTACATCTCCATTGTTACCGCAGGTGATGCGCTTGTTGCGCACTTGCCCTTTGGCCGTGCACCCGCCCAGACCGTTAGAGCCAGGAGAACCTGTGTTCATCAGGGCATACTGGATGATGCCGTCCTCGCCTTGAACAAGGATGAAGTTGGTGTTCCTTGAAATATCAAAATGGCGATAGCCCGATCGGCCGATCTGAATATTATCGGCGACGAGCACAAAATATCCACGGTTCATGGAGTTGGATGCCTTGCCGAAAGCTATGTCATCATTTAACTCACGCAACCGCTTCTCACGTTCCTTGATTTCCTGCTCGGTTTCTTGAACCGGTTCGGCAGGAGTGATGATTTCGAGTTGCACATTCTCGTCGGTCTCGATATCGACTTCATCGGGTACAACCTGTGCCGTCGCACACAGTCCCATTGCAATTACCGCACTTAGCGTGATCAGTATCTTCTTCATTATTGTAACGTTTTAATTATTATTCACCTATTAGACGTAATTCCTGAAAAAATGTTTAATTTTGCGCAGTAAAAAAAGACTGAAAAATGATGGAAAGAAAGACAAACATGAAACTGGGGTCGCGCCTGATCATCCTCTTTTTCTTGATGGGTATCGGTCTGATCATCGCTTCGGTGGTCAGTGCACTTGCCATCAAATCAGGGTTATTGACCGTGATTACCCTGCAGGACATATTTGCTTTTATCGTGCCTGCAGTGTTAGCGATGGCCATTTTCTATCGCCCTCCGTTGCACGCCATGTGCCTGGACCGATGTCCTGGCTGGACGGCACTGCTCGTTGTCATCGTGTTTGAAATCGTGTCATTACCGGCCTTGAATTGGCTCGTATCGGCCAACGAGGCGATGACATTGCCGTCGTGGATGAGTGGTATCGAACAGTATATGCGTCAACTTGAGGACAACGCCGCCAATACTACCAGACAGCTGCTCGACATTCACACCGTGGGTGAGTTCGTCTCTCGCGTGCTCGTTGTGGGCTTCATGGCCGGATTGAGTGAGGAAATGCTGTTTCGCGGCGCGATGCTTCGCACGATGCAAGACAGCCGCATGAACACTCATGCCGTGGTGTGGATTGTCGCCATCATCTTCAGCGCCTTCCATTTCCAGTTCTACGGATTCTTCCCTCGCATGGTGTTGGGCCTGTGGTTGGGCTACCTGTTGGTGTGGACCCGCAGTCTGTGGGTCCCCATCATCGCCCACACGTTGAACAACAGCGCAGTCGTGCTGTTCAGCTATCTCACCAACAAAGGCATCATGCCCGAGGGCTACGGCGAGAATCTGGGGCTCCCTGTCGATGGGGCGTTCCCATGGTTGGCAGTGCTCAGTCTTATTGCCAGCATCGCCCTCGCGGTTTGGGCACATCGCCATTTCATGCTGAATTCTGAAAAATAATTTTGCAGGAATTCGTTGTTTGTCGAGAAAATGAGTTACCTTTGTAAGTTAGACTGAAGCACGCTGGCGACAGGGTGTAAGTTTGTGTGCGCAATAAGTTGATTCTAAGCCAATTAGAAGAATAATAAACTAAAAAACGATATACTGTTATGATGAAGAAATTTATCCTTATCGTGTGCGGCTCATTTGTAGGCGCATTTTTGGCGTTCATGTTTTTCATGCTTTCGGCCATGATCATGAGTTTTGTCATCATGGGTTCGATGAGTTTGGGTGGCGGCAAGAAAGCCGTAAATGTTTCCAAGCACTCCATCCTGAAGATTGACCTGGGCACCGAAATCAGCGAGCGCGGTGGCAATGACCCCGTTGACATGATGTCCTTGCTCCAAGGCAACGGCATGCCCAGCAGCCTCGGGTTGAACACTGTGCTGAGCGCTATCAAAAACGCTGCCGATAACGACAAGGTTGATGGCATCTACATCGAATGCAACGGCGTGAGTGCAGCACCTGCCACCCTCCAGACCGTTCGCCGTGCCCTCAAGGAATTCAAGAAGAGCGGCAAGTGGATTACCGCCTATGGCTATGAAGGCATTAACCAGGCCGACTACTATCTGGCCAGTGTTGCCGACAGCATCTATTTGAACCCCGTTGGTGCCGTTGACCTGCACGGCCTGGCAGCGGTGACGCCTTACATGAAGAAGTTATTTGAAAAAATCGGCGTGGAGATGCAGATTGTGCGTGTCGGTTCTTTCAAGAGCGCTGTTGAGCCCTACATGCTCGACGACATGAGCGAGGCCAACCGCTTGCAGCAGGAACACTACCTGGGCGTCATCTGGAAGGAGATGCGTGACAGCATCGCTGCCGACCGCAAACTGGCCTCGGACGCATTGAATGCGTTGTGCGACAGTGTGGTCATGACAATGGAGGTTCCTGAACTCATCAACAATAAACTCGTTGACAAGATGGCTTACCGCGCTGAGATGGACGACATCCTGCGTGCGCGCACTGGAGTTGATAAGGGTGACGATTTGAACTATGTCAGCCCCGACGACTTGTCATCATCGCTCGAAGACGTTGTCATGGGCGACCACATTGCCGTGGTTTATGCCGTCGGCGAGATTGACGGCAGCAGCAGTCTCACCTCATCGGAAGAAGGCATCAACAGCGAGAAGTTGAGCAAGACCATCCATGAGTTGATGGAAGATGATCACGTCAAGGGCATGGTGTTCAGGGTGAACTCACCTGGTGGCAGTGCCTTTGGCAGCGAGCAGATTTGGAAGGCCCTGGTAGACTTCAAGGCATCCGGCAAACCTATTGCCGTTTCGATGGGCGACTATGCCGCTTCGGGCGGTTATTACATTTCGTGCTGCGCCGACCGCATCTTTGCCGAGCGCACTACTATCACCGGCTCAATCGGTATCTTCGGCATGATTCCTTGCTTGAATGAACTCATCGAGAACAAACTGGGTGTGCACATGGCATCAGTCAAGACGAATGAAAACGCTGACATGGGCGCCACGGGATTGAAACTCACGCCCGCTCAGCTTGCAGCCTTGCAGAACATGGTCAACCATGGCTATGACCTCTTTACCAAACGTTGTGCCGACGGTCGCCACGTGAGCCAGGATTCCATCAAGCAAATTGCCGAGGGTCGCGTGTGGGACGGTGTCACCGCCAAGCAGATTGGTCTGGTGGATGAGTTCGGCGGCATCCGCGAAGCGTTGTCTTGGGTAGCCAAGAAAGCCAATATGGGCGACAACTACAAGACTCAGAACTATCCCGCTATCGAGGATCCCTTCCAGTCGATGCTGGACAAATATATGGTGACCCGCTATGAGGCTCGTCTGCAGAGCGAGATGGGTGTGATGTACGACTGGCACAAGCAGCTGCAGCGCATTCTGGGCCGCGACCGTGTCCTGTGCCTCATGCCTGAGGAAGAGATTAGATTTTAATTTATTCGATTTAGATTTTTAGGCTTTAGGTGTTTTTGAGAAACAGCTAATTGGTGAAAATGGATCTGTCCAAGGTATTAAATAAGGAGCAACGCAAGTCCATCATGGACGCTCTGCTGACACCATTCTCTTGGGCTTATGGCGCCGGTGTGTGGGTGCGCAACACAGCATTCAACATTGGCCTGCTGCCTCAAGAGGAGTTTGATGTGCCCGTCGTTTCGGTGGGTAACATCACTGTGGGTGGCACCGGCAAGACGCCTCATGTGGAATATATCGTCGAGGCCCTGTACCGCCGCTACCATGTGGCGGTGTTGAGCCGTGGCTACAAGCGCAAGACCAAGGGGTTTATCCTGGCCAGCAACAACATGACTCCGCGTGACATCGGTGACGAGCCCTACCAGATTTACCGCAAGTACAGCGGGCTGATCACCCTTGCCGTGTGTGAGAACCGCCGCAAAGGCATCAGGGAGTTGCTGCGCATCGATCCTGACATCAACCTGATACTGCTCGATGACGGTTTCCAGCACCGCTATGTGAAACCCAAGGTGAATGTGGTGCTTGTCGATTATAACCGTCCGCCCTATGAAGACCGGCTGATGCCATTGGGGTCCCTGCGTGAACCCGTCGAGCGTTTGTTGCGTTGCGATGTGGTGGTCGTGACAAAATGCCCCAGCGACTTGACCGCCATGGACATCAGAATGATGAAGAAGAACCTTGACCTGTTCCCCTCGCAACGGCTGTACTTCAGCAACATCCGCTATGCCGACCCAGTGCCCGTCTTCCCCGTGCAATCCCCGCAGCTGACATCGCTGCAGTGGCTGCGTGACGATGATGCCCTGCTGTGCCTGACAGGCATTGCGACGCCCAAGCCGCTGGTTCGTTATCTGCGCCAATTCTCGACGCGCATCAAGGTGATGCACTTCGACGACCATCACTTCTTCACCCGCAGGGACTTTGGCGACATCTTCAAGGTTTACAACAGTCTGGAAGGCAAGCGCAAGTTCATCATCACTACCGAGAAAGACGCGGTGCGAATCATGAACAATCCCTACTATCCGCCCACCAAGCGCAACTGCATTTTCTACATTCCCATGAGAGTGGGTTTCCTGGAAATGGAAGGAGCCAATTTCATCGAGGGCCTGGTGGAAATGATTGACCAGCAAGATGACATCACATTATCAAACAACGACTATTAACAACAGAAAACCAAGAAATCATTGATTATGGCAAAGGAAATAAATTGGCTGGACATGATTCAGGAAACCAGCGAATTCATCAAGCAACACGTGAACGGCAAGTTACCCAAGACGGCCATTATTTTGGGCACTGGCCTGGGCGCAGTGGTGGACCACATCAACATCGAGACCGAGATTCCCTATCACGAAATACCCAACTTCCCCGTCTCGACCGTTCAGGGTCACAAAGGACGCCTGATCTTCGGCACCCTGGGCAACAAGTACATCATGGCGATGCAAGGCCGTTTCCACTACTACGAGGGTTACACGATGCAACAGGTGACCTTCCCCATCCGCGTGATGAAGGCCATCGGCATCAAGACCGTATTCGTCTCCAATGCATCGGGCGGCATGAACCCCAACTTCAAGGTGGGTGACCTGATGGTCATCACCGACCACATCAACGTGTTCCCCGAGCATCCGCTGCACGGCAAGAACATCGACGAACTGGGTCCCCGCTTCCCGGCCATGGTCGATGCCTACAGCCCCCGCCTCATTCAGATGGCACGCGACATCGCCAAGGAAAAAGGCATTCGCCTGATGGAGGGTGTGTATGTCGGCACCCAGGGGCCCACGTTTGAAACGCCTGCCGAGTACCGCTACTTCTGGCGCATCGGCGGTGATGCTGTCGGCATGAGCACTGTGCCCGAGGTCATCGTGGCCCGTCATGGCGACATCGAGGTGTTCGGCATCTCCATCATCACCGACCTGGGTGTCGAAGGCGCTGTCGAGAAGGCATCTCACGAGGAGGTGCAGAAGGCTGCTGCCGCCGCTCAGCCCATCATGGCGATGCTTGTGAGGGAAATGATCAACCGCTTCGACGAGCTTTAAGAAGTCAGACGTTTTTTAGTTAGGCGTTAGTCTTTCACAGCAAACACGGGACTAGCGACTGGCAAATGTGATAAGTAATGAAAGAGACTGAAATATCGACATTGGGCGAGTTTGGGCTTATTGAGCACCTCACTCGCTCTTTTCCTGTGCGCAACGGGTCAACCCACCGCGGCGTGGGTGACGACTGTGCGGTCATTAACTACGGCAAGGATCGCGAGACGCTTGTCACCACCGACCTGCTGCTCGAGGGCATCCACTTCGACCTGACCTATGTGCCGCTGATGCACTTGGGTTACAAGGCCATCGTGGTGAACCTGAGCGACGTGTACGCCATGAACGGCACGCCACGCCAGGTGACCGTTTCGCTGGGCATCAGCAAGCGTTTCACGCTGGAGCACATCGAGCAGCTTTACGAGGGCATGCGCATCGCATGCGAGCACTATGGTGTGGACCTCGTGGGCGGCGACACGAGCGCCTCAGTCACTGGTCTCATCATCAGTGTGACCTGTCTGGGAGAGGCTGCCAAAGAGGACATCGTCTATCGCTCGGGGGCACGGGATACCGACCTCATCTGTGTGAGCGGAAATCTGGGAGCGGCCTATATGGGACTGCAACTGCTGGAGCGTGAGCGCCGAGTGAGCGCCGAGATGAAGGACAAGGACTTCCAGCCTGATTTCTCCGGCAAGGAATACATCATCGAGCGCCAGCTCAAGCCCGAAGCACGACACGATGTCATTGAGGAGATGCGAGAGTTGGGCATTCGCCCCACCGCGATGATGGACGTGAGCGATGGACTGTCGAGCGAGTTGCTGCACATCTGCAAGGACTCGGGTGTGGGCTGCCGTGTGTATGAGGAGCGCATCCCCATTGACTACCAAACCGCCCTCATGGCCGAGGAACTGAATATGAACCTGGTCACCGCTGCCATGAACGGCGGCGAGGACTACGAGCTGCTGTTCACTGTCCCCCTAGCCGACCATGACAAGGTGGCTCGCATGAAGACTGCACGTCTCATCGGCCATATCACCAAACCGGACCTGGGTGCTTGCATGATCACACGCGACAACCAGGAGCTGGCCATCCAAGCCCAAGGCTGGAACGCCTTTACCCCTGACACCGACAAATAAGCGTCGCACAATTCCACAAAGACGGTGTGTAATAATTCACACCGAAACTTTGATCGGCCTTACGGCCGAGAAATCAAACAAAATTTTAAAAATTTTGTTTGATTTCTCGCGCGATAGCGCGACATAAAGAGAGACAAATGAATGATGATTCTAGTTCATTCTTTGGGGTTTCGAATAAGCCAGTCAAATGCCTGTCTCAACTCTTCGGCTTGATAGAAGACACCGTCTATCATGAAATCATCGGTGACGGGTGGCCCTATCACGTCATAGATGCTTCCGTTTTGGAAATAGAACTCGCGATCAAAGCGTTTACCGTTTTCATCATAGTCTTGTTTCATGGCATACAGCAACCGCTGCGAAGAAGCGTCGAAAAGGAACTCCTCGTTGTATTTCTTTTTCCCGAGGTTGTAACTGCGGGTGACGTAGTAGAGGGGATAGTAGCAGAAATGCGGATCCGAATCATCGCTAAGCAAGTAGGTGCCCTCGACTGTGTTGTAGAAGAAGTGAATCGTCTCGGTTGTCTTGCCTTGACGGCGCACAGTATAATTGAACGTGGCCACCATCTCGTTACCCATGCCTTTGTTCTTCTTGGCGGACTCTTTTGCTTGGCGACAGGCCTCTTTAATCGATGAAATAACAGGGTCAGGTTGCTGGGTCGCAGCGCTAAGTGCCATAATGGCGCATCCAATCAGCAATATTTTTCGTAGATTCTTCATAATGGTTATATTTAAAAAATTATACACTGCAAAGATAGTAAACTATTTCTGTTTTCTGCCCTTTGTGCCAGCAAAAGATTCCTTGACGGCAGTGAACACTCACCGGGAAGCGAGATTGAAGCCACCTGATTCCCCTGCCCTTTCAGGTCGAATTGGCCTTGGGCGATGGCAATGAGAAAATCTGCCATCAACCTGGTTTCAGAATGACATTATTCTGTACATTATTATGTTATTTCGATAATTTTTGGCTGATTTTTGCTAATTTGTGTTAAATACGGTCATTTTTTTGTCGAAAAATTAGGTCAAGAAAATTATTTGGCCTTAAATTTGCAATGGTTTTCATGGTATTAGTTTTTAAGATTGAGGTATTCGAGCGTCGTGAGACCAGTAGAATCACCAAAATGTTTAAGGTTTATGTTAATGGTATTAGAAGGTTAATTAGTTAAAACAGGTCCTTGACGTTGAGTCAGGGACTTGCTTTTTTGTGGCCAGCGATAAAGGGAGAACAAATACTCTGGCATCCTCACCCCATATTTAAAAAAACAACTATAACAACTGTTACAAGAGGTATCGGCAGCTCGCCGAAACGGGATGAAGTGAATCAATCGAAACAATAATACGCTCACTCGCGCGCTCGCGCTAAGACAAATCGAACAATAGCTGTGGTTACATGAAAAAAAGAGATGAAAAAAAATGAGGAAGTTCACGTGAAATCGGAAAGAATTGTAGTAACTTTGCAGATTAAAACAGAAACTAATGGAAGCTCGCGATAAAAAACAGTTGCTGCTAGACTCAAGGTACCTGCGCATGACGCAAATTTGGGCCGAAAATTCCTATTGCCGACGCCGCCAAGTGGGCGCGTTGCTGGTCAAGGACAAGATGATCATCAGCGACGGCTACAACGGGACTCCCTCGGGATTTGAAAACGTCTGTGAGGAGGATGCCGACCATTCCAAGCCCTATGTCCTGCATGCCGAGGCTAATGCCATCACCAAAGTGGCGCGCAGCAACAACAGCAGCGACGGAGCGACACTATATGTCACCACCTCGCCCTGCATGGAGTGCAGCAAGCTGATCATCCAGGCTGGCATCTGCCGCGTTGTGTTCGGTGAGTATTACCGCATGCATGACGGCGTTGACCTGCTGTGCCGTGCCGGCATCGAGGTCATCCACCTGTGGCAGCGCGGCGGCGAATATGAGCTAGTGGAAATCACGAGTGACAACAGCGAGAGCCATTACAAGGAAGTCGAGAAATTTTTAGCAACCCAGAACAAATAATTCATCGGTACCCACCACACACTCATGAAACAGAAGTCCACACGCCAACCCATCTGGTTACCCCTCGCCATAGCTGTGGCGATGGTGGTGGGCATCTTCATTGGCAGTCGTTTCACCGCCAACAAACCCGTTGCCGAGAATGACCGCAAACTCAACGCCATCCTCAACCTCATCGCTCAGGACTATGTGGACACCACTAACCTGAAAGACCTTATCGAGTTGAGCATTCCCGAGATTTTGAGCAATCTGGACCCTCACACGGTCTATTTCAGCGCCGAGGAGCTGAAGGCAGCCACCGATGACCTGAACGGCTCGTTCAGCGGCATCGGCATCTCGTTTGTGATGATTAACGACACGATAGGTGTGGTGGAGGTCATCCCCGGAGGTCCCAGCGAGAAGGTGGGCATCCTGGCTGGCGACAAAATCGTCATGATTGATGATTCTATCGCCACCGGGCCAAAGATGACCACCGGCGAAGTGATGAAACGCTTGCGTGGCGACAAGGGCACCAAGGTAAAACTGGGCATCAAACGGCAGAACACCGACAAGACGCTCACCTTTACAGTGATTCGCGGTGACATCCCTGTCAACACAGTGGATGCCTATTACATGATTGACAAGAACACCGGCTATGTCAAAATCAACCAGTTCGGACGCCATACCTATGACGAGTTCCTGACCGCCATGGCCAGTCTTAATGAGGAAGGCGCCAAGCGCTACATCATCGACTTGCGCGGCAATGGCGGCGGCTTCATGGAGATGGCCGTGCTCATGGTCAACGAATTCCTGCCGGCCAATGAGCCCATCGTGTTCACCAAGGGCCGCTACAAGCGCGATGACAGCGAGGTGTGGAGCGACGGTAGCGGCTCGTTCCAGGATGCCGAGGTGGCTGTGCTCATCGACGAGTTCAGTGCCAGCGCCAGCGAAATCTTTGCCGGCGCGCTGCAGGACAACGACCGTGGCTTGATAGTCGGTTGCCGCTCATTTGGCAAGGGACTGGTACAAAAGGAGTTTGTATTGCCTGACAGCAGTGCCATCCGCTTGACCACGGCCCGCTATTACACACCCAGTGGCCGCTGCATCCAGAAGGACTACAAGGAGGGCGCGCTCGACTACGAGAAAGAACTCATTGACCGCTATACCCATGGCGAGCTGTACAGCCAGGACAGCATGAAGATCGACAAGAGCCAGGTCTTCACCACCCTGCACGGGCGCACGGTATATGGCGGTGGAGGCATCGTACCCGACATCTTTGTCGCACGTGACACCAGCGGAATCACCAGTTACTACATCGAGGTCGCTAACGCCGGACTGCTGCAGCGCTATGCATTCAACTACTGCAACAACTACCGCGCCACACTCAGCCAGATGGAAGACTACAACCAGTTCCTGAGAACCGCGCCCAGCGATGATGCCCTGACCAAGGACTTTGCTGACTTTGCTGCGGCCAACGGCTTCGCGCCGCGCTGGTACTATATCAACCAGTCGCAAGACGTGATCGTGACGAACCTCAAGGCGCTGATTGCCCGCGACATCTTCGGCAACCAGGCCTTCTACCCCATTTACAACCGCAACGACAAGACAATACAGGCAGCCCTCAAGGCCCTGAACAAACACAAAGCGGCCTTCCCGATCACCGATTGAATTTCCGTCCATCCCCCAGTGAATGAAAAAGAGCGCGCCCATCTGGTTAACCATAGCCATCGCTGTGATTGCGTTTGCGGCGGGCCTGCTCATTGACCGCCATTATCTGGCGGACAAGTCTTCAGGTGACGGTGACGGTAAGGTCAACGCCATTCTTGACCTGATCGCGCAGGAGTATGTCGATACCGTGAACCTGGACAACCTGGTCGAGAACAGCATTTCTGAAATTCTGAGCAACCTGGATCCTCACACCAGTTACTTCGAGGCCCTGTCACCCAAGACAATCACCGAGCACCTTGACGGCGCCATCCCTGACGTCGGCATTGCCTTCATCATCTTCAACGACACCATCTATGTCGAAAGCACATTGCCGGGAGGACCCGCAGATGTTGCCGGCGTCATGCCAGGTGACCGCATTTTGACCATTGACGGACAACCGGCCACACATGGCAAAGCCACGACCACCGGCGGTATCATCAAACACCTGAGCGGCCCCAACGGGAGCAAACTGACGCTTGAGGTTCTGCGGCAAGGCAATGCCAAGCCGCTGGAGTTCACCATCACACGCAACCGCATCATCGAGAACTCCATCGATTCCTGCTACATGCTGGACAAGACCACTGGCTATGTCAAGGTCAAGCAATTCGCTCACGACACCAATCGGGAGTTTGTCCGTGCGCTGAAACAGTTGAAACAGCAGGGAGCACAGCGCTACATGATCGACCTGCAAGGCAATGGCGGCGGATTCATGGAAATCGCAGTGCTCATGGCCAACGAGTTCCTGTCACTAGGGCAGCCCATTGTCTCCACGCAAGGCCGACAACGGAAATATGACCACCAGTACAAGAGTGACGGCAAGGGTGAGTTCCAGGATGCCGAGCTTGCTGTGCTCATCGATGAGTTCAGCGCCAGTGCCAGCGAGATTTTTGCCGGCGCGCTTCAAGACAATGACCGGGCACTGATTGTGGGGCGCCGCTCATTTGGCAAGGGGTTGGTGCATCAAGACTTCACCCTGCCCGACAGCAGCGTCATCCGCCTGGCAGTGGCCCGCTATTACACACCCAGCGGCCGTTGCATCCAGAAGGACTACAAGCATTCAAGTCCCAACAGCTACAACGACGAGGTGTTGCAGCGCTACAAACACGGTGAGCCCTTCAACGTTGACAGCATCGAGATAGACAAGAGCCAGGCATTCACCACACGGCACGGACGCACGGTTTACGGTGGCGGTGGCATCATTCCCGACATCTTTGTGCCCTATGACTTGAGCGGCATCACCAACTACTATGTCGAAGTCGAAAACGCAGGACTCCTGCAACGGTTCGCCTTCACCTATTGCGAGAAGAACCGCACGTCGCTCAACCAGATGACAGATTACAAGCAATTCCTGCGCACAACGCCCATCGACAATTCCATCATCAAGGAGTTTGCCGACTTTGCCGCCGAGAACGGCATCGCGCCGCGATGGTACTATATCAACAAGTCGCGCGACATGATACTGACCCGGCTCAAGGCGCTCATCGCCCGTGACATCTTTGGGCCACAGGCTTACTACTCCATTCTCAACCGCAACGACCAGACGGTCCAAACAGCCCTCAAGGCGCTGAACCGCCACAAGGCCGCCTTCCCGATCGTCACCACAAATTATTAGCAGATTGTAAATGAAGAAGACGGGGCAGATACATCTGTCCCGTCTTCTTCATTTCTCTAGAGAATCCCTCGTGGATTCGTTCATGTTCATCTCTTCTTGCGGATAGTGACAGCTCCGTTACGGAAGTTCTTGTCTTCACGCGGTGTGAGGAAATCGATGCGTTTGCGCAAGCGCGGACCCATCTTGTCCTTCACGACCCATTCCCCGTTTACCGAGGGATTGGTCTCACTTTCCACAATAATCACGTCGCCCAGTTTAAAACCATGTTGGCTAAACATGTCATGCGAGAGAGCGACCCATCGAATCTGATAGTTTTTCAACTTATCATAATTGATTCGGTCTCCGCTTGCTGTTACCCAACCAGCACCGCCCTGTCCAGGGTGATATTTGGTAGCGTGCAATGTATAATTCTGCCCCACGGCAGACACAGCAATCACAACAGCAAGCGCTAAAAATATTCGTCTTAGCATAAGTTGTTAGTAATTGGTTCGTTGATGCAAAAGTAAGTAAAACCTTTGAAATGACCAAATTTTTCGCCTATAAAGTGCCCTTTCGCGGCAACCAAAAACGCTGAAAACACCCCTATTTATGGGTGGTTGAGGCAGATCGGGCTACTCGTGCAAAAATTCATGTCAACTTGGGAAAATTTGACTTTTCATCACTTTTTCCTGTCCGCAACTCATCTTGTCAAATAACATATCACTATAAAAAAATCACATAAATAGTTGCATATTTTACTTGATTATGTTATATTTGCAACGCAAAGCAGTGGGTTTGTCCTGCCGCCAAGCAAAATAATATTTCTACAAGACGAAAGCGTTTTGTTTTTTGACCTTTTACTGAAATTTCGCCAAAAAATTTGCACGGGTCAAAGACAGTCAACAACGCTCCGTCGCTGGTGGATTGGTTTCATCCCCCTGCCAATAGGGAGGGGCTTGACCATAAGCCAAGCGTGGGGGATGACTGTTCGCAGTGCAAGGGCGTTTGGCGATGCCTCAGTAAAGGCGAATAGACAGACAAAGTCCCTGCGCTTTTTCTTAACCTATACTTAACGCCGAATTCGGGGGACTCAGGAGGCAACCATTATCAACATGAAAAAACTATTATCTCTAATCGCCATTGTGCTGCTGGCATCGCTGGCGGCACAGGCAGCCACCGACTATGGCTTCTCGGTGGCAGGAACCACAGTGACCAGTGACAACTGCAACAACATCACGAGCAACTACATCACGAGCGGAACGGTGTCTTACGATCCCAGTAACAACACCCTGTTCATGTACAATGTCACCATCAACATGACGGGCAGTTACAACCGTGTCATCAACAATCTGGAAAATTCGGACTTGACTGTCATGTTTCGTGGCACCTGTAACCTGAAGGCTCAGGACGCCTCCGTGATCCGCATTAGGAAAAGCACAACGCTTTGGGCTCCGCAAGCAACCGATGTTGTCAACATCACCGGTGTCAACGATGTCGGCATCTGGATGGCAACAACCAATGATTTCGATCTTACCATTCAGGGTCCCGGCACTTTCAATATCTCGTCCACCAAGCAACCAGCCATCGAGGACGAGGACAACACATCGTCAGCCCCCATCACCCTCGATAAACTGCACGAGGTGTATTTTGACAATGTGAATGCCGTCTTGTCGTCTAGTCAAAACAGTGTCATTAAGCGTTTTCTTCCCAGGTTCAAAGCAGGCAGCAGCGTGAGATTCAAGGCCACTAATAATTCCAGTTATCCGGTGGTTAATTATTGTGGCTGGCAAGTTTATGGAAACGAAGCTCTCTTGGAGCCCTACGGTGCCTATCACGACGGTAGCTACGTCGTTGATTCCAACGGCAATAGAGTCTATAATAACGATGTTTACGTGAGTGACAACTATGTGGCCATCATCAACGCCACCAACTTCCCCGATGCCAACTTCCGCAGCCGCATGTTATCATTAATCCCCAAAGGCTACATCACTTCTGACCATGTCAATGCTTATGACTATCTAAATCTTAGTAACAGTAATATCTCAAATCTCAAAGGCATCGAGTACTTTACCAATTTGGAAACCCTTCAAATCCAAAACAATAATTTGACCTCAGTGGATTTGAGTCATAACACCAAACTGAAGACACTCAATTGTTACAACAATCAATTGTCCTCACTGGATCTGAGCAACCAATCGAGTCTGGAGTATCTGGATTGCAGCAATAACAAGTTAACAACGCTGACTGCGTCTAACAAATCCAGTTTGAAGACCCTCAACTGCAGCAATAACACGTTATTGACCACGCTCAACTGCTATAGTGACAACCTGACCACCCTCAACGTGACAGGCTGCACAGCGCTGAAAACACTCAAGTGCTACTACAACGCCAATCTGGCAACCATCACAGGCTTGGCCGGTTGCACCGCTATCACCTATCTGGACTGCGAAGACTGCGCCATCACCAACCTGAGCGCTGTCCAATCCATGAACAGTATCGAGAAACTCTATGCCCGCAACAACAAGTTGACCTCGCTCAATGTTGGCGAATTGTCGTACCTAAAAACCCTGAGGGTCAGCGGCAACACGTTGTTGACCACACTATATTGTTATTCTTGTGATTTGACCAATCTCTACGTGACGGGCTGTTCTTCCTTGACCTATATCGATTGCTCGTACAACCAGCTAACGTCCCTCGACGTGACTGGCTGCTCAGCCCTTAATCACCTGGAGATTTATTCCAACAAGATTAGTGGTACAGGCATGACGACCCTGGTCAATAGTTTGCCCACGCGCACAGCAAGCAATAAGGGAGTGTTGTATGCCGTCCTTAGTAACGATAATAACTCGATGACCGCCGCCCAGATTACCACGGCCCGCAACAAGTACTGGCTGCCCAAGAAGTACAGTGGCGGCACATGGGTTGACATGACGGCAAGCACCCGCGGCGACGTGAACGGTGATGGCAGCGTGACCATCGACGATGTTACCGCACTGATTGACATCCTGTTGACCGGTTCTTCGGCTACCTCTGGTGCTGACTGCAACCAGGACGGCAACGTGACCATCGACGACGTGACCGCCCTCATCGACTACCTGTTGAGTGGCTCTTGGTAAACCTAACTAAAACCTGATATCACTATATAGTTCAACCCAAGGGTGTGGTATCCTGCAATAGTCAGGGTACCACACCTCATTTTGTCATGTCAAGAGGGTCATGTTAAGATGAAGCTGTTTCCTGGGCTCAGCGAAAAATTAGTGGGCAGTTGTTTTCCGCATGTGCGGAAAACAAGATAATAATATTCAATTGAATAGATTCACGCAAACGGAATGTTCCATCAAACAATCATTAATCATCACAACATCAATCTCATATTTCATTATACAGTAAACAACTATAGAACAAAGACTTAGCGTCTTTGCACCTTAGCGTGAGGCATAACAATAGGCGTTTGGCTGAGTTGTTGCATTAGAAGGTGTAGTCGAGGATATCGGGGTTGAAATGAATGTCGCGGTTCTCGAAAAGGCGGTCCATGGCACCATCGGCCACCAGTTGACGCGTGGTGCCTGTAATCACCTGACGGTCGGTGGTGATGAGCCACAATTCATCGGCAAGCATCAATGACTGGGAAATGTCGTGGCTGGACAGGAGGACAGCCTTGCCACGGTCATGAGCGAGCGTCTGCAGCAGTCGCATGGTCTCTATGCGACTTGCCACGTCCAGAAATGCCGTGGGTTCGTCGAGGATGATGATGGGTGTCTGCTGCGCCAGGGCTCGGGCTATCATCGCCTTCTGGCGCTCACCGTCGCTCAACGAGGCCATGTACTCATCGGCTTTGTCGATGATTCCCGCGTCGGCCATCGCCTGCTTGACCACCTCGTGATCCTCATCATCGAGGCGCCCAAGAAATCCCGTGTGGGGTTGACGTCCAAGGCCCACCAGTTCCTTGACCGTGAGGGCGCCGGCCTGAATGCGGTCAGTCGAAACAAGGCCGATAAGGCGGGAACGGTCCTTTTGGCTCATCTCATGCAGGTTCTTACCATTCACCTCAACAACCCCATCCAAGGGAAGTTCGTCGCTGGTCAAAGCACGCAGTAGCGTAGATTTTCCTGCACCGTTTTGTCCAAGCAATGCCACCAATTTGCCATTCTCGAGGTTCAGATTCAGACCGCTGAGCAAGGTCACTTGTTGCTTGCCATTGCGATAACCGACAGCCAGGTTGCGGGTCGATAATATAGCGTGGGATTCTTTCATCAGTTAAAGTATTGAATGCGACGACGGTTAAGGATGATATAAAGAATGATGGGCACACCGATGATGGGCGTGATAGCGTTAATGGGAATAATGCCACGCGGATTGCTCACGCTGACCAGCGCACACAACAGAGCGATGTCGGCCCCGGCAAGAATCGTGGCAGGCACCAAACGGCTGTGGTTGCTCGTGCCCAGTGACATGCGGGCGATGTGAGGCACCACCAAACCGATGAAGCCGATGGGGCCGCAGAAAGCCGTCACCACGGCTGTGAGCACGCCAGTGATGATGAGCAGGATGTTGCGCGTCCTGTTGACATTGATGCCCAGATTGCGGGCATAGCGTGCGCCCAACAGCAGCGCATTCAGCGGCTTGACCATGAGCGCAGCCCCAATTAGGGCAAGAACAATGATACCGGCATAGACTGGCATCTGCGCCACACTCACTCCTGAGAAGTTGCCGAAACCCCACGAGACATAGTTGTGGACTCCCTCCTCGGTAGCCACCGAGTTGAGCAACTGCACCACGCTGGAGGTAAGGTAGCTCACAAGGATACCGATAATGAGCAGCATGGTGTTACTGCGCACGATGGCCGAGAAGGCGATAAGCACCGCCAAGACCGCCCCGGCTCCCAACAACGCACCCACAAGAATGGCCATATAACTGCCCATATTCTCGCCAAAGACACCGCCTAACGAGCCTCCCAAGGCCAGGATGACGATTGCGACACCCAAGCCCGCGCCCGACGAGACACCCAGTATCGAAGGCCCCGCCAAGGGGTTGTTGAAGGTCGTCTGCAGCAAAAGACCTGAAATCGACAGCGCCGCACCGGCCAGTGCTGCCGTTGCAATCATGGGGATGCGTGACTGCAGGATAATGATATCCCATGCTTTGTTGCCACTTTCTTTTCCCGAGAGAATATCCGCAATCTTAGCAACAGGGATATCCACCGAGCCAAAGACGAGGCATGCCACGGCCAACAGCACCAACAACACCAACAGAGCAATGATGGTAACGCTATAGCGGCGATATGTCATGGGAGTGTCAGTCAATGTGGTGATACATCTGGTTTTGGAAATCCGGGAAGAGTTCAGGGTGCATGATGGCGGCAAACTCACGCAAGAGCACCTCAGGATGGAACGGGATGCGGTCAAAGAATCGCGTCTTGTCGGTATCGCACACATACACGCGCTTGTTCTTGAACGCTGACATCTCCTTATTCAGGTCATAGGCACCTTGCAGGTCCTTGAGCGAATTGATGTTGGTCCACTTGATGAACCAGTAGTCGGCATCCTGAGCAACGGCCAGCACCTGATTAAAGTCCAAGGCCAGCGAACCCGTATTCTTATCATCAGCCCAAAGATAGGTGCCACCTGCATCAGCAAGGATGCGTGCCATGTAACTTTGTCCGCCCGGCACGTTCCACACACCGCTGATCACCATCTCGGTCACAACTGTGGGATGGGCATCGGCTCCTGCGGCTGCCTGCTTAACCTGATTGTAGGCATCAACGACGGAATCATAGAGGCTGTCGGCCTCGGCTTGCTTGCCCACTAGCTCGCCATAGAACTTCACCCACTCGGCTCGACCCAGCGGGTCATATTCCAAATAATCGGCACACTCGATGATGGGGATATCCAATTTGGCAATTTGACCGTAACTGGCATCCTGATAAGGCGAGAGCAGGATGGCATCGGGCTGCATCTCGATGACTTTCTCCACGGTGGGATTCATCGAGTTGCCGCAATCGGCTATTAAACCTTTCTTGACGCCGGCAGGGATAATGGAATCATTAAAGTACTGACTGTCAACCACGCCACGCACGGCATCGATAGCCCCCAACTCACCCAGCAGGCTCGTATGGACTGACGAATAGACTAACGCACGGCTGACTGGAGTGCGCACAACGGTGCCTTCGGGAAGGTTATCGGGTAAAACCGAGTCTTTGGGCACCAGCACATAGCGGTGCAGAACCCCACCCTTCCAGGGGTCGGCGACGGTGACCAGCGTATAGCCTGCATCGTGCTGCATCGAGAGCAGTCTTGCACGAGCAATCACATTCCCATCGGCTTCAATACCGCCCTGGGTTCCATTACTGCCCCTGAGACAAGCGGTCATCAGCAGCAATAGCGTGAGGAGAACGGCAAACGGACTATTTCGTTTGAGTCTCATTATTATCGTTTCATCATTAATCATCTTCCCATTCATCTTCCTCCCACTCATCTCCTTCCAAAATGTCAAGGATATAGGGACGCATGCAATCTTCGTTCGCCCTATCCACATACTTGAAGAAATAATCGTTGATAATCGAGGACTTATTGTTATTTTTCATGCCCTCAAATCGCATCCTCAAGTCATGATAATCAGCCAAAAGAGCACTCAGCGACTTCTCATCGATCTTTATTACCTTGTGTTGACTGAAGTCAATGTAGTAATTGTAAGTCGAAATCACGTTGAATGCGATGTCTCCCAACTCGGCATAGGAATATTCCTCGACTACGGCGTAGGCCACTTTCTCGCTGAAGAACAGGGGCACATAACCATGCATGTTCTTGCTGTCACCCTTGAAACACTCCTTGAGGTAATCACTGTTGATAAGCCATGTGCTGTCGCCCAAGGTTGCCGCGACATATTCCTTCTTGATTCTCCTGTTAGCCTTTTTGTCACTTGACTCAAAATACAGCTCGTAAGGAGAATAATAATCAATGGCCAAGTCTATCATCATGGTATCTGGCTCCACTTGAAACATCTGCTCCCAAGAGTCATAGAAGTAGACCGTATCGCTCTCGGCATACTCCTCGGCAGCGCAATGCAAAGAGCAAAACGCTAACAGAACAGGGGCAATATTTCGTAGCCAGTTCACCATGTCATCTTAAATTCATTCCACCAAGTCAAGGATAAAGGGATGCATGAAATCGTCTGTGGCACGGTCAATGTACTTGAAGAAATAATCCTCGATAATGTAATCTTTCTTATAATCCTTCATGCCCTCGTAGCGCATCTTCAGGTCGTGGTAGTCCTCGAGCAGCAGGCTCAGATACTCGTGCGTAACCCTGTTTACACTATTATTCAAAAAGTTAATGTTATAGTAATCCACATTACGGTTGGTTATCCCTTCATCGCCGGAATTACCGAAGAGCACATCCTTCACTGTCAAAGGGCCATAGGAGATGATAAAGGCGACTTTGTCGTTAAAGAACAACGGGACAAACCCCTCGTGCACCCGCACGTCCCCACTGAATTCCTTCTTGAGATAGTTGCTGTTGATGTAGAAGGTCTCAGCATCACGTGAAAAGGCGATATATTCGTCTTCAATCATCTGGTTAACTTCATCATTACCTGTCTCGATATAGATTTCGCAGTCCGAGTCAGCATAAATCACAGGATTGACAATATAGGCCGAGGGTTCCATATAGAGCATTTGAGCCCAAGACTTGTAAAAATATATGGTGTCTAAGGGGTGAGATTGAGTCTGTGCCGAAGCATGAAAGGAAACCCCAGCTACAACCACTAAGAGGATATTTCTTAAAAAGTTCTTCATCTTATCTCAAGTTTAGAAAGTCTTCAACAATTGGTACAATTTGCGGGTGGGCAGGCCCATCACGTTATAAAAGTCGCCGCTGATTCCCGAAATGCCGATGTTGCCGATCCATTCCTGGATACCATAAGCGCCAGCCTTGTCCAGCGGGCGATAGTGTTCGATGTAGTATTCTATTTCGTCGTCGCTGAGTTCGGCAAAGCGGACGATACTGGTGTCAGCAAAGGACTCACAACAGTCCATCGTGGTGACACACACACCGCTGATGACGCGGTGGGCCCGTCCCGAGAGGGCCCTCAACATGCGGCGAGCATCGGCCACATCGACGGGTTTACCCAAAACTTGCTCGTCAAGAACCACCACGGTATCGGCAGTGATGAGCAATTCGTCAGGCTTCAACGGGTGTCCTTGCGCCTTGATGCGTGCGAGATATACAGGAATCTCCTCCACGGGCAAGTTCGCAGGATAACTCTCGTCAATGCCCTTGATGGCCTCGACACGGAACGTGACGCCCATGTCACTTAACAGTTCACGGCGACGGGGCGAGTTGCTGCCCAACACCACTTCATATTTTTCAAGATTATTGAGCATCGCTATCCGTTTGATTGCGGTTCATGATTGATCCCGTAAGCAGGCGGTAAATATCCCGCTTGTCACCGTCGAGCATCGACAAGTGATTCTCGATGACTTGGGTGTCATGGCGCACGGCAGGTCCTGTTTGGGACTGGGCCGGTGACAGGCGGTCAAGTTTATCGACAGTGGTGCGGATGAGCGGCAGCAACGCGTCAAAAGGTAAACCGGCCTTGTCCAGCACTTCATTGGCAAGGGTCCACATGTGGTTGGCAAAATTACACGAGAAAACCGACGCGATGTGCAACTGCAGGCGTTGGTCACTGTCGGCATCCATCACATGCGACGAGAACGACTGTCCCAATTGGCGCAGATCATCAAGGGTTCGGGCATCACAAGCCTCGATGAAAAAATGCACCTGATCAAGGGATACAACCATCTCACGAGAGAAAGACTGCATGGGCCACATCACGCCATAGCGCCTGCGATGGCCCGCAAACAAATCTATCGGTTTGCTTCCCGAGGTATGAACCCACAACGCGCCATTATCAGGTGTTGAGGCAATGACATCGGCTATGGCGTCATCACGCACGGCAATGATGTAGGCATCTGCATCGGGGACAAGCGCACGCAAGTCATCGGTAGCATCAGCGCAACCGACCGCATCGGCCAAGTGCTGGGCATGGGCCAAGGTGCGGCTGTAAATCTGAGCCACTTCACAATGTGATGCCAAGCCATGAGCCAAACTGGTCGCCACATTACCAGAACCGATAAGTACCACTCGCTTCATTCTTCTTGCAAAATTAATGCAAGCCGTGGAGAGGACAAAAGGAAAAACAAAGTTTTTCAGTTTTTATCTCATGCGGCCGCCTAATTCATTTATAATTACAGTTAAGACTCGAAAAATAATAGAAAGTTTAAGCATTTCATGCATATTGACAAGCGAGAAAACTGCCCTATTTTTTGAGTTTTCTTGGGGAGAAGTGTTATCTTTGCCAAAGAATAAGCATTGAAAAGTTATGAAAGAGATTTATTTTGCCGGAGGATGCTTCTGGGGCACAGAGCATTACTTCAAACTGGTAAACGGTGTTGTTGAGACTGAAGTGGGCTATGCCAACGGGCATACCGAGAACCCCACCTACAAAGACGTGTGCACTGACAAAACCGGCTTTGCCGAGACAGTGCGCATCGGCTATGACCCCAAAGTCATCTCGCTGGAGTTCCTGACAGAGATGTACTTCAAGGCCATTGACCCGACCAGTGTGAACCAGCAAGGTCATGACAAGGGCACACAGTACCGCACGGGTATCTACTATACCGACGAAGCCGATGTGCCGGTGCTGCAAGCCGTTTATAACCGGGTACAGGCCGAAGTGCGCCTGAGGCTTGCAGTGGAATTGTTGCCATTAAAGAATTTCTACACTGCCGAAGAATACCACCAGGACTACCTCGACAAGAACCCAGATGGCTATTGCCACCTGCCGCTGGAACTGTTTGAGATGGCAAAGCGAGCCAACCGATAACAACCTTGTCAGATGAAGCAGACCCTGACATCCATTAAGAATTGGATCTTACGGCAATGGCAGATGTGTACCGACCGCGAAAACCGCTGGCTGTCGGTACCTGTCACCATAGCCGCGCTGCTGGTCATGCTCGTCTGTGTCAAGAGTTGCCAAGGCATCGTCTATGGCCGCACCAATGAATGCAAAATCAGGATGTTGGGCTATCCAGTTGATGACGCTCGAGCACTGGCTGCTGCGCTGAGCGATGAGCAAATCGATTCGCTCATTGCTCGCCATGAGGTTGACACCGTTGCCCATGCCGTCATTAACGGTCGCTACTTCATCAGCGACAACTTTTATCGCTATCTTGATTTCCACAAATCGGACACCACCGGAGCCTCGGCTGACGACATCATTGCCATCGTCAATGTCGGGGCTGACCGCAGATGGGAAGATACATCGGCGCACTGTGATACGACCAAGGGTTATCTGATATTGATTAACAAATACCACTACCTCAACGAGCAATACAAGCCTGCTGACTTGGTTCCCTTCATCAAAGCCTGCTCTTATGGCGAGAACAAGGCAGCTAAAGCCGTTATCGATGCCTTTGACCGAATGCAACAGGAATGCATGGAGAAGACCAAGACCCAATTGATGATAAGTTCAGCTTACCGATCATTCCATGAGCAAGAGAGCACTCACAAACGATATAACAAGAAACTGGTGGCCGAAGCCGGTTTCAGTGAGCATCAGAGTGGCCTGAGCATCGACATTACTTCACTGCAGCATCCCGAGAAATGGGACTTCGGCAAGTCACCTGAGGGCAAGTGGGTGCATGAAAATTGCCACAAGTATGGTTTCATCTTGCGCTACCCTGAGGGCAAAGCACACATCACTGGCTATGACTACGAACCATGGCACCTGCGGTACGTTGGCGTCGATGCCGCCACCCGCATCCATGACGAGGGAATCACCTTGGATGAGTACTATGCGTACTATATTGAGAGGGAAAAAGAATAGCCAGAATCACAAGAAGTGATCGCAAACCGGCCCCGCAAGCCGTACCGAGAGCCCATGGCAGCAGTAACCATGCCCATGGTCATGCGCAGGTTGATTTCCACACAAGGATTTAAGGCGATTTTGCAGTTATCATTCAAATAGAACATCATGTCGACGCCAACAGGCCCATCGTAATGTGGTGCGATAAGGTCATCGATGGCCATGAGGACTTGAGCAATCACAGGGTCCAAATCAGGATATAGCCCCAGCAGCATCTCGTGTAATTCCTCAGTCGGGGCTACCCTACCCGAGCCGAACTGGCTGTGAAAGTCGCTGTCAAAGACCGAATAGCCCATCAGCATCGTATGTCCATCACTGCACATGCATTCGATGGCAAAATCCTGTACCCTGTCCAGCCCCACCTCGCACAACAATGACCCTTGCCGCTTTAACGCGCCCTCAATCCATCGCGGCACATGGTTGTCTGAATTGGGTTCAATCACGCGGTAGATGCCCTTGCCGCTGCCCGACCACGGCATCTTGAGGTAACAACCGGGATGGGACGACGCAAACGCCATCACATCATCGTAGTTATCCAGTTCCACGGGACAGGGCGAAAACGCCTCGCCCAAGGCCTGATGCATGGCAATGCTTGTGCGACGATGAGACAGGCGGCGAATCTCGTCCAACCGCTCGTCGCTGGGCAGAAAATCGGGAGGAACACCCACCTGCAGCAACTGGTGGCGCAGCGTGGCGTCCCATCCCCACGGATGGATGCGGCAGGGGCCTAATTCAGCGATTTTGCTGATGGAGACGGGCGTTATATCCAACTGATTGTCTTGGAGCCAACGGCGGTCTTCTTCAATCGGGGAATCGTCAGGGACAGCAATATAGGAGCCTGCAGGCGCCACCCACGCGGGCAGCAACCGCAAATCATGACGGAACTGGCGGGCAAACGGCGGTGCAGTATAGTTGTGCGCCCCATGCGCCAGTGCCAGGTCATGCTCGGGATTGAAAAGATAAACGTTAACCATCAGTTCGATGTGCTAATCCAAGACAAAGGTACACATCTTTTGCCGCACTTCAACAAGTATTCGCTGCAGACTACAAATAATTGTCTTTTTTTTTCCAAGTAAAAGCACTAAGCATTTCTTCAGAGAAGACGTTTTTTTTATCTTTGTGCAACTTTTAGGGCGAATTACCGCGTCTAATCTATAAGCATGCAAAATAACATCAACAATTAAAATGAAAAAACAATGAGAAAGAAGTCTTTAACCCTTGCCATGATGCTCATCACGCTGATGATGACAAGTGCAGCACAGGCACAAATTCCCACTGATTCCATCGTTGCGGATTTCAATGAATTTGTCAGGCTGATGGAAGAGACCCATCCCGACCCCTACACCAACTACGGAGGTCGAGTATTTTTCCGTAAAGCGGTAATGGATACCCGCAAGAGCCTTATTGATGACAAAGTGACCGACGCAAATGAACTGGCCAAGCGCATCAATGCCTTTCTTGTGCCGCTGCATGACGGCCACACATGGATGCAGACTGCCGACAACAGCGACATGATGAGCAAGAAAGCCGCTCCAATACGTTTCCAAGCCATCAATGACGGCATCATCGTCGAAGCTATCATGTCGGACCACAAAGAACTCATCGGCAGCAGACTCATTGCTATCGAGAATATTCCCGTCAAGGAGATTTGTGATGGTTTGGCGCAGCATTATCCGTCAGAAAACGAAATCGGTCGGCTCTCCAACATCTGCCAAGACCGAGGCTTCATGGTCGATTTGGGAAAAGTCATACCCAATATGCCTCAGGACTCCCTGTCCTATCAACTGCTGACACCCGAAGGCAAGCAAATCAATCTGAACTTGCCGCTTGTTGGCTTGATGGAAATCAGGGGAATGTCGTTCAGCAGACCTGAGCGCTCCACTTTATTCCCTGGAAAGAACCTAGCCTATTCATTTGTGGATGATAAAAAAGACGTCATGTACTTCCGCTCACAGTCGATCATGGACCGTGACGCGCTCAAGTTCATGTACGATAACGGCTGGGATTATGAGTGGAGGCTGCAGAATATCTACCGTTATATGGTCGGTGGCGATATGCCTGCCAACCCCATTGATGCCATTGAAAAGATTCCGTCGTTCAGCGGAGAATTTGAAAAGATGTTGCAGGAAATGAAGAATAACAAGAGTAAGAACCTGATTATCGACCTGCGTGGCAACGACGGTGGTTTCACACCCATAACGCTTGCAACACTCTACCAGTTGTGGGGAGATCAATACCTGAAGGATCAGAGCAACTGGGGAATCGTCGGAGCCCAATTGGTTTCGCCACTGCTTTTGAAGAAATACAACGCCACACTCGAGGATTTCAATGCTGAGAGCCACACCGACTTCCAGCTTGGTGACTATGCATTTGAAGATGAAGAGATAGTACAAGGCGAAATCACCGAGGAGGTGCGAAATGGCTTTATCGCTAACTGCATGAGCAGCGTGAAGGACAAACTCACTGCACAGAAAGGGAAACCCGTTTACACGCCTGAACACATCTACGTGTTGACCGACCCTGGCACATTCAGTGCCGCTTTCCATTACGCGTTCTTCCTTTCCAAGATGGGTGCGAAAGTAGTGGGAGTTCCTTGCAGTCAGGCTCCCAACACATACATGGAAGTGACCCCGTTTGAGTTGCCACGCACCAAACTAAATGGTTCCTTCTCAAACGCTTTGCAGCTTTTCCTCCCCATTGACGACCCTCGTGCCAAGGATTTCTATCCCGACCTGATGCCGACCTACGAGGATTTCAAACGCTATAACTTCGACGACAACGCAATCCCGATGTACTTGCTGGATTATATCAAGAATCAGAAGTAAGCCGACTAATCAACAAGCAAGGTGGCAACCAAGCTAATTATGGTTGCCACCTTGTTTTGTTATCGGGTGCTTCACTTGACAGTGATGTTGACACTGGATTTCATGCCGGTGATGGGGTCCTTGACGGTGAGAGTCATCACGCCAGGAGTTTTACCCGCCTGACACACAACAACCAGTTGGCCGTGGAAGAGACTCATCTGCGGCTGTGTGAAGGGCTCCAGCGAGGTGGCATCGCCATTGCAGGCAGCCTTGTAGGCGCCCGCTCCAGTCACACTGAACTCAAGCCTGTTAGCTGCATCAGGGCACAAGGTGCCGTTCTTGTCCACAAGGCTCACGGTGATATAGGCGAGGTCGTTGCCGTCGGCCTTGATGGTCCTACGTTCGGGCTCCAGCAGCAGACGCTTGGGTTTGCCGGCAGTGCGGACAATCTTTTGCCCTGCCTTGTTGCCGTTTTCATCATAGACTACCACTTTTAACTCACCGGGCTGATAGATGACATCGCGCCAACGCAAGCGGTAACGGTCCAAACGGGTGGTATCATTTTTGGTGATGCGGCCCTGGCTCTTGCCGTTAACAAAGAGTTCGGCGCTGGGATAGTCGGTATAACAATAGACCGGCGTCACCTTGCCCTTGCGGTCAGGCCATGTCCAGTGCGGAAGCAGATGGATGGTGTGTTCCTTCTTATTCCAATGGCTGCGGTACAGGTAGTAACGGTCTTTGGGCAGGCCAGCCAGGTCGCAAATGCCGAAATAGCTGCTGCGCGAGGGCCAGTATTCATCGTAGGGCGTCGGTTCGCCCAGATAATCGTAACCTGTCCAAACAAACTCACCCACTGTCCAGTCGAAATCATCCTGCATTTTCCAGTCATCGTCGGGCAGGTTGCTCCACCAGCAGTATTCCACGTCATAGCCGGAGCACTGGCCGTCGGGCCAAGCCTTGTTGGTGGCAACGGTGTCGGGGAAGCAGTAATGGCCACGCGTACTCACAGTCGATGCCGTCTCGCTGCCCAGGATAAAGCCCTGAGGCAGACGCTGAATCATTTCCTCATACTTGTGGAGGCGGTAGTTATAGCCCGGCACGTCAGCCACCTGTGCAAAACCGCACCAAATGGTGCCGTCGGGCTGGTCCATGCCGCAGGTCACCATGCGGCTGGGGTCATACTGATGACACAGGGCAATCAAGTCCTTGTAGCGCTTCACGCCCTCGGGCTTCCACTGCTCGGGAATCTCGTTACCCACGCTCCACATGATGATGCTGGGGTGGTTGCGGTGGTTGAGCACCAGGTTGCGGATGTCCTGCTGCCACCACTCGTCCCAATAACTGCCGTAGCCATTGCGCACCTTGGGTTCCTTCCAGCCGTCGAAACTCTCGGCCATGACCATCATGCCGAGGCTGTCGCAGACCTCCATCTGCATTGTTGAGGGCATGTTGTGGCTGGTGCGGATAGCATCAGCACCCATGGCTTTCATCATCTCGATTTGGCGTATGAGCGCAGTCTTGTTGATGGCGGCACCCAGCGGGCCCAAGTCATGATGCAGGCAGACGCCTTTAATCTTGCGGCGTTCGCCATTGAGTTGGAAACCGCCCTCCTTGCTGAAGGAAACGGTGCGGATACCCACCTTCTGCGTTTGACGGTCCACTTCGATGCCATTGTGCAGCAGTGTGGCACTGATGGTGTAGAGATATGGGTTCTCAGGAGACCAGAGCGAAGGGATATAGACGTCAAAACGTGTGGCAAAGTGGCCAAGACCATCAGGCCTGCTTTTTGTGGTGGTCACCACATCGCCATTTGCATCGGCAAGTTTGATTTCCAATTCAAAGGAATTATCAATGACTGTTTCGGCATCGAGTTGATGCTCGACTTGCAATGTTGCTTTAGCGCCCTCGATACAGAGTGTGCGCACATACAAGCCCCAAGTGTCAAGCGCCGCATCCTTCTCGCGAGTCATCACCAGTTTGACTGGACGATAGATTCCACCACCAGGATACCAACGGTTGCTTTCCTCCTTGTTTTCTAAACTCACCTCCAGCGTGTTTGTCAAACCGTTGCCGTTGAGATAGGGGGTCACATCAACGATAAAAGCGTTGTAACCATAGGCCCAATGCCCCGCCTCACGACCGTTGACATAGACATGAGGGTCGGCCATCGCACCGTCAAACACCAGTTGGGCGCGACTGTAGCCCTGAGGCACGGTGAATGAAGTCTTGTAATAACCCTTGCCAATCCAGGGCAGGGCTCCAGAGCGACCAGATTTCTCGGTGGCGACATCCTCGCCGTTCTCCTTGATGGCGACGACCTGCAGGTCCCATTTTTTGTCAAAAGGCCCGCTGATGGCCCAATCGTGCGGCACAGTCACCGACTGCCAATTGATTTGGTCACGCGAGAACTGCCAACCCTCGTTGAGGAATACCTCGCAATGGCTTTGTGCCACTGCGACCACAGCGACAAATGCCGCAATCAGAGTTATTATCCTTCTCATTGTTGTTTAAGTTGCTTGTTGATGGTATCGATGTAATTCAGCACTTCGTCACGGCCACGGGCGTCCTCGCTCGAGGTCATGAAAACGGGCGGTAGTTCTTCCCAAGTCTTACGCAGCACTTTCTTGTAGTCCTCGACTGCAGCAGGCCCAGCGACTTTTCCGAGTTTATCCATCTTGGTGAACACGATGGAGAAAGGCACGCCATTCTCGCCCAACCACTCCATGAACTCCAAGTCAATCTTCTGAGGCTTGATGCGGCTGTCCACAAGGACAAACAGGTTAGTCATCTGCTCACGGCCCAGCACATAGCCCTGAATCATGCGCCACAGTTTGTCACGGTCCTCCTTGCTGCGTTTGGCAAAGCCATAACCTGGCAAATCGACAATAAACCACTCTCCGTTGATGAGGAAGTGATTGATGAGCATGGTCTTTCCCGGGGTTGCACTGGTTTTGGCCAGCGCCTTGCGTCCGGTGAGCATATTGATGAGCGACGACTTGCCCACATTGCTGCGGCCGATGAAAGCATATTCGGGAAGTGTCGTTTCAGGGCACTTGCGATAGTCGCTGTTGCTGATGGTGAATTCGGCTGAATTGATTTTCATATCATTGTCAATTTTCGGTTTCTATAGATTCCAGATAAAAAGATACGGGACGGAAGCCATCGTTGCAGGAAATCATTGCAGAGTTGGGATTCCGCATCCACCCGTCATAGAAGTTCCCCTCACCTCGAGCCAAGGCCTCGACAAAGGGTTGCATCGACTCCCATGCGCTCTCGCACAAGTTCTCAGGCCGCTGAGCATCCACCGAAATGAACGTCTGACCGACAGAGATATCACAGGTGTGCTCGATGGGATTCTCGAACTTTTCCATGAGGTCGCGATAAACCGTTTGTCGCATCGCAGTGATGCGCACGGGCTTTAAATGTGTGGTGTCTTGATTTCTGTTCATGAGTGCAAAGATAAGACAAATCTCCCACAAACACAAATCCATCCTGCAGATAGCCAGACACCCCTCAGTGCATACTACTGCGCCAATAATACAAACGAAACGGGGAGCCTTCAATCAGGCGCCCCGTCTCTACAGGTAATAGATGATATGTTAAGAAACTGTAATAATCAGTTTAAAAATATCATTTTAGATGCTCAGCAAGATGTCAATCAAAGCGGTAACGTCACCAATGGAAATCTCGCCGTCTTTGTTGACATCGGCACGCTTCATCATGGCATCATCAGCCTGGCTACCCAGGATAATGTCGATCAAGGCGTTGACATCGGCAATGTTCACCTCACCGTCGCCATTCACGTCACCATCGGGGAATTCAGGCTTTTCACCCTGCATGAACGTGTATTCAATAAAGTCACCAGGAATTTCGAAGCGAACTACAGCCTCACGATAAGCCACGCCCTCAGGAAGAGGAGCGGCAGTTACGTCAGCATGAACTTCCCAACCTTCATCCTCAGCGCCTTCAACATCCACGAGTTCAATTTCGAGCCAATCGGGCAATTCATCAGAGCCATTGCAGGTCAGCATCCAATCGCCGCCCTCCGAAGCAATCCATGAGTAGAAATCGATTCCTTCAAGGGTGTAGATCTCACCGTCAACGTCAACCTCCTTCACGAGCTCACCGCCCTCTATGGGGAAGGTGTGCTTACCATCCTCGATGGGATAATTGAACGTGATGAAAGGATTCTCGGTGCTAATATAGATAGCAAAACCAGTCATCATCGTACCAGACGTGAAGAAGTTATTCAGACCACGCCAAGTGTATTCACCAGTGAAATCATAAACAACCTGACCATCATCGGTCGTAACGGTGTCACCATTTTCATCGATACGGGGAACAGTGATCGGGAACTTGAGATATGCCAACTCACCATAACCCTCATCAACATATTCATCAGAGCTGATATAGGTCGTGAAGTTAAGCAGGTCATCATTTTCGTTGTAACCCTCAATGGTCACAAGGATAGGATAATCAATCGTGGGGCTGTACTCATAGGTCAACTCGGGATCGTCCTCATCCTGACCATAGAGCGTGAACTCTATGAAACCATAGTTATCGTCAATCACTGACTGAGTCAACATACCCTCACCAGTAACAATCAGTTCACCGGGAATCTCGGGAAGGCGAACATTATCGGTGTCGCTGTAAGCGGGAATCTCGTTCAACTTGTAAACATTGCAAGTCAACTTAACGGGATTGCTAATCTGCGTGATTGAAGTAGCAACATAGAAGCCCACCTTCTTGAGCATGTAAGGAGTAGTGGGTTTCTCAAATGCCTGAGCCATACCGTCGATGTGTTGACCGTTCTTACCGAACCACCAGCCACGGTCATTATTGCCCCAAGGCTCAGCACCTGAATAGGCGGTCATGGTGTAGTACTGGTCGCCCCAGCGGCCACCACCGACCATCGATTTACTTGATGCCCAATAGTCCACATCGGCACCATTATTGCCCGGCATAACCTTATCACTGGGAATAACGAAAAGACCAACAGGAGTTTCGCTCTCAACCACGGGAGCGGCATCAGAGCCACCCATAGAGTGATCCTTCATCTGATAGGAGTACCAGCTGGCATTGGGATCTTCAAGGTCACCATCAACTGCATAGAAGATGGGGGCATCATCAGTTTCCATACGATATTCGACAGAGAACTCTTGCACTTCATCAAGGCCAACGTAATTCTCGTCATCACCAGTATAGATGAATACATCCCATGCATAATGAGTGTTCTCATCTGCACCGTCGGCAATACCCTGCCAAGTATACTCAGCGAAAGGCTTCAAGAACAAGAACGGTGAGCCATAGGCATAACCGTAATCACCGTCTACTGATAAGTAGTCAACAAAGAATGCGCCGGCAGGACGATTGTACCAATTCTCGATGTAACCAGCTTTCTTGGGGGCTCTTTTAACACCAGAACCAGGAACATACATCTGGTTGTCAAGATACTGAACATTAGGCATAGCCCTGCGCTGCATCTGGGTCTTTGCGACCGGCTTAGCTTCTGAGCGCTTTTGCGGTGTGGTGGCGCTAGCCGATACGACCATCAATGCCATAACACCTAAAAGTAACATCTTCTTCATAAATGAAAATAATTATGTTGTTAATAAAAGTAATAAATAATTTCTATCTAATTATATAGCCAGGGCAGTCTACACCGGGCTTCATGCCCTGGCTATCATACATGTCATCAATGTGGATTACTGGAGATTCCAGATCACATAGTTAGCTGCATTACCACTCTGAGACAACTTCATGTTAACAGGAGCAAGCAATGAGTTGGCACTTAAGTCATAGGTAGCACCAAATGCATCGGCAAATGCTCGAACTGAAGGACAGTTGGTGGCATAGGTCTCACCATAGCGATCGCCCTCAGGGGCCACCGAGTAGGTTATCTGCCTATCACTCGCCGAGGTAATAGTCAGATAATAGGTGGGATTATAGCGAACTGAACCCTTCTTGATGTTAAACGAGAGGGCGAATCTTGAAGATGCTTCATCATAGGCAATCTGCACATAGTTCAAAGTCGACTTGTTATAAGTCTTCAACTCCTCGGTGATTGCAGAGATAAGCGATGCGAACTGGCCTCCGACATTAGCGGGTTCTGCCCTCCAGACATAACGGATATCAGTGAAAATCGTTCCCAACTCATCAGCTGTCATTGTTGTTTGGTTATCATCACGGCACAACAACGAGCCATCAGGCTGAAGAATAAAGTTCTTGATCACATAACCATCAAGAGTCTGGGGATCCATGAACGAAAGACCGTCATGGGTAATGATCACGTTATGAGTCTCGGCAGTGGAGATTTCATCGTCACCCTCACGGAACATCTTGAGGATGCTCGATGCACCGTCCTTGACAATCCAGCGCTGACCATTCGGCAGGTTGATGTAAACCTGAGGAATCTTGGAGTTAAAGAACGAATCGGCCATAGCGACCACTTCATTCATGTACACCTCATCATCAACACTGGCAGAAACACGTGTCATGATCATGTTCAGGTTATACTTCTTACCCGTCAGATAGAGCGTGTCACCCGAGTACTTCATGATGTCGAACTCATAGTCACCCTCATGGCCATAGCCATTCTCATTGACGTCCTGATCGGTCTGGGCACCGCCAACGCCTGGGATATCATAGGGATCGGCAAACAAGTGGAAATACTTGTTGTAGGTGTTGAACGTCAAAACAGGACCATTGTCGGCAATTACTTCCCACATCGACACCTCGCTCCCATAGGCGGGAGTCGTCAACGAACCAGACTGGACGTAGTTGATCCACTTGTTACTACCCGAAATGGTCACCGAGCCATCGGCCTTAAACGTCATCAGGTAGATGTAGCCCTGCTCATTGGCATTAGCAAAATACTCTAACTGCCACTTTCCACCATTACTGGTAAGGATATCAGAATAATCAGCTTTTGCCTTATCCAAACGTGCAATGGCATCTTCATCAAAGATATTGTCAACCTCATTACTGCAAGACACCAACGACAGTGATGAAATTGCCACAAGCGTCAACAATGAAATATTTAAAAACTTCTTCATTTTATTTTCATCGTGTTAAAGGTAAAACATTACTGAATGTCATAGACCCACTTGCGCAGCTCGTTGATGTCATAGGTGGCCTGACGCTGCTGAACCTCTTCGCGCAGAGCATCCAAGTCAACATTCCATGCGGTACGGAACCACTCACGAGCAATCTGGACCTTCTGCAGGATAGCTTCTGCTCCATCAATGCCGTCTTCATCCTCAACATCATAGACGACAATGCGGTTGCCATCTTTATCACGCTCATTGCGATAATACTTGTGAACGGTACCATCCTCATCAGTCACAGTGACAACAAAACGCTCCTCGACATAGACGAGATCCTGTTCTGCATCATTGTTGGGATAATAGTAGAAGCTGTAGTAAACGGCATCCAGGTCATCGGCACTGGCTGAGGTAGCCCATCCGCGCGATGCAAGCTGCATCATCCTGTTCCACTGAGCTTCAGTGTAAACGATGAAGCAAGCGATGGTCTCGGCAAAGTCCTCACGATACTCACTCGATGCATAGTTGGTAACAAATCCCAAGGAGTTGACCTCATTGCCACGATACTGCCAGTTGTTGACATCATATCGACCCACCGAAATGGTGTTGAACTCTGAGGGATAGGTCTTCGTCTGATGCAAAATGTGAGAGAACTCGTGGTGCATCGTGTGGAAGTACAATTCATTCATCGTGTTGAAGTCGTTAATGTTCATGGAGTTCACCTTGAACAACGAAATCTTGATACCACCCTCGGCAAGACCAACGGTCTCACTACCCGATGTGGGGTTAATGGCGGGTGAGCCAATCAACAGGATGATGCGGGGTCCATAGGTCTTGAGGAAGTCCTCACCAGCCACCTTGTCATACACATCAAACCACAAGTGCTTGCACAACACTGCCAAGTCAACCGAGTTACTGTATTCGGCTGGTACCAGGTTGTAGTTCATGTTGGTGCTGATGTCCGGCATCTTGTACAGGAACGTCAAATTGTACTTGTCAAGATAATTCTCCTTGAGGAACTTGTCAAGCTGATAAGAATAAGAAGTAGGATCGAGTGACTCATCTACATCGGGGAAGATGGTGTCACCCAACTTCTCCTCACCACATGAGGAGAGCGACATCGCGGCAACAGCCACAAGCAGTAACGCTGAAATATAATATTTGATCTTTTTCATAACGTTGTTCTTCATTATTAGTTGTAACGAACATAGGCGCCCTTGTCTACAACAAGGCTATTCTCGGCCTTTACAGTCGTACGGGGATTGGGATCCAAACCTGCACCGATAACCTCGCTCGGAATCTGAATTGCATAGCGCGGGTCAAGCACATCAAGGGTATAAACATCACTGATGCCCATCTTGTGGGTGATGGTGAAGCCATAGCGCTTGATGTCAAACCAACGGTTACCCAGATGAACCATCTGAATGCGACGGAAGTGCTGGATGCACTGCATGTAAGGCTCAATTTCTTGAGTCAAATGATATTTGTCACTCGGGCAAACCTCATCAATGTGGAACTTCTTAACGATACCGAAACCAGGATCCTTGCGAGTAGGATTGTCATAATAGCTGTAGAAGCTCTCGATTTGTTCCCTGGTGAGCTCCGTCATCTGATAGTTGCGGGACTCGTCAAGCAACAGGTGTTCGTGGTTCCACAGATAGAGGTCTTCGAACGCAGCGTCAAGATTGCCCAAGAAGATGTTAGCCTCGGCACGGAGCAGAATAGTCTCCTGGCTAGTGAACTCGGGACGAACCATGTGCACGTAACCAATACCAGCCACCTTATCGGTGTACTCGAACTGCTCGAAGCAGTTACCCACAAAGAATGAACCATATTCCATACCAGCACTTGCACAGAAGTACTGATAGCAAGGCATCATGGCAAACGACACTTTGTCCTTACCGTTGCGGTAAGTCCAGATGCACTTATCCCAAGACGGGCCAGGTCCCTGGATGGAGCCACGAAGGGCATCGCGGGCGCAAGAGAAGCGATAGCCGTAGAAACGACGGTCCCATGTGCTGTAGGTACCAATCAGCATGAAGTTACCGGGACGGTCAATACTGCTGTAGTAACGAGCGATGTCACTGTAGTAGTAGAAATCAGTCTGATCCCAGAAGTCATTGCGCATCGTGCTGGGATCATTGCCCTTGAATGCAGCGGTAGCATACTGTACCACCTTGTCATACTCACGCTTCACGGTATAGAAGCGAGCGGCAAATGCGTTGGACGAAGCAACATTGAAGTGGTACTTGGGCACCTCATAGAAATCCTCAGAAACATACTTCAGACCCAGAAGCATGTCAGCTTCGATCTTGTCGTAGGTTTCCTGCAGCGTTCCACGGTCATACTTCGGGTCAAGCTCAGTCTCGGGCTTGGTGGCATAAGGAATGCCGGGAAGAGTCTTGCTGATTTCCGGACCACGGTAAGGCATGCAGAAGATTTGAGCCAAAATATAGTGGTGATAGGCACGAACCATATAGGCCTCACCCTTTATGGCATCCATGCGAGCACGGTCAGTGGCGCTGATAGGTTCACCCTCAATTTCACCAGCCTGCTCAAACTCTTCAACTTTTTCAAGAACAGCGTTAGCCGAAGCGATTGCTGCATAGCAGCCGCTCCACACGCCAGAAGGGCAGTCACTGTCACTAATATCAAGATCCACATCTTGCCAAGCATAAACCTGCTCGTCGAACTGGTCATAAGAGCTCAGGTGATAGCGGACTCCATCGTCACTGGGAGAATTGTTATCAACGACGTTGTCACTTGACATCTCACCCACAAGCGCATAGTTGTTCTGGGTATAGGCGGTTACCAGCAACTGTTCGAGCTGGTCCAGATTCACCAGATAAACACGGGTATCGGGCACCTTGTCCAGAAAGTCTTTGCAAGAGCTCAAGCCGATAAGCGCTAATCCGATAAAAAATATTTTATATCGCAGTTTCATAATATTCTATATTTATATAATAATGTGTATCATCAATTACATTCCCAGACGGAGGGTCAAGGTGAACTGCTTGGGGTTGGGCGAAGCTACACCACCACTGTTGAAGAACTCGGGATCCTGTCCGTTGAGTTTCTTGTCGGCATAGAGCAGACAGATGTTGGTGGCAGCAAGCTTAACCGAAGCCGAAGTCAGGCGCAGATGTGAAATCAGAGTTTTGGGCACATCATAGGTCAAAGAAACTTCCTTCAAGCGGATGAAACCGCCGTCAGCAATACGCTCAGTGCTATAGTTGTAGGCACTGTAGGCCATGCCCAGGTAGTTGTTTGAGTAAACCTGACGACGTGAAGCAATTGCGGGAATAGAGGTCACAGCCTCATCACCGGGCAGAACCCAACGGTTCTTGAAGTCCTTGGTGAAGGAGGTGAGGTCACTATAACCAGCACTGAAGCACGGGTCAAGACGAAGACTGTTACCAAATGCGTAGGTCATGAACACGTTCAAGTGGAATCCCTTCCAATCGAAGTTGTTACCGAAACCACCAGTGATGGTCGGGTCAACGGGACCCTCATACTTGAGGAAGCCCAGAGTCTCGAACTCCTGGAAGTTCAAACCAACGTTCGAAACATCACCGTTCTCGTCGATACACAGGGGCAAACCGTGAGCGTCAAGACCAGCGTAAGGAATCGAGAAGATGGCACGGTGAGGATAACCCTGCAAGGGGAAACCGTTACCGGTCACCAGGTCGATGACGCGAGAACGAGACTGCAGCTTGGTAATCTCGGTCACAGCGTAGGAGAAAGTCCAGTCGGTGCTCCAGCCGAAGCCACCAGCACGCTTGGGCTCAATGTTGCGGGACGAAATGGTGAACTCAATACCATGCGACTTCATCTCGGCAACGTTACCATACTTGTTGGTGTCACCACCGACACCCTGGGTGCGGATGAGACCAATCAGGTCAAAGTTGTTGCGGAAGTACCAGTCAAACACAAGATTGATGCGGTTGTACAGGAAACCGAGGTCAACACCAAGGTCAAACTCGTGCTTCTTCTCATAGGTGAGCTCGCTGTTACCCAGACCGGACAGTGCGAGACCCATCTCATAGGTGCTGAGCTCCTGACGCCAGGGGCGAGTGGGATAATACAGGGCCTCGGCGTTAGCAAGACTCGTGGGACCACTCTCGGCGGTCAACGAGTAGCTCACACGCAGCTTAGCATAGGAAAGAGTACCCTTCTGATACAAACCGAAGTTCTGGAAGAACGGCTCATCATAGACGTTCCATGCTGCAGACACGTTCCAAGTGGGGAGCCAGCGGCTCTGTGAGGTCTTACCCATCTGGTTAGAACCTTCATAACGCAGCGTACCATTCAAGATGTAGCGGCCCAGCAAAGCATAGTTGACGTTGGCAAAGTATGCCATGTCACGACGGTGGTACTCACCGACACTGAAGTAAGTACCATTCTCCTCCTGCATCTGCTTGAAGAGCTCATATTTGTTAAACGGCAAGTTACCGTTGGCGTATACAATACCCCAAGCATCAAATGCCTCGCTGAAACGATCGAAGCGGATAGCCTCCATACCAGCGAACAAGTTGAGAATGTGATTACCGTTGTTGAAGTCCTTCATATACTGACCTGATGCACGGAAGGTGAAGGTCTTGTTGTTGTTCTTGTTGTAGAACAGCATACCACCCTTGGGAAGAATCGTCTCAGGAAGAGCGTTGGCAACATCAGGGTTAGTATAGAGGTAGGAGTTGGACGAGCGGATGATAGCGTTCTCGGGGTCAATACCGGCACGGTAGGCCATGGCCTGGTTACTGTTGTCGAGAACGTAGTGGTTCTGCTCGGTGGTAGCAACACGCATCGAACCCAAGATGTTGAACTCAAGCGATTGGTCTTGCTTGATGATGGGCTTGATGTTGATCTCACCCTGGAACTTCAGGTCGGTCACATTCAGATCGATGTAGTTCTGTTCCAACTCGTCAAAGATGTTGAACGTCGTGTAGTTGCGCACATAACGCTGATTGGGGTCAACGGTACGGGCCGTGTTCAAGGAGAAGCTGTAGGGGTTGATATCGAAGTCACGCCTTACCTCACCATTCACAACGTCCACGTTCTGGCTCAGAGTACCGGGAGCCTTCTGCTCACGGAAACTGTCACTGTTCAAAATCTTGATCTTGATCTTATCGGTCAAGTTGTAGATAGCGTTAGCGTTGAAGGTGTAACGCTCAACGCGGCTGCTCTTATACCATCCCGGGTCGGTCATTACCGAAGCCGAGGTATAGAACGAACCCTTGTCGGTACCACCCGAGATGCTCACCGAGTGGTTCTGCATGATGTTGTGGTTGAACAACAAGTCAAACCAGTTGGTGTTACGCATCTCAGCCTCGCGCAAGTATTGGTTGCGGGCATTCTGAGTGTTGGGCAATGCGTAAGTGCCGGTCGCGGGATCATAGGTGTCCATCAAGGTGTACATCTGTCCATAGATACCCGAAGTGGTGCTGTTCACCAGGTTGGCATACTCGAGCCAGCCCTTCTGCTCCATTTCGCGCAAGATACTCATCTGCTCCTGAGAGTTACAAATGTTGAAGTCGCGGTAGTTGGGCTTCAAGCGGTAGGTGAACTCACCCGTGTAGTTGATTGAGCTGGTACCCTTGCGGCCAGTCTTGGTGGTGATAACGATCACACCAGCGTTAGCCTTGGCACCATAAATAGAAGTTGCGGAACCATCTTTCAGAATCTGGAAGCTTTCGATATCATCGGCATTGAGACCGGCAACAGCCGAGGCGATCAGCGTGTTAGCGTCACCCGACGACAGGTCATCAGCACTGATGTCCACGTTATCCTCGAGAACCACACCGTCAACAACCCACAAAGGCTTGGAGCTACCATAGATAGAAGTAGCACCGCGCACGCGGATTTTGGGAGCGGTACCGAAAGTACCAGAAACGTTCTGCACCTGCACACCCGAGACGCGTCCTTCAAGGCCGCGGCTCACGTCGGCGACACCCGAGAGTTTGGTCTTCTCGGCATCGACGCTTTGAGTAGCACCGGTGAACAGTCGCTTGTCCACCTTCTGGTAACCGGTGACAACGACCTCGTTAAGCATTTCTCCCTTGGGCTTCAAGTTGATGGTCATGCCAGCCTTACCAGCAACGATTTCATCTTCATAACCCACATAGGTGATTTTAATCTTTGTACCAACAGGTACATTCAAAGAAAAGTGACCGTCGAAATCGGTGGCGACGCCGTTCTTGGGATTGCTCTGCTGAACAACCGAAGCACCGATAACCGGTTCGTTGTTCTCATCTAACACCGTACCACTCACTTGAGCCGAAACTCCAAGCGAGGCGAGTGCCATGACGAGGAACAAGAGAAAATGTTTTAGACTCATAAAAATTTTAATTAATTAATTAGTAATATTTTGTTGTTTTGCCAAGTTCCTTTTAACCCATCTCATTAAGCGTGTTAGGCTTCAAAACTACAATTATATCTCATTCCTGAAAAGAAACGGTTTTCCAGGCTAATTGAATTTTTCACAATCCTTACAACAGATTGATTTTACAGTTTCTTAGTTCCTTAACTCCACATCTATAATAGACAGGCTCGCAAAGTTAATGTTTTTTTTATAATATAATGTAAATTTGTCAAAAACTTTTTCATTTTTTTCATCATTTTGCCAGACACACACCAACAAATAGCTGATAAACAGATAATTAACTACAATAATTACACAAATGACTCATTATCAGTCACTTAATGGCTTTGCACGGATTTTCGCACACTATTTTCTGAAAATAACCTAACATAGCCATCCTGACATATTGTTTTCGATAAGATGGAGTGAGGCAATTTTGATTTCGTTTAACAGTTTTTTCACTGCAGCTGGCAAGAATTAGCGGGAAAGTCATTAACTTTGCACTGCATGTCATCAACGGCATGTCCGAACAAGAGCATGGAAGTAGTATATGACGACAACCACATCATCATCGTCAACAAGAGTGCCGGCGAGCTCGTCCAGGGTGACCGCACGGGAGATCCGACACTCATCGACAGTGTGAAGGCGTGGATCAAAGAGAAATACGACAAGCCGGGCAATGTGTTCCTGGGGGTCACACACCGCATCGACCGCCCCACTTGCGGCCTCGTTGTCATGGCCAAGACCAGCAAGGGGCTGTCGCGCATGAACGAGCTGTTCCGCAAAGGCGAGGTACACAAAACCTATTGGGCTGTCGTTGGAAACTGTCCCCCGAAACAAGAGGACACCCTTACCCACTACCTCAAGAGTGTGGAGAGCAACAACAAGACCCACGTGAGCATCGTGCCCCGCGAAGGTCATCAAAAGGCGGTGCTCAATTACCGCGTCATCGCTACCAGCCAGCGATACTGGTTGCTTGAAGTGGACCTCATCACCGGGCGCAAGCATCAGATCAGAGCACAACTGTCGGCCATCGGCTGTCCCATCAAGGGCGACCTCAAGTATGGCGCCCCACGCAGTAACCCCGACGGCGGCATCTCGCTACAAGCCCACCGCATCCGTTTCATCCACCCCGTGAGCGGCAATGAGATTGACATCACCGCTCCCCTGCCCGACGACTTCAAGCGCTTGGGCTTTGACATGTGAAGTTTTTTCGCTAATTTTGCACCATCAAAACCAATTATAACACCAAATAACTTTAAAACGAATTATGGCAAACAACCCTGAATTCCGCTATGCGCCCATGTTCCAGTTGGGCAAAGATGACACCGAATACTACAAACTGACCAGTGACTATGTGTCGGTGGGCGAGTTTGAAGGCAAACCCATCCTCAAAATTGAGCCCGAGGCTTTGACAATGCTGGCGCAGCAAGCCTTCCGCGACGTGAATTTCCTGTTGCGCCGTTCCCACAACGAGCAGGTCGCCAAGATCCTGCGCGACCCTGAGGCAAGCGACAACGACAAATATGTGGCACTGACGTTCTTGCGCAATGCCGAGGTTGCAGCCAAGGGTCAGTTGCCCTTGTGTCAGGATACCGGCACCGCCATTATCCATGGCGAGAAGGGTCAGCAGGTGTGGACTGGATTCTGCGACGAGGAGGCTCTCGCCCGCGGCGTCTACAACACCTACACCCAGGAGAACCTGCGCTACTCCCAGAACGCTCCACTGAGCATGTACGAGGAGGTCAACACGCGTTGCAACCTGCCCGCCCAAATCGACCTGGAGTGTGCCGAGGGCATGGAGTACCATTTCCTGTGTGTGACCAAGGGTGGTGGCAGCGCCAACAAGACATACTTGTACCAGATGACCAAGGCTGTACTCAATCCCGGCACCCTCGTCCCCTTCCTGGTTGAGAAGATGCGCACGCTGGGTACGGCAGCCTGTCCGCCCTACCACATCGCCTTTGTTATTGGCGGCACCAGTGCCGAGAAGAACCTGCTCACCGTGAAACTGGCTTCGACACACTACTACGACAACCTACCCACCACGGGCGACGAGACGGGACGTGCCTTCCGCGACGTGGAACTGGAGAAGCAAGTGCTCGAGGAGGCTTATAAGATTGGCCTCGGCGCACAGTTCGGCGGCAAGTACATGGCTCATGACGTGCGCATCGTGCGTCTGCCCCGCCATGGTGCATCCTGCCCCATCGGCTTGGGCGTGAGCTGCAGTGCCGACCGTAACATCAAGGCCAAAATCAACAAGGACGGCGTGTGGATTGAGAAACTCGATGACAAGCCCACAGAGCTGATTCCCGAGGAATTGCGCCAGGCTGGCGAGGGCGACGGCATCAAAATAGACCTTGACCGCCCCATGAGCGAGACGCTTGCCATCCTTGACAAGTACCCCGTTTCGACCCGCGTATCGTTGAGCGGAACCATCATTGTTGGCCGTGACATCGCCCACGCTAAGTGGAAAGAGCGCTATGACCGCGGTGAGGGAATTCCTCAATACATCAAGGATCATCCCGTGCTTTATGCTGGTCCCGCCAAGACTCCGCAAGGCATGCCTTGTGGCTCGATGGGTCCGACAACAGCCAACCGCATGGACCCCTATGTTGACCTGTTCCAGAGCCTGGGCGGCAGCATGGTCATGATTGCCAAGGGCAACCGCAGTCAAGAAGTGACCGACGCCTGCAAGAAGCACGGCGGCTTCTATCTGGGCAGCATTGGCGGTCCCGCAGCCATTCTTTCACAGGAGAGCATCAAGAGCATCGAGTGCGTTGAGTATCCCGAGTTGGGAATGGAAGCCGTTTGGAAAATCCGCGTCGTGGACTTCCCCGCCTTTATCCTCGTGGACAACAAGGGTAATGATTTCTTCAAGGGACTCGGTCTGTAAGCATTAATTCTATTGTTTCAACTGTTACACCCGTTGCGTTTTGCACCAGTTTGGAGCACCGCAACGGGTGCTTTATACCACCAAACACTACTGTTTTCAGTAAAAATATGTTAAAAAACACATTTTTTGGCACATCAACACTTGACAGGTCCAGAAAAAGCATTACCTTTGCAGTCGCAAATTGCGGGATGGAGCAGTGGCAGCTCGTTGGGCTCATAACCCAAAGGTCGTCAGTTCGAGTCTGGCTCCCGCTACTAAGACGAGGTTGAGCGAATAGCTTGACCTCTTTTTTTCATGCCTTTTGCACCAAAAAGGGAACCGCGTCTTGCACAATTGCCAAATAATGCGTAAATTTGCCTTCGGCTAAGACCGGCAGCCTTGTCATGAACAAGGGTGAATGCCTCCTGTCCTGCATTCGGCCAGCACTAGCCTCACCAGACCAAAAACGACGTAGCTATGAAACATATTGCAGTACTATTTGAAGGCGACATCAACCGGCGGCTGGGTGTGTTCAACGCAGTTGTCAATCGCGTGAAACACTTACAGCAAGTGGCTGATTACGAGATCGAAGTGCACATGTTGCAAGTGTATGACGGCTGGCTGATGCGACTTCTGCGCCATACTCCAAAGGCCTCTTATCGTCCTAACGTGATCGAAGTCGACGGCGTGAAGATTCATGTTTCCTGGTTCAGGCGGCACTGGAGCGATGCAATCATGCACCGCGTTTTCCACAAGCCCCCAAGAGCCCTGTTGCGCTACCTGCACAACCTTGGTTGGGAAATGCGAGGCAATGACCTGGTCAGTGCCCATGACCGCATTATGGGCCATGCCGCTGTCTTCGCCGGCAAAAAACTGCACATCCCCAGCTTCATCACGTGGCATGGTGCGAGCATTTATACCGACCCTCCCCGCGACCCGATGATCAAAGAGATAACCATTAAGCTGTTGCATGATGCCACATGTAATTTCTTTGTCAGCCAAGGACTACTCGACAAAGCTCATGCCGAGCTCACCGACGGCTTCCCTGCCGAAGTGCTGCTCAACGGTGCCAGCGCCCAATTCAAGCGGTACAGCGACGAGAAACGCGCTGAATTGCGAAAAAGCATGAACTTGAGCGAAGGGGAAAAGGTGGTTGCGTTTGTCGGACGCTTCGAACCCGTGAAAAACGTAACAATGCTTCCTCAAATCTTTGACGAAATCCAGCGAAAATATGGCAGTCCGTTAACATTCTGGGCCATCGGTGACGGCATTCAACTCGAGCAAACCAAGCAGCTCATGGCACAGCAGGGCATCAATTGCCGCTTTACAGGCAAAGTGGCGCCAGAGGAAATCCCCGATTTGCTCAATTGCGTTGACTTGCTAGTTTTGCCCAGCAGCCTTGAGGGACTGCCCCTGGTTGTTATCGAAGCCTTGTCATGCGGAGCCCATGTGGTCGCCACTAATGTCATCGGCACGGCCGAGGCTGTTGGGCGAGAGAATGCCATCGACCTTGGCGACAATTTCGTGGAGCGTTTCTCCAACCGTGCGGTAGAATTACTGCGTGGCGGCATTGTTCAGCAACTGCCTCCCGAGGTGAGCTGGACAGCCACAGCCATCAAGGAAAACGCCATTTATCACAAACACCTTGACCAGATAGATATATCACATTGAAATATTGTGTTTTAATTACTAAATTATCAAGTGATTCTTTAAATAGATTTTATTTGTTACGATTTTAATACTAACTTGTGTAATTTTTTACTTTATCTGCTGATTGTCATTTAAAACAAATTATAAGTTTAAAGTAAAAGTATAACATAATCAAAACATGCCCAAATTTGCCGAAACTTTGCTGCCGTTAGCCCTTCCTGGCACCTATACCTACCGTATTCCCGAGGGGATGAAACTCTCGATCGGGATGCGTGTTTTGGTGCCCTTCGGCCGTAAAAAAATCTTCACAGCCATCGTGGTCAGCCTGCACGATAAGGAACCCAAGGGCTATGATGTGAAGGAGATTTTGGGCACCCTTGACGATAAGCCCATCCTGCGTCATCCACAACTGGATTTCTGGCAGTGGATAGCCGACTATTACCTGTGCTCAATGGGCGAGGTGTATAAGGCTGCTGTTCCGTCGGGACTGAAAGTTGAGAGCGAGACCACCATTAGTGTCAATCCCGATTTTGAAGAAGGTGAACCTGGGCAACTGAGTGATCGTGAACGTGTGATATTGGACTTCACGGCTCAGCGAGGACGCGTCCAGATTGCCGAAATCGCAAAAGCAACTGGATTCAAGACCGTAGAGCGCAGTGTCAGCCACTTGTTAGATATGGACGCCTTGCACGTGAGCGAGCGCGTGGTTGACAATTACCGCCCAAAAACCGAGCCGTGCGTGAGACTAGCCATCAATCGTGATAACGAACAGGCTCTGCATCAATACTTTGACCAACTCAAGCGAGCACCCAAGCAGGAACAGCTGCTGCTGGCTTATCTGGACATGTCACGCTGGCTGCAAAGCAGTGAAGTCAAGGAGGTGAGCAAGGAAAACCTGTTGAAACGAGCCGGTGTGAGTGGCGCGGTATTACACGAAGCCGTGAAACGTGGCATCTTTGAAATCTACAAGAAGGAAATCAACCGTTTTGCCGATTTGGGCAGCGTGCTCGAGGAGCCGCCCGTGCTGAGTCAGGAGCAGAAGCGCGCCTATGACGAAATCCACCAGTCGATGCGCCAGCACCCCATCACCCTGCTGCATGGTGTGACAAGCAGCGGAAAAACATCGGTCTATATGCACCTCATTGCTGATGCCCTGCGTTTGGGCAAGCAGGTGCTTTACCTTGTTCCTGAGATAGCACTGACGACTCAATTGACCCGCCGACTGCGCCGCGTTTTTGGCGACCGACTGCTCATCTACCACTCTAAATTCAGTGACAACGAGCGTGTTGACATCTGGAAACGCCTGCTGGACAGCAGTGAGCCGTGCGTTGTCATCGGCGTGCGCTCCTCGGTATTCCTACCCTACTCCAACCTGGGTCTCGTCATTGTCGATGAGGAACACGACAGCAGCTACAAACAACAGGACCCTGCGCCTCGTTACAACGGACGCAATGCCGCGCTGGTGTTGGCCCAAATGCATGCGGCCAAAACCGTTCTGGGTTCAGCCACTCCAGCCATCGAAATTTATCATCACGCATTGGCGGGACATTATGGCCTGGTGAAACTGCTCACACGCTATGGCGACATCAAGATGCCCGAAGTCAAGGTCATCGACACCATCGATGCTCGCAAACGCCGCGAAATGCATGGTTTGTTCAGCAACGAGTTGATTTCCGAGTGCCGCAAGGCCCTCAAACAAAACGAACAGGTCATCCTGTTCCAGAACCGTCGCGGCTATTCGCCGATGGTGCGCTGCAAGGAGTGCGGCAGCGTTCCCAAATGCGAGAACTGTGACGTTTCACTCACCTTCCACAAGCACAGCCGCAGCCTGGTGTGTCACTACTGCGGCTACACTATCCCCCTGCCTGACTTGTGTCCCGCTTGTCAATTGCCGGGTCTTGAGATTATCGGCTACGGCACCGAACGCATCGAGGATGACATCGACGCCTTGTTCCCTGGTGAGAAGATATCACGCATGGACCTTGACACGACGCGCAACAAAAACAGCTACGACCGCATCATCGACGAATTCTCGGCCCACCGTACTAACATCCTGGTGGGCACGCAGATGGTGACCAAGGGGCTGGACTTTGACGCCGTGAGCATCGTGGGCATCCTCAACGCCGACACGATGATCAATTTCCCGGACTTCCGCAGCCACGAGCGGGCCTTCGACATGCTGGAACAGGTATCGGGACGCGCAGGCCGAGCTCACAAGCAGGGCCAGGTCATCATTCAGACCAGCAACCCTGAGCACTATGTCATCAAGTATGTGCAAGCCCATGACTACGAGAGCTTTTATCAGCATGAACTGGCTGATCGCCAAAAGTTCGGCTACCCCCCGTTCACCAAGGTCATCAACATCTACCTCAAGCATCGTGAAGATGCCGTTGTGGGCGAATTGGCTGTGAGATACAGTGGTCTGCTGCGACAGGTGTTCGGCACTCGCGTATTGGGGCCGATGGCTCCACTGGTGTCTCGCGTGCAGAATCTCTACATCCGCCAAATCACGTTGAAGATGGAAACTGCCGCCTCGATGACCAAAGTAAAGAAGATCCTGCGAGACCTCTATGAGCAGATGCTGGCAAGCGACGCACGCATGAGGTCAGTACGCCTTTACTACGACGTTGATCCAGTGTAATCACCACACATCACCAAGTCATCTGTATCACCCCATAATTCATGTATTTAAAGATATTTTTCTTTATTGTGGCACAGAATTGATTTTTTTGGAGTAATTTTGTGCCCGATTTCAAAAACAAGTACAAGAACTCAAAATCATAATATAACGACAATATGAAACTGATAGACGGAAAGGCGACCGCTGCGGCCATCAAGGAAGAGATCAAGGCCGAAGTGGACCAAATGATAGCAGCGGGCATGAAGCGCCCGCATCTTGCTGCCGTGCTCGTGGGTCACGACGGCGGCTCGGAGTCCTACGTGAAAAATAAGGTTATAGCTTGCGAAAAGTGCGGTTTCAAGTCTTCGCTTATTCGCTTCGACGAGGATGCAACCGAGGAGCAGCTGTTGGACTGCATCAAGCAACTCAATGAGGATGACGACGTTGACGGATTTATTGTTCAACTGCCGTTGCCCAAGCACATCAACGAGCAACACGTCATCAACACCATCGACTACCGCAAGGATGTTGACGGCATCCACCCGATGAATGCCGGCCGCATGGCATTGGGACTGCCCTGCTTCATCTCAGCCACTCCGCTGGGTATCATCACCCTACTGCAACGCTACAACATCCCGACGTCGGGCAAGAAGTGTGTGGTACTGGGTCGCAGCAACATCGTGGGCAAGCCAATGGCCCAACTCATGCTCCAAAAAGAGCATGGCGATGCTACTGTTACCGTATGCCACAGCCACTCCAAGACTTTGAAGGAAGAATGCCGTGAAGCCGATATCATCATCGCCGCCATCGGTCGTCCCAACTTTGTGACAGCCGACATGGTAAAGGATGGCGCCATCGTCATCGACGTGGGCACCACCCGCGTGGCTGACCCTGAGAGCAAAACCGGCTATCGCCTGAATGGTGACGTGAAGTTTGACGAGGTGGCACCCAAGTGCGAGTACATCACTCCCGTCCCCGGTGGTGTGGGTCCCATGACCATCTGCTCGCTGATGAAGAACACCTTAACAGCCGCAAAGCTTAAAAGATAAGAAACCTATTATCTGAATAAATGAGAAGGTCGAGCATGAAGCTCGACCTTCTCATTTAGTTTAATCGAAGACTCCTTCGACGGCATCGTCTTGGCCGCCTCCGCCGCCACCATCACCGGCGTCGCCGCCTCCGCCGCCTCCGCCGCCACGACCGCTATAGCCACCGCCGCCACCGTAGTAACGGCCCAACTCATCGGCGCAGGCATTGAAGCCAGAGGGGAAGTCAAATTTGGTGCTCTGCTTGTATGGCAGTTCCTTGTCATCATAAATCCACTTCATGAAATAGCCCAAAATGGGAAGTGCCGCCTCGGCACCCTGTCCCATAGCCGTGCTGTTGAAATGGATGTAGCGTTCCTCACCACCGACCCACACACCAGTGACCAATTCGGGCGTGAAGCCCATGAACCAACCATCACTGTTAAAGTTGGTCGTACCTGTCTTTCCACCCATTTCGGCACTGATGCCATAGGCGTAACGCAGACGTGCACCGGTACCTTGGTTCACAACCTCGGTGAGCATCGACAGCATCTTGAGATAGGTATCCTCACTCATGATCTCGGTCTGGTTACCCGTGAACTCGGCAAGCACGTTGCCACGGTTATCGGTGATGCGGGAAACATAGACCGGCTCAACACGCATGCCACCATTGGCAAAAGCAGAGTAAGCGGCAACCATCTCACGCAGGGTGACATCACTTGAGCCCAGAGCCAATGCGGGCACAGGATCCAAATAACTCGTGATGCCGAAACTGTGCATCCACTTGGCCAGCTCGCTAGGAGACATGGTGTAATAGCCATTGCGCTCAATCCAGTTGGGACGCGTACCGCGCATGAAGCCCACCGAAATCCAGTTGTTGGAGTATGTCAACGCGCTGCGCAGCGTCATCGGCTGGCCATGTCCGCCCGACTTGGGATTGTAAACCTCGTTATGCCAAACGATGTTGGGGGGGCCGGCGGGACGCGTATCACAAGGAGTCAGGCCTCCAAACTCAATAGCCTGGGAGTACACAAAAGGTTTTACCGTCGAACCGATTTGGCGACGTCCGGTCGAGACCATGTCATACTTGAAGAAACGGAAGTTGGGACCGCCCACATAAGCCTTCACAAAACCCGTGACAGGATCCATCGACATCATAGCGCAACGCAAGAACGACTTGGTGTACAGTAGCGAGTCGAGTGGTGACATCTGAGCATCAAAGCCGCCGTCATAATTGAACAAGTGCATCTGGACGGGTTTCTTGAAGTTCTCCATGATTTCGGCATCACTCATGCCCTCGTTCTTGAGCACACGGTAACGCTCACTGTGACGAATCGCAGCATTGATCAAAGCCTGCTTGCCCGCACTGGACAGCTCCTGGCGATTATTGGTGTAAGGATTCTTGGTGCCACCACGCTCCCTCAAGAACGCCGGCTGCAAGGTCTTGCTCATGTGCTTGTGCACGGCCTTCTCGGCATAATCCTGCATGCGTGAGTCGATGGTCGTGTAAATCTTCAGACCGTCGGTATAGATGTCATAATGCGAACCGTCGGGCTTGGTGTTCTTATTGCACCAACCGTAGAGCGGATTCACAGCCCATGCAACCGAGTCGTCGATAAATGCTTGCTGGTTCCATGACGGATAATCCTTGCGGTTGGGCTTCTTGGCACTCATCACACGGCGCAACTCCTCGCGGAAGTAAGGAGCCGGGCCATCGTTGTGATCCAGTTTCTTGAATTTGATTTCCAACGGAAGCGCCTGCAACTGCTTACATTCGGCGTCAGTCAGGTAACCAGCCTTCACCATCTGCTCAAACACCACATTGCGGCGTTGGCGCGTACGCTCGGTGTAACGAACAGGATTAAAATAAGAGGGGTTCTTACACATGCCCACCAGCGTAGCAGCCTCCTGGATGTTCAAGTCCTTGGGTTCCTTGTCAAAATAGACTTCGGACGCCATTTTGATACCCACGGCATTGTTCAGGAAATCAAACTGGTTAAAGTACATCTTGATGATTTCGTCCTTGGTGTAGTAGCGCTCGAGTTTCACGGCGATAACCCACTCGACGGGCTTCTTCAAGGCGCGCTCAAAGATGTTGTGCGATTCTGGCGAGTACAACTGCTTGGCGAGCTGCTGCGTGATGGTACTGCCACCACCGGCGCTCTTCTGTCCCATGATGATGCGCTTGACAATGGCACGGCCAATGGCCTTGACATCGATACCCGAGTGGTCGTCAAAACGGGAGTCCTCGGTAGCAATCAAGGCTTGGGTCAGGAAAGGCGACATCTCGTCGAAGTCCACATAGATGCGGTTACTGCGACTGCGGTAATAACGGCCCATTTCCACACCATCGGCACTGTAGATGGTCGAGGCAAACTTGTCGGTGGGATTTTTCAACTGGTCGATGGGAGGCATGTAGCCAATCACGCCGTTGTAAATCAGCACAAACAGCAGCACCAGCAGTCCGACGAAAACTGCAAACCATGTCCACATCTTGCGGGCAATGTTGCGGTGCTTGTTTTTCTTCTTTCCAGTAGTTTTTTCGCTCATATCTTGATTTAGTTGTTTACATTAAACTATTGCCTCTCAACCCATTGAACAAATCCAACAGGCCAAACGAATGCTTACAATCTGCAAATATAATACATTGTTCTCAGTTTTCTATTCTCAGTAGTCAGATTTTTATCGTTTTTTCCTCGATTACAAAAATATATGAAAGTATAACTAACTCGGCATCCAAACTCGGTAGCATCCTCGCCGTTTCATCTCAAATCACATGCCAGGATACTGCAAGTGACAAATCGCCACCCTATCTGCCACCACCACAGCCCCCTTGCGAATAAAGAAAGTCAACAAAAACAAAAACAATAACAATAGGCATCCGCTCCCAAATGCAAAACTACTAATTCATCTTCCACCGGCCTGTTGCTGCAGCCCAGTCAAGAATCACATCTTCTTCCTGTCGTCTGTACCCCTGGTCAGAGCCTTGTGTTTCAGAAGCATCTCGTGCACTTCTTGCGGTGACAAGTGCTTCTGCTTGCGCAAGGATTCCCTTAAGCGCCTTTGACTCTCTCTGTGAAAATCGTTTAGGTAAATGACTTCCATCTTCTATTTGTTTTGCTAAAGTTTCAAGTTCATTTAACGCTTCATCTGTCCATATGCCAGACTCAGCTGCTTCGTTGATAGCGTCAAAATTAACGGTTTTATTTTGATTCTGCAAATAACTGCCAGGATTGACGCCATCCACAAAATCCCTCAAAGGCATATTGATGAAGTCGTCAAGGGTAAGTTCATTAAGAGCATCATCAGTCCATGTGCCAAAGGTCTTAGCCAGATGTTTAAATACATCCGTCATCCATCTCTTGAGTCTTGTTATAAGTCCCTTGCCGCCTTGAGCCTTCTCAATCTGCTCAAGAAGTTCAGCTCCTTTCTCACCAACCAGTCTTGCATGGACCTCACCCGTTATGAGATTCTCAATCTCCTCGGCAATCTTGCCTTGTGCCTGCCATTTCTTGCCATGGGCCTCTGATTCTGCAATGTCATTCCACAGTTTTCTCAACACTGTGTTGTTGGAATCTCTGAGTAATCGCTTGCCCCTTTCCCATAACCTCGGGCTGGACTGCATAACAGCTTCATCCCAAATATGAGTGTACTCATGGATAGGCACTTGAGGATCCAGCTTGGTCTCATCCATATAGATTTCACCTTGATAGACAAAACCATAGACTTCTCCTGAAGATGTTTTCAATTCCTGAATTACTTCACCTGTTCCCTGATTGCTTCGGCTATTTGAATTATCCTGTCTTCTGACGGGTTCTCCTTGTGATGTTTCTCTATCCAAGCGAACATTGCCTCTGCCTGCTTGTCTGTTTTCAATTGTGTAAAGGCTATCATCGCCGCTTCCTTTCTCATCCCTAATGCGTGAAAGGATTGTATCAATAGGTCTTCCTTGTTTGTATTCATCTTCAAACTTTTGTAATTGTTGTTCTGTTAAGTCTCTGATATCTCTCTTTTGAAGTATTTCAAATCCATCACGTCCAAGTTTTCTATTATCTTCATATTGATATAAAGATGTATTAAACTTATAAACATAGCCGTTTCTAATAATATATAAACCCTTTGACGTATCTGTATTTATAGGTAACGATTCAATGTATCTTCTTATTGCCTTCTTTTCTGACGAAGTCAAGTCAGAATTATACAGTTCTCTACGAACAGCCATCTGAAGAACATTACCATTTTCATCAAACAATTCAGGATGTTGTTCCATGAATATCCTCATCTCCCTGAGGGTATGGACCTTGATGCCCATACCCCTCATATGGTCAATCTGTTGTTGCAGACCACCCTTGGAGATGCGGAATGCTCTGTTTAATGCCTTAAGGAAAGGAAGTGTCGATTGAGAATTACCCTAGATAGCATTGAAGTACTCACTGTCAAAGTATTTGAGGCTTTTGCCTCTCTCTCCCAACGGACTTACTTTCACATACCTGATTTCTCCTCTGGCCAGACTTTCAACGTTGAACTCTGTTGAAGAACCGCTGTCTGCCATATAGTAGTGTTTGGTGTCACCTATCTGCAGAGCGATAACAGGTTTAAATGCACTCTTTGAGGGCTGTGCCCTCGAAGGTAGGCGGCGCCTCAACAATATCAAATAAAATTTGCTATTGTGTTCGGCTTGCACTCGTTGAGGGCTGATGCCCTCGAAGGTAGGCGGCGCCTCAACAATATCAAATAAAATTTGCTATTGTGTTCGGCTTGCACTCGTTGAGGGCTGATGCCCTCGAAGGTAGGCGGCGCCTCAACAATATCAAATAAAATTTGCTATTGTGTTCGGCTTGCACTACCTTTGTAGGCATGCAATACGTTGGTGAACTGATTTCAATAGGGGTTGCGTTCTCGTGGACGGCGACAGCTTTGCTGAGCGAGTTTGGGAGCAAGCGCATGGGAAACTTGACGCTCAACCTGATGCGCATGATCATCACGCTGATTTTCTCGGGAATCCTGTTCTGGGTGATGGGAGGCACTCCCCTGCCTGCCCATGCGAGCACCGAGGCCTACCTGTGGATGATACTGTCAGGTATTGTGGGCTATGTCATCGGTGACTTTTGCCTGTTCCAATGCTACATCATTATCGGTTCTAAATTCGGCCAACTGTTCATGACACTGGCCCCGATCACTGCAGCAATCATGGCATGGTTCACCCTGGGCCAGCAAATTCGCCCCACAGCGATGCTTGCCATGCTGGTCACTCTGGCAGGAATAGCCATCAGCGTGTTGGGCCGCGACGACCATCACAAGGTGTCGCTCAAGCTGCCGTTGGCGGGTGTATTGTTTGCCATTGGTGCCGCGGTATGTCAGGGTGTGGGATTGGTATTGAGCAAAATCGGCATGAATCACTACGAGGCATCACTCACCTCTGATTTGCAACCATGGATCCTGCCGTTTCACGCCAACTTTTTCCGTTGTGTGGCGGGAACCATAGGTTTCGCGTTGCTGATGGCATTTCGCGAGGGCTTTAAACCTTTGCAACGTGGTGTGCGTGACCGTAAGGGCGTGATCGCCGCTGTGGCGACAACTATCTTCGGACCGTTTGTCGGCGTGGGGGCATCATTGCTTGCCGTACAATATACCGCCGCTGGCATCGCCAGCACACTGATGGCACTGACTCCCATCATCATCATCCTGCCCGCCTGGTGGTTCTTCAAGCAGCCGATCACCGCTAAAAGTATCCTCGGCGCCGTCATTTCGGTCGTCGGCGTGTCGCTGTTCTTCCTGCTGTGACAACAAAAAAGCATCCGGCCTGCCGTGAAGCAAACCGGACGCCTGATGGGTTGGATTGTTACTCTTTAGTCCTGGGCGGGAATTTTGTGTTCAATTCCTCGGGAGTGACTTCAAACATTGTTGCCGTATTTCCTGACTTGGCACCGGTAAGCATCATGCGGAATCCCTTACCCTCGTCAGAGCATAGCTGCATGAAATCCTTCATATCACCTTCAAGATATTCGGCTTTAAGGGCCTCAGCAACACTCGGCAAAATCATGCCTACCATCGGGTTGCCTAAGTCAAGCTCAGTTTCGTCGGATGTGACATCGATTTGAACATAGTCATCGACGATACTCACGTCAGTCATCGTAAGACCACCACCCATATCTTCCGGCACACTGCCTTTGAGACCTTCAATATAATCATTGAGTGAAGGATCGGCACAACTCACAAACACTGCAGTAAACAGCAACAGAAAGAGGCTCACAAACGATAATCTTTTCATAAGAACAATACCCTGGAATTTGTGTCGGGCACAACTTTAAAGGTTAAATGAATATAGAACACTCCGCAAATTTACGCAAAAAAACTTGATTTTATTAAAAAAATCAAAAAAAAATGACATTAGCATTGAAAAAAATTTAGGCAAACACCAATATCATCACAATAATAATCACAGACTCATGCATTGTCTTCCAACAGGAGGCGCTTGAAGGCAGTGAAGCCGTTGCTCATCTTCTTGATGTGCAGGTCGCTGCTGATGAAGCGCGCCAGCTGGTCGGGCAAGATGACTGGCTCCTCGATGATATTTTCCATCATTTGTTTGAGCTTGGCTGGATGAGCGGTTGCAAGAGTGACACCAGTCTCTCCCGGCTGCAAGTCCTCGGCCATGGCCCTGTAGGCTACAGCACTGTGCGGATCAAGCAGATAGCCTTCATCATCGTAGGTGTGCAAAATGGTATCGATGATCTGATTGTCATCGTAGCTGTAAGCATGGATATTGCGGCAGATGTCCTCATGAGTTCCCATCAAATCGACAATGCGCCCGAAGTTGTTTGGGCAACCGGCATCCAAGGCCGGAGCGATGCTGTATTGAGTGGGTTTGGGCGTGAATACACCCGTCTTGACATAATTGTAAAAAATGTTGTTTTGATTCTCGACGCTGATGAAACGCTTGACGGGCAATCCCATGCGTTGAGCCATGAGTCCACTGGCAAGGTTTCCCAGATTTGAGCACGGCACTGCAAACACCAGGTTGCTCACGTCCACGTCCTTTCGGACAAGTTGCGCATAGGCCCAAAAGTAATAGACCATCTGCGGAACAATGCGGGCATAGTTGATGGACATGGCACTCGTGAGGCGCATGGCTTCGTTGAGGTCAGCGTCCATGAAGGCCTCCTCAACCAGCGACTTGCAATCGTCAAACGAGCCGTTAACCTCGATAGCCGTCACGTTGCCGCCCAACGACGCGAACTGCGCCTTCTGAATCTTGTTGACGGCACCACGTGGATAGAGCACATAGACGTTTACACCCGGCATCCGCCAGAAACTGTTGGCCACAGCGCTGCCAGTGTCGCCGCTGGTGGGGACCAGCACGTTGAGTGTGGTCCACTCGGGATGACGAGTGCGGTAATGGTTAAGCAACCGTGACAAGAATCGCGTGCCCACATCCTTGAAAGCCATGGTCGGACCATGAAACAATTCCAGCACATGGTTTCCGCCAGGTGTCTTAACCAGCGGGATGTCGAAATTGAATGCATCGAACACAATATCGTGCAAGACATCGGCAGGAACATCTCCCTGCAGGGCAAAGGTAGCGATGGCGTAACCCACTTCCTGCAGGCTCATCGCACTCATGTTGCGCAGGAAAGCCTCGGGCAAGCGCGGCAGTTTTTCGGGCATATACAAGCCGCCGTCAGGGGCAAGCCCTTTGGTGACCGCTTGTTCCAGGCTCGCAGTAACTTGATGATTATTAGTACTGTAATAGTTCATCGAGTCAATCGTCTATTAACAATGATGGTTCCTGGTGCACTGGGATTGAATGTGTTCTTGACCCACACGGGGATATTCTTCATTGCCACTGGGGCTATGGTAGGCGGATAGATGACTTTGGCTCCGGCATCACACATTTCCTGAGCCTGTGCATAAGTCATCTGCGGGATGACAGTGGCGTCGGGATGAGTGCGCGGGTCGGCCGTCATGAAGCCATCCACATCGGTCCAGATTTCCAAGGCATCGGCATCTAGCAAGGTGGCGAGGATCGCTGCGGTGTAGTCGCTTCCGCCACGTCCCAGATTGGTCACGTCGCCCGACTCCTTGTCACGCGAGATGAAGCCCTGAGCCACATGCACGCCCTCGTCTAACGAGGCAAAATCCTCATTAACCAAACGGCCGGTTTCTTCCCATTCAAGGACACGTCCGGCACCGTCGGGCACTGTGCGCATGAAGTTGAGCGACAGGTGGGGCACACCGTCTTCGAACATGCCTGCCACTATCGCCGACGACAAGATTTCGCCATGAGCGACGATGGCGTCACACACGCGTTCGATTTCATCGACAGGCATGTGGAGATTAGTGGCCAGAGCGAGATAATAAGGCTTCAGGCTCTCATCGATGAAGCGGTCTATAGTCGCATGCACCTCGTCACGCATCGATTCTATCACAACGCCGTCGATGGCATCATGATGGCGCTTGCGTGCCGCCTCAAGCGTGTCCAGACATGAGATATCGCGCTGCTGTGCCTGTTCACACATCGCCAACAACTGATTGGTAAAACCACCCATTGCTGAAACGACCACCACGACGGGTTTGGCCTCGGCATTGACTATATTCTTGAGGTTGAGCAGACTCTCGATTGAACCGACCGAGGTGCCGCCAAATTTCATCACTTTCATTGCTATCTGTTTATGTGTTTATATATATAACGAGAAAAAGGCCGAATTATTAGAGGCAAATGAAAATATAGTTCGAAGATTCGCGTCAAGATGCCTTAAACGGGCAAAGAGAAAAGTTTTCGGGGGGAATTGGCCTCTCGTTAGACGATTTATTGTATTTTTGCAAGCATGAACGAGTGGGATCAAGACATATTTCACCTCAACGACGAGCAACCGCAGCCCAGGCGCGGCTCACTGCTAGTGGCCAAGCCCACGGTTGGCGACTTCTTCTTCAGACGGTCGCTGGTGCTCATTGTGGATCCCGATGAGGGCGAGGGCGCGATGGGTGTGGTGGTAAACCACTACACAGGCTACAACCTGCGCGACATCATGCCCGAAATCGAGACAGTCGAGGAGATTCCCTTGTTTCTGGGCGGTCCTGTGGGTACCCAAATGATGTTCTACATGCACACACTGGGCCCTGAAGTTGTTCCAGAGGCTATCGACGTGGGCGACGGCGTGTGGTTTGGCGGAGATTTTGAAGCCATCAAGCGCTACGTGGAACTGGGTGGACCCGTTGCAGGACGCATCAAGTTCATTGTGGGTTACAGTGGCTGGGAGAAGGACCAGATTGCCAGCGAGTTGCAACGCCATGACTGGGCGGTGCTCGACAACGGCGGCCATGACCTGCTCATGGGTGATGGCGACGACGACCAGTGGCGCGATGCAGTAGCACGTTTCGGCGACCGCTACAAGTTGTGGCTGAATCTGCCCAGTGACCCAAGTTGCAATTAGTATGATTAGTGATTAAAGAGAGACAATCTTATGGGCTTAGTAATCGGTATAGACGTGGGTGGCAGCACGACCAAAATCGTGGGGGTCGAGAACGGCACCTGCATCAAGTCCCCCATCAGCATCACGGGCAGTGACCCCATCTCGTCGCTGTTCGGTGCCTTCGGCAAATACACTCACGACAATGGCATCTCGCTCGACGACATCGAGCACGTCATGCTCACAGGAGTGGGTGCCAGCGAAGTCGAGACACCCATCTACCGCCTGCCAACCGCTCATGTGGATGAATTTCAAGCAGACGGATTGGGAGCTCGTTTTGACAGCGGCCTTGATCGACTGATTGTCGTTTCGATGGGAACCGGCACAACGTTGGTGCGTGTCGATGGCGATGACATCAGCCACATCGGCGGCATCTCGATGGGAGGTGGCACATTGCAGGGACTGTCCCATCTATTGCTCAAAACGAATAACGTCAGCGAAGTTGTTGAGATGGCATCCCGTGGCGATATCTCACACATCAATCTCCAAATCAAGGACATCAGCAAAGGCGCCATCGAAGGCTTGCCCATGCACGCCACAGCATCACTGTTCGGTAAGGCCGCCAGCAGTAACGCGACACCCGATGACATCGCCAAGGGCATCATCTGCATGGTTCTTGAGACCATCGGCTCGTGTGCCGTGTTATCTCAGGTGGGCGAAGGCATCAAGGATTTCGTCCTCATTGGAAACCTGACACAACTTCCTGAATGTCAAATCATTTTCCCGATGATGGAAGAACTGTATGGCGTGCGTTTCCACATCCCCGAACACGCTCGCTACCGCACCGCTTTGGGCGCAGCTCTGTCCTATCAACACAAGAAAGACCGCTAATGTTGCGTTAAAGTAATATGGAACTGACCGTCGTCATCGTCAACTACCGCGTGAAGTATCTGCTGGAGCAGACCTTACGTTCGGTTGAGCAAGCCATGCAAGGCATGGCGGGCGAGGTCATTGTTGTCGATAACCTGTCAGGTGACGACAGCATCGCGTTCTCACGCGAACGACATCCGCAGGTCACATATATCGAGAACCAGGAGAACGTGGGTTTTGCCCGTGCCAATAATCAGGCTATCATGCTGGCACGCGGCGAATTCACACTCATCCTTAACCCGGACACCATCATCACCCCGCAATGCCTGCAAGAGGGCATCGCATGGATGAGGTCGCACGAGAAGTGCGGTGCCATCGGGGCGCGCATGATGGACGGGAACGGCGTATTCCTGCCCGAGAGCAAGCGCTCCTTCCCCACCCCGTGGGTGTCGTTCTGCAAAATTTTCGGTCTGTCGAAACTGTTCCCGCGGTCACCCTGGTTCGCCAAATATCATTTGCGATATTTGAGCGACTTGGAACCTCAATGCATCGACATCCTGTCGGGCGCCTACATGCTGTGCCGCACCAGCGTACTGCAGCAGTTAGGCGGTTTTGATGAGGGTTTTTTCATGTACGGCGAAGACATCGACTTGAGTTATCGCATTGTCAAGGCCGGCTATCAGAACTGGTTCCTGCCCACACCCATGGTTCACTACAAGGGCGAGAGCACCCACAAGGACTCGATGCGCTATGTGCGCGTGTTCTATAACGCCATGCTCATCTTCTACCGCAAGCATTTCCCGCGCTTCAATATCATTTTTTATCCCATCGTCAAGTTGGGTGTGATGGTCCGTGCGGGACTGTCGATGGCCAAGCGGCTCGTCAAGCGGCTGATTCCGCTGGGCAGCAAGCCTGCCAGCGAACAATGGCCATGGGTCATCATCAGCGACCGGCCAGCAGAGGTGGCCCGTCACGCCGGCATCAACTCGTTTGAGGACAGCATCCCATCGAGCGGCAACTACAATGTGCTGATTGATGACGGTTGTCGCACTTGCGCCCAAGTGGTGGAATACATCCGCGAGCATGGTGGTAAAACCCGCCTGGCATTTCACATTTTTGCCGACCGCCACGGCATCATCATCTCACCCAAAATGTCATGAGTGACCTGCTGCGTAACCATATCATTGCATTGAGGGCGCTGGAGCCCACTGACCTGGAGACATTATACGGTTGGGAAAACGACACCAGGCTGTGGACGGTGAGTGACACCATCGCTCCGTACTCCCGTGAGGCGTTGTGGCACTATCTCGAGGATTACACGGGCGACATTTATGCCCAGCGGCAACTGCGGCTGATGGTAACGCTCGTTGAGGATGGCACTGCAGTCGGAACCGTGGATTTCCTCAATTTCGACCCATTGAACAACCGTGCCGAACTGGGACTGTTCATCGACGAAGCCCATCGCGGCAAGGGACTTGGCCGACAGGCGCTGGAATTGCTCACGGCCTATGCCCGCAACCATATCGGGATGCGGCAGCTCTATGTGTACATCGCACTTGATAACGAGGTGTGCCTCAATCTGTTCGAGGATTTCGGTTATCGTCGAGCCGGCGTCTTGCACTCATGGGTGAAACGAGGTTCCTGCTACCGCGACGTGGCGTTATTACAAATGGTATTTTAAGCATCATGGCAAGAGATAAACGCATCGACTCCATCAAGGGGCTGTTGATTGTCCTGGTCATTCTGGGACACGTCATCACCACGCTCGACAACGTCAACCGCATCAACCATGCGGTGATGGGGTTGATTTATATCTTCCACATGCCGTTGTTCATCATTATCTCGGGTTATCTGACAAAGAATCCTGCCGAACAGAGCGCTCGTGACATGTGGCGCGGTGTGGGCAACATTGCCATCACATTAATCATTTTCCAAGCGCTCAGTGTCATCAGGCTTTATTTCCAAGGCAGCAGTCTGGAATGGGCTTTGAAATGTTTCCCTTATGGAGTGTTGTGGTACATCCTGTGCCTGATTTACTGGCGCATCCTGCTCTACTACACACCGAAGGCATTACTCAAGCGGCCTGCCCTTTACCTGGGATTGGCATTGATCGTGACACTGGTGTCGGGATTCACACATTTAGGCAATTACTTGGCTTTGCAACGCGGCCTCAACTTCTATTTCTTTTTCCTGTTGGGATATTATTACAGGCAAGGGCAGATTCCCTCACGCTTGTGGAAGGCCAATGTGCTGTATGCAGCTCTCATCATTGTGCTGCTGCCAATCATCTTCTGGCTCTATCCCCATTGTGGCAACATCATGAACGGTGCCGACCGTTACACCATCAGCGACCTGCCCCAAAAACTCATGATTCTCACGTGCTCGGTATCGTTGTCACTGTTGGTTTTCAACCTGATGAGAGAATTCAAGCTGTTCACTCACCTGGGCAAGGACAGCCTGTTCTACTATCTGTATCATTTCTTCATCATCAGCTTGCTAATTAAACCTGCTGTGACCTATTTTAATCTGCCCAACACACTCCCGTTCATGCTGCTGCACACGGTTATCATCGTAGCCGTCATTTACCTGATGGGGAAGGTGCCTCTCTTCAGATGGTTGACTGGCCCGTACCTGAAACGCGGCACTCCAGCCAAGTGAAGTAATCAATCTTTTCACAAATCGTCGAATCCCATCTGTTGATAAGACATATAGAATGCCGAGGCTCCATCACGCATTGTGTTTTGGAGCCTCGGCAATCGTTTATTCTTGTTCTGAGGGAACTTCTTGTCACTTGAGACGAGCTAGCGTCTGATCGTCAGGGTCTATGGCCATGATCTTGCCATCCTTGTCAAGCAGGAATGAGTGGTATCCCTCGTCCAATCGCCAGTTCCTGACAATCGACTCTTGCGTCTCCCGCGATGCGGTGAAATGAGTTGAACGGTCAAGGCTGTCAAGAGCGACAATGGCATTAAACACGCTCACACTGGGATCAAGATTGACCGACACATGAACATACCCATTGTCCTCGCCACGCGACAAGCGGTCATAGTGCAGGTCACTCAATCGGGACTCGGCATCGGCAGATGTCCAGAACGTGAGCAGCACTTTCTCACCGCGCCACTGCTGCAGCGGCGACAGATCATTGTTGTCATTGCCCAATACCAAGGATGGCGCCTTGTACCCGATGCGGCTATCGGCAGGAGCCGAATAATAGGCCGAAGTGAACAAGGTGAGCAGTCCCAGAACGGCAATCGTCAATAATGTCTTATTCATTCATTCTTAATTTTGTTCAACAATCACGGCAACGTGTATGCCACCTGCAAACAGCGTGCCGCCGCCGAATCACGGCTTCCCGTAGGGTGACCACGTCACTCAAACGGGCATGCAAAGGTACGCAAAAAAAGTTATTAACAACCAAATAAATCGGAAAAAATGCGGATTTCCACACAAATACCGAACTTTTAAGGCCTTATGCGGTATTTATTGGTGAAAACACATCCAAATTTGGCACTATATAATAGTCGAAAAATTGTCGAAAAACGCATTTTTGTTTCCGAATT
>JAEEGF010496064.1_pt1 | contig 66920 bp, 55 predicted proteins | sample 9134171 | NCBI WGS metagenome assembly JAEEGF01 (sample SAMN16246542, study PRJNA631951) | gut metagenome | biome: gut microbiome; feature: rumen; material: AP-attached | host: Bos | place: Iran: Karaj | collected 2018-10 | reverse complement strand
GACGCCACTTCCGCTACGCTCCAGGGCGTCGTTGTTCGGCGTGAGGGTTAAATCTTTCAATCAAGAAATTGCACTTCTATCTTGAAAGTATAGACGGTTATGCAGAGTATTCGGGATATATGACCAATTAAACACTGGGGATAATGGGTCAAATGGGCAGTTATATGATATTCTAGGAAACTCTAAACAATTCCAGGAGACTCAGTTTGTACTTGCTTCATGTTTGTCAGAGATTAACAGGAGGTAATATTCCTGTTGAACAGGAGCTGATTTAAAGAAATAAATAAAGAATCATGATAATCTCTTGCTAATTTGAAAAGGAAATTTTAAATTTGCAGTTGATTATGGAAACCTCGTTGAAAGAGAAGACCGCAAAAGGGCTGATGTGGGGCATGATGAACAACGGCGTGATGCAGCTGCTGAATATCGTGTTCGGAATTGTCCTTGCCCGGATACTATCGGATGCCGATTATGGTCTGGCAGGCGAACTCGCTATCTTTACTGCCATCGCATCGGCTCTTCAAGAGAGCGGTTTCATATCAGCCCTAACCAACCGTAAGACCCCAACTGCCCTTGACTATAACTCTGTGTTCTGGTTCAATGTGGGATGTAGTACCCTGATATATGTCATCCTGTGGTTCTGTGCACCGTTGATTGCCCATTTCTTCGGTGAACCGGAACTGCTGTGGCTCTCCAGATATGCTTTCACAGGCTTTTTCTTTGCCAGCTTTTCCATCACCCCCCGAGCTATCCTTTTTCGCCAGCTGAAAGTGAAACAGCAGACAATTATTGGCATCACGTCGCTGGTGCTGTCCGGCATCGTCGGCATCATCTTGGCCGTTAGGGGCATGAGTTACTGGAGTGTTGTGACCCAGAATATCGTGTTTGTCTCCACCGTGTCGGTGCTCAGCTGGAAGTACTCCGGTTTCCGTCCCTCGTTGGCGTTCTCATGGAAACCGATACGTGAGATGTTCGGATTCTCATGCAAACTACTTATCACCAACATCTTCAACTGCATCAACAACAACGTGTTCTCACTGCTTTTCGGTAAGTTCTACACCAAACATGAGGTAGGCCAATACACACAAGCCGACAAATGGAACAAGATGGGCAGCAACATGATCACGGGGATAGTGCAGCAGGTGGCACAGCCGATGTTCGTGCAGGTGGGCGATGACAAAGAACGACTAGTCAGGGCTTTCCGTAAGATGCTTCGGTTCACATCTCTCGTGACGTTCCCCGCTTTGTTCGGACTGGTACTCGTGGCACCACAATTCATCACCATCACGGTTGGCGATAAATGGCTGCCGAGTGCTGAAATCATGCAGCTGCTGTGTGTGGCAGGCGCATTCATGCCCATCGCCGCACTGTATCAGAACCTGCTTATCAGCCGCGGAAAAAGCGGGACGTATATGTGGAATATCCTGGCTCAGGGCCTGCTTGTCATCACTACGGTATGCTGTGTGAAGTTCATGAAGTGGGAGGTATGGCTGCCATGGTTCGGAGGCGGGCTGCAGCTGAAAGGACTCCGGCTGATGATTATTGTTTACGTGGTGATTTATCTCGGCTGGATGTTTGTGTGGCATGCTTTCCTTCAGCGTGAAATCTCTCTCAAGTTCCATGTCGCGCTAAAAGACATCCTTCCCTTTGCCTTCCTCGCCGCATTGTCGATGGTCATCACTTATTACCTCACGCGCGGCATTGAAAACATCTATATCCTGCTTATTTCGAGAATACTCATAGCGGGAACCATCTACCTCGGAGCCGTCTGGCTGACCGGAGCCAAAATTCTTCGCGAGAGTGTTGATTATTTAAGAGGTAATCGGAGTAATCAGAATAAGATCTAAAAACTATATATGAAAATCGCCTACCTGATATCTACGTTCACAGACCCGGATCATCTGAGCCGGCTATTGAAAGCATTAGAAGACAAAGATGTCCATTTTTTCATCCATGTGGATGCCAAAACGGATATCCGACCATTTGAGGGATGCTGTCAAAGTGGCAACATCCATTTCCTCAGTGACCGCGTGAACGTGTATTGGGGCACCTACTCGCAAGTGGAGTTTCAGATGCGGCTGATCCGTGCCGCCCTTGACTCGTCTGTACAGTTTGACAGGCTGTTCATGCTTAGCGGGCAGGACTATCCACTTTGGAGCAATGTTCAGATCCGTGATTATCTAAACCAAAGCTGTGACCGTGAGCTAATTTCCGGCATCTGTCTTGACACGGAGGATGTTGAGGAAAGCAAAAAGCGGATTTACCGCCTTTTCCGTCCTCAGACCAATATAGGCTGGCTGAGCGCGAAAGCAAATGACTGGCTGTCGAAAGCACTGCGTAAATTCTGCAAGCTGACAGGCCTGCGTAAAAAATTATGGCTAGATGTAGAAGGAAAGCTGTGGCATCTCTATAAGGGCAGCGACTACTTCTGCCTGAGCCACGACCTGGCAGCATACGTGGTACACACATGGGAAACACAATGCTCTATCCAGCAATATTTCAAGACTTCGTTCGCCCCTTCTGAGACCTGCATACAGACCATCGTGTTCAATAATCCCGCATACGCAGCAGCCGCAGACTTACACACAGGCGACTACACGACACTGAAATCCCTGACCTTCCTGCATCATATCGACTATGTGCCCTTAATACGGATATGGAAGGACAAGGATTACGACGAACTGATGAACAGTGGCAAGATGTTCGCCCGAAAATTCACTACGACTGACAGCACCACCCTCTTAGACCGCATCGACCAGCACAGGGGATAGCACAGAGACGCGCTTTATTGCGTATTTTATTTGCAAATCAAGACACTTTATTAAAACAGCCAAGTCTTAAAGAAGGCACAAACTTATTTTTAACTTTTTCATTCAGAAAATTTGGTGTTATGGTAATAAATGCCTAATTTTGCGGTAAATAAGGATACGAGAAGACAAGATGAATCCTAAAGAACAGTGTCTAAGTTATTTTGTTTAAAGCTGAAACAGAATGAACAACTGTCCTGAAATAGACCAAGAAAACTTAAGAGCCCGTTTCAATCCCGACGGGTCGTTATTGCGTCGCCAACAGCTGAGGATGCTTGAACTGCTCATCGAGGTGGACCGCATCTGCAAAAAGCACAATATTTCCTATTGGCTCAGCAGTGGCACACTCATCGGGGCAGCACGGCACAAAGGTTTCATTCCTTGGGACGATGATCTTGACATTGAGATGCTCCTCCCCGACTACAACCGTCTGATGAAAGTGCTGCCAAGGGAACTTCCTGACACAATGGCACTTCAGTCGGTTAAAACCGACCCCAACTATTTTTTCTTCTATTCAAAAGTGCGCGATCGACGTTCTTTCCTTGCTGAGAGCAACCGCTACGACCGTGTGTGGAAAGAACGTGGAATCTATATCGACATCTTTCCATTTTATAAACAACCACTGTGGGCGCATCTGCTGTCGGAGAAAACCCAAGGGCATGTGTATAAAATCATGAACCGCATGGGTGAGGGCAATAAAGAGATGTGGAAAGTGAGGCTTTTCACACGCTTCAATCGTTTTGTTGTGCATCCCGTTCTTAAAATGATATGTAAACTGAGCCATGCACGGGAGACCTACGGACTAGGCATTCCCTACCATGACCCTCGGCACTTGGAGGATATCTTACCGCTCACTGAAATGGAGTTTGAAGGACGGATGTTCCCAGTACCCAAAGACACTCATAAAGTTCTGACACTCAAATATGGTGATTATATGCAACTCCCCGACATCGAATCCGTCAACCTCCACGTGGGGAAACTGAGGATTAGTTCATAGTTTTGGGGATGATAGGCATAGTACGGAATCTATTTATATGCCAAGCAGGGTGTCTCTACAGCAACTACTGTTATTTCATGCGTGGGTTGGGATTCAAAAAGCCTTTCCATTTAAACTCCCAAAAGTATTTATAACTTCCTATTTTTGACATACTTAAAGTAAATCCCTTCAAGTTGATGATAAAGTATTCTCCTGTAGCCATATTCGTTTACAACCGCGCCGACAACACTCGCAAAACGTTGGAGGCTCTGATGCATAACCAGCATGCATCAGAAACTGACATATATGTGTTCAGCGATGGTGGAAAAGACGAACGGTCATGGGAGCAAGTGAATGAGGTAAGGAGACTTCTCCATGATGTGGAGCAAGAAGTTCAGACCACACATTCGCTAAAAAGCATGACCATCGTGGAACGTCCAAAGAACATCTATCTGGAACGTAATATCATAGAGGGAATCAGTTATGTTCTTGAACATCACGACACCATCATTGTATTGGAGGATGACATCGTCACTTCGCCCTTCTTTCTCGACTATATGAACCAAGCGTTCTATATCTATAAAGACGACGAAAAGGTGATGCACGTATCCGGGTTCACCAATCTAGACCTCCCCTGTGATGATGGTGAGGAATTTTATTTCACCCCCCATATGTCGGGCTGGGGCTGGGGCACATGGTCATCGAAATGGAAGCAACATTTCACCCACTATCAAAGTCGTGTTGATGCCTTGGCAGGCATGACAGAGGAAGATATGAACTCAATGCAGTACGATGGCGTGTTTCCCTGTCTGAAATCGCTTGATAAAAACCCGATTCCCTGGGATATCTGTTGGGAAATCGCCATATACAAGGCAGGAGGCCTTTGCCTGACACCTTACCATACGCTTGTGAGGAATATCGGTCTTGACAGCGGCACCCATTTCCGCGGCAACAGATGGCTTCAGCGTTATGAGTTTGACCGTGAACCGCTGAATCATGCCATAGTCATCACTCATCAGACAGCTGAAAAGGACGAAGAGAAAGAGCAGCTATTCAAACTCGCCATCCGCGACTGGGGAATCCGCTATACCTGGCTAGGCAAAACACTTCGATTTATCTATAAGAAATACAAACAAATCATGAGAAAATAGTTTTTCCTTTTGTTTTAAAGTATTTAGCAACAGTAAAAAGGATATAACATATTATCTTTTTTTCATTCTTACAGGGAAATATGAATTTTTTTCTGTAAATTTGCAAAAAAGAAAGAAAAAACCATTAAAAAAACTACGAATCTATGGCAAATATGTTTTCACTTGAAGGTAAGAACGCCTGGATTACCGGCGGATCTTACGGTATTGGCTTCAACATCGCAAAGGCGTTTGTGGAAGCAGGCATCAAAAACATCATCTTCAACGACATCAACCAGGCAGCTTTGGATCGCGGTCTCGCCAACTACAAGGAGGCAGGTATATCAAACGTTCATGGCTATGTGTGCGACGTGACGAAAGAGGACGATGTAAAGGCACTCGTGGACAGGATTCATAAGGAGGTTGGACAAATCGACATTCTGGTTAACAACGCCGGCATCATCAAGCGCATCCCGATGCATGAGATGAAACGTGCTGAATTCCAGCAAGTGATAGATGTGGATCTCGTTGCTCCTTTCATCGTATCGTCAGCCGTGCTTCCTGAGATGATGGAGCGCCGTGCCGGCAAAATCATCAACATCTGCTCCATGATGTCTGAACTCGGTCGCGAGACAGTGAGCGCTTACGCAGCCGCTAAGGGCGGTCTGAAAATGCTGACCCGCAACATCTGTTCCGAGTATGGTGAATATAATATCCAGTGCAATGGCATCGGCCCCGGCTATATCGCCACCCCTCAGACCGCCCCGCTACGTGAGCGTCAGCCTGACGGAAGCCGTCATCCGTTTGACTCATTCATCTGCGCCAAAACTCCTGCTGGACGGTGGCTTAACCCCGAAGAGCTAGGCGGACCGGCAGTGTTCCTTGCATCAGCTGCTTCCGACGCAGTCAATGGTCATGTGCTCTATGTAGATGGAGGAATTCTCGCCTACATTGGAAAGCAGCCATGATTTATTTGGAAATTTATATATTATATTATTAAAGTTTCCTGCAGAGTATCAGCACGCGTGATACATCCCAAAGTGTAGTGGCGAAGATATAGTCTTCGCCACCCTCTTTTATGCTCATGCGTTTACGGAGCTCATCTACAGAGAGAGGGAAATTCCTTACCGTAATATTAGCCTTGCCAACCCTGTTGCGAAGCAGCTTTATTCCCGTCTTGTTGAAAGGAAATACCTCAACTACTTCGAATATTCTTCCTGGAAAATCTTTGCATTTCTCAGAAGAAGTGTAGAGATGACTATGCCGATGCAGTTTCTCAACCCCATACTCAATACCCACACTTTTGAATGCCCCAGCTTTGAGAATGGAAGAATTTGGCTCATAAAGATAAGGACCCATCTGATGAGCATATTGTGGCTCTGACATCTTCTCGCTGTCGGGAGAGAAGGCAAAGATGTCAGTATGTTCTGACGTGATGTTCACACAGTGAATAGATAAAGGTGAATTCAATGCCGGCAGAGAGCTCAAGACCATGAGAATCTCTTTACACTCTCCATTCACTCCGACAATGTGAATCTCGCGTATATCTGTCAGTGTACGAGATGCCAAAGACAAGTCTAACATAGGAGACAGCTTCACCATCACCACCTCTCCTTTTTCTAAAAGCAGCCTGTTTAGTACGCAGATATCTGGTGTACAGTCTTCTATAGCAACAGTCTTTCTCCCGTGGTTATCTCGTCGTGCCGGGTCAATGAATAGCACATGCTGAGGATGGAGCTCATTCAGCATGGACTGGCAGTCGGCGCAGACCACATCAACAGGGCAAACCCCGAGCAATGGAAAATTATGGCTTGCAATCTGACACAGTTCCTCACTGCGCTCCACGAATGTGGTGTGGCAATTTCCCAGCGTTTTGGCTATCATCGTTGCATCAACGCCAAATCCACCGGTGAGGTCGGTAAAACGTATGAGTTCTTGCTGACCTGCATTGGAATCCAATGAGCTGCTATCATTCATATTGTCTGTTATCACCAGTTTCACCATCCGTTCTATCACCTCTCCTTTATAGCGTGCAGTCAGTTCGGATGAACATTGCTCCAACGAGAGGTGTTCGGGATAGCGAATGCCATTGACCGCAGCCCAGGTAGGCAGTTTCCTGTGCGCCGTCTGCCACCCCTTAATTTGCACAGCAACTGCACGAATATTTAGACCTGTAACCGTTTTATATTTCAGCAGTAGCTCCCTCACATCCTCATTGCGATGGATTCTGATAAATTCCTTCTCTTGTTCAGTCATGATTGTGCTTTTTCCTTTTTTGCAAAATTACATAAAAAATGCAAAACAAACATTACCTTTTGGCACATATTATCTGCTTTTTGCTTCCATAAAAAAAAAATACATGTCTTTTTGAAAAAAAATCACCCTAAAATTTTGTAATTAAAAACTTTATTCCCATCTTTGCATTTGAAAAAAGATTTTTCATAGTTAAGGTTTAGGTTAAAAATAGGAAGGCAATGATTCGTGAGGGATCGTTGCCTTTGTTTTTTGGATGGTTTTTGCCGTTATAAGAGAATCCAAGAAGTTCTAGGAGATTTTGGGGACTAGGAGATTTTGGGGATTATGCTGATTGGATGAATGGGAGGTTTTAACGGCATTGGAGGATTTCAGGAAATCTGGAGTTTTTTATAAATCAGAAATCTTCCTTTCGTTGGTATTTTTTCAGGTATTTGAGATTCCAATGAAATTCATCGGGCACAGGGTCGTAGCCATATCCTCCCCATGGATTACAACGAAGGATACGCCAAACAGCGAGATAAAGCCCTTTGACGGGTCCGTGCTTCTTGAGTGCCTGGATGGCATAAGTTGAGCATGTGGGACGATAGCGACATGCTGGAGGAGTGAACGGTGAAATGCACTTCTTGTAAAAATAAATGGGGAGCAGGAGAATCCAGGTGATGATTTTCCCGATCCATTTGAAGAATAATTTAAAAGGAAGAAGAAGGAAGTGCATAATGTTTATTCACATATTTTTTCCTGAGTTTTTCTAAGGAGTTTAATCATGCTGTGTTCAACCTTGTCGGTTTGGCATGCTTCTTCTGCTAAAGCCACAAAGGCAATATAAAGCTTTACCTCATGTTCGTTGCAGTATTTCAGAAGCTGGTTCTTGTTGAGCCTGTAGGCCTCTCTGATTTGTCGTTTAAGCCTGTTACGGTCAACTGCACGCCGCATCCTTCTTTTAGACACACTAACAATTACCTGAACAGGGTATTTGTCGTCGTCATTGAGGTGTTCAGTCATGAAAATAGCACGTAGCGGAAACACAGTCATTGCTGTGTTTCCGCCGCTAAACAGTTTGTCTATAATGATTTTTCTACAGATCCGTTCTTTTTTTGGAAAAGTAAAATTCATTGTATAATTATTATGGCTTACACTCTCACTTTCTATGATTCTTGATGTAATCCTCAATGATAGCAGGAACAGACCTTAGAGTTGGAGTCGGCTTCATATCGACTCTGAGTCCTGCAGCCTCCGCCGCCTCAATTGTTTTCTGACCAAGACATGCAATAGCAACTCTGTCCTGATGGAAATCCGGAAAGTTTTTCACAAGAGAGTTGATTCCCTCCGGACTAAAGAAAACGAGCATGTCGTAGTCAAAAGGCTCGTCTGGTGTGAAGTCATTGCTGACGGTATAGTACATTACTGCCTCGTCGTGTTTTAGCCCTACCTCATCAAGCTTATGCTTAAGGTCATCGTTGTGCGCTGATGACTGTGGCACAAAGTAGTTTTCATCAGGATGTTTCATCATGATCTGAATGAGGTCATCAATCAGTCCCGTCTCGGGGAAAAACACTTTGCGCTTTCTGTATTGCACGTATTTCTGAATATATAATGCCACCTGCTCCGACTTACAGAAATATTTCATATCGGACTTGATGACCACACGAAGTTCTTTTACAAGCTGAAAGAAATGGTCGATTCCATGTCTTGACGTAAAGACAACAGCAGTGTGTCCATCGATAGACACTTTCTGTTGGCGGAAATCTTTAGCCGCCATCGGTTCAATTTTAATAAAAGGCCTGAAAACCATCTCCAATCCATATTTTTCCTCTAAATCAAAATATGGGGACTTAGCCACTTGCGGTTTAGGTTGTGAAATAAGAATTTTAGGAGTCATTTACTTGATAATTTGCCGGCTGAATGTCGGTATCCTTAATTAAATCTTTTAGTTTCAACTAGAACGCTTATAAGCAAAATTATAGTCAGCCGTCCGCCCATTTAAACAGTCAAATCCCAATCCTCTATTATCGGATTTTTTGCAGTACCAAAAGGGCAGGCAACACTTCGACGGCGCAAAAATACAAAAAAATCAGCAAAACACCATGTTTCTTAGCCTTAAAGTTTACAATTAGCTTATAAAACAGCAATATTTCGTACAGAATGAACAAAAAAAGTAAAATCAGAGTTAGCAATTTTTCCGGAAAACGGGCAAAGAGCTCAATGAGTGCAAAAGGGTATAAAAGGAAGCAAAACACTCCCGTGAGAAAGAAAAAAGAGCTGTTCCATCTGACATTCAGATCATGTCGGAAAAACACCCAGTTGATGAGTGCGTATAGTATTCCCTTGACGATAAAAAACAGGAATATCAGCGCACTAGTTTTTAAGGCAAGACTTAATCCTGCGCTTTGGCTTTCGTTTGGCATTGCCAGCAGTTCCCCATCATGATAAATAGTGGAATGCACGCTCAAGATGAGTCCCAGTGAGCAGCAAGTGAGCAGCAAGAGTGTTGTAAGCGTGAAATAGTTGTTCGACACAGCCTGTGGCTTTGAGAATGTGTATAGCTCTTCGGGTGAGAAGAAGTCTCGGATGCGGTACGCAATATACTGCCTTTGACGATAGATGATGACAAACACCATGACAGTCAGCGCGAGTACAAAAGTGACAGTCCATGAAGTGAAACCCACGCTCTGACTTCTTGAAATACCCTCTACACTCTTGCGCAGACTATCCGTCGGCTCACATGCCGGCATCGCAGCCAGAGAGTCGATGATGGAGTTGATGGTGTCGGAATATGTCTTGAAAAAACTTGGCAATTTCTTGCAGTTATGCTGTTAGACGGTTTGAAGGTTTGGCAAAGCCTTAAACTAAGTTGAATTCCCTTTTAATGATATCCACAAAATCGAGCTTTTCCCATGTGAAGAGTTCCACTTCCAGCTGCTTGTCTCCTTCGTATCGGTTTTGAAAATGCTTGGTTACGATGCGTGAAGGTTGTCCGAAATGCCCATAAGCTGCTGTCTCGCTATAGATGGGATTCCTAAGCTTCAGGCGATCTTCAATCTCCTTAGGTCTAAGTGTGAATATAGGTTTTATCCTTTCAGCAATCTCGGTGTCGGAAAGATTGAGACGTGACTTTCCGTAGGTATTGACATAAATGCTGAGGGGTTCTGCCACACCAATGGCATAGCTGAGCTGTACGAGAATCTCGTCAGCCACTCCAGCTGCCACCAGATTCTTAGCGATATGTCGTGCGGCGTATGCAGCAGAACGGTCCACCTTTGATGGATCTTTACCGCTGAATGCACCACCTCCGTGTGCACCTTTACCTCCATAGGTGTCCACGATTATCTTCCTTCCTGTGAGTCCTGTATCTCCATGAGGTCCTCCAATGACGAACTTGCCAGTCGGGTTGACATGATAAATAATGTCAGTATCGAACAGAGCTTTTACCTCAGGATTATCGATTTCCTCTACAACTCGTGGTATGAGAATGTTCTTTACATCGTGTCGGATGGTTTCAAGCATTTTCTCATCAGCAGCCTTCTGTGCCTCTTCACTGTTGTCGTCAGGCAGGATGAATTCATCGTGCTGTGTTGAAACGACAATCGTATGGATTCTGACAGGCTTTCCATCCTCAGCATATTCCACAGTGACCTGGCTTTTAGAGTCTGGTCTGAGATATGTCATTATCTTTCCCTCTTTCCTGATAGCCGCAAGTGTACGCAGGATATGATGACTGAGTTCAAGCGGGAGCGGCATGAAGTTGTCCGTTTCGTTGGTTGCATATCCGAACATAATCCCTTGGTCTCCTGCTCCTTGGTTTTCCGGATTATCTCTTTCTACTCCTCGGTTGATGTCTTCACTCTGTTCATGAATAGCAGAAAAAACTCCACAGCTCTTGGAGTCGAATTGATATTCTGCCTTAGTATATCCGATTCGTTGGATGGTGTCGCGCGCCACCTCCTGCAAGTCGATATATGCATTCGATTTCACCTCCCCTGCGAGTACAACCTGTCCGGTTGTCACCAAGGTTTCGCACGCCACTTTAGAATTTGGGTCGTAAGCCAAAAGGTTGTCTAGGACGGCATCTGAAATCTGGTCAGCCACTTTGTCAGGATGACCTTCACTAACTGATTCTGAAGTAAATAAATAGCCCATACTTTAAATATATAAAATAGAAAAATTAAAAGTGTGGGAGAAAAGGGGAGATGCAGTGGCATGAACTTTATTGTCGGTGGGAGCCGTATAATAAACTGATTCATGTCGTTTTAGCATTTTTTTGTGTGGTTGCAAGCAGCCCAAATCTGTCCACAATGATATAAAAACTGAAATCGGATGCAAAGTTACGATTTTTTTTTAGTTTTCTTTTTAGTTTTTAGGTTTTAGTCTTTAGTTTTTAGGGTTTTTTAGGGTTTTGCAGTTATACGGTTGGGTGGTTGGACGGTTTTTCAAGCATCTTCGGATATCGAGCCCTCAACGCTCGATGCGTTGGAGACGACCACGCCGCAGCCGATACACATGGAATGAGTGATAAAGGGAATGACAGCTATGTAAACAAAAAATTGGCAAACGGTTTGGAGCCGTTTGCCGGATATGGATTACTCCCTTCACATGAGATGTGGGAGTGATTACAAGCAAAACAGATAATTGTTTTTATTCGAACGCTGAGTCGATACCGCCATTGGTTGGTGGCGCTGCCGGTGTTGGAGTTGGCTGAGCTGCTGGAGTTGGAGTTGTTGTGGGAGTGGGATTTGTTGCAGGTTTTTCTGGTGAATGGTTCCCTCCTCCTTGGTTTCCGCCAGACTGGTTTTCTGTCTTTGGCTGTGTTTTTGGTTCTGTTTTCTGTTTCTGCTTGTTTTGTGGCTGGCTGTTAGAACTTTTGTCGTTTTTCTTTCTGTTTGACTGCCAGTCTGTATTGCTTTTCTTGCTTTTTTTGTCGGATTGTCCGCTTCCATCCTTTGATATGGATGAATTATTGGCAGAATCACGCTTCTCTTCGCCATAAACCCTCTCATCTGGATTGTTGTAATTAGTGAGGGTATCCTTAATGGTGCTCTTCTCTTGGTTTTTCTCCCAATTTGACACATTCATGTCTCTTTGCTTAGGAATGTAGTAGAAGAGGGTATATACCGCTGCTGCAATTAGCACAAGCATGATTTTGACCCATGGAAATTTCTTCTTCGCCTTCTCTTTGACCGGTTCATCAGACACAAAATCTCCCTCAGCCACTTTTGTAACCGCCTGCTTATTGATTTCCGGTATGTAGTTCACCACATTACTTCTGGAATTAGCCTCATCATTTCGTATCTCGCTGTCTCCCGCCTCAGTTTGCACCTCCTCTATCCTTATGATATATGCAGAATGATTGTCCTTGTTGTCAAGAGCCGTTGAAATGAGGCGTTGCTGCTTTGCCGTGTCGGTGTTGTCGCTTGCCAGAATTCCCATGATATCAGACTCCTCAGTCCGTTCCAGCATTCCGTCTGAGCAGAGGTAGAAATAATCTCCTGGCTGTATGTCAGTGGTGTTGACAGTCTCAGCAGACAGCCTGTTCTCCTCTCCCGGCATCATCGCCCTTGTGATGATGTTTTTCTTGGGATGCGTCTTCATCTCCTCATAACTGATTTCTCCGCTTCTAAATAGTTCGAAGACGAGTGAATGATCGCGTGACATATATAGAAACCTCTTCTCTGATGGTCTGACATGATAGATTCTGCTGTCTCCGATATGTGCCATGAAGCATCCCCCCTTGTGGAAGAGAATGAAAGTGAGTGTTGTGCCCATTTTCTTGCTAACAGTGTTGTCGTCCGCATTATCCAATTCCTGATATGCCAATTCAAGTGCCTCGTTGAACATATCATCATTGAAGACAGTGTTGTCATCGACATGCTGATTGACATATTTTGCGAATGATTCGCAGACAATTCTGCTGGCACGTTCTCCATGTTCATGTCCTCCCATCCCGTCACATACGATGAACAGCCGGTCTTCGGCAGTAGCATTTTCAGAAGACGGATAGATGGTATCTTCCTGATTATTCCGTTTTCCCAGCTCGTAGATGAACTGTGGCTGTGCTAATGATACTTTCATAAGAAACGATGGTTAAATGGGCGGTAAAAGCCCTGCTAAGTTTAAACTGTGAAAAGTATTCTTTAATCCTCACTAACTTTGAAAACGACAATTGTGTGTCCCATCCTGATTTCAGCCCCAGAAAGGAGAACAGTCTCCTCCTGTTCACCCACAGGTATATTGTTGACACTTAGTCCGTTTTTTGCGTCTTTTCGTTTGAGTGTATAAACTGTGTTTTTAGAAAAGTCCGTCTTCATCGTAATGATTGCATGATGGCGTCCCATATACATATCAGGTGTGTCGATTTGAATATCGGCAGTAGAAGTACCCGCCCTTCGTCCAATGACGCTGACCGGTTTTTCGATGTAATACTTCATTCCCTCAAATTCGAGCCATGCAGTTGCGTTATTCGAATTTAGTCCACCTCCATATACAGTCTGGCTATCATTCCCATCTTCAGTTGTTTTGTCGTTGTTATCTGTCATACTGTCGATAAAGGTGACCATTAACGATGTCCCACACTTTGGACACTTCACTTTCTTTGCAACGACAAGTGCACTGTTAGGGACTTTCATCTTTTGTCCGCAACCAGTACATTCAATTATTTTCTCAGATAAAATATTACTCATATTTTTTTTTGTTCTTAGTTTTTAGTTTTTTGAGAAACCATGCAGATAGTTTTCTGACATACAGTAAAAAGTCCCTACTCGCTTCCTAATATTAAAGAAACGGATTTACCAACGAATAATTGTCATACTGTCATTAAAATTTCCCCACATCACCGGATGTTGCCTGCGGTAAGTGAGTTTAATTACATTAGAGCTGACATAATCGAACAGTTCTCTCGCGCTGATAGTGCGGTCCTGATTCTTATCTGCAAATCCCTTGAGTCCTTTACCAAGGAAATAGGTGAAGGCACTGTTCTCAAGTCCGAAAACCTCCCTAGATGGCTCCGCGGTCCTTGAAGACAGGAAGAACATGAGGCTGATTCCGTTTTCTCTTCCACTAATCCTCCTGTTGTTAGTTCTCATACCTCCCGACATACACGCATCTGCAAAGACGAGCCTTTTTCTCGCATCACTTAATTTCATACATTCGGTGACGGCACTATATTGTAGCTGCCCATCGTAGCATCTGAACGCCCCATTAAATCCATGACCACTGAAAAAAAGAATGACGGTGTCATGTACAGATGCCCTTGAGTAAACCTGTCTCATAGTTGCCTTGACATTTGAGACTGTGGCCTGATGGTTTGTGAGGCAATAGACCTCCGCTCCTCCGTTTCGTTTGAAGAGGTTGGCAATATATACCGCGTCGTTAGCAGATACCGTAAGGTCATTTGCGTATCCTGGATAGTCGCTGAGTCCCACACACACCACATAGTTCTTAGCGCATGCCACAGTGGCACACGCTAAGAACAATACTATGTGAAACAATCGTTTACTTATCGTCATTTACAGTTTTAGGGTTATACGTTTTTGTGACCTTTTGGTTGGACTGTCTTACGTATATATGGTTATGGGTAATTTTGGTATTTCATCTGGATATTAGTATTCCGATAATTCAGAACTCAGTCAGATGGCTCTTTGAGCAATACCCATGACAAGTCTCAACTAAAGACTACACAAGTCCAAGCGTATCGGCATCAGACACATAGTCTGGCATATCGGCTTCAGCGTCGTTTGATTCGTAATTGCTAAACAATCCGTCAACCATCTCCATACCCTGTGCCAAGTTGTCGTTATCGTTAATAAGGGTCGCCACAGTTCCGAGAATGTCGTCAGTTGCCAGCACTCCGTCGCCGTCGTTCTCAAGCAAAGACTCAATCTGCTCAATGCCATCAAGCGTGTTGTCGAGTGTAATGATTTCCGGCAAACTTTCAATCTCCTGTCCAGCACTCTCAATAATCTGCACAGCATCATCGCCATCGTCGTCAATCATCGACACCTCATCGTTGTTGCCTGCATAGTCGTCAGCTGTGACAGTAATCACGTTGTCAGTGAAAACATGTTCTCCTTCTATAAAATGCACATCCTGATGATTATGTGCATAAAGCTCAGAAGCCTCTATCTGCTGATATTCGCGAACTGCCACAGCAGTGAACTCATGCTGTTCAGCAGAATTAAGGGCATCCCATTCATACTTGCTGAAAGTGCCATATACTCCATCTCTCCAGACGAATGCCTGTCCCGGTCCGAGCTGTTCTCTTGCCATATTCCAAGCTTCAGCAAATGAAAGGCTGTCATCAACAGTTGTGATATTTACTTGATGCACCCCTGGATCAAAAGCCATATTGTCTTCTGCCGTCTCATGTCCATTCTGATACACATTAATGGTGATGTGTGGCGAGTTGGTGTCTGCAGCTATCTGCCCTGCATCATCGTGTTGCTGCCGTGGAACATGTGTGTGATAAGCGGTGTGTCCATGAGCTGCCGCAGCAGAGTTAGCCACTTCGTTTACCACCTCGTCGATTCTTTCCTGTGCCTGCTGTCGTGAGACTGGAATAATGGGATTTCCATCTTCATCAAGCATAACGGGATCATCGTTAGCACTCTGCACCTGGTTCTCCCCGTTTCCATTCCCCACACGCACGCTGTCGCTGGCCTGTGCTCCTGCAAGGAGTGCATCCTCATCTTCTCCTTTTCCGAGTCCTGATGCATAAATACCTCCTCCTGCAAGCAGCAGTCCGAACGTACCTCCTATCGACAGCTCCTTCCATGGAGTACCTTTTGACTGAAGGATGGTCACCTCTTCCTGCACCATGGAATCGTTTTCCACATTCATGTCATGGGCATTGAAGCCTTCGTAATCCATCATGGTTTTTCCGTTTTCATTCGTAATCATAATTTTCCATTTTTTGATGTTAATAACTGATTTCTGGTGCAAAGTTATGACCTTTTGTATTTACCACCAAAAAAAAGAATGCTGATTCCACGAAATAGTGGGTTTAATGTATGAAGTGGTGGAATTTTTGTTTATCCTCAGAAATGATTAGTTTTGAACTTAGCCTTACAAAGAGGACACTCTCCCAACTTCACGAGCCGCTCATAGCGGAAAGACTTTCCCAATGGCTTCTTGCATGCGGGACAGACATAGTCGTCGAAGAACTGCTGTTCCTTTTCCTTAACCTCTCTGATTTTTCTTGGTGCGCTGAAAAAAGTGTAAATGATGGTCCATGCCACGGAGATAATGGCAATTGTGTAGAGCACGATTCTCAAGGTCTTTACGGTGTTGATGTCCATACCGAAATCGGTGAAGGAGATGATAATAGCAAACATAGAGAATAATCCTGTGATGCCCTTGAGTGCGTTTGACCTTTGCACAGCGATTTTTTGCTTCTCCTCCCATTGCTCATAGTCATTCCAAATCTTCTCGAGATGCTCAATATTAACAGATTTCACAAGCTTGAGAAACGATGTGTCGAGCCTGTAGTGACTTCCTCCGAGTTCCACGACATCATCTGAGGTGATGATTTTGCTGATTACTCTTATCCCGTTCACAAAAGTGGCGTTTTTGTCGTTGAGGTTTGTAATCAAGGCCGTTCCATCGTCGTTGCGCACAATCTTGCAATGTTCTCTGCTGACCGATTGTGGAACCGGTCCCTGAGTCACAGACTTTCCGTTTGTGGATATTTCGAGCAAATTATCAGGAGCCTTACGTCCAATCAGAAATACCTGCATTTTATTAAAGGAAGTTATTTTTTTTCAAATTATTGATTTAATTCTTTAATGGAATTTATATTCTATTGGAAAAGTGATTTAACGAGGAGGATTCTGTATGCACATTTCTTTGACTGTTTTGAGAGCCTCCTTGGAAGCTGGCAGAGTGAATGCGAATCTCTCAAAATCAGAGAGAACGAGTTTTTGTTTAGCGATGTGTATCTGGCAAATGAAACACGTGTTGACAATGTATTTCTTACCTATACGCATAAACACCGGCATGTTGTCGGGTGCCTGCCTGCTTATCATCTGCTGTGTGTTTCCGAGGTTCATCCCCACAACGATTTTCATATTGTTGACGGTGTAAATGTTTGTGTAGTTAGCATCCGCCTCAAAATAAACTACCTTGTGGAGATTCACCCGCAATAATTCGTCACGATTTTGAAAAAAAATCCATTTTTCCATCTTTTCAAATTCTTAAAATGCAAAGTTAAGGTAAATCAGCGGTTTTAGCAAGTTTTCAGACAAAATAATAGTTTCCAGTTGTTAATGAATGAGATATGTAAAACATTCCACTACGAAATCTAGCATGTTATTTTCGTTTCTTCCGTTCCTGCCAACTCATCTTCAGAAGATGAAACCATCTGCTGATTGTCTGTCACTTCCTCAGTATTCACTGTTTCTGATTCCTGCTCTGCCTCTTCTTGAATCATCTTAGAATTAAGTGTTTCCTTCGCCTGCTCAATGATTTCACTATAGTCGATTGGAGACTCCATGTCGCTTCCTGTGAACGACTGATGCTCCTTGGCGAGAAATGATATCTTACCACTTAGGATTTCCAGACGGTCGGATGCTTTACGCAAATCTTTCATGGCATAGTTCAGTTCAATACTCGCTTTATTTAAGTCGGCATTCCAATTGGACATCTGCTCTTTCAGCTGTTGTTGCTTCTGCTGAAGCATCTTGATGCGGTTTGCCTGCTCCTGGGCCTGCATCCCCATATAGTCCATCTGAAAGTGGATGAAATGTCCAATATTTGACTTCACCGCAAAGACGTTGAAAATAGCCGCCACGGATGCATCGTCCTTGCTTCCTATTCTGGATACGATTGGCAGATCGTCACGTAGCTGCTGTTCTGCCGCTGAAATACCGTCCTTTGCCACAATTTTGAGTATTTCCACATAGAAGTTTGCGATGTTTTCCATCTCTCCATAGGTGTCGTCAATACCATCTGATCCAAGGAATACTGCCACTGGAGTCTCCGTGTTGTTGCCGTAGCAATATCTGAACTCGTTGATAGCGTCAGAATCACAGATAGATGTGGTTTTATTAAGAAAACAACGTTCATCCCATGGAATTGGCTCATCCCACACTTGTTGTAGTCCGTGGAAATTGATGTCCTTATGGAAAGAGATACACTTTCCATCTCCGAGATGAAACGCAAACCAATAATCCTCAGTCTGGACATAGGCCATGAGTGTGCATCCATACTGCTTGTTGAGCGTTGAAGATTCAGGAGGACATTCGAGATTTTCCAGAAACTCATTCCTGTATTTCTCTGGTACATGCTCAATCTCCCATTCAGTCAATGGATGCTCCTTAGCGTGGAGCTCAATCCGTTCGTTCCATTTAGTGATGATGGAAGAGAACATCTGCCTGAACTTCACATCCAATGGTGTAAGCTTCTTTTCGGACTCTGTGACCACGCCTTCGGCTGTGTATGGAGAGCCCTTGAACAGCTTAGAATCGGCTTGTTGCACAAACAACCGAACCACCTCAACAATGATTTCTGTTGCAGCCTGGGCCCCCACATCACTCCGGAAATATCTTTCGCCGCCATGTCCGTCGCATACGATGGCAATGGCCATGTCATCATCTACACAACTAAACGAGTAGTCCTGGCATGGCTTTCCCGAGTCCTTGTGGCTCTCTCCAAGACAATGAACATCTAAACAAGCAGTCATATTAATTGATAATGAAGAATTAAGAATTAATAATTATAATCAGTAGTTTATTCCACAAATTGGTGTTGTATTTCTTCATAAAAAAACACAAAATGGAGGACATAGTTCTTAGTCTTTAGTTTTCAGGTATTATGAGCACAATAACTAAAAACTAAAGACTAAGAACAAAAGACTAAGAAAAGGCTTAATCCCAATAGTCATCGCTAGCATTCGAAGGGTCGGCAGCAGAATTTGCTCCATCAACATTATCGATCTGCTGGTTGATTTCATCAATCACCTGTTCCTGCTTTGTAGAGTCAGTTGCCGACGTGCTCTTACTTCCAATCTGTGAGGAAGTGACCGCCACAATTCTGATAATCTGCTTGAGCGCCTCGATATTATGAACCTCAATGACAGCTTCCAGATTTCCGGTGAATTTTTTCAGCTCATCTTTGTCGGCATCGTCTCCGATAGCGATGGCAATCTTGATAGCCGCCTTAAACCAGTTGTTCTGCTTCAGTTTCTCAATACCTTTGTCGAAGTCGTCAGTAGCTCCTCCATCAGAAAGAAGTATTATGGCAGGAGCGTATGATCCGCTTGGTGACTTCATGAATCCATCTCTATGTAGTACTTTCTCTAACTGGATACAAGCTTCTCCAAGTGATGTAAGTCCGCTAGCCTTCTGATCCTGCCAAATGAAATCTTCTGCATTCTTTGGCTCGTCGTATAACCAAGTTGTGCCGCTTGAGAATTCTAGTGCAGCCACTTTTATTTCGGCATCTGGATTGGTGTTTGATATCTCGCTGATCATCGGAATAATATTCGAGATAGCATCATTTAAAGCTCCAATTTTATTGCCTTCCATACTTCCCGAGGTATCAGCCAGGAAGAACAGTGTCATCGTTCTGCGTGGAACGCTTTCTACATCAATTAAACTCATAATGTTATATTTTATTTAAAATACATAATTAAAATTTTATATTTATTCAACTACTTTAACTCAGCTTTGGCATTTTGAGCTCCCTCAATGCTGGAACCGAAAGAGATTTTCAGCCCTGGACGAGCCGGTAGGCAGTCGTTGACATTAACAACTCTTATTTTTCCACTAGGCGTTTCCACACTCCAGCTGTTTGTTGACACATTCTGTAGCATCATCTCCCCCGTGGAGCTGATCTGAATCTTGATGTCGGGCAAGTTGTCCATATCAATAAAGAGATTGGTTCCAGAAGTGAGCACCATCGACCGGTCTCCCATGACAAGCCTTCTAGTGATATCAAACTGCGCTCCACACTCTATGCATTTTCCCGTGTTCTGATTTGGATCGACAAAAGTCTCACGCCTACATTTAGGACACACCACAAGTGTGTCTCTGACCTTGGCAATCACTTTTTCCCATTCCTGTTCTATGAGTCTTGTTGAAGGGTTCTTGAGCTTCTCCTGACTAAGCTGCTCCATAAACGTGTCGCGAAGCAGCTGTGGAAAGGCAGGCCATCTTCTTATGACATTTGTGTGTACACCTCTCACAGGCAGGTTTGTATTATTATCTTTGTCGTAGATGAAAAGAGCCTCGCTTCCGTAGAATTTTTTCTCGTTGTTCTCTGTCATACAAGGACATGCTGCTACTCTTGCCCCCTCAAGTGGATGGTTGAGATATATGAGCATAAACAGGAGAACAGTCAGTGAATACCTGTCGCTGAACTTGTCGGGAATACCTCCCGCCACAATCTCAGGCGCCATATAGCGTGCTTTCCCCATGATTCCCGACTTCTCCCCCTGTGGATAGACATTGTCGTTGTCGCAGATAAGCACATCTCCGTCATCAGGCCTGATAAAGAAGTTTCCGTCGTTGAGGTCCTGGTAGCTGTAACCAAATCTGTGTAGGAGTTTAAATCCGTTGCATATCTTCATCGCTGCAGCAAAGATTGCAGAAAGTGACTTCATCTGATGGCGTGCAAGCAGATACTGTCCGAACTCATAATACCCTGATGGCCTGAGCTTCATGACATATCCATAGCTTCCGTTTTCCTTAACTGTGAGAAACTCTGGCCAAATAAAAGCATCCGATGGTGCTCCTGCATCGACGTTCTTTTGAAGATTCTTATAGAATTTGTCTTCAGGAGGGATATGATACCACTTAAGTGCCATCTTCTTTCCTCCAAGATCTACTTTATAAACAGTTCCCTGACCTCCACGGCCTAATTCTTCGATTACCGTGCAAGTCATTCCACCAGTAGTGAGGTGTACGATTTGTCCTTTCTTTAAATCCATTTTTAGTTGTTGGTTTTTTAGTTGTTGGTTCTTAATAAAACGAGTAAAGAAAAGTGCTGAACTTAGAAACCTCCTCCCCCGAACGAGAAGTCGGATGCTTCCTGGAAGCCTCCAATTCTGATATGACAGATAGGACACTGGTTTGTTTCGTTATTGTAGCAGATGAAGTGTCCACAATTTCCACATTGAGCAAACATTTTTCCTCCACAATAAGGACAAAAATTGAAGTTTTGGTCGATTATTATCTGTCCCTGGACATTACGTTTGTCGGTTCCTTCTCTGATAGCCTGGTCCTTAGTCATCTTAAACGACCAAACGAGCTTGAACTGCCTCTTTCCGACCGGATCGACCGCAATGCCGAAATATTCACGGCTTCTGGAACATGCCGCCAAAATAGCAAAAGCCTCTTTACTTACTGGAGTGAAATTCATAGATAGTATTTAGTTGTTAGTCTTTAGTGGTTAGTTATCAGTAATTTTCTTGTTCAGAAATCACCCGTCTTATTCTGTTTTGATTCCTATGACATCAAAACACGCTTTTACTTTGGCAATTATTTCGTGTAGCTGGACTTTGAATTTGTTACCATTCTGCGGTCCATTAGCGACAAAAGCCACACAGTCCATCTTCATTTTCTTAGCAATGAACAAAGCTCTTTCCGCATGGTCGCGCTGCGTGATGATGGTCATTCGTGTGACTCCTCCGTCGCGTGCATTCTTGATTGACTCAAAAGTTCGCCAGCCAGAGCAATCCTCTTCAATGAGATCTTCTACAATCCCATGTTCCAGCATATATCGGTGCATATCCCTTGGCTCATTCTCACCTGAGATACTTACTCCTCCGCTAAGAATGAGACGGCTGATTTTCTTCTTCTGCAGCAATTCCACCGCAGCGTCCATCCTGTTAACGAAATAAGGGTTCGTCTCACCGTCCTGCCTTTTAGCAGGAGTGCCTAGCACCAATCCCACATTATAGAAAGGAATCTGCTCCACACTGTCAAAAATTTTTCCGATGGCACTGTGTGCCACATAGAAATTACAGAAAGCCACACCTGCCGCAAGCAAAAATATGATTATAATCAAAAACACCAACATTTCTCTTATTCGTATATTTTATTTTGCAAATATAGTGATATGTAAGGAAAACTGCAAATAAAACGGCAATATTTTTCGTTGTCCTTAATCGTAATAAAACAAGTTTGTATGATTTTGATGAAGACAAGAAGACAAGAAGACCCGAAAACGAGAGAATTCATCAATATATCTATTTCCGTTTGAAATGGTCTTTGTAGAATTGACGTGCTTTGCGTTTCTGTTCATATTTATCGATTTGTTGTGCCACAAAGCTTACAGCTTCCTCTGGGTTCCATCCGCGTCGGTTGGCGTATGCTTCGACAACGCGCCTGCTAAGATTTCTGTCGCGTGTGATTCGCATGAGGTTGTTCAGGCAGTCGGATTTTGAGGGATGCTCCTTAAAATGAGAGCGGTTGATGTCAATAACCTCAAAATGATAGTCTCCGTCTTCAAGATGGAAAAGGAAATTTGTGAGATTTGTGTCTCCGTGCAGAAATCCCTTATCATGGATGAAAATAAAATAGTCGATGAGGCTGTCGAAGAATTTCTTGTCATTTTCGAGTCTGTTGAGATTCGACTTCACATCCGGATGTTCTGTTAGAGTAGAAACAAAATATCCCTGTCGGAAAACTCCCCCCTTCTTACATTCGATAAATGCGATAGGTTCTGGTGTCTGGATACCTAACTCAATAAGTCTGAGCGCAAACAGATAAGCTCTCTTAGCCTTTGAGGGTCTGCAGAAAGTGTAGTCAATTCGCTGGAAAAGCAATGGTATCTTATATCTTTTCACCACAAGAGCCATACCTTCAAGATCAAACCGCTTCACGACATTCCGTTTGTTGTGAAGCACGATTCCAGTTGTCTCAAACACATCCGGTAGTGTCTGTATGAACGGGGAGAGTGATTCATATTTTGGGTTGATGGTGATATTCATTTGAATTTTCTTGTGTCTTGATAGTCGTGATACGAATGTTGCAGATCGATATAGTCAGGTCTGTGGATACGTCTTTTATTTTCTGGCGGGATTTCCATATATTCTCCATATAGTTTCCTCAGATATGTGTCGTAGTCGGCAGGTCCGTAGAAAAAATGTCCCTCGAACTCATATCCGTCTTTCCTTCCTCCAATGACATCCTTTGTGATGATGCTCTTCTCTCCATTGTCGAGCATACATATCTTATCGTGCTTCTCGAAGTCGCAAGCCGTCTGCAGTTTGTGCATCCATCGTTGCAATGTGGCATTCTTGAATGCAAACTGTACGAATCTGGGCATCCAGGAGGATAATCCGTGCCCCCGCTTGTAAGGGTCCCGGTTTCTCATATAAATCAACCTGTTGAGCACTTTGAATGCTGAGAAATGTATTCTTCTCTTCCATCGTTTATCAGAAACGGCATCAAGTGGCCAAATGTCAAGATACGCTCCTCCAAGCTGATTGAACGACCATCGTTCAATGAGTGTTGTGCTTCCGTCGATTACTTTTCCCAGCTCCATGGGATAATTGTCACTAGTTGAGGGTGCGACAAACTCATAAGGCTTTGGCAACAAACCTTGTATGACGGCAGCAAACCTCTCATAATCTGGTCTTAGCATGGCTATATCCATATCATCATCCCATGGAATGCACCCTTTATGCCTTACAGCTCCCAGAAGTGTCCCGTTAGTGAGGAAATAAGGTATGTTTTGCTCCCTGCAGATTTTATCGACAACAATGAGAATCTTAAGCATGCACAGCTGATGTTCTCTCAACGTGCATTTGTGATTTTTTTCATCCATCATTCAGCAGTTTTATCTTAATTCATTTGCAAATGTAACCAAAATTTGCGAGTTAAGCAAAAATATACTAACTTTGTGGTAAAAAGGTGATGAACAAGAAAAAAATACTCCTCGACCTACGCAATTTAAGCAATCCAGCAAGCGGTTTCGGTCAGATAGCCCTCAACTATGCCAAACACTTCGGAAGTCTGCAGCTCAATGATCTTCAGTTTGTGTTTCTTGTGCCAGAGTCGTATGTGGCAGATGCATCTTGCCATGCAGAAATCGTGAATTACACACGGGAGATGCATCACGACCATCAAAAGCTTCCGACAGTAGATATCTGGCATTCCGTGAATCAACAGCAAAAAGTATGCCGTCTATGTCCGAACACAAAATTCGTGTTGACCATTCACGATTTGAACTATCTGACAGAAAAGAACTGGCTCCGTCAGTTGAAGCATAACTACGTACTCGGCAAACGTATCCGCAAGGCAGACATTGTAACTGCCATTTCAGGCTATGTTGGAAAACAGGTTGAGGCACATTTCAAAAAGTCGCTTGGCAGCAAACCCGTGGAAGTTATATATGATGCTGTGGAGCATATAGCCGACAAACCACAGCTTCAGCCTGCGTTTGCCGACGGCACCCCCTTTTTCTTCACACTCGGCCAAATCCGAATGAAAAAAAATTTTCATCTGTTGCTTGATGTAATGAAGTCGTTTCCCCGCCATCAGCTGTATATCTGCGGTGACGACCATTTCGAAGCCGGCAGCCTGATCCGCAAACGTCTGCTTCATGAAGGGATAGAGAATGTGCATCTGACGGGTAAGATTACCGAGGAGGAGAAAGTGTGGCTTTATTCCCATTGCGATGCCTTTCTTTTTCCGAGCCAGGGAGAGGGTTTCGGTCTTCCTATAATCGAAGCAATGCAGTTTGGCAAGCCGGTGTTCGTCTCATCATTCACATGTCTTCCTGAAATCAGCAGTGGTCATGCGTTTGTGTGGAAGAATCTGAGCACCGCCACGATGGTAGATGATATAAGAGTTCACCTGAAGGAGTTTTATTCCGACAGCATACGAATGGATGCCGTCCGCCGTCATGCACGTTCATTCAGCTACAGTCAGCATGTTCAGAAATATGTGGAGCTCTACCGAAAGCTATTATAATGAGCGCATTGACTTGCTTAGCAGTTCTCCTCTGAACAACACCGGGAGAATATACCATCTCTTGGGTTTAAATATGGCAAAAGCAATGAGCAGCATGCGATACAAAAAGGACTTGACCCATCCATGATGTTTCCGATAGACATATATTCTGGAAATATACCGTTCACGTCCAGTCAGGCTTTTACGCTTCCTTGTGGTAGTGGCTCCCGCATGCAGAAACACAGCCGAAAGTAATACGACACATTTTTTCCCCGCCTTTTTGATTCTATATCCCACATCACATTCCTCATCGTAAAGGAAAATATTCGTGTCGAAACCTCCTATAGTCTTGAACACAGCGGTTGGAAACATCATGAAGCAACCATTTACCTGCGGTGTGACCACAGGTTCAGAACCCTTCACCATTCTTTTCGGATATTTCTTGGGAAAATGTTTCTCAAGAAAAGAATTTCCGAAAAGTTCCCTTCTGAATCCAGGGTTGTGCCGGAACGACTCCACCTGCTTATGGTTGAAATCCAGCTGTAGAGGCGTGATGCACCCTACATCCGGATGATTTTTGAGATATTCACACAGCGGACTGATACAATCCTCCTCGAAAAGAATATCGCTGTTGATGATGCAGAGATAATCACCCTTTGCCATGTTGTATCCCAACATATTTCCCAGCCCGAACCCTGCATTAAACCGGCTTTCCACCCAAACTACATCCGAGGGCAATTCGTTTCTGAGCTTTTTCTTGTCCTCATCATTACTGTTGTTGTCCACAACAATAATCTCAAACAGATTCTTCGGAATATGTCTGTGGATGGATTCCACACAATTCAAAGTATAAGAGGCACTGTTGTAGTTCAAGATAATGATAGATACCATTTGAATTTATGATTTATGATTTATCATTTACGATTTATATTGAGAATATGGATTCTGAATGATTGTATTTTGCAAAGTTACGAATTATAAATGTAAATCCAACCTGTTAATTGAAAAGTATTTGTGCGTTTTCTTGCATATTTCAAGTTTTTTACGGAATTTTGTATAAAATTTATTTAAAAAGGAATTTGATTCGTTTTAAGGAAGACGAGAAGACAAGAAGTTTCCCCCCAAAAAAAGGGGTGTTCTATTTGTTAAAATATGGCATTGGAAGTAAAACATATTCTGGTGATTCGCTTTCGCCGCGTCGGAGACTCTGTGCTTTCGATGGCATTATGCCACGGACTTCGTCAGACATTTCCTGAAGCCCAGATAGACTTTGTAGTTAATGATGGTATCCACACGCTTTATGAGCATCATCCTGACGTTGACCGTTGCGTGGTGTTCAGTTCAGCCGACAACCAAAAGAACAGTCGTTACATCAAGAAAGTGTGGCAGACAGTTCACAACACACGTTACGACGTGATTATCGATATGCGTACGACCCTTCGCACGCTGTTTTTCTCCTTATTCAGCCGGTTCAGAACCCCTTATCGCATAGGGGAGAAAAAATGGTATGCCTGGCCATTTTTGTCGCACAGGGTAGATAATCATGCCGCCGGCACTGGAAGTCGTGTCCAGCAGAACAACCTTCTACTTCAGCCTCTAAGCAAAATAACCGCTGTGAAACCGTCGGAGGATTTCCGTCTATATGCATCGGATAAGGATGTGGAACGTTACCGTCAGCTGATGGAGGACCATGGGATTGACTTTTCCCGTCCTGTGATTATAGCCACTCCCACCGCACGTTTAGAATACAAGGTTCTGCCCTCACAGACTATGAAGTCTGTGCTCCGTCGCATTATCGATGAACTTGATGCCCAGATTATATTTAATTTTGCCGGCAGAGAGCGTGAGATCGCCCTCCGCTATCATCATGAGATGGGTGACGACCCACATATCTTCACCAACATAGAAGCCCCTACTCTTCCCGACCTTTGCGCCCTGATGAAGAACTGTGACTTCTTCTTCGGTAACGAAGGCGGACCTCGCCATATTTCCCAGGCGCTAAATCTCCCATCGTTCGCCATTTTTCCTCCTGGCATCGACAAAACGATATGGCTTCCCTGCGAGGGTGAACGATTTTCCGGCATCAGTCCCGATGATTTCATGCCCCGTGAAGAGCAGGAATTAAAGCAACTTAGCTATCAGGATCGTATGTCGCTATTGACCGAGGATCGAATCTGCAACCGGCTCTTGCCAGTCATCAAACATTACTGTAAATCATGAGACAAATACTGACATTAATCATCCTTTTGATATCCTTCACAACTGCATTATCCCAAGACGAGAGCAGTGTGACCTCGTCACAACTCTTATCAGACAGTCTTTCCTCAGAACTTCTTTCAGACACAATGAAAATCGCAGCTTCTTCCGAAATTCTCAGTGATTTTCAGGATGTTTACAACAACGATAAATACAAAAAGCATCAGCTGTTTCACCATAACGACACCACTTGGAAAGACTATGCAATGGGTAGTCGTGTGCATCTGCAACGTCTGTCGGAGGGTGACACGTTGGTAAAGAGCGACAAAAGTCTTATCAAACCGGTGCTGGAATCACTTGGTGTCAATTTCTTGGTTTGGGGTTACGATCGTTTCTGGCAGAAAGACGGTTGGGCTGCCGTGAATGCCCATACAATCCACCACAACCTGAAGTGCAAATGGATACTTGACCACGACAGCTACTCAGGCAACCAATTCTCACATCCTTTTCACGGAAGCATGTTCTATAATGCTGCGCGCTACCATGGTCATAGTTACTATTCCTCAGCTCTTTATCCTCTTATCGGCAGCTGCGTATGGGAATATTTCTGCGAGACGAACGAGCCGTCCTACAACGACTTCCTCTCTACTGGCATCGGCGGCAGTGCCATAGGCGAGATGACTTACCGTGTGTCGGACATCGTGTTCGACAACTCAAAAACAGGCGTTAACCGTGTCATCCGTGAGATTATCGGCTGCTTCCTGAATCCTTCTCGCGGTTTTCACCGACTGTTTTCCGGTGAAATGTGGCGTGTCAGCTCTTCCCGGGGTAAGCGAATAAGTCCGGAGCCCTTTTCCTTGGATGTCGGTTTGGGTAACCGCTACATAAAGGAAATGAGGCATAATCAACGTCAAAAAAACATTGCCTACGTTGATTTCCTAATGAACTACGGTGAGCATTTCGACGGCAAAGCACATCACAAGCCCTTTGATTATTTCCGTCTTTATGCCCAGCTTAACCTGTCGAACGAAGACCCGACGTTCAGCGACATCGACATCCGTGGGCGCATCGCCACCAAGCAGTTTCACACATCAAAAGACTGGAAATACGACCTTGGTTTTTATCAGGTGTTCAAATATGTGGACAACTACGGTGAAAATGGGAAGAGCAAAAGCCGCATGAATGCCGGCGACTTCGCTTTTGTGAATGAAGCATGCAGCTTCGGTGGCGGTCTGTATATGGAAAAGGTTGAACGAGGTGTGTCCTTCAGCAACGATTTCATGCTCGATGCCATCGCTTTTGGCGGCAACACTGCCGATTATTTCAACAAACGGACGTATAACTATGCGTCAGGACTGAGCCTGAAGAACGAAATCCGGTTCTGTGTGAACAACCGAATGGTAATAGGCAACGACTTTTATTTCGTGAGAATGTATATGTTTAAGGGAGGAAAGCCCGACAACCCGATGGAATACGACAACTGGGCATGGGGAGATAAGGGTAACTGCTCAATTTACCAGAACAAAGCTTATATCCAGTTTTTCCTGAAGCACAACCTAAAATTGAACGCCGAGCACAAGCTATTTTACCGTCGCTCCAACTATGCAGCTTTTGACAAAGTCCATGCCAAAAGCTACGAGTTGAAGTTTGGCATTATTTATTCGATTTAGCTTTTTAGTAGTTTTCTTTTGATGACGTGTTTGTTACGGTTTGGCAAGCCGTCATGAAATGGCATCGATATTTCTTTTGAGCCCGGCATATTTGGCACGTTTCACTGCTGAACCCTTGAAAATTCGACGATAGTCTTCCTCAGTCAAGTTAATCCAATCCTGGTCAGTCATGTTGAGGAACTCATCAGTAGGATTGAATTCCTCAATTTCTGTCGGTGTGGCAAAACGGTTGTGTGGGCAGCATTGCTGACAGCGGTCGCACCCATATACCGTGTTATTCATTTTCGACGCATATACCTCCGGTATGTCACCATGGTACTCTATCGTAAGGTAAGAAAGACATTTCGATGCATCAAGCAGAAATGGTTCAGAAAGCGCACCAGTGGGACATGCTTTCAGGCAATTCTCACATTTGCCACATAAATTCTGCATGGGTGTGGCATAATCTGTGAATTCCAATTCAGTAATAATTATCCCAAGGAAGAAAAAACTGCCGGCATTTGGGATAATCAGACTGTTGTTTTTTCCGATCCACCCTATTCCGGCTTTCCAAGCCCAGTAGCGTTCAAGCACAGGTACGGTGTCGCAACATATCAGACCCTGATACTTCTTCTCAACGTTTTCGTGCGACTCAGCTCTATGACGGACATCCCGGATGGAGCAGATTTCGGCAAGTTTCTTCAGCCTCTTGCGCATCACATCGTGATAATCTTTTCCGTAGGCATAGTAAGCAAACTGAAGCTGCGAATTGTTGAGCAACTGTCGAGGATAATAGTTCATCGCCACCACAATCACACTTTTGGCATCTGTCAGCAGCAGATTCGTATCAAGCCGTTTATCCCTGTTATCAGCCATATAGGCCATTTCGCCATGACGTCCCTTCTCAAGCCATAGAGAGAACGCCTCCGACACATTCTTGTCAACTTCTCCCGACCTGGCCACTCCACAAGCATAAAAGCCGAGGCTCAGAGCTTCGGCTTTCAGTCTGTTTATATCCATTGCGATTGACATGATGAATGAATTAGCTGTGATTACGCCATTCAGCGGTTTCTCACTTGGAATGCTCAGCTTATTTCAGATGTCTGCTCCACGACATGTTCTCATCGAAGGCCTTGAACTCATATCCCTGGCTTCTGAGCCATTCCAGACTCATAGGCAGCGCCGTCTTCAGCTTGCCAATGCTTTTGAGGGAGTCATGAAAAGTGATAATAGATCCGTTTCGGGCATATTTCCTTACATTCTCAAACACCTCGTCTGCATTAAGGTGTTTGGAGTAGTCGCGTGTGACGAGATCCCACATAATGATGGTGAACTTATGTCTGAGCAAGATATACTCAGCGTTACGCATCCATCCGTGTGGAGGGCGGAAGAGTCTGGAGTTGATAAGCTCATCAGCTTTCAGCACATTCAGCACATATCTGCTTGACCTAGTCAGGAACTTGATGTGGTTATAGGTGTGGTTGCCCACACTATGTCCCCTGCTTTTGATTTCCTGGAAGAGGTCGGGATATTTCCTCACATTGTCGCCAACCATGAAGAATGTGGCCTTTGCATTGTATTCATCCAACGTGTCGAGGATCCAGGGTGTAGCCTGCGGAATCGGCCCGTCGTCGAAAGTGAGATAAACCGCCCGCTCTTTTGGATCCATTCTCCAGATAGCACTTGGATAGAGCCATCTCAGCCACTTGCTCGGTTGTTCTATTATCATCGTCCAGTCTAATCTATAGCTTATCTTATCAAGTTTCAAGAGTTAAAAAGTGAGCTAAAACAGACAATACTCTTGAGTTATCTTTAACTAGCCTCTCCAGGAGAAAGCTTTCTCAATCTGCTATCGAAAACATCATATCGCTTGCCGAAGTTCAGTTCAATCGATTCCTTTCCTTTGGCAATCAAAGATTTCTCGTCATTTGAGTAATCCACATCCCTCAGCTCACCATCCTCAGCGCTCTTGTAAATCTGTGCGAGTTTCTGATAGACATAAAACTCCTTGTCAATGATTCCATGCTGACATAAGTCGGAGAAATTGTCGTCGCCTGCTGAAAGCATCACATCGAGATTTCGGTTTGCCCAACTCATAAGGCGAGCTGAGTTGCTGTTTGCGTCATCCACACGTCCTTGTGTGAGATAAGCTTCCACCATTCTCATCACCCCTGCGCTGGGATAGTCAATCTCCAAAAAACTGATCTGGTTATCCTCACAGCGTTTGAGCACTCTGCTGTAGAGATCTTGCACAGTGGTGTTGAGCTTGTCGGAGCTGGTTTCCAGCACTTTCTTGTCGGCAGGCTTAAGTTTCTCGCAGTACGTACTGTCGGCAAGTTTTCCCGCATAAATGTCTAGGAATGAGCTTAACACGTAAATCTCCGTGTTGGCATCGTTCGCATAGTTTTTGAAACGGCTGTCAGAGAGAGAGAGATACCATTCCACATATTCCGTTGAGCGCTTGACGAGCGCTGAGAGGATATGCTCACCCTCATTCACCTTGCCGAGGTCGAAATAAGCCTTAGCCATCTCCATCGACCCGCTGAAGGCCTCATGCGGCACATTATATTCAGGAATCTCTGCTTCGCATTTCTTCAGAGCTTCGAGTGCCATCTTATCCTTTCCCTCATCCACGAGGCTCTTGATGAGAAGTGCGAACCAACGTCGGTGTGTGTAGCACATTCGCATGGTGGTCTCGTCGATGTACAGCCCTTTCTGCTTGAGGTTTCCATACTTATACTTGTTCATCATGTTGTCGTACATCTTCTCAGTATCGACAACCGTGCGCTGTGCCTGATTCTCAGGGTAAGAATAAGGAGTGAACCTCCAGGCAATACCTTCCTGAATGAAGTGCTTGAACAGGTTTCCATAATTGTCGGGTCCCACGGTCGTTGACATATAGAGCGGACGTGAGAAGTTGCTCTGTCCAATCATCTCGAGCATCATTATGAAGTTCTTATATACCTGCGACTTACCAGAAAGGTCGATGACCATGCGGTCTGGAATGGAGTCGTTCTCCAGCTTCATGCCCGACTTACGTACTGCCATCTTGTCCACCTTCACGTAGAGGGAGTCGGATGGGAGGCATGACGGAATATTCGCCACAACATCCTTGACAGCCGGATCCACATTCTTGAGGACGAACTTCTGAATGGCGTTGTTGAGCTCAAACGGCTCATCGCCCCACAGCTTCTTCGCATAGTCAGGATCTTTCTCATAGGTATCCTTTATCAGGTCTTTCATCCTGAAATATTGTCCATTCTCAGACTGCCCCACTATCGGGTTGACCTCTATCGCCTCATGCTGACCTTCCACATAATCATAACGCTTCCAAGAGATAGGCAACGGTGATGATGCACCTTCTCCTGAGAACGCCGGCCGTTTCATCTGGTCGATATACCAGTCGGTCTGGAGATATGAGAGATTGCATACACGCACATCAGTTCGTTTGCCCTCAGTGTCCTCGTTATACCAGAGCGGGAAGGTGTCGTTATCGCCGTTGGTAAAAATCACTCCGTCGTGTGGAACGGTCTCAAGATAGTTGAGTCCGAAGTCGCGGCAAATCTCACGTCCGCTTCGGTCGTGGTCATCCCACGTCTGGCTCACCATCTGTGCAGGCACCACAATTGCAGGCACAGCAGCCACGGAGGCAGCCACAACCTTACTGATTTTACCTGTTCGGCTCATCCAGTCATAGATGGCAGCCACACCCAGTCCACACCAGATGGCGAAGGCATAGAACGATCCGGCGTAGGCATAGTCACGCTCACGTGGCTGTCCTGGTGTCTGATTCAGATAAAGCACAATCGCCAGACCAGTCATAAAGAAGAGGAAGAATACGACCCAGAACTGCTGGATGCCCTCTTTGCCCTTGAACGCCTGCCAAAAGAATCCGAGGAGTCCGAGGATAAGCGGCATGCAGTAGAACACGTTATGGCCCTTGTTGTTCTTCAGGTCTGAAGGCAGGTTGTCCTGGTCGCCATACATAGCATTGTCGATGAATGAGAATCCTGTGAGCCAGTTGCCGTGTTCCAATTCTCCTCCCTGGTTCTGAATGTCGTTCTGCCGTCCTGCGAAGTTCCAGAGGAAATAGCGCCAGTACATGAAATTCACCTGATAACGGAAGAAGTAAAGTAAATTATCTCCGAATGAAGGAATTTCCACAAACCCATTCTCGTTGTAATTATAGCTGACATGTTTCTTGCTTGGTGACCCAATCCAGTTCTCATACTGTTTTGCATGCGGCTTGCTGTAGATACGTGGGAAGAACATACACTGGTCGGAAGGATAGACATAGTCTATTTTTCCCGGCATAGGTATATACTCGTCTTTCTCATCAGCAGAGTGTTTTTCCTTACGCATATATTTGGGAGCACCCTCGTCAACTTTATACATGTGTTTCGCCTCATCCACATCCGGCTCAGAGGCGTAGGTAGGTCCCCAGAAGAGAGGTCTGTCGCCATACTGCTCACGTCCGAGATACTCCGCGAGCGTAAACACATCCTCAGGAGAGTTCTGGTCCATCGGAGGGTTTGCAGTGGAACGTATGACGATGACGGCATAGCTTGAATAGCCCACGGTGATGAGTGTCATGCAGAGCAGAGCAGTATTGAGCAGACGAGAGCTCACGTTTTTACTGAAATTCGTGAACAGAATGGCTGCCAAAACCACGAGCACGAGGATTCCTATCACAGCACTTCCCATTCCATGTCCGTAGAACGGAATACCGAGGAGGGCTGTGCAAACAAGGAAGGCAATCTTCGAACTGAGTGAGATTTCCTTCTGATGTGTCGTCCAAAGTGCCCAAATGAGCGCAGCAAGGAGGACAATTATATAGAAATAGAGCCCGGTGTTGAACGACATTCCCAGTCCGTTGACAAACATCAGCTCAAACCAACCGCTGACTTTTGTGATACCCGGCACCATACCGTAGAGTACAGCCGCCACAATAACGACCGAGACACCCAGCACCGCCAGCGCCCCTTTGAGATTCGGCTCCTTGCTCCGCTTGAAATAGAAGACGAGGACGATGGCAGGGATACAGAGAAGGTTTAGCAAGTGTACACCGATGGAAAGTCCGACAAGATATGAAATGAGCACGAGCCACTTGTCACTGTGCGGGTTGTCGGCGTTGTCCTCCCATTTAAGAATGAGCCAAAACACAAGTGCCGTGAAGAAGGACGAGAAGGCATATACCTCGCCTTCAACTGCGCTAAACCAGAACGTGTCGCTCCATGTGTAAATCAAGGCACCCCCTACTCCACTTGCCATGACAGCTATCATCTCTGCCATGGTGATTTTTTTTGTATCTCTCACAATCAGCTTCTTAGCCAGGTGTGTGACACTCCAGAAAAGGAAGAGGATACATCCTGCACTGAGCAGTGCCGACATGATGTTGACCATCTTCGCCACCTGGGTGGCATCGCTGGCAAATAGTGTGAAGAACTTGCCGAAAAGCATGAAGAATGGAGCTCCTGGCGGGTGTCCGACCTCCATTTTCTCAGCCGTAGTGATAAACTCAGGGCAATCCCAGAAACTGGCCGTCGGCTCAATGGTTGAGCAGTAGGTGAACGCTGCGATTGCGAACACCACCCAGCCTGTGATGTTGTTGACTAACCTGTAATTAAAGTTATTCATCTATGTATGGATTATTTTGTTGATTCCTGCCTGACAAAGGATGAATGTGATAAGAATGAATCAAATCAAGCGTTTAATTTGCAAAGTTACGAAAAAACGAGAGCAGTACAAAGAAGAAATGAAATTTTTTCTTTGTACTGCCGAGTGAAAGTAACTTCGGCGCAGCCAAAGTACAAAAAATCTGCGATTCCACATCGTTTAAACGGATTTTAAAGCAACTATTCACTTTATTTGACATTTTTTCATTAACTTCGCATGAAAATATTAACAAAAACTGTCAAATATGGCCAATTATATTTATGAACTGAAACTGAAGGTGAGGGATTACGAGTGTGACCTTCAGGGTATCGTGAACAATGCGAATTATCAGCATTACTTGGAGCATACGCGCCATGAGTTTCTGCTGGCGCACGACATCAGCTTCGCCAAGCTGCATGAGCAGGGTACCGATGCGGTTGTCGCCCGCATCAGCATGCAGTTTAAAGTGCCTCTGAAGAGCAGAGACGAGTTTGTAAGTAAACTATGGATAAAAAAAGAGGGAATAAAGTATGTGTTCATGCAGGACATCTTCCGTCTGCCCGACATGAAACTCTCTGTGAGAGCACAGGTGGATACCGTTTGCCTCATCAACGGCAGACTGGCCGACTCCCCTCAGCTGAATGAGGCGTTCGCCGATTTTTTCTAGTTTTTTCATATTCACTACTTAAAAAAACAGCGGTGGGATTATCAGCAAAGATAATCCCACCGAAAATGATGTTTTTATTCTCAGAATTTAGAATGAGAATCTGTTGTTTTTCTACCCTGCCATGATGTTAATCCCTGTTAGTTTCGGACATACATAAAGTAAGTCCCTACGAACCCAATTTTTTACTTGACGGGTCGGATTAAGAGTCCGATACAGCGTGCGGCTTCATTCACCTTGTGTTGCGTATCATCCAAAAGCATCTGATTAGCCATGTACGCATAGTCGGCTGACTGCTCTGCTGACCAATAGGCGCATTGACGGTAGTGGGGCAAAGCCCCCCAGCGGTAGCCTGCTCCCGGTATGAAGATACTGTTTCCGTTCTTTCCCGTCACTTTCGCACCCTCAATCCCATTGAAAATTAACCATTCGAACGTGCAGTCATCGATAATAGCCTGACAGTCAGCCATAGAAGGCATAGTCCAGCTGCCTCCCCATTCCTTTCGAGCCACATCATAGCCAGTTCCGGCGATATTGTTGCCAAGTGCCTGACAAGCTTCCTGCGTGCCGTCGCAAAGAGAGTAAGTGTCCCAGTTATAAGTCCAATACGTCTTCACGTCAGTCTCTCCCCATGCATAGAATCCGCCGTATTCCCATGGTGTCCTTGCCCCCACATTGCAGCATGCCCATTTCTTCCCCGTTCCCAGATCGATTTCATGCGGGTGGTTGCTGTCGGGGCACAGTCCGGCGGTCACTGCAGGATCTGAAGTCGTATCTTTGACAATGGGCCTGACTGGCAATCTGCTGACACGCGACAGACTCAATAAATTATAATAACCCGCGTCGGTGTTAAAATAATATGCCGCAAAAGGAAAAGTTGGAGACATCAGAGATGTCCAGTATAAGCAGTCGGAGTTCAATTTTTCCGTTCCGCCATGTTCCGAACCGTAGCCCGCGGCAGGCATGAAGATGCTGTTGCCGTTCTCAGCTTTAAACAATTGTCCGTAAATTCCTTTAATGGAAAACCATTCCATCTCACAATGCTCACCAAGCAAATTAAACTGTTCAAATCCAGGCAAACGCCAAGGCGATCCTAACACAGCATGAGCGGCATCATAGCTGGTATCTCCAATGTCGTTTCCAACATATTCGCATCCATCCCTTGTCCCGTCACACAGCTTATAGTCTGCCCATGTGTAAAGCCTTTTATCTTTGGGTTCGGTCTCGCCCCATGCATAGTAATCACCATATTCCCAAGGATTTGCGGCACCGAGATTGCAGCAGAGCCATTTTCCTGCTTTTCCCATGTCGATGATGTGAGGATGGTTTTTGTCGGGACAGATGTTGAAGAACACAGCCGGGTCGATGTTCTCGTCCTCGATATTCTCATCAAGAATTGGACGTACCATACAGCCCACGCAGCGATTAAACCCCTGGATAGGTGTACCCATAGAGCTGTCAACATAAAACCCACGTGCCACATTAGGTATATACGAATGGCGCATAGAGGTCCAATAGGCAGTTTTAACCTCAATCTCTTCTATATCCGAGCGGACAGTGGCAAACGGAATGAAGATGCTGTTTCCGTTCGTGGCAGTGTATGTCATGCCGGGCACACCATTCAGCACAGTGGAGTCTTTCTGGCATCCGCTTTGGAAAAGCTGCATGAACTGTTCATCGGAAGGCATCCGCCAGAGGCTGCCCCAATTCACATGAGCCGGATCATAGTCTGTGTAGGAAATGTCACTGCCAAGATCATGACATTTGTAGTAATCACCGTCACAATGAATATAAGTTGACCAGTCGTATTTTTCCTTTGGCTCAGTTTCTCCCCATGCATACTGTCCGCCGGTCTCCCATGGTGCGGAAGCTCCCACATTGCAGCATGCCCATCTGCCTCCATAGCCCATGTCGATGGCATGTGGGTGGTGGTTGTCGGGACATATTCCGGCAACAACCGCCGCATCGGGCTGCTCTGGTTCCGGATTCTCCTCACCTCCGTTTGCCATGATATTGATAATGGCGACAACATCACTGATATTTGTGTCGCCGTCGGCGTTGACGTCGGATGTGGCCTTGAAGGTGGTGTCGCCCGCCATGGTATTGATGACAGCCACCACGTCGCTGATATCCACCTTGCCGTCGTGGTTCACATCACCTTTAGGATAATGCTGCTCCTGATATTGAATCGTCACTATCTGGTTTTTCACTGGCAGCTTGCCAATACACACGGCGTGGTTGGAGAATGCCGCGCCTGCAGGGTCTGTGATGGCGAGTCCGTCGTTCAGTCGCAGACTCTGCAGGTTGACAATGCTTCCGGTAGTGCCAAGCGCCTTAATGACAGTTTCTTCGCCTGTTGCGGCGAGTATTCCCTTGTAGAGTTTAACTAGTTCCTTACCCGATGTGGTGGAACCTCCGCTAATGGCAAACTTTCCGCTCCGCACATTCAGGTTCAGGTTGCTGACTCCCATTCCGGCATTGAGCAGCAGACCGCAGGCACTGCCGCTTACATTCAGTGTGGCTGTTCCGACACCTTCGATAATCGTGACATTGTCCAGCACGATTCCTACGCCATCGGTTACGTTTGACTGCACCAGCACAGTCTCTGACACTTTCACAGTCAGTCCCTCGATATCATGCTGAATGGCTTTGCCGCTTTTGTCCACCAGCTCCACATTCTTCAGCGCGAGCGTTTTCGACTTAGGGTCAAATATCGCCGCTCCGTTACGTTTTGTCAGGGTGACTCCGTCGATGACGGTGAGGTTCTTACAGTTTTCCGCGGTCACTTTTGTGCCACAGATATATAGCTCCTGTGCCTTCATGGTGATGAAAGCAGACAGCGTGAGCACACAAAAACTAAAAAATCTGAACAGTCGTATCATTGTCTCAACAATTTAAAAGGGTTTGTTTCGACAAAGATACGACTATTCAGTAAATCAAACAAAAAATCAGAGGATTTTCTTATTCTTTATTATTTTATATACACTTTTACTGTGTAATTTTAAAACTTATAGGTGCGTTTGGGATTCTTGGGAAACCACCCTTTCTGAACGCGCTTCTCCTGTGCGAAGAGTTCACCTATTCCCCAGAAAGCGGAGAAGGCGAATGAGCCGAGAATGGCAGAGAGCGTGATGCTCTCAACAAACAGTGAGAATCCGAGTGCGATAAGTCCGGCAAGGAGCCATGTCCACCAGTATTTCGTTCCCCAGTAATACTCCATTTTGATGACAAGGGGATGGAAGAGTCCGATGATAAGGAAGGTGGAGGCACCGATGATGAGTCCGTCGAAATGCATACAGTCTATTCTTCTTCGCCGTCAACAGGCCTGATTGGAATTTCTTTCATGATGCTCTGATCGAGGGAAATCAGCGTCTCTGTGGAATCCACTCCGTGAATGCCCTGGATTCGGTTGTTGAGCAGGTCCATGAGCTGCTCGTTGTCGCGCGCATAGAGTTTGACGAGCATGGTGTAGGGTCCGGTTGTGAAATGGCACTCCACAATTTCAGGGATATTCTTCAGCTCATCCACCACTTTCTTGTACATCGACCCTTTCTCGAGTCGTATGCCTACGTATGTGCATGTGGAATAGCCAAGGCTTTTGGGGTTGACATGATATCCCGACCCCACGATGACATTGAGGTCGATAAGCCGTTGCACACGCTGATGGATGGCTGCACGTGACACACCACAGGCCGTTGCAACTTCCTTGAACGGAATCCTGGCGTTGCCGGCTATGATTTTGAGGATTTGCAAGTCCAACTTGTCTATTTTCTCCATAAGAACAGTTTGTTTTTTGAATTTGTTTACAAAAGTATTAAAAAAATAGTGAAATCACACAAAAAGTATGAAAAATCTTTGTTTTTATTCAAAAAAATATCAAAAAATGGGTGTTTTGCAAACAAATTGTCAAAATACGATGATAGTTTATTTTAAAATTTGCATGATAAAAACATTATTTCATACAATATAGTCAGCAACAGAATAATTTGGGATTAAACGAGCACAATTTCTCCTTTTCCATTCATCTCGAGAATAATGTCGGAGAAACTGCTGTAGTAAGAGCCCAAGAAATAGGATGTGCGGGAGAGGATGAACATCTCAGCCACGGCATCCCGCATACCCTGTAGCGTCTGACGTGAAGCCGGCTGGGGCGAGCAGACGATACGGCCTGGGAAAAGCTGGTTGAGCTGCCGCTTCACCTCCTCGGAGTCGGTTGCGAGATAAAACTGCGAGGGGTTGAGCTGGCGCATACGGTCAATAAAAGCCTCCACCGGACTTTTGCTGATGCTGACCGCATTGTCGGTGCGCCGGATATGCACGCCCACTACGTCGGGCGACAGCTCTGAGAGCCGTTTGGAAGCGGCATCGAGAATATCCTGCTTTGGCAGAAAGCAAGAACTGTAAAGCGATGAGTCGGCAGGATAGAATCCCAGTCCGCTCGAAATTAAAATATTTCTCCCTTTGGCCAGTTCTAACAGCCGTTCGGGTGTGTGCTGCAATTCAGCCAGCTGAGGGTCAAAAAAAGTCTGTTCATACCCTATCTGCAACAGACGAGGTATGAACAGATTACGTTTGCATGGAGGAAGGAAAGCGATGTTTTTCCATCCCGGGATTTCCTCCACCTGAAAGAACGACGTCGGCTCAAACAGCTCATCGAAGCGAGCGTTCAGCCCCTTGTCACGCAACCATACTATCCTCAGTGGCAGAGCGGCATGCTTAGCCAGTGCTGAAGCTGAGAGGATGGCGCGCATCCGGTTGGCAAGTCCGCCCAAAGGAGCCAGCGTCAGAGTCATGTGTCAAAGGTGGTTCAAAAAAACTGATTTTAAATCAACTGTTATTTCTTGGGTTTTGCAGGAACCACCGTAGGTTTTACTGTATTCACAGTGGGTCTGGCAGGATTCGCAGTTGTTTTTGCAGGGGCCACGACAGGCTCTATCTCCAGCAGCTCGACGGTGAAAATCAGCGTTGAGAAGGGAGGAATCTTACCAGCTGCACGCTCACCGTATGCGAGGTTGTAAGGGATGTAAAGCTCCCATTTTGAACCTACAGGCATGAGGCAGAGTGCCTCTGTCCATCCCTTTATCACCTGGTTGCACTTGAACGATGTCGGCTCCTTGCGCTTATACGACGAGTCGAACTCTGTCCCGTCGATGAGATGCCCCTCATAGTTCACCTTCACCTTGCTTGTGGCCTTCGGTTTTTCTCCTGTTCCCTCGGTAATCACCTTATACTGCAAACCACTGGGAAGTTCCACCACACCTGGCTTGGTGCGGTTCTCAGCGAGGAACTGCGCGCCTTTCACTTTGTTCTCTCCATACTGCTTCTCGAGGTTATCCTGCTTGCGTGCCTCCATCTGGCTTTGGAATTTCTTCATCGCATCGGGCGACTTCATAGCGTCAGTACCATAAAGCCCGGCAAATATACCGTCTGCCACGATTTTCGGGTCGATTTTCATGTCGGGGTCAGCTGAATAATAGTCTTTCGTGAGGCTGGCAGCCATCTGCTCTATCTGTGATCCAATGGTCATACCCTGAAAATAAGCAGATTTCTCCTTGTCATCAGGTGCCACACCCAAACGGTCAACAATACCCTCACTGAACTTGTCAGTATAGACACTGTCAACATTCAGCTGCTTCTTCATGTACTCTTTCAGTCCGTCAGCCTGTGACAGTCCGAAAATATAGGCGATGGAGTCGCCTCCATTGGTAAGTGGATGCGTCGGTACCTGGAAAGCCGGTTGTGCCGTCAGTCCAGTCTGAGCCGTTGTGAGGTCAACCACTTCAGCACCCTTGTTCTTGGCAGCTTTCTTAGCAGCCTTCTCAGCCTCCTTGGCGGCCTTCTTTGCCGCCTTGGCAGCTTCCTTCTCAGCTTTCAGTGCAGCCTTGTCTGTAGGCTTATCCTGAGCAGAAGCCATGTTGACGGCGCATACCATCAACACGGCTAAAGCAAATAATTTCTTCATTTTTCTTTAAATAAACGGATTCAAAAAACACCCATCCTGGGCAAATTGTTTTTTCATCCTGCTTTTTACTGAGCAGGGATAGTAACAGGAGCTGGAGCGGAACCAGAAGCCTTTGGAGCTGGAGTTTTCACAGTTGTGATGGTGAAAATCAGTGTGGAGAACGGCTTGATAGGTCCCATCTCTCGTGAGCCGTAACCCTGCTCCTGAGGAATCACCACTTCCCATTTTGCACCCATCGGCATGATTTTGAGCACTTCCACCCATCCTGGAATCACACTCGGACGTTTCATGTTCACCTGAATCGGGTCTTTTCCCTCAGATGAGTCGAATGTTGAGTCGTTGATGAGCACACCCTTATAGTCACATGTAACGACAGAATCAGCGTTCATGGCACTTCCTGCCCCCGGCTCAATCACCTTATAAAGCACGCCGTTAGGAAGGGCTTTATACTCACTGTCCTTCTTCTTCTTTGCGATGAATTCCTCGTTCTGCTTTTTCCATTCTCCATATTTCTTTGATAGGTTTTCGTCGCGCAGTTTCTGTGTACGCTCAGTAACCAAATCGTTGGCAGCTTTCAGCGCATTCTCTTTAGCCTCGCCATCAGCCATTTTCAGACCTTCAATTAGTCCGGCAACAATCTGCTCGGTTCCTATACGCTGAGTGGAATCCTCACCAAACACCTCCATAGTAAGCCCCTTGGCGATGCCCTGAACCTGCTCACCCACCTGAAGTCCGCGGTTGTAAGCTGCTGCTGCCTTACCTGTTGCCTCAGCACCTTCTTTCATACCCTTGATGAAGTCATCAATATAAGCAGAGTCAACACCAAGCTGGAACATCATATACTGTTTCAGACCGCCTGACTGTGCCAGACCCAAGTTATACGCCAGCGAATCGATGCCGGCATCCTTCACTACAGGAGCCAACTTATCATCATCACCTTTACCGTTGCTTCCTCCCTTATTGCAGGAAGTTACCATCACGGCTGCCATAGCAACCGCAAAAAACATCATTTTTTTCATTGTTTAATTTTTTTATTTAGAGTTGAGATTAATAATCGGAATAATCAGAGTACCTCAATCAGCTCAACATCGAAGATGAGGGTTGCGTATGGCGGAATCATGCCACCCGCTCCACTTTCTCCGTATGCAAGAAGATAAGGTATGTAGAAACGGTATTTAGCTCCTTCCGACATGAGCTGGACACCCTCAGTCCATCCTGCAATCACCTGGTTAAGTCCAAAAACAGCCGGCTCGTTACGCTTGTAGGATGAGTCGAACACGGTGCCGTCGATAAGCGTTCCCTCATAATGGCAACGCACCTGGTCGGTGGCTTTCGGCTTTTTGCCGTTACCTTCCACCAGCACCTCATACTGAAGCCCGCTCTTTGTGGTGATGACACCAGGACGTCCTGCATTGTTCTGCAGGAACACTCTACCCTCTTCAAGAGCTTTCTTTCCTTTCTCTGCCTGCTGAGCCTTCATCTGCTTCTCCTGCTCTGCGAAGAAAGCATTGACAATCTGCTGTGCCTCTGAGTTTTTCACTTTAAGTTCGTTATCCTGCAACACATCTACGATGCTTTGTGCAAAGTCCTCCATGACTAAGGCGTCTTTCAGCCCCATCTGTTTGAGCTGTTGTCCGATTCCCAGACCCAGCGCATAACTTAATTTATCCATTATTTAATTCTTTAATAAAGACAAGAAGACAAGAAGACAAGATGTTAGTCTTGAAAAAAGTTGCTTCTTGAATCTGTCACTTTTTGCTAACTATTTCTTTTATTTTCGATTACCAACCTGCAAAGTTAGTAAAAATAAATGAAGAATGAAGAACGAAGAATGAAGAATTTGCCGAAACAGCTATTTTTTAATTAATTTTTAACGATTTAGGGTCTTCTGGACTTATTTCATCAGCTATTGGTGTTCCAAATTTATTGATGATAGTCTCTGCCTCTTTCAATAGCTGGAACAACTCTTCCATGCTCTCAGCACGGAGGATTTTGATGCGAGTCTTGCGGAAGTCGTGAATTCCTTTAAACAGGGGTGAGTTGGCAAGATGGCGGCGAACATGCATGATACCTCCCAACTCAGTGGCTTTACGAGGGTTATCTGTTCGGCTGAGCGAACACTCCACGCTGTCGTGCACCTGCCGTCGTAGCACGTTCATCTTCCATTCCGTAGTCATGTCAGTGGTGACACGTCCCTGGTCGAGATACTCCCTGATTTCCTTGAATATCCAAGGCCTTCCGAACGAAGCCCTTCCCACCATCACGGCATCCACTCCGTATCTCTCAAAAGCCTCTGCAGCTTTCTCGGGTGAGTCGATGTCACCGTTGCCGATAATCGGGATATGCATCCGGGGATTGGCTCTGACTGATCCGATATAGCTCCAGTCAGCCTCACCCGTGTACATCTGGCTGCGGGTCCGTCCGTGGATGGTGATTGCAGCGATTCCGCAGTCCTGCAGCTGCTCAGCCAGATCCACGATAATTTTACTCTCGTGATCCCATCCCAGACGAGTCTTCACGGTGACTGGTGTATTGACCGCCTTCACTACAGCTCTCGTGATATCGAGCATAAGCGGGACATTACGAAGCATACCAGCCCCGGCACCTTTTCCTGCCACTTTCTTCACCGGACAGCCGAAATTGATATCGATGACATCTGGCTTCGACTCGTTCTCTATGATTTTCGCCGCCTCCACCATGGAATCGACATCACGTCCATAAATCTGTACGGCTACGGGCCGTTCAGCATCCTGAACCACGATTTTCTGCAGGCTACGGTTCACGGAGCGAATCAGTGCATCAGCACTGACAAACTCGGAATAGACCATGGATGCACCGAACTCCTTACATAGGAGACGGAAAGCCAAGTCTGTGACATCCTCCATGGGAGCAAGCAGGACAGGTTTATTTCCTAAGTCGATATCTCGGATTTTCATAGAAACAGGAATATATTTTAATTCAGTTTTTTTTTACAGGAATTACAGGAATTTATAGAATTATTTCTGAGTGAAAAGTGTATTCTTGGAGCAGCGAGAGCAAAGATGAACTTGTTCAGTATTTGCCGAGCCGTGAAAAAGATTCAACGAAGTGAAAAGTGTATTTACTTTGGTAAATGATAAGTTTACTGATGATTTTCATTCTTCATTTATATCCATTTTTTCGATGCAGCGTCGTGCTGCATCGATGGAAAAGCCTCTGCCGACAGCGAAACGGAGAAGTTTCATACAGCGGTCGTAATCATTTTTGTAGGTGATCTGCCGGTTTTTGGCAATGAGCAGGTCCATGAGAGTCCGTTCAGCCTCGTCGTCGTTGAGCTCAGTCAGTCCGTCGGCAATGTCCTCGTCGCTGATACCTTTCATCTTCAGCGCGCGTGCGATTTTGTCACGCCCCCAGCGGTTGAAACGGAACTTGCTTCTCACAAATGCGTGGGCATAGCGGTTCTCATTCACATAACCATCAGAGGTGAGCCGTCGGATAATACGATCATCAGCCCCTTCTGGCAACAGCCATGCCTTCATTTTATGGCGGATGTCGCTCAGACAGTATTCCGCACGTGCACAGAGAGCCGCAAGACGTGATAACGCCTCTTTTTCGCTCATCACTTTTTGCTTAAGTTCCATTTATTTAAAAAGGAGTTAAATTGGGAGTTAACGAGTCTGCAACTCGTGGACGATAGTTTTGCAAATGAGATTTGATTAAGAAATAACTATAAGCTAATCACTCCTCTGACTATCCGCTGGTTGTCGAACTGGTCGTTGACCACCTGCACTTTGATAAAGCCATTGGTTTTCAGCAGTTCAGCCACATCATCAGCATATGCGCGGTTTGTCTCGAAATAGATTTTTCCGTCTGAGTTGAGGTGTTGGCGTGCAAACAGGGTGATGGCCCTGTAGAAGCGGAGCGGGTCGTCGTCAGGGACGAAAAGTGCGGTATGCGGCTCAAAGTCGAGCACCTGCCGCTCCATCTCAGCCTCTTCACTTGTGCAGACATATGGGGGATTACTTACAATAATATCAAAGTGGTCTGCTGACTGCTGTGGCAAAAGGATGTCTTTCAGCTGGAATTTCACATCCAGACCATTTTTCAAAGCATTATGGTGTGCCACTTCAAGCGCTTTCTCCGACACGTCCCAAGCTGTCACCCTTGTATCAGGCATCTGATGTTTGACAGCGAGCGCGATACATCCGCTGCCTGTCCCAATATCGAGCACTTTGCCATCATTCAGTCCTTTGTTCTCGCTGATGAGCAGCCTGACGAGGTCTTCTGTCTCGGGACGGGGAATCAGCACCGCAGGGCTAACTTTGAGTTCCAGACCCATGAATACAGTCTTCCCGATGACATACTGCACCGGTTCCCCCTGCTCCACTCTCCGTGCGGCAGCCCTCAGTTTCTCTTTCGTCTCTTCAGGGAGCTCCGCATCTCTGCCCGTCAGCACATCCACGGTGGAAAGTCCGCCAATATGCTCAAACAAGAGCAACGTGATAGCCCTCGCCTCCCCTTCACCTAAAAGGTGAGCAAGCCTTCGTTGCAATTCCAATCTTAAAGAATCGGTCATCATACCCTCAAGAATCAGAGCGTCTGCATGTCGTTGAGTTTTTTGTAATAGCCGTCGGCCTGCAGCAGCTCTTCGTGGGTGCCCTGCTCCACAATTTGTCCTTCATGGAGCACATAGATGATATCGGCATTTTTGATAGTTGAGAGCCGGTGTGCGATGGCAATAGTAGTTCTCGACTTCATCAGCCGGAAGAGTGCGTCCTGCACGAGTTTCTCCGATTCGGTGTCGAGAGCGGATGTCGCCTCGTCAAGAATGAGTATGGGCGGGTTTTTCAGGATGGCCCTTGCGATGGATATCCGCTGCCGCTGACCTCCAGAGAGTTTTCCTCCACGGTCGCCCACTATGGTGTCGTAACCTTGTTCGCTCTCCATGATGAACTCATGCGCATTAGCTATTTTCGCAGCCTCCTCCACCTGCTCTCTGGTTGCTCCCTCCACACCGAATGCGATGTTGTTGAAGATAGTGTCGTTGAAGAGAATAGCCTCCTGATTCACGTTTCCGATAAGTGCCCTGAGTGACTTGATTTTCAATTCGCGAATGTCTGTGCCGTCAATGGTGATGGTTCCGCTGTTAAGTTCGTGATAGCGTGGTATTAAATCGACGAGTGTGGATTTTCCAGATCCTGACTGCCCCACCAGTGCCACAGTCTGTCCTTTTGGAATTTTCAGGTTGATATGATGCAGAATCTCCCGCTGATTGTTGTATGAAAAGGACACGTCTTTCAGCTCGATTCCCTCATAGAGTCCACCGATATCTTTTGCGTCGGTTTTCTCCTTGATATTATTTTCCGCCTTCAGGATTTTGTTGATTCTTTCCATTGATGCCATACCCTTCTGAATAGAGTATCCTGCCTTCGACAGCTCTTTGAGCGGCTGGAGAATAGTGTATAGAATGACGAGATAATAGATGAACGTGCTGGCATCGATGGTGGAACTTCCTGAGAAAATGAGCGTTCCTCCGAACCAGAGGACGACCACAATCATAAGTGTGCCAAGAAACTCACTGACTGGATGCGCCGCTGACTGTCGGATAGCCACCTTCATTGCAGCCGACCTGTGTTCGTTGTTCACCTTCACGAAGCGTTGCTCCATCTTCTTCTCCGCCACAAACGCCTTGATGATACGCAGTCCGCCGAGTGTCTCCTCAATGATGCTGAGTCCGTCGCTCCATTTCGACTGGGCATAGAGCGACTTTTTCTTGAGTTTTTTTCCTATCCTTCCGATCCCGAACGCCATAAGCGGCACAACCAGGAGTGTGAAGAGTGTGAGCTGCCAGCTGATGGTAATCAGCGTTACGATATAAATAAGAATGAAAATCGGATTTTTTATCACCATGTCTAACGAGCTGGTGATGGAAGCATCCACCTCGTTGACATCAGTCGATACACGGGCTAGGATGTCGCCTTTCCGCTCCTCGGAGAAAAACGCAAGCGGCAGTGCGAGAATCTTCCTGTAGATGTTTGCCCTGATGTCTCTCACGATGCCTGTCTTAATGGGCATGAGGCAAGCCGACCCCGCGAAATAACTGCCAGTCTTAAGCAACGTCATGAAGGCAAGCCCCAGTCCAAGCAGCAGGAGTGTGGTGGCCTGTCCGTAGTGGTTGATGAGCTGCTGCGAATAATAATAAAGGTTGTTGAGTGCCACATCCTTGAGACTTCCGTCGCTGAATGACATCAGGTGGTATGTACCTTTGTCAATTTGGAAAAGAATGTTGAGGATAGGCAGCAGAAGCGTAAAGGAGAATACATTAAAAAATGCGGACAGCACATTGAACGACAATGTGCCAGCCACGAATTTCTTGTAAGGAGCGAAATAATGCCCCATGATTTTGAAGAATTCCCTCATAGCGATACTTTTTGTACCCGTTATTTTTTTCTTCCGAAATCAGCGGGAATCTCTCCCCACCGCTCGGTGTTCCATTTGATGATTTTATTCGGATAGGTGTTGGTGCGCAGCCAGTTCTCAGCCCGTTGGATGATGTTGTGCAGTCGTGCGTTCTCTGGTGTGAGCGGGAGAGTGGTCTTGGCTTTGCGGTTTCTCACCCATGCCATGCCAGAGATGCTGTCGGAATAGATGGTCTTGCTGGATCCAGCCTTCTTAAGCAAGGCAAGCGCATGTACGATAGCGAGAAACTCACCTATGTTATTTGTTCCGCTAATTGGTCCGAAATGGAAAACCTGCTGCCCTGTTCGCAGGTCAATCCCCTGATACTCCATAGGTCCTGGATTTCCGCTGCATGCAGCATCCACAGCGATGGCATCTGCCTCCACCTCCATGGGCAGCGGCAGGACGGTATCGTGTCGATAGTCGGGAGGATTGATAAGCGGCATGATTTTTGTTTTTTTTAAGTCTGATTAATCGGAGTAATCAGAAAAATCAGAAAATCCGATTGTCAACTACATTCTTTCCGGCATCTGGATGCCGAGGAGTCCCATGCCGAGCTGTGCTACTTTGGCAACGTTCTTTGAGAGCAAAAGGCGGAACAGCTTTTTCTGCTCGTCTGTCTCGCTGAGTATGTAGAAGTCGTGATAGAACTGGTTATATTCTTTTGTCAGCTCATAGCAGTAGTTGGCGATTCCCGAGGGGCTATAGTCCTGACCTGCCTGCCGGAGCGCTGTTGTGAATCCGTTGAGTTTCTGGATAAGTTCCACCTCTTTCTCGCTTAGTTCCACCTCACCTTCAAATGATTCGGGTATGTTGATGCCGGCCTCTTGCGCCTTACGCAGAATCGACTTGATACGTGCGTAGGTGTATTGTATGAACGGTCCTGTGTTGCCGTTGAAGTCGATGCTCTCCTCGGGGTTGAACAGCATGTTCTTGCGTGCATCCACCTTGAGGATGAAATACTTCAAAGCTCCCATGCCCACTTTCTCTGCGATGTCGCGTGCCTCGTCGTCTGGTATATCCACCTGCTTGGTCCGCTCTTTCGATGCCTCGAACGCATCGTTGACCATCTGGTCCATCAGTTCATCAGAATCGACCACGGTACCCTCACGTGATTTCATCTTTCCGTTAGGGAGCTCCACCATTCCGTAGGAGAAATGTACGAGGTCCTTTCCCCATTTGAATCCCAGTTTGTCGAGCAGTATCGACAGCACTTGGAAATGATAGTTCTGCTCGTTGCCCACCACATAGATCATCTTGTCGATAGGATAGTCTTGGAAACGGAGTTTGGCTGTTCCGATGTCCTGAGTCATATACACCGACGTTCCGTCGCTTCGTAGGAGCAGCTTCTCGTCGAGTCCCTCAGCTTCGAGGTTCGCCCATACCGACCCGTCGTCGCGGCGGTAGAAGAGCCCTTTTTCCAGCCCCTCCATCACCTTCTCCTTTCCTTCAAGATAGGTGTCGGACTCGTAGTAAATCTTGTCGAACGAAACACCCATTCGCTTGTATGTCTCATCAAATCCGGCATACACCCATTCGTTCATCATCTTCCATAGGCTTCGCACCTCCGGGTCGTTCTGCTCCCACTTCACGAGCATCTCGTGTGCCTCTTTAATGAGTGGTGCCTCCTGCTTGGCGCGCTCCTTGGCAGCCTCCTCGTTCATGCCTTCAGCCATGAACTGTTCAGCAAGCTGCCTGCACTCCTCACGGTAGTGTTTGTCGAACGCCACATAAAAATCGCCGATGAGGTGGTCACCTTTGATGCCAGTGGACTCAGGTGTGGCTCCGTCTCCCCATTTCTGCCAGGCTATCATAGACTTGCAGATATGTATGCCGCGGTCGTTGACTATATTGGTCTTCACCACCTTATTTCCGTTCGCCTCGACGATACGAGCGAGCGATGACCCTAGCAGGTTATTGCGCATGTGTCCGAGATGTAACGGCTTGTTGGTGTTGGGCGATGAATACTCTATCATCACAAGCGGACTATCATCGGTCGGCTCAATAAATCCGAACTTTTCCTCCTTATTGATGTCGTTGAGCAGGGCAATCCATGCCTGCTGACTGATGACTAGGTTAAGGAATCCCTTCACCACGTTGTAGGCTGCCACCACGTCGGCTGCATTGTTTTTAAGGTATTCACCCAGTTCTGTGGCAGTCGCCTCCGGCGACTTGCGTGCCATCTTCACAAAAGGAAACACCACAACAGTGAGGTTGCCCTCAAACTCTTTTTTTGTCTTCTGCAGCTGCACCTGTGCAGGCTGTAGCTCTGCCCCATAAAGTGCCCTTACGCCATCAATCACGGCGTCTATGATTTTCTGTTCTATTGTCATTTCATTAAATTTTTTTGCAAAGTTACGAAAAAAAGGGGAAATATAGTTTTTAGTTGCTAGTTTTTAGTTGTTAGTTCTTAGTTTTTAGTTGTTAAATCTGAAACTGGAATTAAAAACAAATCCGCCGGACGCATCGCAAAAGGATGGTCTGGCGAATTTTGCTTCTTTTTTTGTATTGATTCAGAAAAAATGATACTTCAGGAGTTTTCCGAAAATCTGATTCTGGAATGCTCTTTCAGGATTTATTTGTCGTTAAATATTTCTGCCAGCTTTTTCTCTATGGCCTCACCGAGCGGACCGCGGGCAATGATGGTGCCGTCGGGAGCAAAGAGGATGGAGTAAGGAACACTAAGAATGCCGTAAGTTTCCATTGCCTTGGTTTGTGTGTTTAGTAATTGAGGGAAAGTGATGTGATGCTTTTCGATGGCAGCACGCGTTTTTTCCGCATCCTCACTGACGGCAATGCCGAGCACGGTCAGTCCACAGCTCTGATATTTTTGGTGGATTTCGTTCAGTTTAGGCATCTGCGCAAGACAGGGAGTACATGTGGATCCCCAAAAGTCTGCCAGTATGTAGCGGCCTTTTCCCACATAATCAGACAAACGGCAAATCTTACCGTCAACTTCAGCCTCCACGTCGATGAACTTGGTTCCTTCCCCCGTTTTCACGTTTGATTCCATCATTGACTTAAAGAAAGTGAGATCTTCGTATAAATCCGGCTTGGTCTTTAGCCAAGGTGCTATCTTATCGAACATTTCCAGCCATGTGGCAGGGGTAAGATAATTGACGGCTTCCTCCCGCAGGAGATACAGTCCGAGGATATCTGACGTATGTCGGCTGATGACATCTATTGCCGTAGCCTCAATCTGTCCGGTCTCTTCCTTACCCATGTCTGCCGTAGAGACAGTTCCAGTTCCACCTCTGAACTTCTTCATCCGCTCAATCAGCCACTGAGAGGTCACTTCACTTTCTTTCTTTTTAAACAAAATGTAATCTTCACAAAGGGAAGTGCCTATCTGTTTAGGGCGAAAAAGACCGGTTTTCCCAATAATCGTTGTCGTGCCTCCACCAAGGAAAACAGGAAAAAGATGCATTCTCCCGTCATCAAAAATAATCCCGCAGATGGTCGTGTCGGGAAGTTCCCCTTCTACCGGATTAATCTTTCCATTGGTGATGTTAACTGTAGCGACTTCCGTCCCGCTATGAACATACAAGTCTCTCAATGTTGCTTTCCCTGTAAAAGTAGAGTCACCAATGTTTCCTTCCAATCGGTAGTGAACCTGCGAATGCGCCGTCAGTGCGACAAGCACGAGCATCGTGGAAAGGATGGTTTTCTTATTCATGTATTAATCTGGATTACTTTGTTAGTAAAGATATTTGTCGTAAAATTACATCATTATTATTAAAACACAAAATATTTTTGGCAAAGATAGATTTTTTGTCCGCGAATTAAACATATTTAAAGGATTTATAAAAAGAATTGCCATTCTTTATTTAAGTTTGGAAATAACTAAAGGGTACTTCTATAAATTAGTTTTTATTATTTCATGGGTGCTCTATTGTGCTTCGACGCTTTACGTTTCTTAGCGGCATCTTTGTCCTTTTGCCTTGAACCATAGCTCGCTATGCTTCTGCGGCTGCAAGAACAAATCTGCTCGCTAATAAACTGTAAATCGTCTGAAGCTAATTTATAGAACTACCCTAAAAGGAGTTCATTCTTTGAATGGGAGTTAACGAGCCTTGGCTCGTGGACATTTGAGTGTGATTGTTCGACAGCCGGCAGTATCCAGTACAAGTGAAGAGTGAAATCTGATATCAGATTTGGAAAATTCATTTTTTTGGATTAAATTTGCAATTAAGAGACTTAACTTATTGATACTTAATAATGTAAATATTATTTATTAAATTGATTATCAAAGAGTTAACCAAAAACTGTTCCACGTGAAACAAATTGCGTATGCATTCAAAGGCCGGAGACTGGCCAAACAGAGAAAAGCAGACAGTAGAATTGTTCCACGTGAAACAATCAGGACAAACGCAAAAACAGAATAATATGACAAAGGATGATGAGCGAATAGAGCGGTTAAAGAACATAGTGCTGAACCTGCCCGAATGTCCAGGTTGTTATCAGTATTTGAATGGGGAGGGCACGATTATCTATGTGGGCAAGGCGAAGAACCTGAAACGCCGGGTTTCATCGTATTTCAACAAGAATGTGCAGACGAGCAAGACCCTTATACTGGTGTCGAAAATCGAGGATATCAAGTATATTGTCGTGGGAAGCGACGAGGATGCGTTGTTGTTGGAGAACAACCTCATCAAGAAATATCAGCCTCGTTATAACATACTGCTGAAGGATGGCAAGACCTACCCTTCGGTCTGTGTGACGAAAGAGGAATTCCCGAGGGTATTCAAGACACGAAATCTGACAGAGCGTGGTGGTTTCTTCTATGGGCCGTTCTCTCATCAGATGACACTTAACAACATGCTTGATCTCATTGACAGGATGTACAGCATCCGCAAATGCCGGCTGGCTCTCACAGAGGAAGGAGTGAACGAGGGGAAGTTTAAGACCTGTCTGGAATACCACATCAAGAAATGCAAAGGACCTTGTGTGGGAAAGCAGACACGGGAGGATTACATGCGCGAGGTGGAAGAAGTGAAGGAGATATTGAAAGGAAACACACGTGTTGTCTGTGACCGTCTGCTTGTGGCGATGCAACAATTAGCAGAGGAGATGCGTTTTGAGGAAGCTGAACTGTTGAAACGGCGGTATCTGTTGGCAAAGGAATTCGTAGAGAAGAGCCAGGTGGTGACCAACTACGACTATGACATCGATGTGTTCAGCATAGCCGATGAGGAGAACGTGGCATACATAAACTATCTCCATATCACCCAAGGATGCATCAACCAGGGTTTCACATTCGAGTACAAGAAAAGGATTGACGAGCGTGCTGAAGATGTGCTCGCATTAGGTATAGCAGAGATGCGCAGCCGCTATAAGAGCAAAGCGAAAGAGATAGTAGTGCCGTTCGCAATGGACATTGAAATGAAAGACGCTGAATTTTTAGTTCCTCAAAGAGGAGAGAAGAAACATCTGCTCGACCTGTCGATGGCAAACGTACGACAATATAAGTTCGACAAAATGAAGCAGGCTGAGAAACTGAATCCTGAGCAGCGTGCAACGAATCTGATGCGTGAACTGCAGCGGAAATTAGGACTTGAAAAACTGCCAATGACCATTGAGTGTTTCGACAACTCCAACATTCAGGGCAGTGACGCAGTAGCAGGCTGTGTGGTGTTCAAACAGGCGAAACCATCGAAAAACGACTACAGAAAATATAATATCAAGACGGTAGTAGGACCTGACGATTATGCGTCGATGACGGAGGTAGTTTATCGCAGGTATTCCAGGATGCTGGAAGAGGGCACTCCCCTACCCGACCTCATCATAACTGACGGAGGTAAAGGACAGATGGAAGTGGTGCGGAAGGTAATTGAAGACAGTTTGGGACTTAAAATTCCAATTGCGGGACTGGCCAAAGACAAGCGTCACCGGACATCAGAACTGCTGTTCGGGTTCCCTGTTCAGACCATCGGGATAGAAATGAACTCACCACTCTTCGCTTTTCTGACCCGTATCCAGGACGAAGTACACCGTTATGCCATCACATTCCACAAAGAAAAACGCAGCAAGCGGCAGGTACATTCTGAACTGGACGAAATCAAAGGAATTGGTGAGGTGACAAAAACGGTGTTACTGCGAAAACTCAAGAGTGTGAAGAAAATCAAAGAGGCAAGTGAAGCAGAACTGACTGCTGTGGTTGGTGCGGCAAAAGCAAAAATAATACATGAGTATTTTTTGAGTGAAAAGTAAAAGAAAAATGATGAATATTCATGGAATTTTTGTATTTTTGCAAAGTTGATTTACACGGTAGTGTTTCTTTATTTCTTTAAATATTGAAAGAGCATTCTTTTTTTAAAAAACTAAATAATCTAAAGGACAATAATAAGAACAAATGAGAGTAGTTATTCAGAGAGTGAGTAGTGCATCAGTTGATGTGGAAAGCAAAACTATCGGAAGAATAGGACTGGGCTTGCTTATACTTGTGGGTTGTGAGAATGCCGACACAAAGGAAGATATTGAATGGACTGCAAAGAAAATTGTGAATCTTAGGATATTCGACGACGAAAAAGGAGTAATGAATAAATCAGTAAAAGATGTTGATGGAAGTATTCTGGTGGTAAGTCAATTCACACTCTGGGCTTCATATAAAAAAGGAAACCGTCCATCCTATCTGCGTGCAGGTAGCCATGAAATCACCATACCTTTATACGAACAGTTCTGCACTACCCTATCCCATGAACTGGGAAAAAAAATCGAAACTGGTCAATTCGGTGCAGAGATGCAAGTGTCATTAGTAAACGACGGACCTGTCACAATATGTATGGACAGCAGGCAGAAAGAGTAAGAAGATTTATCATTTTACCATTTACTATTTACCATTTTTTTATATAACATTTTATCATTTACTATTTACCATTTTTTTATATAACATTTTATCATTTACTATTTACCATTTTTTTACCATTTACAATTTCATACAATCAAAACGTGACAATTGTTACACGTGAAACAATTTGGATAAAAATTCAGATAATAACATATACTAATCATTTAAAAAATACAAGACATGGAAGAGACATTTGACAATGAAATTACTTATTCAGAGAATAAGATTGACCAGGCATTGAAACTCTATGACCTGGATTTAGAGGATGAGAAAGTAGCATCAACAGTAAAAAGGCTGCTTGAGGATCATCTTGAAGAAAATAACACAAAAGAAGTGAAACAATTCTTGCTGAACAGTGTAGAGCTGACCACACTGAAAACAACGGACAGCGAAGACTCTGTTTTGAAATTCGTAGAGAAAGTAAATGAATTCGATGACAAATATCCAGAGTTGGGACATGTAGCAACAATATGTGTATATCCTAACTTCGCGAAAATTTGCCATAACACCTTGGAAAACGAAAATATTGAGATTGCCTGTGTGTCGGGATGCTTCCCTTCATCACAGAGTTTCATTGAAGTGAAAATTGCTGAAACGGCATTAGCCGTAAAAGATGGTGCAACAGAAATTGATATTGTGATGCCCGTTGGTAAATTCCTGAGTGGTGACTACGACGGAGTAGCAATGGAAATCCAGGAATTGAAAGCAGCGTGTGGTGAACGGAGCATGAAAGTGATTCTGGAGACAGGTTGTCTGAAAAGTGCAGTGAACATCAAGAAAGCATCTGTCATCGCCATGTATGCTGGAGCGGATTATATCAAGACATCCACTGGCAAACTGGAACCAGCAGCCACTCCTGAAGCTGCGTTTGTGATGTGTCAAGCCATCAAAGAGTATTATGAGCAAACAGGTATTCAGATTGGTTTCAAACCCGCAGGAGGCATGAAAACGGTTAAAGACGCATTGACTTACTACACAATTGTGAAAGAGGTATTAGGTGATAAATGGCTGACAAACAAATGGTTACGTTTAGGAACAAGTTCATTGGCGAACAAATTGCTTTCTGAGATAGAAGGAAAGGAAATTAAGTTCTTCTAAATCAGGGTGATACCCTACCCTATCCCATAACAAGAGGGTATGTCAACATTTCGACATACCCTCCTTTTTAGTTTTAGGACGAACAAAGATTTAAAAGATTCTTTCTTTTGACACATCCTCTTAGCAACAGATAAAAAAATATCGGAAAGTGCTGTTAATGATCGCGGCATACTACATAGTCGATATAGTGGTTGAGAGCTGTTTTCACAGGCGAATCAGAATATTCGTTGAGTATGTTGTGCGCTTGGTTTGCGTATTGATCCATCATCTGATAAGAATAGTCAATACCGTGATTATCAAGAGTAAATTTCACAAGTTTGTCAATATCTCCCCTACTCGCTTCACCAGCCTTCACTTGTTTCGCAATTTTTATCATCTCATCATTATTTGTCGAAAGCAATGCATGTATGACAGGAAGTGTCAGTTTGCCCTCAATCATATCGTTTCCACGCGGTTTACCAATCTCATCACCAGCAATATAGTCAAATATATCATCCTTTATTTGAAAACACTTTCCGACAAGCATACCGAAATCCTCCATATTCTTGATGTCTTGAGGGTTATCAGTTGTTGTCATGGCACCGCTTTTAGCACAAGAGGAAAACAAAACAGCTGTTTTTTTCTTAATAATGTTATAATAATTCTTTTCGGAAATCTCATCCACTGAGATATTGTAAAGTTGGAAAAGTTCGCCGTCAACCAACCATCTGGCTGCTCTGAATACTTCTTCCATCAGATCAATGCGCTCCGTTGTGATAGAAGAAATCAAGGCATTTGTGAGCACATAATCACCTACAAGTACAGATATACGGCTACCAAACAAGCTATATACAGAAGGTCTTCCTCTACGCATATCACTCTCATCGATGATATCATCATGAATCAATGTTGCATTATGAAAAAGCTCGTATGCAGCAGCAAGATGATAGGTCACCTCCTTTACTTCTCCAAAAAGTTTTGCTGAGAGAATGGTGATGAGCGGACGCATGCCCTTGCCTTTAAATTTAGACATATCTTTCAGGATATGGTCAAGCAAAGGATTGTCGGTAAGCAGATAAGAATCGAATGTCTGATTGTATTTTTCCATTTCCTCATTGACAGGAAACAGGATTTTATGCATGATATCAGTCATAGATTAAAAAAATTTTTACAAAATTAGTAAATAAAAATGTAAGATAAAAAATATTCACTAACTTTGTAAAAATAACACGATATAAAATATGCAGAAATTATTCTTATTAGACGCCTACGCACTTATATATAGGGCTTATTATGCCTTTATCCGCGTGCCACGGATTAACAGCAAAGGGCAAAACACATCGGCTATTCTGGGGTTTGTAAATACATTAGAAGACGTGCTCCGACGTGAGGAACCCGACTATATCGGTGTGGTGTTTGATCCTAAAGGCGGCACATTCAGGCATAAAATATATCCAGCCTATAAGGCACAGCGTGAAGAGACACCTGAAGATATCAGATTTGCCGTGCCATATATAAAAAAAATAGTTGAAGCGTACCGAATACCAGTGATAGAAGTTGAAAACTATGAAGCAGACGATGTGATTGGCACATTAGCCAAACGCTATGGCAGTGAAGCCATCAAAGTTTATATGATGACTCCCGATAAAGACTATGGGCAACTGGTGGATGAACATGTTGTGATGTATAAGCCTCAGACCGGTGAACGGCCATTTGAACTGATGGGAATAAAGGAAGTCTGCACCAAATATGAAATTGAGGACCCAAAGCAGGTGATCGACTTACTGGCACTGATGGGTGACAGCTCTGACAACATACCTGGATGTCGTGGGGTGGGGGAGAAAGGTGCAATTAAACTGCTCAAGGAATTTAAGACAGTTGAAAATCTCCTGGCTTCCAGTAGTCAGCTGAAGGGTAAAATAAAAGAGAAAATTGAGACAAGCAGTGAAGAAATAAAACTGTCGAAATACCTTGCTACCATCAAAACAGATGTTCCCGTTGAAATCGCCTTGAGCGATCTAGCCATACAAGAGAAAGACAAAAATACGCTGAAGCAACTTTTCGATGAATTGGAATTTCGGAATTTGAGTTACCGGGTACTTGGGGTAGGGGATGCTCATGATATGAACGGTCAGACAAAGACAACGTCGAAAAAATCGATAAAATCGCCAAATGAGGAAAAAGATAGTTCTGGTATGCTAGATTTATTTGCAACACCTACTGACGAACCGCTTGACAGAGATAAAAAAGAAAATTGTAAAAATGACGCAAAAAAAGAGGATGATAAGCCTTTGAGCGATGGAAAAATGCTTGACCTGTGGGCAGGCACAGACGAATTTTCGACTCTCAAAGACATAAAAACCACCCAACATAAATATTATTTAGTTGAAAAAGAAGAAGATATTAATAATTTGGCACAAAAATTCTTGTCTGAAAAAATTCTCAGTTTAGACACTGAAACCACATCGACAGACTCTATGAGTGCAGAATTGGTTGGACTGAGCTTCTCAGTGTGTGAACACGAAGCTTATTATATACCAATTCCCTCAAATCGAGATAAAGCCTTAAAAATTGTTAATATTTTCAAAGAGGTATATGAACACCCTGAAATTTTAAAAATCGGTCAGAATCTCAAATACGATATCAATGTATTGAACAATTACGGCATCGAAGTGCAAGGGAAAATGTTCGACACAATGATCGCCCATTATGTACTTCATCCTGAACTGCGTCATGGCATGGATTATTTGGCTGAGATATACCTCAAATATAAAACCATCCATATCGACCAACTAATAGGGGAGCGTGGAAAGAACCAGAAGAACATGCGCGACCTTCAGCCAGAGGAAGTGTATGAATATGCAGCAGAAGACGCCGACATCACGCTTCAACTGAAAAACAAATTAGCATACGAGCTTCAAAGAGAAGGGATGACCAATCTGTTCGAGGAAATTGAGATGCCGCTCATGCCTGTGCTTGCGCTGATGGAACGTAATGGTGTGATGCTCGATACAGATTCTTTACAACAGACTTCCTCCGATTTCAGAAAAAAAATGGAGGATATAGAGCACGAAATCTATGAATTAGCAGGTGAACAATTCAATATCTCATCGCCTAAACAGGTAGGAGATATTCTATTTGAAAAACTGAAAATAACCAACAAACCCAAGAAAACCAAGACAGGCCAGTATGTCACCTCAGAAGACGTGCTTCATAACCTCAGAACTAAACATCCAATTGTAGGTAAGATTTTAGACTACCGAGGCTATAAGAAATTATTATCCACTTATATCGACAGTCTTCCAAAACTTATAAACCCCCATACCAGACATATCCATACCTCTTTTAATCAGTCGATTACTGCCACAGGACGACTGTCTTCGTCAGACCCGAACCTCCAGAATATCCCTATCCGCGATGAAAACGGAAAAGAAGTGAGGAAAGCCTTCATAGCAGAGCCTGGATGTGAGTTCTTCTCAGCTGACTATTCTCAGATAGAACTCCGTCTGATGGCTCATCTGAGTAAAGACAAAAACATGATAGAAGCTTTCCGTGAAGGATATGACATCCATCGTGCGACAGCCGCTAAAATCTATAAACTACCGTTAAATGAAGTGACTTCCGATCAGCGGAGGAAAGCTAAAACCGCTAATTTCGGCATCATCTACGGTATCACCACTTTCGGATTGGCTGAACGTATGGAAGTGAGCCGCGCAGAGGCTAAAGAACTGATCGACGGATATTTTGAAACCTATCCTCAGGTGAAGGAATATATGGACGCCTCAGTGAATAAAGCCCGTGAGAAGGGCTATACTGAGACTTTATTCGGTCGTCGTTGTTATCTTCCTGATATCAATAGCCATAATGCGACTGTGAGAGGCTATGCTGAACGAAACGCCATCAACGCCCCGATTCAGGGCACCGCAGCCGATATCATCAAAATCGCCATGGTCAGAATTGCAGACCGAATGAAGAGAGAAGGAATGAAATCAAAGATGATTTTGCAGGTACACGACGAATTGAATTTCAGTGTGTTGCAGGAAGAGAAAGAGCAGATGGAGCGGCTTGTAATAGAAGAGATGGAACAGGTATGCCAACTTGATGTTCCGCTGATTGCCGATTGCGGTTGGGGCAGGAATTGGCTGGAAGCACATTGAGGTTCTTTTTGAATGAATAGTGAAAAGTGAATAGTGTATTTACTCTGACTATTAAAAATGCTAAAAACAGATGATGCCGGCAACTAATCTACAATCACAACAGAAAAATCCTAGAAAACCGTATAACCGTAAAACCATATAACTGCAAAATATATAATTATGAGAAAATTACTATTGACAATGATGGCATTAGGCATTTTAACAGGTGCCAGTGCACAGAGTGAGGGATTCGGTTATCCCATCAATCCAGTACCATTCACGAAAGTGAAGATAACCCCCAACACCTTCTGGGGTCAGCGGCTGAAAGCCAGTCAGGATGTGACAATACCGTTGGCATTCAGCAAGTGTGAGTCGGAAAACCGCTATACAAACTTCAGCAATGCAGCAGCCCATCTGAAAGACCCAAGCAAAGTGTTTAAAGTTGATGGCGTGATGGGCTATTCGTTTGACGACACCGATCCTTACAAGACTATCGAGGGAGCAAGCTATCTGCTTCAGACCTATCCTGACAAAAAGTTGGAAACCTATGTAGATTCTGTGATTGAAATAATTGGCAGTGCTCAGGAGCCCGATGGTTATCTCTATACTGCTCGTACTCAGAATCCTGAGCATCCCCATGGATGGGCAGGCCCTGCCAGATGGTCGAAAGTGGAGGATTTGAGCCATGAGTTTTATAATCTTGGTCATTTATGCGAGGCTGCTGTTGCACATTACAATGCCACTGGAAAGAAGTCGCTGCTCAACATCGCATGTAAGTTCGCTGACTGCGTCTATAGAGAGGTTGGCGATAAGCCAGGTCAGGCATGTGTAGTGCCTGGACATCAGATAGCAGAGATGGGACTTGCGAAACTATATCTTGCCACAGGAAACAAAAACTATCTGGATCTAGCTAAGTTCTTCCTCGACAAACGCGGTTATACCAGCCGTAAAGACGCTTATTCACAGAGCCATAAGCCCGTGTTGCAACAAGACGAAGCTGTGGGTCATGCCGTTCGTGCCGGTTATATGTATGCAGGAATGGCAGATGTTGCTGCCCTTACCGGGAACCAAGATTACATTAACGCCATCGACCGTATCTGGGATAATATCGTATCGAAGAAATACTATATCACTGGTGGGGTAGGGGCTACTGCAAGCGGTGAGGCATTCGGTGCCAACTATGAGCTTCCCAATATGTCGGCTTATTGTGAAACCTGTGCCGCCATTGCCCAGGTATATGTGAACTATCGGTTGTTCCTCCTTCATGGTGAGTCGAAGTATTACGACTGTCTCGAGCGCACACTCTACAATGGTGTAATTAGCGGTATTAGTATCGATGGTGGTAAGTTCTTTTATCCCAATCCATTACAGAGTATAGGTCAGCATCAGCGTCAGGCCTGGTTCGGCTGTGCATGCTGCCCGAGCAACGCCGCCCGATTCATTCCTTCTTTGCCACAGTATATCTATGCAGTGAAAGACAACAGTTTCTACGTGAACCTGTTCGCAGGCAACGAGACAACAGTAAAAGTAGGAGGAAAAGACGTTACACTCGTTCAGGAGACCAATTACCCTTGGGATGGTGATATAAAGATGACGATGAAGAAAGCTAACAGCCAGTTCGCTCTCAAAATCCGTATTCCCGGATGGGTCCGCGGTCAGGTGGTGCCAAGCGACCTCTACTATTATGTTGACGGCAAGCAGCTGGGTTACAGCATAAAAGTGAACGGTGAGACAGTAACATCCGAACTTCAGGACGGCTATTTCGTGATAGACCGCAAATGGAAGAAAGGTGACCAAGTGAGCGTGCATTTCGACATGGAACCCCGTCTGGTGAAGGCCAACGGCAAGGTAATGGCCGACAAGGGTAGGGCAGAAATAGAACGTGGTCCGCTGGTTTATTGCGCTGAATGGCCAGACAACACGTGCGACGTGCTGAGCGTGCTTCTCAACCAGGATCCTAAATACAACTTCGGAACAGTACGTATTGAAAACACCGACATTAAAACCATCATCACTGATGCACAGACCCTTAAATTCGGTGATGACGGTAAGCTGAACGTAACAGATGAGCGGTTAGTTCTGATTCCTTATTATGCCTGGGCACACCGTGGCAACGGAAAGATGACCGTATGGTTCCCAATAGATTTGAACGCCACTTCTCCAGCCCTTCCTCCTTCAATCGCATCAGAGAGCAAGGTTGAGGCATCTGCACGCAGATTGCCCGCCTTAAGTTCTATTAACGACCGTTTGGTGCCAGCTGACGGAAATGACCGATCTGTGCCTTACACTCACTGGTGGCCAAAGAAAAACAGCACTGAATGGCTGGTTTATAACTTCAAACAGGAAGAAACAGTAAGCAACAGCACGGTTTATTGGTTTGACGACCAGCCTTGGGGTGGTTGCCGTGTACCCGACAGTTGGAAATTATATTACAAAGACGGTTCTGGCAATTGGCAGGAGGTAAAGAACCCCACTGGTTATCCTACAGGCAAAGGAATTGCGAATATCGTGAATTTCGATCCAGTGAAAACCACAGCAATGAAACTTGAAATTGTACAGCCTGAAAACTATTCATGCGGTGTATTTGAATGGAGCGTCAAATGATTTAAGTATTCATTAATTTAAATATTTAAGTTTTTAATTATATTTCAATACGTTATTAAGTCCACCTTAAAGTCTTTTTAAGGTGGACTTAATATTTTTATTTTTTATTCTGAAAAAAATGTCAAAATCAATCATAAATTGTAAATATTTAAATCGTAAATATAAATAATTTATAAATTTTATTGATTTTCAGAGGAAAAGCGGAAAAAAATGAGTAACTTTGCAATTCTTTTGAACTATTTTTTATTTATTTATTAGTGAAATTAGAAAATAATCTAATTTTCCGTTTGTAATTCCATATTAATTCAATGCAGAAAACATTTTCAGAATTGGGTGTCTGTGATGAGATACTCAAGGCTATCGAAGAACTGGGCTATGTGGCTCCTATGCCAGTTCAGGAACAGGTAATTCCTTATTTATTAGGCAATAACAACGATGTAGTTGCCTTAGCACAAACTGGCACAGGCAAGACGGCAGCTTACGGATTGCCTATCCTGCAGAAAGTGGCTGCCACCTTACAAGCCACCGATAAGTCAGACAGTCAAGAAGGTTCACGTCCGAAAGCGCTCGTGCTGGCTCCAACCCGTGAACTCTGTCTTCAAATCACCGACGACCTGAAATCATACAGCAAATATATCGAAGGACTTCATATTCTCGCTGTCTATGGCGGTGCAAGTATTGAGACGCAGATCAGACAGTTGAAAAAAGGAATTCAGGTGGTGGTAGCCACCCCTGGGCGTTTGGTTGACCTCATGGAACGCGGTGTTGCTAAGCTCAACGAAGTGGAGAACGTTATACTCGACGAGGCAGACGAGATGTTGAGTATGGGATTCAGTGAGAGCATAGACACCATCCTCGCCCAGATACCCGCAGAACGTAATACGCTGTTATTCTCAGCCACGATGAGTAAGGAGATAGAGCGTATCAGCAAGAATTACCTTCACGATGCCAAGGAAATCGTAGTAGGCTCAAGAAACGAAGGTGCTGAGAATGTAAACCATATCTATTATCTCGTTCAAGCTAAAGACAAATACAACGCGCTTAAACGAGTGGCTGACTTTTACCCTGAAATCTATGCCATCATCTTCTGCCGTACCCGACTTGAGACCCAGGAAATCGCCGACAAACTAATCAGTGACGGCTATAACGCTGAGTCGCTCCATGGTGAGCTCTCCCAAGCTCAGCGTGACTTGACAATGAATAAGTTCCGTCATCATAATATTCAGTTATTGGTAGCCACCGATGTGGCAGCCAGAGGATTAGATGTAGAGAATCTCACCCATGTGATCAACTACGGACTTCCAGACGATATAGAGAGCTACACCCACCGCAGCGGTCGTACCGGCCGTGCTGGCAAGACTGGTACGAGCATCTGCATCATCCACGTGAAAGAGAAAAACAAAGTGAAAGCCATTGAAAAGCAGATAGGCAAGAATTTCGTGGCTGGTGTGTTACCTGAAGGTGAAGAGATATGTAAAAAACAGCTGATGAAAGTGCTCGATGACATTGAGAAAGTGGAAGTGGATGAGGAGGAAATTGCACCATTCCTCAAGTCTGTATATCGAAAATTCGAATTAATGGAAAAGGAGGATATCCTTAAACGTGTGATATCAAGAGAATTCAATACCTTCCTCAATTACTATAAGAATGCACCCCGAATCATTCAGCCCGATGATAAGAATTACAAGGAAGAGAAGAAAAAAAGCCGAAATGAACGTCGAAAAGAACGTGGTGGCAGAAACACCCAGGCAGAACCTGGTTACACCCGCCTTTTCATAAATCTTGGAAAGAAAGACAATATGCGTCCTCGTGAGTTCATGGGTTTTGTGAACCGTTGCTCAAAAGGCAATCATTTCGACTTAGGCAGAATCGACATCATGACCAATTTCTCTTTCTTTGAAGTGCCAAGTGATCAGGTTAGAGGTATCTTGAAAGTGCTCAACGGTGCTGAATATGACGGCAGATACGTGAATGTGGAAGTGACTGAAAACAGTAGTGGAGAACATGGAAAACGTGGAGGACGAGGAAGCGAAAGCAGACGCAGCAAAGACAGTTCATCCGTCAGGCAGCCAGATAAACGTACCTCCCGAAAGAAATCGTCCGACCCTATGGCTAAGATCCGCAAGAAAACCGCTGAAAGTGGTCAGAAGAGAGACAAAACAGATAAGCCAGAATGGGCTCAGTTCTTTGAGGGTCAGGTGGAAGGATTACCGTTTTATTCACAGTTTTCAAAGAAAGGAAAGAAAAAGAAATAATTATATTTTTTGAAAATAATTAAGCAACAGTAAAAAAACTCCCAATAAAAATAATTATGAAAGTATTTCAGCATGTATCGGATATAGGCGACTTGAAACAGGCGATAGAAGAAGCTTTGCAAATAAAAGCTGACCGCTATCAGTATCAGTCGCTAGGTAAGAATAAAACATGTATGTTGATATTCTTCAACAACAGTCTTCGCACACGTCTTTCCACACAGAAAGCAGCAATGAACTTAGGTATGAACGTGATTGTGCTTGATGTGAACCAAGGAGCATGGAAACTGGAAACCGAACGTGGCGTAATCATGGATGGTGATAAAAGTGAGCATCTGCTTGAGGCCATTCCTGTGATGGGCTGCTACTGCGACATCATCGGTGTCCGTTCGTTTGCCCGTTTCGAGAACCGTGAAGACGACTATCAAGAGAAAATTCTCAATCAGTTCATCAAATACAGCGGCAAACCTGTGTTCTTCATGGAGAGTGCAACAGTACATCCGCTTCAAGCATTCGCCGACCTCATCACCATAGAGGAATACAAGCGCAACCAGCGTCCGAAAGTGGTACTGACATGGGCACCCCATCCCAAATCCCTTCCACAGGCAGTTCCTAACTCATTTGCCCAGTGGATGAACGCAGCCGATGTGAATTTTGTGGTTACTCATCCTGAAGGCTATGAACTTGATCCATTGTTCGTAGGCGATGCGAAGGTGGAATACGATCAGCTGAAAGCATTCGAAGGTGCCGATTTCATTTATGCTAAAAACTGGAGTTGTCCAGGCGTTACCCGTCCGGAGGATTACGGCAAAGTATTGTCGAAAGACATGTCGTGGACTGTAGATACGAAACACATGGAACTGACTAACAACGCTTACTTTATGCATTGCCTTCCAGTACGCCGTAACATGATTGTAACCGACGACGTAATAGAGTCACCAACTTCAATAGTCATTCCGGAAGCTGCCAACAGAGAAATTTCAGCTCAAGTGGTGCTGAAACGGATGTTGGAGAGTCTTTAGTTTGTAGTTTATAGTTTGTAGTTTATAGTTTGTAGTTTATAGTTTATAGTTTGTAGTTTATAGTTTGTAGTTTGTAGTTTATAGTGAGTTTGTTTGGTAGATGGGGGAGCTACTGATTTAAAATTTCCATTTTTACTTCCATTTTTACTTCCATTTAAATTTGTTAAACACTTTCAAATACGATAACGGACTCAGGCTGATACATCATTCGTCTCCGACGAATGTTGCATACTGTGGTATTGCGATAGATGCCGGCAGCAGGGATGAATACAGCCATGAGCATGGTATAGCCCATTTTTGTGAACATGCGCTTTTTAAGGGCACTATTCACCGTAATTCCTGGCATATACTGAACCGTATGGAAGCTGTAGGCGGTGATTTGAACGCATTCACCACAAAAGAAGACACAGTGGTCTATTCAGCTTTTATAAAAGACCATTTCAAACGTGCTGTTGAACTGATTTGCGATATCGTGTTCAACAGCACGTTTCCCGATCATGAGATAGAGAAAGAGCGGGAGGTTATAGTTGAAGAGATAGAAAGCTATCACGACTCCCCGGCTGACATGATTTTCGATCAATTTGAGAGTCAGCTTTTTTCCGGACATGCCTTAGGTCACGATATCTTAGCCACAACAGATGAGGTTCGAAGATATAAAAGATCCGACCTCAGACGTTTCTTTGAACGTATGTACCGTCCCGAACGTATGGTGTTCTTTGTGTTTGGCGACTATGAATTCAATTTTGTTAAAGACATAGTCGGACAATATGCTTTAAAATATTCAGTCGAATATCCCACTCTGGAACTGGCTCCAGTGCGTAAGCGCTGTGCCTTCCATGCTTACCGCCCCAAATTTCGTCATGAGCAGCACGACACACATCAGGCACATGTGATGCTCGGCTGTCCTGCCTACTCATCCGACGACGACCGCCGCATAGCCCTTTATTTTCTCAACAATATCATCGGAGGTCCTGGCATGAACTCACTGCTCAATGTGGCACTGAGAGAACATCATGGCCTTGTTTATACTGTTGACAGCAGTCTGACGCACTACACCGACACCACCACGTTTGCCATCTATTTCGGATGCGACGCAAACGACGTAGATAAATGCCTCAGAATTGTCCGTAAAGAGTTTGACGGTCTGATATCCGCTCCATTGAACAGACGTAAATACAACGCATATATGAAGCAAATAAAGGGTCAGATTGGTGTGGGATGTGATAATTTCGAGAATACTGCGCTCGACATGGGTAAGATGTACCTCCATTATGATAAGTTCGACAGTTTAGATGAGACCTACGAACTGCTAGACAGCATCAATCCTGAAATGCTGCACGAAGTTGCGAAAGATGTGCTCAACGAAC
>JAEEGF010837434.1_pt1 | contig 66939 bp, 66 predicted proteins | sample 9134171 | NCBI WGS metagenome assembly JAEEGF01 (sample SAMN16246542, study PRJNA631951) | gut metagenome | biome: gut microbiome; feature: rumen; material: AP-attached | host: Bos | place: Iran: Karaj | collected 2018-10 | reverse complement strand
ATAAGAATGCGCCACGCCAAAGTGTGTCGCATAGCTAAGCAACAGTCGAGGTGAGCCAGCACGGCCAACCTTGCATAGGAATCATTCCGTCTTTATTTCCAAATTGAGTTTCCGAGGCTCTTGGTTAAATGCGAAACAATAGCTAATGCATCTTGTCTGGGATTTCTCCCCCAAACAGTTTGCAAAGTTACACATTTTTTTCATATTTAAGCTGCTTATGCCTGAAAAAAGATAATTTGAGGCAAATATTCTTATAAAAAGACGAAAGGAGTCGTTTCAAATTGGATTTTGGATTGTGAACACAAAGATTACTACCAAAGTTGAAGAATATACAACCAATAGAGCCTTTTGCGAAGTATTTCACCCCGGAAATGCCTTTTTTTTGTTAAAACTGGAGGGGAAATAAAAACTTTTTAGTAACTTTACACCCGATTTCTCGAAAGAGTTTTCAACAGTTATTGGCTCTTACGCCACCGAATTACCACCTCGAATAGTAATGGGCCAAAATAAAAACAAGCATGAGCGTCGCGTCACAAGTGCGCAGACGTTTCTATGGCTTGTTTAGGTTGTGGTAAACCTTGGTGGCGCGTGGATACGTTCTGCGCACATTTTTCGGTATTGATGACCAAATGGAGACAATGTAAATGGACTACGACCCCTACGACGACCAGGTACTTGTCGATGGCATATTGAACAAAGACAGGCGGCTGATAGAGTATTTCTTCAACAAGGAATGCTCAGAGTTATTCGGGCATTTTATTATACAAGTCTTTGGCTACAGGCTGATGGAGCGTTACGCAGTCACGGTCGATAAGAAATCCCTCATAAAGAATGACCCCAACGACTGGAGCCGTGAGCACCACGACCCTCGTTACATTCTTTCCCTCCTCCTCTCCGTCATCAACATCAGTTGCCAGACGGTGGATATTGTGAACTCTTTACCCAAACTTGAATTCTGACATGGCTGGCTTATGGATAAACCTCCCAAAACACTCAATATGAAAGATGAAGAGATTGCGCGGGCAATCCTTCACAAAGATAGCGAGGTAACTTTCGATTACCTTTTTAAGCAATGCCGTCCACTGTTCAGAGCCATCTTCGACCGATATTATACCGACTGTGAACGTTGGGAAGAATTGGCCACAGAAATCTATGTGTACATCATGGCACCTGGCAAAAAAACTGGCATCTGCAAACTTGCAGCTTTTCAATTCCGTTGCACACTAACTGAGTGGCTGAAAATTGTATCAGAAAATTATTGTCACCACCTTTATGTGAAAAAACTCGACCTTGTGGGAGAAAATGTTGGTGATAGTGATATTTTTAACCGCATTGAGCACTCCTTAGGTTTTGATATCAGTTCTCTCAATATGTTAGACCTCAAAACCGTCATAGCACTTATGCCCAATCAACGTTACCGCACGTTGATAGAACATCGCTATGTCTGTGGCCGAAGCAATGAAGAAACGGCTGCACTAATGTCAATGACTATGCCAAATTACTATAATAAGCATAAACTCGCTAAAGCGCAGTTTGTCGCAGCACTAAGAAAGGAGGGCCTGGTATGAAAGACTTGAACGAGATACTTAGCTTGATTGAAGATATTCAAGATCTTCCAATAAGTGAAGAAACCGTAGGAGCTTATATTGAAGGCTCACTTATTGAAACCGAACTACAGAGTGTGAAAAATTTTATTAATAGCGATGATAGATTAAGCCAACTAATAGACTCTGTTAACGATATAAATAATGATATTGAAAGTATGCAAAATACATCGGAAGGCAAAATAGACTGGGATATATATTCTGGCGACATGGGTTTCTGGGAATTTGGCATACCTTCAATAATAAAGGAAGATTTCAATAAATTAAAATCAGACAATATGAGTAGCAAGAAGAACTACGGCTATGAGCCTAACAATGAGTTGGATAAATTTGACCCTAACATTTGGCAGGGCAATCAGCCAACGTGTGCCATCAGAAGTCAAGAGATAATCCTTCGAGACTATGGCATTTACCATACACAAGACGAACTCGTTGAGTATGCTACACAACAAGGATGGTTTAATCCTGACCCCGTATATGGTGGCACTGATAAGAACGCGATAGGTAACATTTTGGACGCTTGCGGAATACCTACTACACGTACAGAAGATGCCACTATTCATGACATTATATCAGAATTGAGGGCTGGCCATAGAGTTATTGTCAGTGTGGATGCAAATGAATTATGGATTAAAAATGAGCCTAACTTATTTAAGAAACTCTATGGGCAAGTTGTAAATAAAGCAAACGACAAAATTCAGGATTTCTTAGGCTTAGAAGGTGCTAATCACGCTCTTGTGGTTGCAGGCGTAAATGTCAACCCCAAAGATCCTTCCGACATTAAAGTTACACTGATTGACTCAGGTACCGGTGATGTGTGTATAGAATACAACTTTAAAGATTTCTATAATGCTTGGGCTGATGGTCATTGCCAAATGATTTCTACAAATATTCCGGCTCCATTCCAGTATAACTATCATACACACCAAATAGAACCGTCAAATATCGCAACGACATACTCTCCCTCTATGGCAAAAATGCCAGAAGGATTAACCAACCAATTCCATCTATCCGAAGAGTATTTTAAAGAATATAAAGAATTCTGCCCTTCATACGACAATCTTTCTAAGCAAATAGCTGCAGAGGGAATTGATATGCCTGAAATGGTACATACCCATGATTATGAATCTGAAAGTATTACACAAGATAACGTTCAAACAGGCTTTACTATTGATGCAGATGAAGAAAGTCAAAACGAGGAGATTATTGGCAGTGATATAAATGAAGAAGAATCTCTGACTTCAATAGTTCCAGATGACGATAGTGAAGAATTGGGAGAAGGAACTGCCATATCTACATACGAGAATGAAGAAGATGAACCAGAAGAGGCATATTAAAGGATTCCGGCTATGAATAACAAAAGCATAGGAGCAGAGGAACATGCTTCCATATTTGAGGGTTGCAGTTCATTTTTTATGACAAGTTCAATTTTGTCATTGTATAATGGTTGGAGGAACCGTAGTAACTCAATGCAAAATGCTCTCGCAGATGAAGCATTCCAAAAAGAACTACAACGTCAGAAAGAAGTCTACGAGGATCAGAAAGAAGCAGAAGAATGGGCTTTTAAGTTTTGGTTAAGAAGAAAACAACGTGAATTTTCTCAAACAGAAAATTCGAAGAAACTTGAAAATGACCTACATAAGTCTGACTTGCAAATGTTTTTTAAAGATTGGCCTCTCCAAATAGCTATAGAGGCCATCAATGATAAGCGCAAAAAGGAATTTAATGGGGTCATGCCCTTTAACATTGTCGTGGGAAAGCACTCCAAAGGTGAAGCCAAAGACCCTTTATCGCTTTCGTATTCCTCGCTTGTTGATGATATTAAACCCATTCTTAATAGTTTGGGTATTAAGGAATCCAATGTGTACAGATTCAAAGATAAGATTAATGTGTATGGAGGTGCCGCATTGGCATATATATATTCTATGATGAGCACTTTTCCTACAGTTGTCATTATGCCAACGGTAGATGTCCGTCATGGAAAATACATTTTGTCAGTTGGTATGTGGAATCAAGATTCTCTTTTTCCTCTTCAAAAAGAAGTTTATTCTTTAGACTATGATTCCTATCGGATAAGTATAGATGAAGATTACTTGAAAAAAAAATTGGGAGAAATAAAAATGTCATATATTGCGATTGCTTCGGTAATAAATGACTCTTATTCTCTGATTGAAAGCGGCAAGTGTCCAGCTTTCCCAGAATATGCGCATTTGAGATCCATCTCGTCAACTTATCCTCAGATTATTAATTTTGCCTTGTCAGAATACAAATCTCTACTCAGAGCTTGTCAGGGTGATACAAAAATTGCCACGATAGAAGTCGGTGCAAATTTCGCCTACAGCACAAACTTCCAACAACGTGTCGAGGAAATCTTATCAAAAGCTATTGAAAAATTAAATTCGTAATACTATGATAGCAACAGGAACTCTCATAACGATGGGTGTGCAGATTTGTGTATCACTTATTAATCAATTTTGCAACAAAGAGAATCTCGAGGAGATAAAGAAATTGCAGCAGAAAGCGAAAGCGGATGCACAAAAGAGGTCATTGGAAAGAGATTACCAAAAATTCCAAAGATCTTGTGAGTATCAATATAAAATAGAAGAAGAATCACATAAAGAAAAACTGAAAACTATAGAACAGGAGTTCCTGTCTTCATTTGATAAGATGGCACATAATGCTAATCTTAGCTCTCATTATCCGCTTAATATAAGCCCATATATTATTAACCGCTCTGTTATTCCAATTAGTGGCACTGATTTAAGTCATTCAAGACAGGAGGTTTTTTGTATACTCACAAACAGTAATGATAAGATATTCAATAAAGAGGTTGTGCCTTATATCGATAAATTTTTGTGCAATTTAATAGCTTCTTATTGGAACAAGGACAGTTTACATACCATGTGCTTTTTTTCTAACACTTGGAATGAACGACTTTCTTATTGTGACGAGGATATAGATAACATAAAATCCACTATCGCCACACCAACTATTGCTGTTACTCCTTATTTTGAAAGAGGAGAAGACGGAGAATACACAATTGTTGCCAAACTTAACATGTGGGGAATTGGCTCTGAAGTGTCATGTCAATTACCAACAGGAGTCCGGTTCTCTTCGATACCTGTTAAGTATTCCACAGAACAAATTGACGAGCTTATTCATAAACTCATACCTCCTATGATTTGTGCCACTGCACAAGCTATAGACGTTTATTATTGGGAGTCTTACCATCTGCCACCTTTGCTTCCTTCTCTTATCTTGAACAAGTCAATTATTCTTGACGGTTCAACAAGAAGCTCCTTTAAAGATGCTTACCTTGGACTTTATAACACATTAGTCCTTGGGGAAGTAACCGACGCAATAGGTAATCTTCCGGGAAAGTCATTGGTTGGTGATGTTGCTTTAATAAATCAATGCAATTTACCTGAAAACAATATTAAGTTTCTTAACGATCTGTCTCTTCTTCTTGACTCTTCTGACGAAGCTGAACCTATTATAAGGAATTCGTTTGTTCACCTATACGAAAGTAGAACAGGCGAAAAGTTTGATTCTATATCAACATTAAGAGTTGAACTTTTGCAAAAATATGATGTCGATTTGATTAGGTCGATGATTGCAATTGCAAAGAAAAACGCTGCTCTACCTATATCTAAAGATTTGATTAGCGTAGTTAGAAATAAGATACAATATTGGTCTTAAACAAATAAAATCTTACTATTATGCCAAATAACGAGAAACTTACCCCAGAAGAAAAACTCAATGCTGCCATTGAGAGTTTTGAAATATTGAAAGAAAGCCTTAACAATTTTTCTGTTAGAGAACAATTGGAGATGGCCAGCTCAATAAGAGATAACTTGTCTACGGACGAGAGTCTAATTGCCTCCTGTAATGAGAATACGATATTATCAGAGAAGAGGAGAAAATTGTTAGAGGATATTCATGTTTTCCAAAAGAATTTAATCTGTGAAAACACGAAAATAGCAGATGTGCCTTCTTTTTCCAACAGCCGTGTTATAAACTATGATATGGCAAAGGAAGCCCTTACAAAAATGATTGATGAAGAATTATCATTAAACATGTTTTCAGAAACAGACCATCCACCAATGTATAGTTCTATTGTCGACTGTAATAATCATTTGGATAGAATACAACAGGTTTATGATAATTGCAAAAATGGGAAATATAATGTTCTTATAATGGGTGATTTCCAATCAGGGAAGTCAACAACACTGGATGCTTTTTGCGATGGTCGGCACATTAGTGCTATAGGTAAGGGAACTGCTACTTCTGCAGTTCTTGTATCTGTCACTTACGCCGAGAAAGAGTCAATGAAGGTTAATTGGCGCAAAAAAGAACAGTTCTATGCAATTTTTGAGAAAATAAAACAATACATGCCTGGTTTTTTTTGGAAGGAATTTGATTTAGACGATTATTCTTCACGAAAAAAACTTTCTAGAACAATTAATGAGTTGCGAAAAAGTGAGTATTGTCCTAATGTTGGCCAAGGAGATGCTAAATTTTTAATGTTATGTGATTTTGTGTTAAAGTATTATGAAACTACAGAATTACAGGAAAAGAAGTCTGCACTTCGTTCTATTTCTGATATCCCAGACATGACTAAGTTCCCAGACAATGGCGAAAGTACATGGAAGAAGTCTGGAGTTGAAAGTTTTACTATTGATGATGTAATCTTTATATTTATTGATTCTGTTGATTGCTACGTTCCTTCTAAGATTTTGAAACAGTTAAACTGTACTATAACTGATAGTCCAGGATTGTTTAACAGTTCATACGACAGTATGGTTACAGAAGGAGCAATGATAAGAGCCCATGCCATAATGTATGTGCTGCCATATTACAAGGAGATGAGTCAGGACATATGCAAATCGCTTTATACAATAAAAGACAAATACCCTGATGTTCATAGGAAATTGTTTATAGTTAACAATTTACAATCTGACAATAATGATTTCTTCAATTCTAACTGCGAACGCGTCCAAAGTATGTTTGGTTCAAATAAAGCAGTCATACCATATGACGGTAAATTATCATATTTAATCCTGTTAAAAAGACTATATGAGGCAGGTATGGCAGAAGAGAGTGATTATCGCCACTTGATGAAAGTTACAACGAAAACAATCGTTGGTGAGATAAAGATAAAAACATTCACAAGTTTCGTGGAAGCATTGTCATATCATATAAAAAAATATGATTTAAGTATTGAAGATGCTGATAATGACGAGATGCTTAATGAATCTGGTTTTAGAGACCTCATTAACTCTCTCAATCGTTTTATAATAAGCAATGAATCTTATGCTGTAATTGTTTCCAACGGATTGGCTGCAATGTGGAATGATTTAAAATCAATTATGGACAGTTTAAAACTGATTTTTATTGAACCATACAATACGTCTCATGATACACTTGTGAATCGTTGGCAAACAAGAATTAATAACGCTACGGAATTCCAAACGCGAGTTAATTCTATTTCAAGAGCCAAACTTTATGATGATAAGGATTCTTTATTTGAGCGAATGGTGAATGAAGAAAATTCAAAGTTATTTACTCCTGATTTTTATTCTGACCTATCCGATGCAATTGCTGGCGTCCTCTATGACAATAAAAGTTCTTTGATTTTTTCCAAAACGCTACTTGAAAATAAATCCCTTTTTGAAAAGAAATTTTCAGAAAAGGCATACCCACTTATTAAAGACAAAATCGTGGAATATGTGAATAGAAAATTACGGTTTTTAGTTGAAATGATTGATAACGGACAGGACAAAACAATGATTAACATGTTTACTCCTGTTGCTAATAATTTGGAATTAGTGATGCAAGAGGAATGGAAAAGCTTATTTGGGAATAACAAAGATTTCATAATGCAGAACTACATTGTTTTCCCCAAAGGACTTGGAAAGTCTCAGATGAATGATGCACATAACACTTCATATAATACCGACAACTTGGCAGGTTTTGGTGTTGATATGACGCTGATAGGTGGGCTTGTAGCACAAATTTCAGTTATTGTAGCATCAATAGCTACGATGATAGCTGGTTATATTTCATTAATCATATATGATGTCACAGGAACCTCATTCCTAATCTCTGTATTTCTTGGCACAGCCGGTGCTGTCGTTGCTACCTTTGCGCCAGAATGGGTTAGAAACAAGTTTGTCAAAATGCTTTCAGGGAAAATTCGTCCCAAGCTGGACTCTGTTGCTATCACAGGCTTTAATGAATTAGTTAAGCATCAAATGAATGATATATTTGAGAAGTATATTAATAGCCTAAAAGTCAATGTAAGAAAAATGGAAAACGAACGAGATCTGGCACTAAATCCAACTGGCAATCAAGAAAAATTATGTTTTAGGGCGGTTGATGCCATTATACATATAAACCATCAAATAGATGCATATGATAACTACAAGCGAAATAACATCATCGACGAAGCCGTTTAGATTTGGAATTGTTGGTGAATTTCAGTCAGGCAAGTCGTTATTAATAAATTGCCTCCTGCGACGTTCCATCGCGACCGTAGGTCATGGAGTTGCAACTACTCATACTATAGTAAATTATAAGTATAGCAAAAATGAGCGCATTGAGTATCTTACCGATGATGGTGTTGTTGAAACAAAATCCATTGGTAAAATACATGACTTAGATACAAGAACAGACATTTCGGTTGTCAATGTTTATTTGACGAACGAGTTGTTGAAAAACTTCATTCTAACTGACATGCCAGGATTTGGCGCAAACGAGAATGACACTTGGGCTGCAAAAAAAACGCTTCCTTTCATTGACTTTGTCATTTTAATCCAATCTAATGACACTGCAATGGGAGCTAATAGTATTTCTTTTCGCGATTTTGGCGAAATAAAAAAGCTTAACATTCCATACTATCTTGTTTTAAACTGCACAAATCGTGACCGATGGAAATACGATGACTATGACAATATAAATATTGCCAAGACAAATCTTGATTTACTAGATTTCAAGCCTATAAAATATCCGCTTGAAGAAGATGGCATAAACATAGTGAACCTAATGTGGTATTGGTTTTCAATCTGTGACAGTAAAGACGAATTAATAAATAGGCCAGCTTATAGAAATTCTTTCAAAGAATATGGGATTACTCCTGATGTAAAAAAGGAAGTGTGTAACGCAAGTAATTTTATGCTAATTAACAAAATATTTAATATGGAAAATCGTGCTTTTTTAGAACTGGAAAGAAATATAAAAGAAGAAGTAGAGAAAATAAAGGAAGAATTGTGCCCGATTGGTACAATTCAAGCTTTTGCATTTGAGCGCATACCATTAGGCTGGTTGCCTTGCACTGGTAAACTTATGAAAATTAGCGAATTACCTGATTTATACAAGGCCATTGGAAATGTCTTTGGTGGTAATGCAAAAGATGGAACATTCGCTTTGCCTGATTTACGCTCTCGTTTTATAAGAGGAAATGATGAGAATAATAATGTTGGATCTATTCAAGAAGATACTCTTCAAGGACATGCACACATCGTTACATCTTGTAGTGAGAATGGTCGACATTTTCACTACGTAGGTTATCATGACAACAGAACTCAAGAAGCGAATATCGGCTATACAACATATACTCATAAAGATGCATGTGATTATAAGGGAGACTTTAAAACAGGTAACTACAACACTGATCATGACGGGAGTCACAAGCATGAAATTGAGATAGGTCTACCTATTAGTAATACTGAATATGGCGAAATAAGAATATCAGATGAGACCAGACCTAAAAATATCACAATGCAGTTTTGTATTAAAGCCCAGTAAAATAATCTATAGTTGTGATATTTTTATATGTTTTTGTGACTCTATACAGAAAAAGCTTTGCATAGAGTCACAATTTTTATATGTATGCGCAAAACAAGAATTATCTACAAGCTAAAGAAAGCATTTCGTGAGTTGGGTATAAAACTAACGAAAAGCGGTTACTTTTATGAACTGGAGTATGAACACCTGTTTATATTGTTGTCAGTTGATAACGGTAGTGATACGTTTGCGTTTGTTGCACATGTACTTGATACACAAGACTGCTTGAACGAGGAACAACTGAAGATTGCACTTGATGTGGTAGATGGGTTTCACAAAAACTTCTCCGGAGAATGGAACGACGGCATGCCATACTTTGCTTCGCCAGAGTATTTCATCGGTCAGGGTGTAGAGGTTACTGGTGAGTGGCTTGCGAAGCAACTCAAAGAGTTTTGGGATGCTTACATGTTTCTGCAAGCAAACATTCACCTGATGGGTGACGCATCTATTATGAAGTATCTTGAACCAAATAAGTAGGAGGCAACGATATGAGTCACAAAAAGTATTACGGCTATAAGAAGCCACAAGAGCGGTATTCCATCAAGTTCCGCGATGATGCGGAGAATGGTAACGTGGAAGTCGGTACGCTGTTCGCCATTGGGTACCAAGACGAGAAGTTCTATATGGTGAAGGTGAACTGGGGCGCAGAAGAGGACTGGGAGCGTTCCAGAGACGGAGAGGTGGAGATGACGTGGAGCTTCGACGAGGAGAACACGAAGAAAATCATGCTCCGCACGGGAACGCACAACGCCAAGGACATGATGCAAGCCATGTATGAGCGTTTCGGTAAGTACAGGGGCTTTGCTCACTTCCATATTGAGAAGTGGTGCGAAGAGAAAGATATCGAATACAGCTATTACGTACATTATTAACAATACCGTACATAATATGCAAACTGATGATACAAGATACGAACTTTGGCAGATGGGATGAAACAGCGGGTATAAGATGCTTGTCGGCACATACGACACTTGGGATGAAGCATTTGGTATGGCCAAACAGCGAAACGAGGATTGTAACGACGACGGCAACTACTGAGCTGAAATGTATGGTGAGAACGACTACTTCATCATTGTGGAAGAAGGATTGTCACCGCACAAGCTGAAGAGTGCATTGAAATGCAAAGGAAACATCGACTTCAAAGAAGGTCGATGGGTAGGAAGCGAAAAGCAATGGAGAAAACTATGGAGAAAATAACTGCACAAGAAACCTTGCACCGCTTTGCCGAGCGATACAAGGAAAAGATTTTAAGCGGCGAGAGAAAGAACCTCATTGGTCTTGACCTCAATGATTATGCAAGCGTGTTCCGGCGTGGCTCTGAGGTGACCATTTTGGAATACTACCAGGAAGAAGATTCGCTGGCAGGTACGCTGATGATCCACAAACAGGAAATAATGGAGCAAGTAGAAGGGGCTACTGACATCATTCTGCAGGTCATCGCAGCCAAAAGTCATGTTCTGATGATGGAAGACATGAACGAACTGGCAGCTTTCGTGGACTTGTTGGGCTATGGTGTCAACTTCTACTGGGGTATAGAGAACGAGGAAACGACGGCGTTCAAAGTGAAGATAGAAATCTACATCGTGAAGTGAGGCATGGAAGACTATGAGGTAATGACAGAGACACGAAAGTATGTCGCATTGATGAGCAAGAGCTTCCACGATGAAGAGCTAATCTTTGATTATCTCAACGACGAGGTGATGCTATTCTATAAGCCCCTCTGTAACCAAGACAAGACGAGATACCTGGTTAATGCGGGTAGCCAAAGGGCTTATCCTATATCTGACCATGAAGGCAATCTGCTGTTTGTGACTAAGGAGGATATAGACTTTGCTTCAATTGAGAAACTACAGAACATTGATGACGCATACAAGCTGAAAGCTGTACATGAGCTTAAAATTGACCCCTTCATTGCTGACATCGCTTTGGTGAAATGGCAATTATACGAGGAAGGCTATACTGTTGACGAAGAAAATTTTGTGACGCATTACATTAACGAGACGGCTATCCATGCTTATATTGACAAGAATCTGCACCTGTTGACAAAGTTTGAAGATCTGAGTGACCCTACTCTGAGACGACAGCGTGAAAAGGAGGCACGGCGCGTATTCCAGAAGAAATGGAAACATTGGTCGCCATTCGGCTAAACATGTGATAGATTATCGGATTTCTCATACTCTATACAGGAAACATTTAACAATTCAGCGTATGAGAAATTTTATTTTTGTCCTATTGATGGCTATGGCCATTGGAGTAAACGCTCAGGTATTAGAGCCAGTAGACTCTATGGATTTGGAAACGGGTGTGATTTATCCAGTCAATAACGTGGAAATGGTTGACACCGTGAGTTGTGACACCATTGATTTCAGGAACCCGCCTATTCCGCAAATCCCTTTGACGGAATGTGACAGTATTGTGATGATTGACCAGAATGGACGCTACGCTGCTGTGTATAAGGAGGGAAAATGCGGCGTATATGACATTTCAAAAGCGGTGAATGTAACGCGCATTGAATATCCTTGGCTGTCAGCAGGATTCCGCAGGGAGTTCGAGGGCAGTTACTTCACCTATTTCTATACAGCCTATCCCGACAAATATGGGGTGGTCGGTGTCTCGGAAGAGACTAATGATTATATTTGCATATTGTACCCATATAAAGAAGAGGAGGGAAAGGAATGAGACTGAAATATACGACATGCTGCATGACTGGCGGAAAGCGAAGGAATGAGGATGCTATCCTTGCCCATGTCTATGAAGAAAGCGACAAGGCCCTGTTTGTGGTTTGCGACGGCATGAGTGGCCTTCACATAGGCGACGAAGCAAGTGAGACGGTTATTGAAGTGTTTGAATCCGTATGGAGGCAGCATCATGCAGAATGGGACAATGACCGTTTACTAAAGGAGGCCGTGTCACAGGGGAAGACAGCTATTGATCGTCTGTCAAGATACGATGTAGGAACGACCATCGTATTGGCAGCAGTAGAGGATGACAATATGCAAATAGGGCATCTTGGTGACAGCAAGGCCTATTACATGCGTCCTGGTAGTGGAATTGTCTATCAGAGCGAAGACCATATCACCATTGGGCAGGAGGGCTGGCCGTATGTATCGAAAGGTTTTTTCAACTTCCGCGAGGTAGATGCCCCGACGGTTAGAACTTTCCAGCCCCAGCAGGGCGACCGCATCTTGCTTTGCTCAGATGGGGTATATGGCTGCTACCGTGGCAATGCGCTTGTGGATTTGCTGAGTGAGAAAATGCAAATCGACACGATGATGTCTAACATAGTGGGCTATTGTGATGAGTATGCCACAGACAACTATTCGGCCATACTCATTGAAGTTGAAAAGTAAGGTGATAGGAAAAGCCTACTTTGATACTCTATAGAAGAAAGAAACGTATTGACAACATAAAAAAAGTACTGTTATGGCACAAACGACACTTATCAATTATTCGGTTCTATGGGACAGAATCAGTGAATGGGCAAGAAAAGCCGGAAGAGTAAGCACACGGCCAGTCCTCCTTCTTTTCTATGTGATGAAGAGTAAGGAAACACCTTGGTCTGACAAGATGCTGGTACTGTCGGCCATCAGCTATCTGGTGTTTCCCATTGACATTCTCGATGCGAAACGTCTGCCTATCATAGGATGGTTCGACGAAATAGCATCTATCTCCGTTGCATACCAGAAGGTTAGCAAGCACATTACACCAGAAATAGAAGCTAAAGTAGATGCTTTACTTGACAAGTGGTTTCCTGAATACACACCTTATGAACTGATAACAGAGTAGCAAATGGAACGCCAATAATTCTACGGGTGACAATCCGAAACATTATCACTGCAGGTCTTGTGCTATGTACGCAAACATTGAAAAAACGGAGGGTTTGAATGAGTATTTACAAGAAACTTGGAAAGATGAACAGTGCTAAAAGTTTGGAAGAAAAACTCTATGAGTTGCTACAAACGGACACTTACAAGACCGATGTCTATCAAACATCGGATTTGGGAGAAGGAATGGCTGTATTATATAAAAACTTTTGGGGTTACTATAAACCATGGTTTGTATTGAACCACAACAAGAAAACAGCTTTTGAGTTTATGGATGACTCTAAAACGCTTGTTACTGTGACGGAGGATGATGTTGATTGGAAATCGCTGAAGAAACTTCCAGAAAATGCAGTTTATGTTGCCCAAAGTCTCTCGTTTAACTATCCCTCATTTATAAGGGCTTTCAAGAATGGCGTAGCTGAAGTAGAGTGGCAACTCAACCCTGACGGACGATACTATATGGATGATGACGGATTTGGGATGACATCCGATGTTGAAATCAATATCTATGGATTTATTAATACAGAAGGCAAAGTTGTTGTAAAGTTCCAGACTATCAGTGACTATAAGGATTTAGAAAGGCTACGGAAAGAAGCGGAAGAGAAAGTATTAAAGACGATAAATGAGATGCGATTATGAATGAGATAAGAAAAGGATTCTTTGTGTTTGACATGGTGGTGTTTGGCTTCTTCTTGTTTGCCCTCAATCACACCATGTTTATTGAGAGTAGGACAGTTGAGGCGGTATTAGACATAGCACTTTTGCTACGACTCACCATTTCACTGCTGCTGTATAAGCGCGAACGGTTGGCGATTATTCCATTGGTGGCATTTGTCTTGCTCTATGGTTTCGTCATCTATACAGATGCTTTCCACGACTTTATCATCAGCATGGCAAAGTTTCCAAGTGGTGTTATGGGTACCGAGATAGTAGAATATCCTATGGTTCTGGAACGTCCTGTTGTTGGGGAGATGCTGATGCGCAATCTTATCTATTGGGTATGGCTGATACCTATCGCTGTCTATGTAGTTCAGTATGCCACAAAATTGACCAAGGACAATGACTATCCTTGGTACTATCACATTGGCGGAATCGTGTTCAAGGATAGTATAGGAAAGTTGCTCCTGTCAATGGTATTGCCTCTATTCGTCGCATTCTTGATAGGCTATGAGATGCAAGAGCATCTGTCATTCTATGCCGTGGTGTCTATTCCTCTTGTCGGTTACTACTTCTGGAATCGACATGTTGGTAGAGATTCCTATTGGATAGAATATGTAGCATTACTCGTTGGCTTGTATGTATTCGACAAAGCGCAGTACAAGGTGGATGGTGAGAGGATGGCTTACTTGGCTGCAAGTGCAACCATAGTTTTTGCCGTCTGCTGTTGGATGTATTACAAGTCAAGACGTTTTGTATTGTCATTGTTGGCATTCATGATGATGGCGTTCCTATTGCCCACAGTATCGTTAGGCTACAATGTCTATCAGGGTATGGAGGGTGGTCGTTCTGTCAAATATGCCAATATTGGATTGAACAGCAACAAAGGCTATATGTATATCAAGAGGGAAGTTGTCGTTAATGGTGAGAAAAGTTGGCGTATGGGAGTACGCAACCGTTACCACACGACCATTCCTTGTGAGTATAAGTTCGTGTTCCCCACAAAAATGTTCAGTCCTTTTGCCACCTGCATCAAGGAAAACAGAGACTCTGTCGTACGGAGTGTGGAATATGGTTATGAATTAGAATAAAACGAATATGAGTATGAAGAAGTTTATTTATTGTTATGTGGTCTTATTGGGCTTGGTAAGTTGTTCAGAACAACTGACTGAAAATGAAATAGCAAATGTTGTTCAGCCTGTTGACCAGGCTGAGAAATACAATTACTATTTGGAGAAAGCTCGTTGGGGCGATACAGGTGCATACTTGAAACTGGCCGATTTCTATCGGGAAGGAAAGTATGTGAAGTCTGACTTCATCGGAATGACTACCATGCTTGCCTTGGCAGAACAGTATGACAGTAATTTTAGATTACTGGATTATCTTAAAGCATTGCCAGAGAATGACTGCTTCAGACTGTTGTCTGAGACGATGGAAGGATTCGTCAGAAAAGATTGCGACAAAGTGAAAAATGTCGCTTCGATACTTGTTGCAAACGGAAAGCCGGAGGGTTACGTCATCAATGGTGCCATGCAGGTAGAAGAAGGTGATACTATTGGTGGACTTGAAACTATCCGATACGGTGCAGAACATGGCAGTTCATTCGGTGAACTAATCTTGTGTATGGCTCCAGCATTTATGGGGAAAAGCCAGCAACCATATGATGCAGAAAAACTTATCAGCATGGCAGATAAGTACCCATTTGCAAACAAATTCCTTGCAGAGATGTATGCAGGAGAGGTTTGCGATAGTGTGTATAATCCGGAACTGGCAGCATTCTATTTGCTAAAAGCGGATAAACATGGCTTTTTAGGTAGAAGAGGCGCAAAGTGGCTACTGGATTATTACGAGAACGAGCACATCGAGATCGATGAATTGGAGAAACAAAGATTGCAGGCTCTCTGTAAAAGTTGGGTAAACGAGAAGGTGGAAACGGAAGAAATTCCAATCGCTTGTCAAGAACAAAGCATTCAAGAGTATGTGGATAGCATTACATACTGCAGAACGCCAACAGATAAATGATCTGAGCGATAGTTGCCACCATTGGTTGTCTGATACGGTATTCCTACCATTTGTGTAGCATTATTCTATTAAAAATTTCGTAAAAGTGCTTGTACTAACGATAGATTTGCATTTTTTTTGTAAATTTGTAGCCAAAAGGTGCATAAGGATGATATGAATCATTAGGATGTGAAATTAACTATCTGCTCAATATTGCGTCAAATGATATAAAAGAAAGAATGAAGAAGTTTAAAAAGAGGATGTTGAAACCGACGAATCTTGATGCTATTAAGGCAATGAGACGTGGTGGGCGTGAAGCAGAGATGGAACTGCTTGACCCTGGTTTTCATTCACATAACAAAATTCACAAGTCGGATAAGATATATACACGCAAGAAGAAGCATAAGGAAGGTTGGTAAGATGATTGACATTGAACGAATCATACAGACAAAGATTCCAGACATTGCACCTGTTTATGGTGGTGTCAGAGGAAGGACAATGTCATCAAGACATCAGTCATACGCTTGGCCTGCATTAAAGGAGTCTGGGGTTAAGACAATTATAGATCTCAGGGAGATGGACAAATCAGACAGGCTTCCACATCTTTGTCAGTATCATGGTTTTGAATATTTCCACTATCCATTAGACAATCATTCTCGTACAATTGCGCAGATGGTGGAACTCTTTCCGAAGTTCTGTGAACAGATAGACAAAGGAGATTTCTATATAGCCTGTGCTATGGGACTACATAGAACAGATATAGCCCTTTGCACCTATTGGGTTTTTTATGCAGCTGATAAGGGGATTGCACCACCACCCATAAGAGGCTATAGGCAAGAAGAAGGGCATGACACGAACAAGATTATGCGGATTCTTAATGCCTTCTATAAGTGCAAATCTGAAATAGTGGGGAAAGTCCCAATGTCTATAGAGGTGTTTAAGGAGCGAAAGAAGATTATTAACGAATTGAGTAAAAGTTGAAAAGGAATGGATTATGTACAGCAGAGAATATACACCCGATAGGATTTCTGAACTAAAACCAAATGAAATATTTGTGTTTGGCAGCAACCTTGTCGGATCTCACGGTGGCGGAGCTGCACGATTGGCATACGAACAATTTGGTGCGGTATGGGGACAAGGTGTCGGTCTGCAAGGGCAGAGCTACGCTATCCCAACTATGCAGGGTGGTGTAGAAACCATCAAGCCATACGTAGATGAGTTTATTAAGTTCGCATTATCACGTCCAGATATGCTTTTTTATGTTACACAGATTGGCTGTGGTATCGCTGGCTTCAAAGTTGCGGAGATTGCCCCACTGTTCCAGAATGCCATTGATGTAGCAAATATCATTTTGCCAAAATGCTTTGTAGAGGCTCTAATCACTGATGACAAATATAACTTGAAGCGATTTGTGGAGGTGCAGAAGTTATATTATGAACAGGCACTGCAAGAAATACAAGACGGTATGAAGCGGTCGCACTGGATATGGTTTGTTTTCCCGCAACTTGCTATTCTGGGACATAGTTGGAATGCAAAGTATTATGGTATAAGCGGATATGATGAAGCGGAGGCATATTTGCAGCACCCAATTCTTGGGGAAAGGCTTCGTGAGGTGACGAATGTTCTTCTTACTCATCAGAAAATTGCTATAACTGACATTTTTGGTGACTTGGATGCATTGAAAGTGCGTTCATGTATGACGTTGTTCGATGCAGTTTCTCCTGATGACATTTTTGAGCAAGTACTGGATGTATTCTATCATGGAACCTGCTGTAAGAAAACGCTTGATTATATGTAAAACTGGAAAAACAATGAATTCAATCCAAGATAGAATAAGAGGTTCACTGATTGGCGGTGCCGTTGGTGATGCATTGGGTTATCCTGTAGAGTTTGTATCCTTTGAGGGGATACATGCCCATTATGGAGTAAATGGTATAACAAGGTTTGATGTTCAGAGTGGTGTTACAGGCAAGGCTGTGGTTTCAGATGACACACAGATGACACTATTCACGGCTAATGGTTTGTTGAATGCACCAAAGTTAGGTATTGAACCCAAATACGCCATCTGTCGTGCATATCTTGAATGGCTCGAAACCCAAACAGGTCAGCATAAGGGCAAAGCCGAGTGTTGGATTCGGGATGTGCCAGAGCTGAATTGTCATCGTGCGCCAGGAAACACTTGTATATCTTCACTTAATGACATCAAGAAAGGACGTGATCCCATGAATAATAGTAAGGGGTGTGGTGGTGTGATGCGTATTGCTCCTGTTGCACTCTATGCCGTGTGTGAAGACCGAATGAGTATAACGGATGCAGACATACTTGCCGGGGAAGCTGCTGAGATTACCCACCAGCATCCCTTGGGATTCATCTCTGCGGCTTTGATGTCACACATTATATATCGCTTGGTACAAGATGATAAACCAACTCGTAATGCTTTGAAGGATTACATCACAGAAGGCGTAGAAGCATTAAGAGAGTTGTATAGTTGCCACCACAACGATGTCGAACGGATGGTAGAATTGGCAGAAAGAGCAGTTTCCCTTGCTTCATGTAATCTGTCTGACTCGGAAAATATCCAGCGACTCGGTGAAGGCTGGGTTGGCGAAGAGGCATTGGCTATTGGGTTATATTGTACCATGAAGTATATCGACAACTTTGAGAAAGCAATGATTGTCTCAGTGAATCATGGTGGCGATAGCGATAGTACTGGTGCCGTGACAGGCAATATTTTAGGAGCTGCCGTTGGGTACGATGCTATTCCCCAGTTTTACAAGGAAGACTTGGAAATGCATGATTTAATTCTGCATATGGCAGATGATTTGTATCGGGGTGAAGTTACTAAAATGTGAAAGAAGAGTTAGCATTAATGACAGTTATCCATACGAATGACCCGACAACGATAGTTCTCTCTCGGCTTTATGAGTCGAGAGAAGATGTCATTATACGTATTACGGAGAAAAGCACCAATTCAGACGTTAAGAATGCTATAAGGGGTGCTGATCGTATTATGATGTTGGGGCATGGAAACAAATGCGGACTGTTTTCAACTCCAGACAAGAAAGGTATTTACCGAAGGCTTATCGTTAATTCTGACCATGTGCAGTTTCTTCGAGACAAAATCTGCATAGGTATTTGGTGTTATGCCAATGAGTTTGCACTACACTATGGGCTACATGGATTGTTTTCTGGAATGATAATATCTGAACTACATGAGGCAGTGGAGAACAATATTCCTACGACAAAGGAGGAGATTGATTGTGAGATGGAGAAGTTCGCGACTCGTCTTAGATATTGCATCGAAAGATATGGGTTAAAAGATACTCCTGACAGAATGAAAGAGCTTGATGACACAAAATCTAATTTGACCAAGTTCAACTACTCAAGACTATACTATTTTGATTAGGATTTATCGACTGCATTATTTTCGCCATAAAGATCAACAAAAAAACTGGAGTAATGCCTGGCAGCTGCTGTCAAGGGGGGCTCCGTCGGTATCTGAAACCGGCGAAGAAATGATGTCGAGAATATCGTCTCGCCATGAAATGATTGAGGGTACGTATGTCCCCCAAAAATAGACAAAGATTCCCTTTCTGACTTCTATTTCAGTATAACTTTGAAACCATAATAGTTAATGAGCTTTTCAAGAACTTCAAATTTGGGAGCTTTCCCGTCATTCTTCAAGTGGCTGATTACAGACGGGGAGGCATCGCACAACGATGCTAATTCTGTTGTGCGTATATCTGAACTGATTATTCTCTGCTTTATTGCCTCTGTTATTTCCGAAGCACCATAGACACGGCTTTCATCTGCACTATCAACAAATCCGAACCCCAATTCATCAAGAATCGTCAGCATGCAGTCGGATTTGATAGATTCTCCCTTTCTTACTCTACCTATAGAAGAGTTGCTGATGCCAGTTAGCTTGGCAAGATGTGAATCTCGAATCTCACAATAATCCATCTTGTGCTGGATATGTTCCTGTATCGTACCTGATTCTAAGGGTTTATACAGTTCTTCCTTTGTCGGTGGAGCTGGGAGATCTTCCACTTTGCCTGCGAAGACATCCTCAAAGAAGTCTATCATCTCCTTATCTGTAATTTCTGGTATGTTTATCAACGACATACCTGAAATGCCAAACTTTTCTTGAAGTTCGACGAATTGGAGCCTGTTTCCTGGATTTGTTGCTTCGTATTTTAATTTGAAAGCAAATTCCTTGTTATAGTCTTTCTTATAAAAGTTGTCCGTATTCTCAGGCTTATCACGCCTAATGTTGATTTCTTCCACAACGGCTTTATAGACAATCTTTGATACAGGCTTGGATTCATAGATGTATACAACATCACCAACCTCGAAGTTGCGACGTTGATTCCACAGGCAAAAGCCATCCTTCTTGAATAGCGTATGAATGTCATAACGACTTGTGTCGCAAGACAATATCCAATGTTTCATTGATTCCATATCTTTGCGGGGATTTTCCTTTATTAGTTCTACTCCTTCTTGGTGAAGTTGCTGCACAATTCTTGAACGTGGACACACTGTTCACGCATTTCTTTGGATAGTTCATGCATCCTTTCCTTCTGCTTCTTAAACTGGTCATGCGGCGTTTTCTCATTTGTTTCCATTGCCTGGGCATAAACCCTTATCGCATCCAGCATGATGTCATAATGATCGAATGCCAGATGGGGCAAATCCGACAATGGCCACCATTCTGCCTTGGCGGCATCATCCTGACCAGTGACAGGGATAGGTTCATCAACGATAGCGAGGTAAGCAATGGTGATAGTTCTACCTCTTGGGTCACGGTCAACCTTGGAGTAGGCTCCTATCTGCTGTATCTTTGACACTTGAAGTCCAGTCTCTTCCTCCAGTTCCCTGATAGCGCACTGCTCCGTGGTCTCATCCATATTCATGAAACCACCGGGAAAAGCCCAGCCACCTTTAAACGGTTCATTCCCCCTCTGAATCAGCAGCACCTTCGGCTCTGTTTCCCTTGTTATCACCACACAGTCAGCTGTTACTGCAGGTCTCGGATATTTGTATGTATATGCCATATTGTTTATCCTTTCAATGGCGCATCTTTTAGTTCTTTTAGAGCCTCAGTCAACTGGTCTGGACAAGACGTGCGCTTTATGCCGCAACGAATACCATGTAGTTTGTTGATGACATCATCAATCTTTTGACCTCTTACCAGTTGGCTGATTCCTTGAAGGTTTCCATTGCAACCGCCAATAAAGAATACTTGCAATATCACATCGTTCTCATCAGCCGTCACGTCGATGGCCTGCGAGCACACCCCTGAAGGCTGGTACATTATATGCTTCGTTCTCATATCTTTTATTATCGTTTAAATTAGAATTGAATTCATTTTTCCCAGATACTTCAACATCAGCTCATTGCCTTTGTCTCTGGCTTCATCACATATATATTTATCGGTAAGATAAAGGATTCTTTCACAAGCAGCTACATTGAATATCCCCTCCAGCACTTCTTCGAGTGTTGAGGTAGATAGTGAATAGATGTCACCCTCTAAACTGTTGCAGTCAAAATTATTCCAATAATCATCGGAATGGATTTTTGTTAACTCAATCATAGGAGCAACATCAAAGTAAGTATGACAAATTAGCCCCTCTTTATTTACATACATTTCCGTGCTTGAAGGTGCTGTAACGAGGAAATAAGGCGATGCTCCTGCCTTTAGAAGTTCAACGACTTCCTTTTCCATGTGCTGAACACCACAGTTCGTCAGATGAATATCTCTTTCTGCAACGCCAGTTGCAAGCAGCTCCTTTTCGTCCTGTTCATCGAAATACGGATTATCCCCAGGACTGTCAAACCAGTTCCAAATGATAAAGCCAAGCTGGTCATAAGGTTGTCTTTCCTTATCAGGGAACAAATCTTGGTGAAGCTGCCACATTGCGTCAGTATTGAGCTTTGAAAGAAGTTTGTCATTATGCAAAGCGTCTGATAATGCTTGGGCAAGTTGGAAGCTATTGATAGTTCCATTGGTATTTACCCCCCTTCTTTCACCGCTCCATTGTGCGATTTCCATTGGATTGAAATTGTTTGAAGTGAGCAAGACCTTCATTGTTTCAACGTTGCCAGACAACGTGGAAACGACGGCATTCCTCATTTCATCATTTATGATTTTCAAACAACCCATATTAGAATATAACTTCAAGTCCCACATGATCACTCATTTCCTTGTCCCATGGGAACACACGGAATGATGACACAGGAAAATTTGTATATGCGTAATCAAGGAAGAAGGGGGCTTGCTCGTTGAAACGATGGTAATAGGTTGCTATGGACTCATGGCCAAATTCTTCACCTGTCTGTTGATGATAGAGGCTATGAAGACCGTATGATTCCAACAATTCGTTTACCCTCAAAATGTCACCATACTGTTTCGTGGTATCGTACTGCTTTAAATAGCAGTTGAAATCACCGATAATCAGAGTCTTGTAGTCCTTGAAGTGCGGTGCATATTCTCGAATGGTCTCTTGCGCTATTTGCGGATATGATTGTGGCTCATTGGAAACAGTCTTTGTTGGCCATAAACCGATAATGAGGTATTCGCCCACAATCAAAGGAATACCATAGGTGAATTTCGGATTGAACCATTCTGGGACAAAGCCGTTTCCTTTTTGCCAGATGACACCAAGCCCCTTCCACTTCTTTTCATGATAGAAATATTCTATACCATACCATTTCATATCAAGAGCTTCGGGCAAGTGGGCATCTTCCGGACAGGTAATCTCCGGCACGATAAGTACATCAGTGCCCATCCCTAAAAGACGTTCTATCTTCCAAGGTTTGCTGTCATTTATGTTGTAGCTAACTATCTTCATGATGTTATTTGTTGACACTATGTCCTATACTTCTTTTTCTTTCTGAATCCCATAAAGAACTCCCATTTGTCATCATAGTCGGTAGTCATGACTGCTTCACCTGCATTTGTCCTCTCAGCCAGTGGTATCAGGTCTTTTGCCATCTCTTCAATATCACTTCTATCCATGTTTACTGTTATACAAATAACAACAATTCTATTGTTTTTCCATTTGCGACCGCAACTCTTCCATTTTTCGGTCGATTTCCTCTCTCATAGCGGCGAGCTTATCCAATTCTTTCCGATATTCATCCAACTGCCGATGGTTCTCTTTTGGAGTAGTTGCTTTCACTTCATCATCTTTAATGAGCCCCAATTTCTTGATACGCGCAGAAATGCCACCAGTATTTCGATTCATCAGACTTGCAATCTCCGAGGTACTGAGTCCCTGATTGAAATAATCAGTCAGTTTTCTGTCTTCTTCATCATCCCATTTAGCATACGCATTGGCGTGTAATTGCTTTTGCCTTTCCATATATGACGAAGGCTCTGAGGGCGATTCTATAATATTGGCAGCTTCCGGGAATGGTAAGTCAGCAGTTTCAGTGCCATACTGAATAATGGCTTCAATAAATGGCTTTCCATATTCCTTTGCCTTATATTCTCCTATGCCGTAGACATTTGCCATTGCCTCTAAAGAAGTAGGACGTTTCAGGACAAGGTCTTGTAGTGAACGATCGGACATAACGATAAACGCAGGCTTGCCAATGTCATTTGCAACTCGTTTGCGAACTTCACGCAGACGACTGAACAAATCATTGCCTTGAACCTGTCCGATAGTAGCCCATTCCGCTTCCTGTTCCTCTCTCTTCTTCTTTCGACGTGACTTTACAGAGAAGTCCTCGCGGCTAATAACTGCCAACTGAACATTCCGCTTCCCATACAACACATCTTGTCCCAATGGAGTGATGTGAAGATGACGGTCTTCATTATAGGCAATCTCGAAGAATCCCATTTGTAGCATCTGTAGCATATAGTCATGCCAGTCACGAGCCGAAATGTCCCTTCCTGCTCCAAAGGTCTTTATCTGGTTATAATTGTTTGCTATGACATCTGGCGACATCGTTCCTCGTAGAATGTCTATAGCGATGGTAAAGCCTATCTTCTCCTGAGTGCGCATAAGTGCGGAGAGGGCTTTCTGTACAATGGTTGTTCCATCAAACATCTGCGGTGGAGTGTGGCATACGTCGCAATTGCCACATCCATGCTCGCTGATTTCTCCAAAGTAGTTCAGCAAAATACGACGGCGACATACCTGTGCCTCTGCATATTCCTGCATTCTTTGCAACTTGTCAAGGTTGATTTCCTGCTGGCCGCTCTCGTCTGCAAACTTGCGCAGAGTGATAATGTCCTGTAGATTGTAATACAGTATGGTCTCACAAGGAAGACCGTCACGCCCGCCACGCCCTATCTCCTGATAGAAGCTCTCAATGCTTTTTGGCAGGTTATAATGTACCACGAAGCGTACATTGCTCTTGTCTATACCCATGCCAAAGGCTATCGTTGCACAGATTACTTGTACTCTGTCATTCAGGAAATCGTCTTGTATGCTGTTTCGTTCAGAATTAGGAAGCCCCGCATGATACACGCCAACAGAAAATCCTTCCTTTCGCAAATGCTCTGCAAGCGTCTCTGTGGTTTTCCTGGCAAGACAGTAGATGATACCGCTTTCATGGGGATGACGACGGATAAGCTCTGCTATAGAACGGAGTTTTTCCCTTGACGAATAGCCTCGCTTCACATCCAAGCTCAGGTTAGGACGGTCAAAGGAACTGATAAACGTTCTCGCGTGTTTGATTTTCAGTTGTACGAGAATGTCATCCTTCGTTATCTTGTCAGCGGTAGCCGTAAGAGCCATGATGGGAACATTCGGGAACAGCTCTTTCAGTTGCCCCAGTTGTGTGTACTCAGGACGAAAGTCATGCCCCCAGTTAGAAATACAATGGGCTTCATCAATAGCAAACAGAGATACATTAACTTGCTGCAAGATAGTCAGCATCCCGCTCACCAAACGTTCAGGTGAGATGTAAAGCAACTTCACTTTCCCTTCCAGGCAGCAGTCTACAACATGGCGATTATACCCTTCGTCATTACTGCTGTTCAGTGCCTCTGCTGCGATTCCATTCATTCTCAGGCCCTCCACTTGGTCTTTCATCAATGAGATAAGCGGAGACACAATAACCGCCATTCCATCCAGTAGCAAAGCTGACATCTGGAAGCACAGTGACTTACCGCCTCCTGTCGGCATTAGCACCAACGAGTCACCTCCGCTAATGGTGTGTGTAATAATTTCCTCCTGTAAAGGACGAAAATCATCGTAGCCATAGTAGGTTTTTAACACTTGATTTATATTATCTCTGTTCATGACTTTGCTTTGTACTGATATCATCTAATTTGACTTATGCTGTTATTACATGGTGTAGTTTGCCATGCGCTCTGCCTGCTTGCAGTACTCCTGCAGTTCTTCGGTCTCAGGAACCGTTTTGATGAAATCGAAGTATCCCATATCATTAGTTCTTTTCTTGATGCTCTTCCCAAACAAGGGTGGCAAGATATTTGTCACTGCGGCAATGTAGGTCGGCAACACCTTCTTCTATGAGGTTTGCTGTTTCCGACTCATAGTATATGTCTGTAGCCTCTGGTACAGACACATTGTACATCTCGCTGATGCAAAGAATGATTCTTGCACATTGCGCACTTCTTAATATCTGTTTGGTCTCTTCGCTCATAGTTCCTTGCTCTCTAAATACGTGAGACACTGGCTAATCATTCTTTCCGAACGAATGCAATACTGAATGTTTGGCTTCTCGAATCTTAGCAGTCCGAGTGCTTCCTCTTGTGATATTTCTCCGGCGAAGTATCTGTCAAGCGTCAGGATGACACGATCGTTGGCTATTCCGCCTACTACCATATCATAGTCGCTGACATCATTACCGGCACGACAGGCTGATACAAAGTCCAGCCATGCGGCATCGTAAGCATCAAAGGTCAGAATCTTCCAATCTTCCGTCTGGTAGTTCAACTCATAGGTGTTGAGCCATGCATCCCTGCCACGACGTTTGAATCGTTCTGCATAGCGGACGGCCTGGTCGTAGATAGAAGTGAGATAGAAGCCTTTTCCGAAGTCAAGGTAGTCACGTGAGTGTGCCGTATCGGGTTGACTCACCACGACAGACGATGAATGATAGAGTTTCATGATGCCAACACTCCTTTCTCCTTCATGTAGTCTGTAAGGTCTTCCATCAGGTAACGCGAGCTGAAGGTATGCAGCACGTCGTAGGAAGGCACGATATAGTCATAGAGAATGCCAGACCGCTTCAGACGGCCATAGATTTCTTTCTGCGACAAGTGCAGCTCATGTGAAAGCTTGCCGATGCAGTAGGTAACAAACTCCAGAGTTTTCTTATCCATCTTATTTCTTCTTTTGTGTTATCAATTACAATAAATAGTCAAACCAATACGCTGATGCTATTGGTGATACCACCCGTCCAGAAGTCTTCCCATATCTGGTCTGCCTTCGATTTTATCTCTCCTGTAATCATAATGTTACTGGATTTTTAGGTACTGGAACATACATAACATCCTCTCTTGTGGAGTTGAGCAAGTCCTTAACATCTACGCCAAGCAGCCCAGCTATTTTGTCCAAGGTCTGCAAATCAGGTTGTGACTTGTTGGTACACCAGTTAGAAACTGTTGCAGTGTTCTTACCTAACTGTTCAGCCAGCCATTTACTGGTCTTTTTCTGCTCAACCAATACAATTTTGAGCCTATTTAAATCCTTCATACGCTGAATAAATTCAATTTCAACGCAAATTTATAAAAAATAATTCGTAATATAGTAAAAACATCCTTCATTTTAAGCTATTTTATGTTGTTTGCGCTCCCAACAGGGGAGTACAACAGAAAAAAGCGAAGTGAACATGGTCATACCAATCCACTTCGCGTACTATGTTTTCTTCAAAACCTTGTAAACTTAGATAGGCACATCATAATCCTCCAACTTGATTGGAACCCGCGCAAGTTGGTTGTCCTCTGGATTCTCGAACCGGGTAAACTCACCACGGAACGTAAGTAGAACATCACCAGTAGCGCCTTTGCGGTGTTTGGCGATGATAATCTGAGCCATGCCGTGAAGGTCTCGACCATTATCATCATTATAGATGTGATAGTATTCTGGGCGATGCACGAAGATTACCACATCTGCATGCTGCTCGATAGCTCCAGATTCTCGCAGGTCACAGAGACGAGGGCGCTTGCCTTCCAACCCTTCACGATTCTCAACACCACGGTTAAGCTGGCTTAATGCTATGATAGGAATATTAAGATCGCCTGCGAGGTTTTTAAGGAATTCCGTAATCTTTCCAATTTCTTCTTCACGATTACTGAAGCGCAACCCTCGCCCATTGAGCAAATGAAGATAATCTATAATGATGATCTTCACACCATCTTCACGAACCATGCGACGAGCCTTCTTCTTCAACTCGAAAACAGAAAGACCTCTCGTGTCATCCACAAACATTGGGATACCCAGTAAATGGTTTACTCGCTTGTCGAGTCGATCCCACTCATCACGCAGCAATTGACCTCCCATAATCTTAGAACCTTCTATTTCGCAGACATTGGATAAAAGTCGGCTCATTAATTGCTCATTTGACATCTCCAGTGAGAAGAAGCCCATCGGCACCCTGTAGTCGGCAGCGATATTCTTCGCCATAGAGAGAGCGAAAGAGGTTTTTCCCATTGCAGGACGTCCGGCAATAACAATCAAATCAGATGGTTGCCAGCCATGGGTCAGCGAGTCAAGGCCATAATAACCGGATGCCACACCGGTAATACCATCCGTATTGGCTGCAGCAGCCTGGATATTTTTTACGGTCTCGGTGATTACTGAATCTATTTGTGTATATTCCTTCTTTTTATGGTGTTTGCTCAGTTCCATGAGAGCACTTTCAGCCTCTTGCATCACGTCATTAGCATTGTTCGTTATATCGAAGGCCTTAGCTTCAACACTATTTCCAAACTCTGTGAGTTGACGGGCAAGATACCTTTCATCAACGATGTTGGCATGCTCTTCTATATTAGATGACGACGCTACCTTTGAACTGATTTCTGCTACGTAGATGGGGCCTCCTACATCCTCAAGAGTGCCATTTTTTGCAAGCCTGTCGGTCACAGTCACAACATCAATAGGCTTTTCTTCAATACCCAGTTCACGGATTGCTTCATAAACAATCTTGTTGCGTTTGTCATGGAAACTCTCTGGTGTAAGGGTTTCGCTGACAACAGCGAATGCATCCCTGTCTATCAGAATTGCACCAATCACCGTCTTTTCAGCAAGATTATCATGTGGCGGTACCTTTGCATAGGTGTTGTCTACTGGCTGCTGACGGGGAGCCTTTCTTTGGTTGTAGTTTTGTTCAGACATATCTTCCCTCCTTTCTTAAATAATCTTCTGGGGTATAGCCGTAACGGCATACGAACGAACGGCGAGCGTTCATCATTGCATCGTGATCATATCCCCATTTGTTTTCTATGAGTACTTGTGCGGACTCTGTGATAGACTCTGGCGTATCTTTGGGAACTTCTCTCTGGACAAAGTTTGAAACAAGTTTGGCTAAAGGGTTTTCTGAAGAGTCGACACCTACGCTTTTACAGTATTCTTCCCAAGGCATGAGTTGTAGTTTATCTTCTGCATCCTTCTTCTCTTTAATGAGAAGGTCATGCTTTGTGATAGCCATACCACGCTTTTCTCTTACCCACTTAACGAGCATTTCCATAACTGTCTTCATCTCAACAGAGCCATAAAACTTGTCTGAGGTTAGAAATTTGAAATAATCATAGAAGAAAAGTGTGACTTCTGTATCCTTCAGATAGGAATACTTGTCATAAATCGTTTCGCTCAGCATAAGAATCTGTAAGTCACTCAGCTTCGTTTTATGGTTGGTGGCCTCGTTTATCAATTCCAGACAGGTTGAAACCACAGCATGTCCAGCGCCACTACAACCCTTATTCATCTCATACAAGGATGGATGATTCCCAAAAAAGCAGTCATCTCTGTCTTTGCATACAGCGATAACCTGTTTCCAGTGTCTCAGAATCTCCTTCCCATCTTCACTCAGCGGACTCATTGAGGAAATAGGCCGCTGTTCTTCCAAACTTTGAAGAGGTTGTAAACCTGAAGTTTGAGTTTGTTTGTTCATTGTCTCCATATATCATTTTGTTTAGTTGGCCTCGTAAGGCCAGAATGTTTATCCAATTGAAAAAGTAATCTACAGCATCATCCCAGCCTTTCTTTAATTTGCCATTCTTGAGACAGTTCTGATAGAAGCTTCCTTGAAGAAGATTATCAACTTCCTGTGAAGAAAGGTTGAAATCCTGTGCGGCCCTATCCTTTATCTCAGGACTCTCAATCATAGTCCTAATTCTTCCTTCGATGTCTTTAGGGCCAGGCCAGAATGTCGAGTCAACATTATCGGTTGTGCCAAAGTATGAGGGATCACCAAGATGATGTTCTCTTCCAAGAATTGACAGAATCAGTTTTCCCCTTTCATCCTTTGGTCTACCATTGTAATCACTTCGCTTGTTCTTTATCGTAGAGAGCACCTCTTCATGAGTTCCTTTCTGCTCGTTATTTTTCAACTGTCCCATTATCATCTCAATGTATTTTTTGGATTTGAGAATTTCCATTAATTCTTCACGGATGTAATAAAGGGTGTCCATCTCTTCGTAACCAAAGAGATCAGGATGTTCGCCTTTCTGCATGCCGTCAGAGATTTCCTCCCTTTTCTTTCTCCTGATGTAGAAGCGAAATATTTCTTTAGGCGGACGACCAGGCCCCATGCTTTTCAAATCGACACTCGTTTGCAGATCGAGCCAGAACTCCAGTTTTTCATCCTTGAAGAAATCTTCAAGGACTGCAAGGGCAGGCATGATAATCCTTCTCATCATATTATTTGGGCGCATGCTCTTTATTACTTCTGTACTATAGGTAATTCTTTTCTCATCGAAATTATACATCCTGTCAAAACCGAACTTTTCTCGGGCTTCTTTCAGTGACCAACTAAAATATGGGTCCTGTCCACTATGTACTCTCAGCCCAACATAACTGCAAGCCTCTTCGTATAATATTCCAGCGTAGAAATTACATTTTCTGATTTCTTTCAGTAGTGCAAATGAAACCAAGCCAAAATACTTATCGGGGAAGAACAAATATCGGAGCGCGTCGTTGAAGATTACTGTGCACATTCCATCTGAGTCAACTTTGAGAAATTTTATTAGAGGCAGATCGTTATAAACCCTTTTGCCACGTTCCTCAGTAGTATATAATATGAATGGGTGGTCTTTGATGGTTTGCAAAATTTTCCTTAACCTTTCTATTTGTCTTGATGGATGTTTACCTGGGGTTACACCAATGTCCTCCATTCGGAACATTACCATCATAAAACGATCGGCATCTTCAACCTTAAGCGACCCGAGGTCTCGCAATTCCTTAATCCGTTCAGGTCCAAATGTCGTTACGAACAGCTCGACAAGCTCCATGCTGGTCTTATCAAGAATCTGTGTGTTGTAAGCCTGTAGCCTTCGAAGAAACGGACAGGCTATAGGGGTTACCTCATAATTATATTTCTGAATCTCCGTCATAGTTTCAATTATTTATTAGGTCTTACTTAGAATTGAGGTAAGCTTCCATCAACCCTTCTTTAATAAAAAGCAGACGGCCTTGATTATTGCTACCTTGTTTGACATGTGGAAGCCTGTCCTTTATCTTTCGCACATAGTCTTCACTCACGCCTATGAGGGCAGCAGCATCCTTGCAGCTGATAAGCTCCGGCTCCGGCTGTTCCTTTTCGGTTCGGCGCATTTCCTTTACAACTTCTTTAGCCAGAAGTTTAATGAAAACAGGATCGTATTCTATTCGCATAATGATATATATATCCTTATTTTTTTTTCGCTACAAAAGTAAAATTTTAGTTTCACAGGGATGGTCTCGAAAAAAAAAAAGTCGTATATTAACAATTTCACGACTTGTTTAGTCGCAAAAATGCCATTTTCTGCACAAATTGCACTTTTTGTGCATACATTTAGACACTTTCTCTTAGTCCAAATCTTACAAAAATTGAATTGCGACACGGGTTGAGTCAAAAATCAAATATGCGCCACTGAATGAGTCAAAAATATGCGCCTCAGATGAGTCAAAATTCAATTATGCGCCAAGAAATGAGACATAATTATGCGCCACGGATGAGTCAAAAATCAATTATGTGCCACTGAATGAGTCAAAATTACCATTGGGAAATGAGCAGAAAGGCCGAAATACAGGGCGTTTGGTTCACGCACGCACGCGAATATGAGTACTCTTTTCTTCCGGCAGTTAAGAAAAGAAAGAGTACTGTACTTCTTCGTTTCCTTCTTGGGAGCAGGTTATTAGCTTTCGCTCTGGCGGCATTTCAAAAACTGTTACGGCAGTATTCGGCTTAGTGGGTGATGACATCAAAGAGAAAAATGATTGATTGCAAACTCACGAAGGTTTTAAACTCACGGACGAATAGAGACATCCCACAATCACAATTCATAAAATCGCGAATATTTGAGTTCTGACGGTGTTTTGTGGCCTCCAACTATCCATCACACACCTGACAGCTAAAACTGATAGTATCAGCCAAATGATACCGTCGTTATAACTCTAAGTGATCTGCTGATACCAGATACAATTATCATCATTGTCTCAAAGGGGACTGCTTGCCCCCTTGGCGACGCCTACCCCCAGATGTTTTTATGGTATTATAGCTTTCTCATCGCGACGGTTAAAGTGCGGCACTCTACAGCGTTAAAATCGGTGTCTTTTCAGCGATATGTTCAATTTTTAGTAAAAATGTGATGATTTTTTTAGAAAGCTTTGGTTGTTATATGGAATTTTGCTACCTTTGCAGGCAAAGAGATCATTGACATTGTCACTGGATATAGAAGCGGTAGGGATGATAGCACAAACGGCAAGTACACCTTATTATATAATATAGCATGTATTACCGATGTATTACCTCATAAAAAATTACCCTTTCTGTCTGGTTGACGTAAGTATTTGGATGCCAATTCATTAAATGCGAAATAGGTGAGGGAGCCTCACCTTCCGCTCGCAGGAGTTCAATGAGTAAATCGTTGAACTCCTTTTTTTGCGAAATTTCATTTCAGGTCACCTTTTCGAAGACAGGTTGCATTTGACCAGAAATCACCGCAATAATTGCAGGAAATCACGGCAACTTCTTCAAGAAATCACGGCAATAATTGCAAGAAATCACGGCAACTTCTTGAGGAAATCACGGTGATTTCTGAAGGTTATCTAGGTGATTTCTGAAGGAAAGAACGGTGATTTCTGAGGGTTTTCTACGCGATAACGGGGGATGAAGAATCGTAAAAAACTACTAAAAATTCCCTTTTAGTATTGTCATTTCAAAGAAAAATAGTTATATTTGCACAATAAATATCTTTATCCAATTACCAATATCTGCTATGAAAAGAGTAAACGTTTATGAAGAGGCTGACAGATGTCTGATGTGCCAGGACGCTCCGTGCACAAAGGCTTGCAAGACGGGTGACCCTGCGAGGGCTATCCGTGCCATTCGTTTTGACAACCAGAAGCTGGCCACGCGCTGGGTGAGCGCCTGCAGCGATGCTGACCTGGAAGCGGCCGAGCAGGCTTGCATCCATTACAACTGGCCCATTCGGCTTAGGGAGGTGTTGCGCAGCATCAGTCCTGATGAGGTCACGGCACCCTATCCCAGTCTTGAGATTGACTTCTGCGGCATCCATTGCGAGAATCCTTTCTTCTTAGCGTCCTCTGCCGTCTGTACCAATTATGAAATGGTGGCTCGTGCCTTCGAGGCTGGTTGGGCAGGCGTGTTCTACAAGACCATCTGCCTGCAGGAAATCAAAGAGGTGTCGCCCCGCTTCGATGCTGTACACAGCAATGGCACACATGGTGATTTCTATGGTTTCCGCAACATGGAACAGCTGAGCGAGAATCCTGTTGACATGGACTTCGACATTCTGCGCCGCCTGAAGCAGGACTATCCGACGAAGGTCGTAGTGGCCAGTATCATGGGTAATAGCGAGCAGGAGTGGTCGGAGCTGGCACAGATGGCGGAAAAGACGGGATGTGACGCTGTGGAACTGAACTTCTCGTGTCCACAGATGCGGGTGTCTGGTATGGGCAGCGACGTTGGTCAGAACCCGGAGTTAGTGGCCATCTATACCACCGTCGTGAAACGCGCCGTGAAGATTCCCGTCATTCCCAAAATGACACCCAACATCACGCACATCTCCCATCCTGCCTTGGCGGCCAGCTTGGGTGGTGCCGACGCCATTTCGGCCATTAACACCATCAAGTCCGTCACTATGGCTAATGACGCCCAGGTCTCTGGACAGCGCACGGTTTCGGGTTACTCCGGTCGGGCGGTGAAGCCTATCGCCCTGCGTTTCATCCTGGAAATGAAGGGGAACACGGTGGTCAAAGACCTGCCCATCAGCGGCATTGGCGGCATTGAGACGTGGCGTGACGCCTTGGAGTTCATACAATTGGGATGCAGCAACGTGCAGGTCTGCACCGCTGTCATGCAGTATGGCTACCGCATCATCGACGATTTGGTGCTGGGTCTCCAGCACTATATGGCCAAGCACGGCGTCAGCCGGTTACAGGATCTTGTGGACTCCCAGCTCTCCAGTTTCACCACGCCCACCCATCTTGACCGCTCCACAGTAATCTATCCCATGATCGACCGTGAACGCTGTGTGGGCTGTGGCCGTTGTGAGATATCGTGTAGAGACGGTGGGCATCAGGCCATTGTCTTTGACTTGGACACGCGCCAGCCCCGTATTGTTGGCACCAAGTGTGTGGGCTGTCATCTCTGCCGTCTGGTCTGTCCCGCAGGTGCCATTCACTCCAGCAAGCGCATCCAGAAGAAATCCTGAGATGTAACGACTCAGCGTCTTTATCTCATTCTCATTTTACGCGGACTTGGGGATAGCGCTGGGGAATGGAGATGACGAGGAGCTGATGGGCATCGGCAGAGCCGGTGGACTCGACGAACTGGCCCTGCCCTAAGGGCTGGCGGATGACAAGGGAACGGGACGGCGTGGTCAGCTGGGTGACGTCGAAGATGGCCTTGTCGCCGCTGCGCCGATAAGTATAATAAATATAATGTGTACGGACGGAGGCCGTCTCCCATGTCTCGGGGAAGTCGGGAGTGATGACGCACTCACGGCTGGGAGATTCAGACGAACCGTTGTCCTCGTTAGCGGATGTTTCTGTCAGGCCGAAGACGTTGTTGAGCACGCTGCGCGCCTCGGCGACAAGGTCGTCGTCGGCACCAACTGACAGAGCACTGCCCAGCAGATTGACACCCTCGTCGGGGGTATTGAAGACGTAGCGGGTAGCCATCTGGTGCATGGCGGTCTCGGCCTCGTCGAAGGCGTCGCTGCCGTTGCGGGCATCGAGAAGTTCCACGACGCCAGCGTCGCGAGAGACGTAGCACTCTTCGTCGAACGTGGCACTACCCTTCCCTACTACCTCTAAACGTACGGCATCGCTGAAACCGCTGACCAGGAATCGCCACAGCGTCTTGCCAGTCGTCGGCAGCGTGACCTGCTTCACGCGGACTACTGCCTGCGATCCCCACTTGGCATGCCGGTACTCCTGGCTATAGATGCCCTCGACATAGCGAGTTTCACATGTATCAACGGCATCCAACGCTGTGCCGTTGATGCGGAACATGCTCTGCGCCGACAGCGTCAGCGTCAGCAGCAGGGCAGAAAATAAGGCTACTCTTCTCTTCATAGAACAATCATCTGAACGGCTTCTTGCCGCAATTATGGCGCCAAAGTTACACATTTCTTCTGACATGACCAAGCGTCAGGGCAGAAAAAAAACCGGGTGTCATCGCGACATCCGGTTTCCTAAAACAAACTACTTAAAAACTAATCTACTAAAACAAATCAAAAATATCTTTATCTACGGTGCAAAGTTAAGCAGTATTCCCCTATTATGCAAGCTTTTACAAGAAAATCGAGCACTTTTTTGATTTATGTCAACCCGTCAAGGCTTTCTACTCCAAGACTACTACCATTTTGTCAACCGTAGTTTACAAAAAGCGGGGGTGACATCATGCCATCCCCGCAATTATCATTTCTTTAATGGATTACATCATGCCGCCCATTCCGGGGTTGCCCATCGGCATGGCGGGCTCCTTCTCGGGCTTGTCGGTGATGAGGCACTCGGTGGTCAGGAACATGCCTGCGATAGAGGCAGCATTCTCCAGGGCCACACGGGCAACCTTGGCAGGATCGACGATACCGGCCTTGCGCATGTCCTCGTACTGGTCGGTGCGGGCATTGTAACCGAAGTCGCCCTGACCCTCGCGAACCTTCTGGACGACGACAGCACCCTCACCACCACCATTGATGGCAATCTGGCGCAGCGGCTCCTCGATGGCACGAGCCACGATGTTGATACCTGTCTGCTCGTCAGCATTGGCACCCTTCACAGCCTTCAGGGCATCCAGGGCGCGGATGTAAGTGGTACCGCCACCAGCAACGACACCTTCCTCGATGGCTGCACGAGTAGCGCAGAGAGCGTCGTCGACGCGGTCCTTCTTCTCCTTCATCTCCACCTCGCTGTTGGCACCGACATAGAGTACTGCCACGCCACCTGCCAATTTGGCAAGACGCTCCTGCAGCTTCTCTTTATCGTAAGAAGAGGTGGTGAGCTCAATCTCCTTCTTGATCTGGGCGATGCGGTCCTTGATGGCCTGGCTGTCACCGGCACCGTTGACGATGGTGGTATTGTCCTTCGAGACAGTCACCTTGTCACAGGTTCCGAGCATCTCCAGGGTAGCCTGCTCCAGCTTCAGACCCTTCTCCTCGCTGACAACGACGCCACCAGTCAGGGTAGCAATGTCCTCGAGCATGGCCTTACGACGGTCTCCGAAACCAGGAGCCTTGACGGCACAGATCTTCAGACCGCCACGCAGACGGTTGACAACCAGCGTAGTCAGAGCCTCAGAGTCAACATCCTCGGCGATGACTAACAGGGGACGACCGCTCTCGGCAGCAGGCTGCAGGATGGGCAGGAAGTCCTTGATGTTCGAGATCTTCTTATCATAAATAAGGATGTAGGGGTTCTCCATGACGCACTCCATCTTCTCAGAGTCGGTGACGAAGTAGCCAGAGAGGTAGCCACGGTCGAACTGCATACCCTCGACAACGCCGATGTGGGTGTCGCGGCTCTTGCTCTCCTCGATGGTGATGACGCCATCCTTGCTAACCTTGCGGAAGGCCTCAGCCAACAGCTTACCAATCTCCTCGTCGTTGTTGGCAGAAACGGTAGCCACCTGCTCAATCTTGTCGTAGTTGTCATCCACCTTCTCAGCCTTCTCGGCGATGAAGTCAACAACAGCCTTCACGGCCTTGTCGACGCCACGCTTCAAGTCCATGGGGTTGGCACCGGCGGTGACGTTCTTCAGACCCTCGGTGATGATGGCCTGAGCCAGGATGGTAGCAGTCGTCGTACCGTCACCGGCATCGTCGCCAGTCTTAGAGGCAACGCTCTTGACGAGCTGTGCACCAGTATTCTCGAACTTGTCCTCCAGCTCCACTTCCTTGGCGACGGTCACACCGTCCTTGGTAATCTGCGGAGCACCGAACTTCTTTTCAATCACTACGTTGCGGCCCTTCGGTCCCAGCGTTACCTTAACTGCATTTGCCAACTGGTCCACACCGTTCTTCATCAGGTCGCGGGCCTCAATATTGAATTTAATATCCTTTGCCATAATCTTTCAAAATTAATATTGTTTGCTTTTTGGAAAGAAATGAGCAACAATTAGAAATAATTACGTTCAACAATGAGAAAATAAATTATTCTTATAATTATTGGAATAAATTCTTTCTAATTCTTTCCGATTTCTTTCTTAAATAAAGTCCCTTTCTTAAATGATTCTTTCCTTATTTTACTTTTCAATCACTGCGAGGACATCGCTCTGGCGCATCATGAGGAACTTCTCGCCCTCGAACTCGAGTTCCGTGCCAGCATACTTGCCGTAAAGCACCTCGTCGCCAGCCTTCAGAACCATCTCTTCATCCTTAGTGCCCTGACCTACGGCCTTGATGGTGCCATGAAGGGGCTTCTCTTTTGCTGTGTCGGGAATAATAATTCCGCCAATCTTCTCTTCTGCCGGTGCAGGAACTACCAGCACGCGGTCACCTAATGGTTTAATGTTCATAATACTTTTGTTTTTAATTATTATTTATTTAATGTATCTTTTGTATTTCGAAACTTCAAAGCTTCTTTTTGCCAAAACCGTGCCAAACACGACGGACTGACACTTTGGCAGAACCATCAGACAACCTTCGTCACCAAAGACTTCTGACCGGAAGAGTCGGGAAGAGAAAGAAAAATCAAAAAAAATGTATTTTTATTTTGTTCTTTCCTCGCTTATTCGTACCTTTGCGCCGTATATTGTCAAACTATAAACATTATGAAAGAATTTCTGAAATACGTATTGGCTACGATAACAGGCATCATCCTGCTGTCGATTATCATGGGAATCATGACAGTCATATCTATGGTAGGCTTGGTAGCCTCAACAGCCGGCAACACGCCAGTAGAGGACAACTCCGTCTTGACACTGTCACTCTCCGGTCAGTTAGATGAGCGCGCCGAGAGCAACCCGATGGCAAAGCTGACGGGACAGGTGAGCGACAACCTGGGACTGGACGATATCCTGAGTGCCATCCGTAAAGCTAAGGAGAACGAGAACATCAAGGGCATATACATCGAGGCAGGTCTCTTCTCGAGCGACACCCCTGCTTCGACACATGCCATCCGCGAGGCTCTGCTCGACTTCAAAAAGAGTGGCAAGTGGATTGTGTCGTACGCCGACACCTATGAGCAGTCCACCTATTATATATGTAGTGTCTCTGACAAGATCTTCCTGAACCCGCAGGGCATGTTAGACTGGCACGGACTGGCTTCCACGCCGTATTTCCTAAAAGACCTGCTGGCCAAGTTTGGCGTGAAGTACCAACTGTCGAAGGTGGGTAAATACAAGAGTGCCCCTGAGATGATGACAGCCGACGGCATGAGCGATGCCAACCGCGAACAGGTGACGGCATACATTAACGGCATTTGGGATGTCATGCTGAAGGACGTCGCCGCCAGCCGCAAGATTCCCGTCGATACGCTGAATGCCCTGGCTGACCGCTTCATCGCCGTGAGCGACCAGAAGATATACTTGGAGAAGAAGATGGTGGACAAACTCATCTATACCGACCAGGTGAAGGAGGAAATCAAGAAACTGCTGAAGCTTGACAAAGACGACGAGATCTCGCAGCTGACGCTGGGCGAGATGGAGAACGTGAAAGGCAGCAAGGAAAAAGGCGAAAAGATTGCCATCTACTATGCCTACGGCGAAATAGTGGACTCTGAAACCGGCAGCATGCTGTCGTCAGGACACAGCATTGTGGCCAGTGAGGTGTGCAAAGACTTAGAGAAGCTGGCCAAGGACGACGACGTGAAAGCCGTCGTGTTGCGCGTCAACTCCCCCGGCGGTTCGGCATACGCTTCGGAGCAGATCTACCACGCCGTGACACAGCTCAAGGCCAAGAAGCCCGTCGTCGTTTCGATGGGCGGCTATGCAGCCTCCGGCGGTTATTACATCAGCGCTCCTGCCAGCTACATCATTTCCGAGCCTACCACCATCACAGGTTCTATCGGCATCTTCGGCATGTTCCCCGACTTCAGCGGACTGCTGACCGACAAGCTCGGCGTCAAGTTCGACGAGGTGAAGACCAACAAGCATGCTGCCTTCGGTACGATGGCACGCCCCTTCAATGCAGAGGAAATGGCCCTGCTCGACCAGTATATCGGCCGCGGCTACCAGACCTTCCTGGACCGTGTAGCAAAAGGACGTAACTCGACGAAGGATAAGATTCACGAGATAGCACAAGGCCGCGTATGGTTAGGCAACGATGCACTGAAGATTAAGCTCGTCGATGAAATCGGCGGTCTGGATCAGGCTGTCGCCAAGGCTGCTCAGTTAGCCAAGCTGAAGGAGTATCATACCTCTGCCTATCCCGAGGCCGAGAACTGGCTGGCCACGCTGATGAAGCAGACTACCGACAAGGGCAACTATCTGGACGAACAGCTGCGCGCCACGCTGGGTGAATTCTACGAGCCGTTCATGTATGTCAAGAACATCAACAAGCGCAGTGCCATTCAGGCACGTTTGCCGTACTACATTGTTATAAATTAAGAATTATAAATTTAGAATTAAGCATTTAATATTCAGATTTGGAAGGCGATTTCATTAAAATCAACAAATGGCTGCTGCCGCTGAGCTGGGTTTACGGCCTGGGCGTCAAGCTGCGCAACACCCTGTTCGACATAGGGGTGCTGAAGAGCCGTACCTTCCAGATTCCCGTCATCGCCGTGGGAAACATCACCGTTGGCGGAAGCGGCAAGACACCACACGTGGAATATCTGGCCAACCTGCTGCGGAAAGACTTCCACGTCGCCGTGCTCAGCAGGGGCTACAAGCGGAAGAGCAAGGGTTTCATACGGGCTACCGAGAAGACAACCATGCCTGAAATTGGCGACGAGCCGTTCCAGATGAAACAGAAGTTCCCCGACGTCACCGTGGCTGTGGACAAGAAACGTTGTCACGGCATCGAGCTGTTGACGGAGAAGGACAACCGCCTCGACGCCGTGCTGTTGGATGATGCCTTCCAGCACCGATATGTCAAGCCAGGCATCAACATCCTACTCGTCGACTACCACCGGCTCATCATCTACGACCAGCTGCTGCCGGCAGGCAGGTTGCGCGAACCCCTCAATGGCAAAGACCGCGCCGACATCGTCATCGTCACGAAATGTCCGAAGGACCTCAAGCCCATGGAGTACCGCGTCATCACCAAGGCGATGAACCTCTATCCTTACCAGCATCTGTATTTCACGACATTGGAATATGACCAGCTGCGGCCCGTCTTCAACAAGAACGGAGGGCTCCATTCCCTCGAAGACCTCAGCGACCAGCACGTGCTGCTACTCACCGGCATCGCTTCGCCGGAACAGCTGGAGCATGACCTCTCACCTATTGCCCCGCACCTGACGCCGCTGACGTTCAGCGACCATCACCAATTCAAGAGCAAGGACATCCAGCTCATCAACGACCGCTTTGCAGCACTCCCCTCGCCCAAAGTCATCGTCACAACCGAGAAGGATGCCGCCCGACTGCTGACAGCAGAAGGTCTCAGCGACGAAGTCAGGGCAAACCTCTATGTATTACCTGTCCGCATAGCATTTATGCAGGACCAACAAGAATCTTTTAACCTTCAAATTATTGGCTATGTACGAAAAAATTCAAGAAACAGCATCCTGGCTAAAGGAAAGGATGACAACAAACCCGAAAACAGCAATCATTCTGGGGACAGGCCTCGGACAATTAGCTTCCGAAATAACTGACAAACTGGAATTCCCCTACGGCGACATTCCCAACTTCCCCGTCTCTACCGTCGAAGGCCACAGTGGCAAACTAATCTTCGGCAAACTCGGAGGCGTGGACATTCTGGCTATGCAGGGACGCTTCCATTACTACGAAGGCTATAACATGAAGGAGGTGACCTTCCCCGTCAGAGTGATGTACGAGCTGGGCATCAAGACCCTCTTCGTCTCCAACGCTGCCGGCGGCATGAACCCTGCCTTCAAGATTGGCGACCTCATGGTTATCACCGACCATATCAACTTCTTCCCGGAGCACCCGCTGCGCGGCAAGAACTTCCCCACCGGTCCACGCTTCCCGGATATGCACGAAACCTATGACCACGAACTCATCAACCTGGCTACACAGATTGCCAAGGAGAAGGGCATCCGTCTGGTCTATGGCGTTTACCTTGGCACCACCGGTCCAACCTTCGAGACACCAGCAGAGTACCGCATGTATCGCACATTGGGTGGCGACACCGTCGGCATGTCCACCGTTCCTGAGGTCATCGTGGCGCACCACTGCGGCATCAAGACCTTCGGCATCAGCGTAGTCACTGACCTGGGAGGCTTCGACAATCCCGTTGAGGTCAGCCACGAGGAGGTGCAGGAAGCTGCCGACAAGGCTCAGCCGCTGATGACCGAGATCATGCGCGAAATGATTAAGCGTACTGCCTAAGTCCAAAATGATTAAGCGTACGGCCTAAGTCCAAAATGATTAAGCGTACTGCCTAAGTCCAGTATGTCGCTGTGCCACAGCGACAACTAAAACAACGAAAAGAATGGAAATAGCATCATTAGGAGAATTCGGTCTGATAGACCGCCTGACACAGGACATCAAGCCGCAGAACCCATCAACGAAGTACGGCGTAGGCGATGACTGCGCCGTACTTCACTACCCGGACACCGAGGTGCTCGTCACCACCGACATGCTGATGGAAGGCGTCCACTTCGACCTGACATACACCGACTTACGCCACTTAGGCTATAAGTCGGCCATGGTGAACATCAGCGACATCTTTGCCATGAACGGCACACCGCGACAGATCACCGTCTCGTTAGCCATCAGCAAACGCTTCACCGTCGAGGACCTTGAACTGTTCTACAGCGGACTGCGTACAGCCTGCGAGAAGTGGGACGTCGACATCGTGGGCGGTGACACTACGTCGTCATATACCGGTCTGGCCATCAGCATCACCTGTATAGGTGAGGCCCGCAAAGAAGACATCGTCTATCGTAACGGTGCCCGCGAAACCGACCTCATCTGCGTCAGCGGCGACCTGGGTGCAGCCTATATGGGTCTGCAACTCCTGGAGCGTGAGAAGACGGTGTACTATTCGCAAATTGAAGAGCTGAACAAGAAGATAGCTGAAGCCAAGCAAAACGGCACGTACGAATCACAAAGTGCAAAGTTCAAAGAGCAAAGTGCAAGGTTACAGGACTTTCAACCAGACTTTGCCGGCAAAGAGTATCTGTTGCAGCGCCAGCTGAAGACCGAGGCTCGCGGTGACATTATAAAGAAGGTACGCGAGGCTGGCATCCGTCCTACCGCTATGATGGACATCAGCGACGGACTCTCCTCCGAACTGATGCACATCTGCAAACAGTCGGGCGTAGGCTGTCGCATCTTCGAAAAGCAACTGCCTATCGATTACCAGACGGCAGTGATGGCTGAAGAGCTGAACATGAACGTGACGACATGTGCCCTGAACGGTGGCGAAGACTACGAACTGCTGTTCACCGTTCCCATTGGCGACCACGAGAAGATTCAGCAGTTAGACGACGTCCACCTCATCGGTCACATCACCCGTCAGGAACTCGGTCACATCCTCGTTACACGAGACAACCAAGAGTTCGAGCTCAAGGCTCAAGGATGGAATCCGTTAAAATCTTAAAAACTGCAAAATAATTGGCCATTTATTTGGTCAATTGTTTTTTTCTTCGTACCTTTGCACCCGCAATCAAGAGGATTGCCTAGAAAATTTGATGAAGGTGCCTTAGCTCAGTTGGTAGAGCATCGGACTGAAAATCCGTGTGTCCCCGGTTCGATTCCTGGAGGTACCACTTTCCTCCTTTCATTATGAACCCCTGTCTTAGAGAATTCTCTAACCAGGGGTTTTTCTATGAATTAAGAGAAATATTAGGCATAAAGCAATATAATTATGGGAATAGTAATAGGAATAGACGTGGGCATTTCGACCACTAAGATTGTAGGACTTCGCGCAGGACGGGTTGTTTCGCCCATCCGCATTACGGCTGCCGACCAGGTAACTTCGCTCTATGGTGCTTTCGGCAAGTATCTGCATGACAATAAGATATCGCTCTCCGATGTCGATCAGGTCATGCTGACAGGCGTTGGTGCAGCTTACATCGACGAGCCCGTCTATGGCATTCCCACCCAGAAGGTTGATGAGTTCATTGCCGACGGTCTGGGAGCCCGCTTCGAGAGCGGCCTGTCGAAAGCCATCGTCGTGTCGATGGGCACAGGAACGAGTTTCGTCCAGTGTGACGGCGACGATATTCGCCACATCGGCGGTTTGGGCATTGGCGGCGGTACGCTCCAAGGCCTCAGCCGCGTCATGCTGAACACCCGCGACCCGAAGCAGATACAGAGTCTGGCTATGCAGGGAAACATCCGTAACATCAACCTGCTCATCGGCGACATCTCCACCCATCCGCTGCCTGGTTTGCCTATGGATGCCACTGCCTCGCTGTTCTCCAAGGCACAATATGACGCACCGAAGGAAGACGTTGCCTTAGGCATCATCGTCATGGTGCTTCAGACCATCGGCTCGGCAGCTATCCTCTCGTCACTGAACTCAGGCATCAAGGACTTCGTGCTCATCGGCAACCTCACCCTACTCCCTCAGTGCAAGGACATCTATCCCATGCTGGAGAGACTCTACGGCGTCCACTTCCACATACCAAAGTACGCAGAATTCTGCACAGCCATTGGCGCTGCCCTGAACTACAAACAATAGATTACTTACGGTGCTTGTCGAGCTTGTGAAGCAGGAAATTGAACGCTTCCAAGCCTACCAACACCATGACCGTACTGGCTGCTGCCAGGACATACATGCCACCTCCACAGGCCAGACCAATGGCTGCTGCCACCCAAAGACCGGCAGCCGTAGTCAGACCGCTGACCATATTCTCTGCCTTACGGAAGATGATGGTTCCGGCACCAATGAAACCGATGCCGCTGACCACCTGTGCTGCTATGCGCGAGACGTCCCAACGATGGGTCATGTCGTTCATCACGACATCGCTGAAGCCGTAAGCAGAGACTATCATAAACAATGCTGAACCCATTGCCACGAGGAAGTGGGTACGGAAACCGGCCTCCTTGGCCCTGTATTCACGTTCCAGTCCGATGAGTCCTCCAAGGACTGCCGCAATGAATATTCGCAGAATAAATTCGTATTCCATAGTTAAATGTTGTTTATTTGCGTGCAAAGATACAAATTAATCAATAATTCTTAATTCTTTTTTTAAAAAAAGTGTGGCGGTGCAATCATAATTCATAGTTTTTGTTTATCTTTGCGCTTGAAAAAGCAAAGAAATGACTAAATATAACTGAAGACGTATGAAATTACTCCTTTGGGGATTAGGAATGCAGGAGGTGCTTATCATTGCGCTGATTGTGCTCTTGCTGTTTGGAGGCAAGAAGATTCCCGAGCTGATGAACGGTCTGGGCAAGGGAATCAAGAGCTTTAAGGATGGCATGAAGGAAATGGACAAGGAAGTCAAGAGTGAAGAGTGAACCACTTACCTTCTGGGACCACTTGGATGTGCTGCGGTCGGCACTGATTCGCATGGCATGTGTTGTGGTGCTGTTTGGCGTGATAGCATTCATGCTGAAGGAAGAACTCTTTGCCGTCGTTCTGGCTCCTCGTAGCAGCGACTTCGTGACTTACCAGCTGTTGGGCACTGATGCCTTCTCGCTGCACTTGATGAATACGGGGTTGACCGAGCAGTTCATGATTCACATGCGTACGGCTCTCTATGCTGGACTGCTCACAGCGTCACCTTATATATTATATGAGCTGTTCCGATTCATCTCGCCGGGACTCTATGAGAACGAGCGGCGCTATGCCGTCTGGATAGTAGGGGCTGCTTACGTGATGTTCCTTGTCGGCACGCTGGCAAACTACTTCGTGGTATTCCCGCTGACGGTGCGCTTCTTAGGCACCTATCAGGTCAGCCCCGACGTGGCAAACATGCTGACGCTTCAGTCGTACGTCGATACGCTGTTGGGAATGAGCTTAGTGATGGGCGTCGTGTTCGAACTGCCTGTGGTCTGCGGACTTATGGGGCGCATGGGACTGATTAATGCCGGCATGATGAGCCAATATCGTCGGCACGCCATCGTAGCGATACTCATCGTGGCAGCCATCATCACACCGACGACGGATGTCTTTACTCTCTTTGTCGTGGCACTGCCCATCTATCTGCTGTATGAATTAAGTATTCAAATTGTCAAAATAACCAAACAAAAGCAACAGGCTTTATGCTAAGAAAGATTAGAATTGTATTGGCGGCTGTGATGTTTATTGGCATCACACTGCTGTTCCTCGACTTTACGGGAACCATGTACCACTGGGTCAGCTGGATGCCAAAGCTACAGCTGTTAGAGGCAGTGCTGGCACTCAACATCGTGGTCATTGTCACCCTCGTGCTACTGACGCTGGTCTTCGGACGCATCTACTGCTCTGTCATCTGTCCGTTAGGCATCATGCAGGACATCTTCGGATGGCTGGGCAAGAAACAGAAGAAGAACCGCTACACCTACTCCAAGGAAGTGAAGTGGCTGCGCTACCCTGTACTCGTGCTGTTCATCATCGCACTCGTGGCAGGCATCGGCACGTTGTTCCAGCTCTTGGCTCCATACTCCGCCTTTGGACGTATTGCCACCAACCTGCTGCAGCCCGTCTGGCTGGCAGGCAACAACGTGTTGGCAAGTATTGCGGAACACTACGACAGCTACGCATTCTACCACTCGAACGTGTGGTTGCGGGCCCTACCGTCACTTATCATCAGCGCCGTCACCCTGATTGTCCTGGCAATACTTGCCTGGCGTAACGGACGAACCTATTGCAACACCATCTGTCCTGTGGGCACCGTGCTTAGCTTCCTCAGCCGTTTCTCGTGGCTGAAGATTCACTTCGACGTAGAGAAATGTAAGAACTGCTCGCTCTGCACCAAGAACTGCAAGGCCTCGTGTATCGACTTCAAGACGCATACCGTTGACTACAGCCGTTGCGTGGTCTGTGGCGACTGCATCGAGAGCTGTAAGTTCGGCGCACTAAAGTGGGGACACCAGCAGACCCACCCCCAACCCCTCCCTGTGAGGGAGGGGAGTGATTACTCTCAAGAGCAGGGACATACTACTCCCCTCCCTCACAGGGAGGGGCAGGTGGTGGGTCCGTCCCGCCGCTCCTTCCTGCTTTCTTCTGCCCTACTGACTACTGCCGCTCTGGCACAGAAGAAGGACAAGATTATGGATGGCGGACTGGCCGAGATTGCCGACAAGGTTGCCCCAGAGCGCCAGACGCCCTTGACGCCACCGGGTTCGAAGTCGATGAGCAACTTTGCCCAGCATTGTACCGGCTGCCACCTCTGCATCTCGGAGTGTCCTAACAATGTGCTGCGACCCTCCAGCGACCTGTTGCATTTCATGTTGCCTACCATGTCGTACGAGCTTGGCTACTGCCGACCCGAGTGTAACCGTTGCTCCGAGGTGTGCCCGGCAGGAGCCATCCTGCCTATCAAGGCTGAGGACAAAGCCTCAACGCAGATGGGCCATGCCGTATGGATTAAGAAGAACTGCGTGGTGCTGACCGACGAAGTGGAGTGTGGCAACTGTGCCCGCCACTGCCCAGTAGGTGCCATCGAGATGGTGCCCTCCGATCCTGACAACGACGAGTCACCTTACGTTCCCGCTGTCAACGAGGCTCGCTGCATCGGCTGTGGCGCCTGCGAATACTTGTGTCCGGCGCGTCCTCATTCAGCCATCTATGTCGAAGGACACGAAGTGCATAAAGAATTATAAACCAACACGAATTTCACGAATCGAACGAATTATGGAAAAAAACATATCACGCCGCAATTTCCTCAAGATCATGGGTGGTGGGGCTGTGGCCACTGCTGCCGTGATGGTGGGATGTAAGTCGAAAACGGAGAGCAAGGCCGTCAAGGAATATCAGAAACAGGTGGAGCCGCCCATGGGCAAGATGACCTATCGCACCAATCCGAAGAACGGCGACAAGGTGTCCATCCTTGGCTATGGCATGATGCGCCTGCCGTCGAAGACCGAGAACGAGGCCGACTTCGACCAGGAGATGATTAACAAACAGGTGGACTATGCCATCGAGCACGGCATGAACTACTTCGACACAAGCCCCGTTTATTGTCAGGGCAAGTCGGAAGCCTGCACGGGCATTGCCCTGAGCCGCCATAAGCGCGAGGAGTATTTCGTAGCCACCAAGCTGTCGAACTTCAACCCTGCCCTGCAGAGCCACGAGGCCAGTGTGCAGATGTACCAAAACTCGATGAAGGAGTTGCAGGTGGACTACATCGACTATTACCTGTTGCATGCCGTCGGCGGCAGCATGGCAGAGTTCAACAAGCGCTATGTGGACAACGGCATGATGGACTTCCTCATGAAGGAGCGTGAGGCTGGGCGGATACGCAACCTCGGATTCTCGTTCCACGGTAAGCAGGAGGTGTTCGACGAAGTGCTGGCGCTGGACGACAAATATCACTGGGACTTCGTGCAGATTGAGCTGAACTACTTGGACTGGAACTTTGCCAACGAGATCAGCAACAACAACGTCGATGCCAGCTACCTTTACGATGAACTGCAGAAGAAGGGCATCCCCGCCGTCATCATGGAGCCGTTGTTAGGCGGACGTCTTAACAACCTGCCGCAGTACTTAGCCACTGAACTGAAACAGCAAGACCCAGAGCGCAGCGTTGCCTCGTGGGCTTTCCGTTATGCAGGTACTCCTGAGGGTGTGCTGACGGTGCTTTCAGGCATGACTTATATGGAGCATCTGAAGGACAACCTGCTGACCTACTGCCCCTTAGAGCCGCTCTCCGAGACCGAGCAGCGCTTTCTCGACCACGACGTTGCCGAGCGCATCGTGGGATTGGAGAACATTCCCTGCAACGACTGCAAGTACTGCATGCCTTGTCCCTATGGCATCGATATCCCCGCCATCTTCGTACATTACAACAAATGTAAGAACGACGGCACGCTGCCACGCCAGAAGATGGACGACGAGTACTTCAAGCTGCGCCGTAAATACCTGATTGGTCTCGACCGTGCCGTGCCTCGCATGCGCCAGGCCGACCACTGCATAGGCTGTGGCCAGTGCGAACCGCATTGTCCGCAGAGCATCAAGATTCCGCGCGAACTGCAGAAAATCAGCAAGTTAGTCGAGAACCTGAGGCAGAACAAGATTCCGGAAGAATAAAGAATTAAAGATTCGAGGTGATGCTGCGGGCGACGGTGTAGGCAGTAGTCCAGGCAGCCTGGAAGTTAAAGCCTCCCGTGATGCCATCGATGTCGAGCACCTCGCCGGCAAAATACAAACGGGGCACGTGGCGGCTCTCAAGGGTAGAAGGGTTGATAGCCTTCAGCGACACGCCGCCACAAGTGACAAACTCATCCTTGAACGGTGCCCGCCCAGAAATCTGAAACGTATCATTCGTCAGGACGTTGACCAAACGGTTGACGTCCTTTTTGTTCATCTCTGCCCAGCGTATCTGGCTGCGGCTGCCTGCTTTCTCCGACGATTGGCTGCGGCTGTCCAAGGCTTTCTCCAAGAGATAGGCCCACAGCCGTTGTTGCAGGGCAAAGGGACAAAAGGTGGTCAGCTGTTTCTGCGGTTGACGCACGACCTGCTCGTAGAGCATGGTCTGAACTTGAGCCTCGTTCTGCCCCACCCAATTGACGGCAAGAGTCCCTTGGTAACCATTGTCGGCCAGGTGGCGGGCACCATAGCTGGAGAGCTTGAGAATGGCAGGACCACTCAGTCCCCAGTGGGTCAGCAGCAACGGACCTTCGGCCTTCAGCTTCGTGCCAGGAATGTGGACGGCAGCCCCTTGCACCACCAGTCCTTGCAAGGCATGAAGACGCGCGTCGTCGATGGATAGTGAGAACAACGACGGCACGGGAGGCTCTATCTCGTGACCCATATCGGCCAGCCAGCGCAGACCCTCTCCTTTAGGCGATCCGCCAGTAGTGATGGCAACAAAGTCGAAGTCCTTCAGTTCGTCGAGCGACTGGATCTTCCGTCCCCTATATATATTAATAAGGTGTCGGCGGGCCAGCGAGAGGAAACAGTCGATGATGGCATGCGAATCCTGCGCCTGAGGAAACACGCACTCGTCGTCCTGTGTCACCAAGGGCACACCGTAACGCTCGAACCACTGGTAGGCGTCGCGCTGGTCGAAGACGTTGAACAGCCGCTTCATCAGCCGATGACCTCTTGGATAGACCTGCGACAGGTCACGCACCTCACGAAAAGAATTGGTGCAGTTGCACCGTCCGCCACCACTCACCTCCACCTTGGTCAGTACACGCTGACTGCGCTCGAAGATGGTAACGTCCATCTCCGGCATCATCTCCTTCAGGTTCACGGCAAGGAAGAATCCTGCTGCCCCTCCACCTATAACTGCTGTCTTCATGCCGCAAAGGTACGAAGAAACATCGACAAAACCGCAAAAAAGTGTATATTGCTTTGCAGTGTGCTCGACTTTTCATATCTTTGGCAACAATTCGGCGAAGTTCTTTGACCTAAAGGTACAAAGTGTTGCACAAATCCTCCGTCTCGGCAAAAAAAAAGAAACAGTTTCTTTGTTTTATGCTCGACTTTTTGTATCTTTGCAAGAATTCGCTGGATTTCTTTATATAAAGGCAATCTGGGGAATTGAGGATTTTGAAGGTTACGAATTGGAGACCGTACTCAATTCCACGTTCTGCTATAAATTGCTATCAATGAGCACCCGAAGATGAGCCACCAGCCGTTTTATGACTCATCATCGGGTGCAAAGGTAATCATTTCTTCTGAATCCACCAAGCCATTTTCACTATTTCTCACATAATGCATACTTTACCTATCCGCACCAATGTAGTTTTATGGTTCCACTATTTTCCAATTACCGTGACCAGTAGATCCGTCACGCTCAATGAATCTCAGAGACTTAAGTTTATTTATATGCTTTTGGACTGCAGTTACCGATATGCCAATCTTTTCAGCCATGTCACCTCTCGTCATATAGTTATCAGCATATATCATCTTAAATATGGTTGCAGCTGTCTCAGACAACCCTTTAGATAACTCTTTAGACAACCTTATAGACAACCCTTCAGGCAACTCTATGGATAACTCATTAGACAACCCAACATTGCTTGACTTGGGTGATGGCACTGGCAATATTAGTTCCACTTCGTCAACATCCAGTTTGTTCAACAGTTGCGGTTCACCCCAATTGGTTTCTTTCCATGCTGCAATTATTTTAGGGAATCCAGAGCCGACATTCTCACCAAAGCCAATCATACGGAGCATATTCTGTATCTTCGGGTTACGAGCCTTGGAGTTACCACCCCGATAGATGGTCTCTACAGGTAACTTCAGCAGTCCTGGATTACGGAAGCAGAGACGGTCATCGTGTTTCTCTATCCTTAGAATACCAGCATCCATCATCAGGTCGCAGTGGATGATAGCATTGGTAAAGGCTTCACGTACTGCTTCATGTTGAGGTGTGTCATCGTTCCTCTTTCCACCCTTTTCCAACTTGAACGGTCTTGGCAAGTCAAATTGAACCTTTGGCGAGACAATGCGGAAGAACTGATAAAGGTTATTCTCCCATAGTCCATCGTATGTCAGGCGATCATGATAGCGTTCGTCACCCACCAGATGACTCATATCAAGATAATCCATGCGGAAGTTCGAGAATCTGTCTCTTATGGCAAGGCCTTTACCAAACATCATCAGGCCTGCTAATGTCAATCCCTCCTTACCAGTTTGTCTGTCCTCAGTATATCCACCAAGATTTCTCAGGAAAGTCTTGTCATCAACCCTATTCCAGACATGAGTGCTGTTTTCCTGCCTAAACTCTGTACGATATTGACGTAACGAGTCGGGATCAATGTCGTCCATACCATAATATTCTATCAGAATGCTATCGTTGCCGTCAGCATTAGAGTCACGTATCATGGCCTTTACTTGGGCTTCTGTACAGTGATAGTCTCCTTCATTGTTGCGCCTATACGTACCTTTATATACATTACCATTCAGATAGATTGGCTTTACTCTCCAGTCTGCCTGAGGAACACGGATGCAGACAATCTGTACTCCATCCAGATTCACCACCTCCACATCACTGTCAACAAGAATGTTCTCATTCACCTTGTCACTGTTAATCGTATTCCAGAAATCTGTGATTATCTTGTGTGGTTCATCCACGCCAATCATTTGGAATCGCTTACTGATGTCCTTCTCCTGCAGGTCTTCATCCACGCCAAGGAGAATCAATCCGCCAATGGTATTGGCAAAAGCCGAATACGTCTGCCATATTGATTTGGGCACCTCAGCCTTCGCTTTCTTGCATTCCAGCGTTACTCGTTCGCCTTTCAGCAATGTATCTTTTATCGTTTTCTCATTCATATCGTTTGCAAAATTACAAGTTATTTCGTAATAAAAGATATATTCTCTTGAATAATCCTTCATTGTGAAGTTACGTATCGTCTTTACACCAATCGTCAAGATACTTTTTGTATCTTTCCCACCTTCTCAATCGTCGATCAATTTCTGAAGCAGCTAAGGCTCCGTCGGAAAAGTATCCATAATCATAAGGAGTTATATCTGCAAATGATTGAGGCACTAAATAGCCATAGTATTGAGAACTTGAATCTGTAAGGAAATCAAGCAGTTTTATCATCAATGTTTCGTCTTTGAGAAATTTAGGACCAAGACAGACAAACTCAAGTGCCCCATAGATGGAAAGGAACTCTGGAAGGTCTATCCCAAAAAGTCTTTTTTCATTTTCTTCTTTCCAATCTATATGTTTCTTGAAAAATAGTTCTTGATAGTATTGCTTAATTAGACTTTCATCTCTCCCTTCAGCATAAGGAGCATCTATAGAGAAACTTGCTCCATTTCTGTACTCATAAAGAACGGATTCAAATTTATAAAACTTAGATTTTAACTTTTCCGCATTAATGTTAAAAAAACTATCTTCATCTAATGCAAGACAAACACCATATCCTCTTTGCGCATATTGAGACCACATTCTCGGATGGTTAGTTCCTTCTAATTCGTCCAATCCTATATTACCATCTTGAACAAAGCTAAGGTATGAACATTTTTCCTTTATATACTTCTCTAACGAGATTAAGGTTCGTGCATCACCTATGCGGTCAATATTTGCGACATTCGCTTCATTCAAATCATCTGACTTTGCAAAATCCGATACTTTTAGCGACATAGAATTGAGTATATGGAAGAAGCTGACTACATTTGTATAATGATAGATGAGGTTTTTACAACCCTCATCTCGCTTCTGCATAGCATATTGATAGAGGGGATGATGATATCTTATATCCAAATTCATAATATAAAATAACACGAATTCAATAGTGGAAAATCTCTTCTGGTCTTATAATCCTATCTTTATAGTTTGATTGTCCACTTTAACTATATACATACAGTTTTCTGGAAGTGATACACTGACATCTTCACCATGAGATTGCCCTGAATATAGGAGTTTTCCATCCGTACCATATACAGAAATGTTATCTCCACTATTTGCGCCTGTTACTATAATTCCATTGTAAGTGCCAAGTATTTTTACGTTGTTTGCTTTTACATTTGACACTCCACTGCTTCCCTCTGCATAAGTAATAGTTATTGTAGCATCTGCATTAATCCTCGGAGTTTTGAAAGTGTTCGATGCATCTAACTGTGATGTATAGTCAGCACCATTAAATGTCACAGAATGGATGTGCCAACCTGTTTCAGGAGTAATAGTGAATGAGTATATCTCGCCTTTTTCAACCTTTTTTGAGATGGTTCCACTATTAACTTGTTTGATTGAGAGCGTTGGCTTTTCGTCATCAGGATTTGACACTTTTACTTCCTTATATATTCTTGCTGTGGTTTCGTAGTTGTCATTACCTTCCTGAATAGCTTTAATTCTTACTGATCCTGGTTTATCACAACTGATATAGGTTTTAGAACCTGCTTTATAAATTTCACATACATCAGTCTCGTCCATAGTATATGATATAGGTAAACCAGATGTAGCAAAAGCTTTCAATTCGACTTGGTCATAAACCTTTAGATTTGAAAGGTTTTGTTCCCACGATAAAGTTTGGTCAGCCTTCTTAACTGTTAGCAAGCCTGATGAATACGAAAAATCGTAATTGTTATCAGAACCACCAGAAACGATTAAATCGTAAACGCCAACATCGGAAGTTCGAGTTGCAGATGTTGTGGCTGTTGGCTTGGTATCTAATACAGAATAGTTATCTGACAAAACAAAACCCTCATATTTGATTTCGAAATAGGGGTTATTCTCGTTGTATGGTCTTTCATAATTACCAACAGATGCTTTAAGAGGCGCTTTTTCAATCGTCAATACACCTGGCACGTAATTAAATGTATAATATGCAGCCTTGCCTCCAGATGCCTCAATGCTGTATGTGCCGGCATTCGATTTGTTGGTAGTATTTGTGGATATAGTAGGTTTTTCTAACAATACACTTTCCGTATCACCATTTATGAAGCCCTCTATTGTATATGTAAACTCCGGATTCTCGGAACCATAAACTCTATTCACATTATTTACTTTAACTGTAAGAGGTATGCCTTCAATACTGTATCTGTATATCACACGTGCATCAATAGTTTCTCCGTCTTTTGTCAATTTGACAGGTATAGTATCTACATAATTGCCAACGTCTTTCTTCAGACCTGACAAATCTACTTGCGCCTCATATCCTTCAACATTATTCGTCCAATTCACCTCAGGAACTTTTCCATTGTAAATGAAAGTTTTTGAACTAAAGCTTATTATTTCCTTAATCGTTGCATCATTGATGGAATATGCAGGATTTGTGTATGACTGTAAATCTGGCACATATGTAAAAGAAGTGGCAGTCCAGTTTTCTGGCGCTTTTATTGGAAGGTATATTAACTCTCGTAGTTTGTTACAAGCATAGAAATGACATCTAGACCCCTCTTTAAACGACTTTACTTTTTCTGGTATTATCATAGAGGAGATATTATAGCATCTAACAAATGCACCAGCCCCAATGGTTGTTAGAGTTTTGGGTAATTTAATGACATAAGCTGTACTTCCTGCACGCTCCATATAATAATACTCACCAGCAAACGCATTATAGTCTAAGCTTGTTACTGTATATGTGACTCCATTTGACACAACAGTTTCAGGTATTATATATGTATGTTCAGTATATGCAGAAACATCGTTTTGCATATTTTGAGCTACAGATGCATAAGCACCATTAAAATTGTAGTACAAATTGCCAATAAGTTCCTTTCCCGAAACAGACAATGCTAAAAGACTAACAAAAAAAAGACAAAAAAATTTATTCATATTCGTAATTTTTTATATATACCAAATAAAGAGGCGCAGACATTCGCCATAGGTCTCTCGGTTCACCACAAACCACAACTGATATGGGAAGCCTGCGCCCATAGTGGGGCAGTCCCAATTTCAGTTGTATTGCTCTTCTATTCTCGCGTGGTGATTGAGAGACCATTGAGCAATATGTCTTACTTTCCTTTCGGATTGCGATTACAAAGATAGCGTATTTTTCTGTTATTGTTATTAGATAGTGAAAGTATCTGTTAGAATTTTGCATTATTTTAGATTTGAATAGGGAATCGCCCTCTTTTCGAGATTCTTCTATAGATCGATAATCTTCTAAACGCATCAATTGTGGTAGCCTCTTACTCCCTTGTGATTTGATATTGCAGTAGGGGTAGCTAATACCCCCAGTTTGCAGGGAGTGCCTCCGTGCGACGGTAGTGCGACTGGATGAAGTCTGCCACATCCTTACGCGAACGCTCCATAGCCCAAAGAGTGCTTGCCGACCTGTCCTTGCCCACACGTTTCTTCTGGTTGGCGATGTCCTTGTCGAAAGCACTCAGCAGCGTCTCATACTCGCTGCCAAAGCCCTGATAGGAGTTGCGCACCATCTCTGCCGTCACGAAAGCCTCACGATCCGAAAGGTGCTGATAGTGCTTGATGATTTGCGCCTTGATGTTATCAAGTTCGCGGTTGATCTGCAAAGCCTCCTTGCTACGGCCTTTGGCACAATTACCCTTCACGTCCCACATGTCAAGCGGAATCGACTTCTTACAACTGAACTGCGACTGAGTCCCGTTAATCGTTACCCTGCCCATCACAGGCACCACACCATGGTACCCTCCCCGAGACACTCAGTCTCGTGGTCCCTCCCTTCTCCTTACTCTTGTTCACATAGAACAGAATGTTAAAAGTACTTCTCATGCTTCTTACTCCTTTTTTAATTTTGGCTGCAAAACTACTATTTCTCTTGGCATCCATCACTATGCAAAATGTAGCAGTTCGCGGAATAAGAACGGGTTACGATTTGGCAACCTAACTCCTTCGCCGATCCTCTCCAATTTGCTTTTTATTCAAATTTGGACTTCCGCGTTTTTCCCTTGATTGCCTTTATTTTAGGCTGAATTGCGTTAATCTTCCAAAATCCGTTGTTCTTTACAAGCTTTTTTCGTAACTTTGCCATTAAAAATGGCGAACTTACTCCGTCTCGGCAAAAAAAGAAACAAATTTCTTTGTTTTGCTCTCGACTTTTCGTAACTTTGCAGCGCATAAACACGTATCGGTATTATGAAGATATTCCAAAGTTCCCTGTTTCGCGCCATGTGCGCCATCGTGGTGGGTGTGCTCATCCTAAAGTATCCGCAGGACGGAGTGACGTGGCTGACGATTGCTGTTGGCGCCTTGTTTCTGATTTCAGGCATCATCGCCCTGATAGCCTACTGGCATGCCCGTAAGAATGCTGGTGAGTATATCATCACCGATCAGCAGGGCCGTGTGATCTCAGGCAGTCAGCCCACATTCCCCATCGTGGGTGTGGGCAGTGTCATCCTGGGACTGACGCTGGCGCTGACGCCTGGCGTATTTGTCAACGGACTGATGTATATTCTGGGAGCCATCATGATACTGGGTGGCATCAACCAGCTGATGGCCCTCGTGTCGGCTCGTCGCTTGGGCAGCATACCGTTTGGGTTCTGGGTGGCTCCGTCGCTGATACTGATTGTCGGACTGTTCGTCATTCTGAAACCTATGGAGAGTGCCGAAATGCCCCTGCTGATTCTGGGCTGGTGCTGTCTACTTTATGGTGTAACAGAAATCATTAACGCTCTGAAAATCCGCAGCATACGTAAGATGGCCGATCGTCAGAGCGTTGAGACAACTGTTGCCGAAGAGATATCGTCACACATTGGTGACGATACCCTCGATGTAGGTCTTCAGGATGTGGATGCCAGTCCTATTGTCCCCTCCCCAGGGAATGATTAAATCGGCAAACTTCTTCGTAGGTTCGATGAACTGGTCGTGCATGGGCTTCAGCACACGCTCATAGCGGTCGAGCACCATGTCGACAGTACGTCCGCGTTCCACCACATCACGCCTGATGTTTCTGATGAGTCGCACATCGGCATCCGTATCCACAAAAATCTTCAGGTCCATCATGTCGCGCAGCTTCTTGTAGTGCAGGGTCATGATACCCTCTAATATGATGACGGGTTTAGGTTCCACATGTATCGTTTCAGGCAGACGATTTGAAATCAGGTACGAATAGGTGGGCTGTTCCACAGCCTGACCGTTCTTCAGCATCTTGATATGCTCCGTCAGCAACTTCCAGTCGAAGGCGTCCGGGTGGTCGAAGTTGATGGCCCGACGCTCTTCGTCAGTCATTCCCGTCGTGTCGTTATAATACGAGTCGAGGGGGACGACTGCTGCACAATGTGGGGGCAGTGCACTGGCGATTCTCTTGACGACGGTGGTCTTTCCTGAGCCCGTTCCGCCTGCAATTCCGATAATGGTCATTTTTTTTCTTTATTTCGTTATTTCGTTATAACGTTATTACGACATTTCGATGTTTCGATGTTTCGATGTTACTTCGCGGCCTTCACTAAGTAAACCAGCGTGGGCAGGTGGTCGCTGTAGCCATCAAGCCAGACACCACCGGCATGGGTACGCAGGGGATTGCCCTTGTACTTGCCTTCCTGCTGGAACAGGTAGTCGCGACGGAAGATCTGTGGCTGGAACAGAGTCAGGCCGTCATACTTCTTGGTACCCTCCAAATCCAACAGGTTGCGTGACAGGATAATCTGGTCGAACAGGTTCCACGCGTTATTATAAGATAAGGTACCCGTACCACTATCATGAATCTTCCAGAAGGGATTATACAGGCCGCCTTCCTCTACTTCTTCCATGTTGCGACGGGCTCCCAGAGCTACTGACATAGAGGGATCCTTCGGGTCGTCGTTCATATCACCCATGATGATGAGTTTCACGTTGGGATCGTCCTGCTGCAGCGAGTCCTTGACGACACGCAGCTGCTTGCCACCCAGCTCACGATAGTAAGAGACTGCACCACGTGAAGGCAGGTGGTTGACGATGATGGTGACATGCTCGTCAGCCAGTGTACCACTGACTACGAGGAAGCCACGCGTTGCGCGTCCCTTTTCGATATCATCCTGATTCTCATATACATAGGGCACCAACTTTACATCACGAATTGAATACTGTGCAGGATTGTAGAGCAGGCCGCAATCCACACCACGCTGGTCAGGACCCTCGATGTGTACGAACTGGATGTTACGCTCCTTCAGGACAGGCTCGTTACAGAGATCAGTCAGACAGTGGGCGTTCTCCACCTCAGAGACACCGATGGCTGCACAGCCGTATGGCAGCTTGTCAGTTCCCATCTCAGACAGCACGCGAGCCATGTTGCGCAGCTTGTGAGTGTACTTCATCTCCGTCCACTTGTTACGACCCTCGGGCAGATACTCATAGTCGTTATGCCCTTCATCATGCTGGGTGTCGAAGAGATTTTCAAGGTTATAGAAACCGATGGCATAAGCACTCAGTTTACGATCCTGAGCGAGTGCACTGACTGTTCCTATCAGGAACAGAATGCTGATAATTGATAACAGTTTTTTCATATAGTTTCAGATTTATGTTGCGAAGTTAGTGATTATTTTTGAGAATCTCGCAGTTTTTTTGAAAAAAGTTTCATAAACCCATTGTTTTTTTCATTTTATTTACTATCTTTGCAGCAAATAAATAAATTTACTACTAAAAAAATAAACTTATGCTTATGAAAGAAAAGCTGACATTAGCAGTGATGGCTCTATTCATCGCCACAACGGCTTTCGCCCAGACTGAAGAACCCAAGCAGGATGATGGGCAGGCAGCCATTGCGAACGAGCAGACCTTCACTTTCACGGAAGCTCAGCTGGGCGAAGATGACGACATGTCGCAGAACGTGACGATTATCTCGTCGAACCAGAACATCTATGCATCGCAGGTGGGTTTCACCTTTAGCCCCATGCGCTTCCGCTACCGTGCTTTTAACCAAAAGTACAACGAGATCTACATCAATGGTGCCCAGATGAACGACATGGAGTCAGGACAGTTCCGCTACTCACTCGTGGGTGGTCTGAACCAGCAGACCCGTGGCGTGGAAAACGCACTGCCATTTGAGGTGAACAGCTTCGCGATGTCCGGAATGGCTGGTTCCAACAACTACAACTTCCGTCCCAGCGCAATGGCAACAGGCCAGCGTCTGACGCTGACCGGCGCCAACCGCAACTACACCATTCGTGCCATGTACACCTACAACAGCGGCCTGCGTCCTGACGGATGGGCCTTCTCAGGCAACATCACCTATCGCTGGGCCAGCATGGCGACATCGAACGTCGCTGGTACGTTCTACAACTCGCTCTCCTATTTCTTCGGAGCCGAGAAGAAGCTGAACGACAAGCACGCGCTGAGCATCGTCACCTGGGGTAACCCCACAGAACGTGCCGGACAGGGTGCGTCGACGGACGAGATGTACTGGCTGGCCAACGATCGCCACTACAACCCCTACTGGGGCTACCAGAACGGCAAGAAGCGTAACTCGCGCGTTGTCAACGACTTCGTCCCCACCCTGCTGATGACCTGGGACTGGGACATCAACCAGAAGACCAAGCTGACCACCACGCTGACTGGTCGCTATGGTATCAACAAGAGCACACGTCTGCAGTATAACAACGCAGAGAACCCTACCCCCGACTACTGGAAGAACATGCCTTCAAGCTACTTCGATGTGTGGTATCCTGAAGACGTCAACAATCGTACGGCAGCCTGCTATGATGATTTCATACGAGCACGTACTTATTTAACCAGTAGCGAAGAGGCCCGTCAGATCCAGTGGGACCGTCTGTACTATGCCAACCTGGCAGGCAATGCTGAAGGCCGCGACGCCATGTACTACGTTTACGCCAGACGCAACGACAACTTCAACCTGGCTCTGTCGTCAACCTTCAAGACCGAACTGAACAAGTATGCCGTGCTGAACGGTGGTATCCAGCTGGCACACAATACAGGCATGCACTTCCAGACGATGGAAGACCTGCTGGGTGCCAACACCTTCCATAACCTGAACACCTATGCTCTGGGTACCTATCCCATGGGCGACCCCCATATCTATTACGATATGAACAACCCCACGGGCGAGGTGAAGAAAGGCGACCGTTTCGGCTACGACTACAACCTGCTGGTAAGGAAAGCCAACCTGTGGTCATCATACCGTTACAAGAAAGGTGCGCTGGCAACATACATTGCTGGCCGCATCGGTGGTGTCACCATGCAGCGCGATGGTAAGATGCGCAATGGTGTTGCAGAAGCTCTCGGCATCTCGTCATACGGCAAGAGCGGCACGGGTAAGTTCCTGGACGGCGGACTGAAGGGTGCCCTGACCTACAACCTGGGTGGTGGTAGCACTGTCCACGTGGGACTGGGCTACGAGCTGAAGGCTCCTCAGGCCTCAACGGCTTTCGTATCGCCTGAAATCAGCAACGACTTCGTCCACGACCTGAAGAACGAGAAGGTGTTCAGCTCTGAGCTGGCCTACCAGTTCGAGACCTCCTGGATGAAGGCCAACATCAGCGGATACTACAGCAGCCTCTCAGACGTGACGGAATGGTCACAGTTCTTCTATGACGATATCAACTCGTTCTCATACGTGTCGATGAAGGGTATCAAGAAAGCCTACTACGGTGTGGAATGGGGTCTGAACTTCAAGGTGACGCCTTCGTTCAGCATCAAGACCCTCGGCACCATCAGCGAGGCCAAGAACACGAACAATGCCGATGTGGTGTACATGAATGCCACAGAAGGAAAATACTATGGCGACATTGTATATAATAAGAACATGCGCGAAGGCGGCACACCGCTGACAGCCCTCAACCTGACGCTGAGCTACAATGCCAAAGGCTGGTTCATCGACGTCAAGGGCAACTGGTACGACCGCATCTATCTCTACTACTCTCCCTCGTTGCGCTATAAGTCAACACTCGACAACCGTCAGGCTAACTACGAGAAGAGCGGCATTGCTGCCACGAAGGTCTACGAGATCAACGAAGCTGGCGACAAGGTGCTCATTGAAGACGCTGTCGCTCAGGAGAAGGGCAAGGGCGGATTCATGCTCGATGCCTCTATCGGTAAGAGCATCCGCCTGAAGAAAGGACAGCTCTCCATCAACCTGCAGCTGACCAACCTGCTCAACAACACGAGCATCGTGACTGGCGGCTACGAGCAAAGCCGAAGCAGCTACTCTGTGAATACGACTACGGGTGAGGTGGGCAATGCCCGCGTCTACAAGTTCGACCGTAACCCGAAGAAGTACTACGCCTACGGTATCAACGGTATGCTGAACATTGGTTATAGATTCTAAAAACACGGACGATTATGAAGACTACAAAGTATATTCTCTTTGCACTGGCCATCTTCGGACTGGCTACGTCGTGCCACGATAGCGGAGACTGGGATGTTCCTTCAACAGGAGAAATCATCAGCGCTTATGGCAATCAGAACATTCAGCCCACAAATGTGAAGACAATTGCTGAGCTGAAGGCACTCTATAGCAATGAAATCAACAACAACAGCCTGAAACAGGTGACAAAACCCCTGCAGATTGTAGGTCTCGTCAATGGTAATGACGAAGGCGGCAACATCTACAACGCCATATACGTTCAGGACAACACCGGTGCCATCGCCATCAGCGTTGGACAGGGTGGTCTCGCAGGACCCTTCGCTGTCGGCCAGCCAGTCATCATCGAACTGGAAGGTCTCTACGTCGGAGGCTATGGCAAACAGGCACAGATAGGTACCACCTATACCAATCCGAACAAGGAAGGGGCTACCCCACAGGTGGGTCGCATGAGCCGCTATTTCTGGCAGAACCACTATCGCCTGCTGTTACCCACCGACGAACTGGCTGCTGGCATGTCAGTAGCTCCCATCGAGGTGAAGTGGAACTTCAACACCCTGGATATCGCTGCCGACTGCGCCAAGCTCATCACGCTGAAGGGCGTCGAACTGGCAGAGGCTGACGGTACAGCCGTATTCGCTCCCAACGATGGCAGCGTCAGTCTGACAGCCAACTGCGCCAACCGCACTATCAAAGACGTGGGTAACGTCGTGCTGCGCACCAGCACCTACGCAGACTTTGCCAACAAGCCAATGCCTACTGGACGTGTAGACATCACTGGCGTTGCCACTCGTTACAACGACACCTGGCAGCTGCTGATGCGTACAGACAAGGACATCGTGGAATCGAGCACAGAGCCTGCTCCCGTTGCCACACCTGCAGGTTCAGGCACACAGGCCGATCCTTACAACGTAGCCGGTGTCACACAGTTCACCAAGGGACTGGCTGCCGACAAACAGTCGGACAAGGACATCTATACCAAGGGATATATCGTATCCGTATCCGACATCGACACTGATGGCAACTTCGGAAACGCCACCTATCTCGTTTCTGACCAGAAGGACGGCTCAACTGGTACGTTCCAGGTTTATCGCGGCTTCGGCTTGAACGGCGATAAGTTCAACAAGTCTACTACCAGAATCATCAAGGCTGGCGACGAGGTCATCATCAAGGGTAAGGTGGTCAACTACAAGGGCAATACACCACAGTATGCCCAGGGAAGCACATTAGTATCCATTAAGTAAGAAAAACAATAATAAAAATATAAGACTATGAAAAGAATAGCAAGTTATCTGATTGCGTTGGCCACAATGGCCTTCACATTCACAAGCTGTGAGGATGTGCCCTCCCCCTTCGGAGAAATAGTGAAACCCTCCGGCGAAGAGAAAGTAGTGATAGATCCCGCTGGCTCGGGTACCGAGAAAGACCCGTACAATGTGGCTGCCGTCTTGGAGGTATGTTCAGGCTTGGCCTCAGGCACACAAACTGACAAAGATGTCTATGTCAAGGGTATCGTCAGCGAAATAAAGGATATAGACACTTCAGGTACTTATGGCAATGCTACCTACTGGATTTCCGACGATGCTGATGGCAAGGCCAACAAGTTCTACATCTATCGTGGCTTCGGACTGGGTGGCAAGAAGTTCAACGAGGGTGCCACACCTGTTAAAGTAGGCGACAAAATCGTCATCAAGAGTCCGGTGATGAACTATAACGGTACTTATGAGACAGTACAGAACAAATGTATCATCGTCGAACTGAACGGTGTCAAGGACAGCGGATCTGGTGGTGGCGACACACCATCTGGTACTGATATCGGTTCAAAGGATGCTCCTATCACCTGTGCCAAGGCTCTTGAGTTGATCAAGGCTCTGGCAGACGGTGGTGAGAGCGATGGCAAAGCCTTTGTAAAGGGTAAGGTCATTAAGGTCACCACTAACCAAGAAAACTTTGAAAAGTATGGTAATCTGAACTATCTCATCTCTGATGATGGTTCAGAGGCCAATGCCATCACTGTCTACAGTGGTGATGGTCTGAATGGTGAAAAGTTCAAGGGTATCACTGATTTGGCTGCTGGCGACGAAGTTATCGTTTATGGTAAGCTCTACAAGTATGTCAACAAGAGCGGTCAGATGACACCAGAGATCAACAAGGGCAACTATTTGGTTAGCCTCGTCAAGGGCTCTGGCGGTGGTGACACGCCAACTCCTTCTGGTGGAAATATGACCAAGGCCGTTTCAGGGACAGCAGTTACTTTAACAAGTTCTTCAGTAACTGGTTCTGATGAGGTAACAGTAGACTTCAATGCTCAGGGATGGGCTGATAAGGCTGCTCCGACAACAGTAACGTTAAGTAATGGCACAACGATAGAATTTGGCGCAGGTGAGAATGGTACCAATTCTCCTGTTTTCTATTCAGCTACGAAGGGCGTACGCGTCTATGCAAAGAATACTATTACTGTCAAGGGGTCAAAAGCTATTGCAAAGATAGTCATGAACTGTGACTCTTACAACGGAACAGACTATATTGGCAATGACATGCTATATGCTAAGGAAGAAGGAAAGACTGTTACCATTTGCAACGACCACACAGAGGCTAAGGGAGGTACGCAACTGCGCATTCAAACCATGGTCATCACCTTCGAAGGTGAAGGATCTGGTGGTGGAGAACAAGGTGGCGGTGGCGAATCCGGCGGCGGTTCCTCAGCTACTGGCGCTGATGGTTCCACAATCGTCACAGTAGCAGAATTCTTGGCAGCTCCAGTTAGTAACGACGTTTGGTATCAACTGACAGGTACGATTGAAAATCTGAAAGATGGTGATCAATATGGCAATTTCGACTTGAAAGACAGCACAGGTTCCGTTTATGTCTATGGTGTGCTCTCTGAAAAGGGAGGTGAGAAAAAGAAGTTCCAAGACCTCGTTACAGCTAAGGGCATTGCCAATGGAAAAACCATTACCATTGTCGGAAACCGTGGTTACTATCAGAAGGATGACAAGATTGAAGTAATGAATGCCTACTTTATAAGTGTTAAGTAACCCACTCTCATTCAGAATATCCCAAAAGCCGCAACACCACGTTGCGGCTTTTTCTTTTCCTTGCCAGCGTTACGTTGTTGATGTTCCCTTCTGCTCTTGTTTCGGTTTCCCCTCAGAAAGTATCATGCCAACGATGATCAGCATGCTACCAAGCAGGAACCAAATGGTGATATGCTCGTGAAGCAGCCACCAGGCAAAGAGAATGGTGGTGATGGGGTTGAAGTATACCCAGTTGGTGGCCACCACAGCCCCTAACTTACTGATTACCCAGTTCCACATGACATAGCACAGCATGGAGGCTATCACACCAAGGAACAACAGGTTCCAAAGCACGTCGCGACTTAGGATGACCTCCAGTGACGGAAAGCCGGGATTGACAATATAATAAGGTAGTATGGTGACAAGACCATAGAAGAACACCTTGCGGGTGGTGAAAAGCGAACTGTAGCGCAGCAGGGCCGTCTTCATCAGCAGCGAGTAGAACGCCCAGCAGAGACAGGCTCCAAATGCCAGCAGGTCGCCCTTTGGTGACAGGTGCAGTACGAAATGGCCGTTGAGCACCACCACTGCCATTCCCAGACATGCTATCACTGAACCCAGAGCCTGCGTTTTGGTGAAGTGCTCCGTCTTGCGATAGACAATGGCCACCAGCAGCATGGCAAACAACGGACAGGTACACACGATGAGTGACGTATTGGTTGCTGTGGTATATAGCATGGCAGCATTCTCTGACAAGAAATACACGGAACCTCCAGTGATGCCCAGCAGCACCATCAACAGCTCGTCAACCCACGAATCGGCAAACAGCTTGAACGACTGTCTGGTCAGCAGGCACCCTGCCACCATCAGCACATAGGCAATGATGAAACGCAGCGTAAAGATCTGTGCTGGCGACAGGCCGTTCTGGAGCAGTATCTTCGTAAACACGAATGTACTGCCCCAAATGGCTACCGTCAGGAATGCCACGAGATGATATTTATACCTATGTATCTGCATTGACCTATCTGAAACTGGGTGCAAAATTACTTAAAATCGGGCAAAAACCAAAATTCCAAAGCAAAAAATCAAACATGGTATTACCAACATTCGGCCACTCTTTCTTTTGGATTGCTGAACACGAAACATCCCGTAAACGTTTACGATTCATTTTAGTTTTTTTTATTCTGGGAAATCTTGGATATCTCAAATATTTTCCGTACCTTTGCACACTACTGTATAACTAAGGCAGAGACTATTAGCAACAAAAATAATTCAACATATTATTAATTCTAAAACAAAACATTATGAAGTACAAACTTTTACGATTATCACTTCTGAGTGTGCTGTGCGTACTGTTCGGAGGAGGCATCTATGCCATCACCAACGCGCTGATGGACGCCTCTACAACAGAGCCAGAAGTCACACTTGACTTTACGGCAAAAGCAAATTGGCCGTTAATTCCTACAAGTGGAAGTGCCAATAAAGATTTGACATCTTTTACTAATTCTGATGAGACCTACACCATCAAGCTGTATGCGACCAACAATTACAAGATGAACGATGGCTATCTCATCTTAGGCAAGAAAGATTCCTATTTGGAACTGCCTGCCTTTAATTTCGACGTCGAAAAGATTGAGGTCACGGGAAGTGGTAGTGCTTCTGAATCGGTGAAACAAAACATCTATGTGGGTGACAATGCTGTTAGTACAGAAACTACTGGAGCAAAGGGAGTCACAAACACCTATGAAATTGCAAGTGACTATCAGGCTGCTGGTAACATCTATAAGCTGGTGGTAACAAGTGCACACAACACACAAATCACCTATATTAAAGTTTACAAGAAGACTTCTGGTAATCCAACCGACAACCGCACTGAGACAACGGTGACGTTTGCTGACGGCTATGCCACATCAGGTGCTGTTGGCGACGTGCTCGACCTTCCTGTGGTGACAATATCTGCCGGTGGTACTCCTATTGACGCCGTTCCTACCTGGGAAAGTGACAATGAGGGTGTGGCAAACATCGCTAATGGCAAGCTCAATCTGATGACAAAAGGCACTGCAAAGATTACCGCATCATTTGCAGGTGACAATGACTTAAAGCCCAGCAGTAAAAGCTATACGGTAATTGTATGCGACAAATACACTACCATTGCAGCTATACTGGAAAATATTACAAGCACTAAGACTGACATGGTCTTTGAATTTACTGATCTGCTTGTTACATACGTTAAGAACAATTACACCTATGTCAGTGACGGTACTGACGCTATACAGTTCTATGGATCAGAATCGGGTCTGAAGGCTGGCGATAAAATCACTGGCTCTATCAGTGGAAAAGTTTATACTTACAATAATCTTCCTGAGATAACTGATTATAAATTAACTGTAACGGCAAAGACTGAGGGCAACGAGGTGACGTTTACTCCAATTGCTCCCGATGCTCTTGCAAACAACATCAACAAGCCGATTATCATCGACAATGCTGTTTATGTTAGTGTAGATAATAATAACTACAACTTCATAGTTGGCGAAACATCATTTGTCGTTCGCAATACATGGGGTATTGACCTTTCAGCTCTTACTGTCGACAAAGCTTACAAGTTGACTGGTATGGGTTCAGTATTTAAAACTACCAATCAACTCAACCTGATTAGCTTTGAGGATGCAACAACTGATGAGCCTGCTGAGTTCAAGGACTTTGCTGCTATCGTAAACAACCAGACCGGTACTCTGCTGACTACTGAGGAGCAGGTACAGGGTACAGCTGTTGAGTTTGGCGTTGCGGTTGATGCTGACGGTAAGACTGTTCGTGTTGCTAAGGATGATGTTTCATCCATCGCCACAATTAGTGGTAAGTACCATAGCGAGCACGGTTTGACAAATATGAAGGTTGTCACTGATGTTCCTGGAGCAGTTAAGATTATTGTTGGTAAGTGTACATACGGAAATACAAAAATCACAGTTACCAATAAAGCAGGAGAAACCGTTGCCGAATACACACCACAGGGTGAGCAGGGCAGTGGTGACCTCGTTTGCTGGAAGAATAGTGCAGAGAATGTCATGGAGTTGACTTATACCGGTGAGGCAACGACATTGACTATCACCGGCATGAAATACTGTCCGTTCATCGAAGTAAAGAAATATGAAGCACCTGACGAGCCAATTGATGGAGCACCTGTTACTGCTACCTGGGACTTCGAGAACAAGATTCCTGCAAGCATTGTCAATGTAAACATTCAGGGTGCTGACGCTACTGGTACAGTCGATTCTGACGTGGAAGGCATCAAGCTTAACGTGCTCGCTGCTGTAGCTGGTACGAATATCAAGCTGCAATATAATAGTCAAGGCTATGCACAGTTTAACCAGAATACCTGTATCCAGGTTCCTGTGATTAGCACAAGCGATGTGGTGACTGTAGTGAGCTATCCCGGCCAGTCAAAATATACTGTTGGCGGAGAGGATGCAACAGGTCAGAACGAATTCAGCCATACAGCAACAGCTGATG
>JAEEGF012497983.1_pt1 | contig 67024 bp, 59 predicted proteins | sample 9134171 | NCBI WGS metagenome assembly JAEEGF01 (sample SAMN16246542, study PRJNA631951) | gut metagenome | biome: gut microbiome; feature: rumen; material: AP-attached | host: Bos | place: Iran: Karaj | collected 2018-10 | reverse complement strand
GTGCCGAGTCCGTCGATCTTGATGGGGTTACCCTGCGAGAGCAGCTCGCTGATACAGCTGGACATCTTCATGAGCACGCCCTGGATGATGTCGCGGCCGTAGATCGAGTTGTGCTCTGCCATGTGGTTGCACAGGCCGCGCAGCGAGATGGTCTCCTTCTCTACTGCCTTCGGGTAGTACTTGCCGTACCCCGGGTTGTTGGCGTTGGTGTTCTTACGAATGTTGATTTCGAATTGTGGATTTTTTACTGCCATAGGCTTTTCCTTTCTTGAATTTTTAATTAAACATAAGCTTTACTATTCTCTTTGTTCCTCTTCCGAGCCTCCAGCCTGGCCACTGCTTTCTTCTCTTCTTGATTCACGCTACAAAATTAATAAAAATCCTTTATACCTCCAAATAATTATTTCGCTTGAAAGCACTTATCAGACTTTATGAGCACTTATCAGCACTTATGGCAAAATATTTTAGTATTTTATGCCGTTTTCTCGAATATTTTTCGTAACTTTGCGTCGTGTTTGGCAACACGACGCGAGCCTTGACATCGTATTATATTAATCAACTAATTCATTCTTATCATTATGACACAAACACCTAAGACACTCGGGCGCACGGAACTCGCCCAACAGTATTTCCCCTACATCCTGCCGCACTCTGCCTGGCAGAAGTTCAGAGCTCTTCTGCTGGAACATCCGGCTCTTCAGCACCTCGTTTCCCTGAGCCGCCGCTCGTTTCTCCCCGCCGAAGTAAATATTATTTACCAACACCTAGGGCATCCGTAAAATGCCCTATTTTAGTGCCTTTTAGCCACCTCGGAGTTTCTCGTAAAGAAACCATCCCTTTATTGATGCAAGCCAAAGAGTTTCCTTACGACAAGCCCCGCGTTTATTACCGAGAGGCTTCCATAGTTGAATATACTTTCTCTTTGTGTAAAATAATTTTGTCATCTACTCACAACTCACAAACTCACAAAACTCAATATTTGAATACAAGATTTTGTATCTCAAAATTTGCTTAATTAATAATATATTATAATATATTATTAATTAATTATATATATAAGATTATTTTGTGATGATAAAATTCACTATTTGTGAGTTTGTGAGTTTGTGAGTGTAACTAAGGGTGGTGACCCTTTGTCCCCTGTTTGTACTACCCAGAATTATTTGAATGTTTTAGCGATATACAACCTCACTTCAAAATTTTTTTCTTAAGTTTGTTGTTATTCAGAAAACTTTTATTACCTTTGCAACCAATCATGCATGCGGCAATAAACCGCTACTGGAAATTTAAAACTATAATATGGAATTAAAGCAAATCAGAACCATCCACCGTGATGCGCCTCTTGCCCTCGGATTGAGAGCTGAAACCACAAGGCTTTGGTGCCTGAGTGGGGGGGGTATTATTTCTGATTTAGCCTTATCAGATACAGCTTATAATAAAAGAAATGTCCTGACTTGTCAGGATATGTGCGGTGCGTGCGCTCCACATGGCGAGGTTAAAAACCTATGTCGTGTGGAGCCTTTTTTATACCCTTTTAATTATTTATCGAATGGCAGGATTTAGCGAAGATACCAGGGTGAAGATTCCCGCTTTGACGCATCTGACGAGGATAGGGTATACTTATCGCTCGCTGCATAGTCTGCACCTTGATCCAGAAACGAATATCGATATACAGACTTTCTCTCAAAAACTCCGAGAGTATAATAAGGATATCACCGACGGAGAGATAGAACTGTTTATCGGCAAGATCCGCGTGATGCTGAACAACGACGATCTGGGGCGCGAGTTCTATGAGAAGATTCTCTCAAACAAGACCTATCAGGTGATAGACTATGACCACCCAGAACTGAACACCTGGGAGTGCGTCACCGAGATGCCTTGTGAGAATGGGGGCGAGAGTTTCCGCCCGGACATCACGCTGCTCATCAATGGCCTGCCGCTGGTATTCATCGAGGTGAAGATGCCCAATAATCATGGCGGCATGCTGCAGGAGTATCATCGTATGAACGATACGCGATTCCCGAATACCAAGTTCCGCCGTTTCCTGAACCTCACGCAGCTGATGATCTTCAGCGACAACAAACATTACGACTTTACGACACAGGTGCCGCTACAGGGCGCCTTCTACGGCTGCCGCGCAGAGAAGCAGATGGTATTCAATGTGTTCCGCGAAGAGAGCAGCGACTTTATCCGCGATTTCCGATATGCCCCGCTGAGCGAGGATGTCGAGAATTTCATCCTGAAGGATACCAACTATACGGTTATCAAGGCATCGCCCGAATATAAGACCAATAAGGAATACGACACACCCACGAATAGCATCCTGACGTCACTCTGTTCGCGGGAGCGACTGCTGTATCTTCTCCGTTACGGCTTCGTCTATCTCGACTATATCGACACCGATACGCAGAAGCATGTGCTTCAGAAGCACGTCATGCGCTATCCGCAGCTCTTCGGCACACAGGCCATCCGCCAGCGTTTGTCGGAGGGCGTCAGGAGTGGCATCATCTGGCATACGCAAGGTTCGGGAAAGACCGCCCTCAGTTATTTCGCTACGCGGGTACTGACGGATTATTACAAGCACCTGAACATTGTGCCGAAGTTCTATTTCTTCGTGGATCGTCTCGATCTGATGGAGCAGGCCACCAACGAGTTCTCGAATCGCGGTCTGAAAGTGATCAATGTTGAGACGCGCGACGAACTGATGGCGACGTTCTCAACCACTACAGCCCAGCAGGGCAATACCGGACAGTCAGAAATCATCGTGGTGAACATCCAGAAGCTGAAGGATAGCGACGGGCGCGTGAACGTGCAGCAGTATGCCGTCAACATCCAGCGTATCTACTTCCTCGATGAGGCTCATCGTGACTATAATCCCAAGGGCTCTTTTCTGGCACGACTCTTCGAGAGCGATCCCAACGCCATTCGCCTGGCACTCACCGGAACGCCACTGATAGGCGAGGAGAACAAGAGCCGCGATGTGTTTGGCGACTATATCAGCACCTATTATTATAACCGCAGTATCGAGGACGGCTTTACGAAGAAGATACTGCGCGAGGACATCGAGACCTCCTACCGCCTGAAGCTGCAGGAGGTGTGGCGTCATCTGGAAGAGACCATCAAGGTGAGGAAGGAGGACGTGAGGCGCGACAAGATACTGGAGAACGAACGCTATGTAGGCGCATTGCTCGACTATATCATCGACGATTTCAAGCGATGGCGCATTCAGCAGGGCGATCCCACGCTGGCGGGCATGATAGTCTGTGAGACCAATCCGCAGGCCCGCGAGATGTTCCGCCAGCTACAGGAGCGCGGCAATTGCGGCGTGACGGCAGAACTCATCTTGCACGACTTCTACGATAAGGATACGCGCAAGGGCATCTATGAGGACTTCAAGAAACATGGGCATCCCGACATCCTGATTGTCAATGCGATGCTGCTGACGGGTTTTGATGCCCATCGCCTGAAGCGTCTGTACTTAGGCCGCAAGCTGAAAGACCACAATCTGCTGCAGGCACTCACCCGCGTGAATCGTCCCTATAAGCAGATGCAGTATGGCTACGTGGTGGATTTCGCCGATATCCAGCAGAACTTCAACGAGATCAACGATGCCTACGCACAAGAGCTGAATCAGTTCAGCACCCCCGAGCAAGGTCAGGAGTCCCTAGCCAATACGGTGCTGGTGAGCGAGCAGGAGGTGAAGGAGAAGATGCAGGACGTGCAGGAAGTGCTCTTCGACTTTACCACCCACAATGCCGAGGTGTTTGCACAGGAGCTGGAAGAGATTGACGATCGTGACAAGCTGCTCCAGATACGCCAGAAGCTACAGAATGCCAAAGCCGTGTGGAATGAGGTGCGCACCATGGGTGATGACAAACTTAAGGATATTGTGCAGCGCATGCAGCCTGGCGACGTGCAGAATCTGCTGAAGGCCGTCAGTGCCCGCATCGACAACGTGAATTTAAAGAATGTGTTCAGCCATGAGCAGGAAGTGAGTGGCATGATCAATGAGGCACTGGCTACCATCGACTTCAAGTTCCGCAAACGCGGTGAGAACGAGATGGAGATTGGTAGCGACATAAAAGACCAAATGAAACAAAAACGAATAGAACTCAGCAATGAGATGCAGGATTGTATTGATCCTGACGATGAAGAATATATCTCTCTGACAAAGGTCATACAGGAGCATTTCGCCAAGAAGAAGTTCGAGGTGGGCAGTATGGCCGAAGCCAAGGAAGAGATCGGTTTTATGGATCAGTGCATGGCGCGTATCCGTAAGATTAATCGTGAGAATGCCAATCTTCAGGCGAAATACCGAGGCGACAGCAAGTATGCGCGTATCCACAAGAAGATTCGCCGCTATGAGCAAAAGCATGGCGAAACGCTACTGTCAGAAAAGGAAATCCGCCAGTGCGAGGCCCTGAATCGCATCAAGGATGCCATCGATCTGCTCATCAGCAACCGCCGGGAGATTATCTTCAATGAAGCAGACTTCAATGCTCAGGTCATCGGAGCCGTAGCCAAGTGTCTGCACGAAATAGATATCAAGGCAAAGCGTGATGATCGCACATACGTTGCCGGCATCCTCGCTGGAGAGTATTTACGGGAATTTAATGTGATAAGGTAAGAATGGTGGAATATAAAGTAATAAGATTAGGAGATTGCCTTTCTATGATTGAAAATGGTGCAACAATCAAACAAAAAGAAGGAGCAGGAGGATATCCAATTACCAGGATTGAAACATTATCGAATGATCGTTTTAATAGAGATAGGCTAGGTTATGCAGATATCGACAATATTGATTCATTAGAAAATCATATATTAGATAACGAAGATCTGATAATGTCACATATTAATAGTCGTCCTTTTTTAGGACGAACAGTGATTTATTTTAAAAAAGATGACGAGACAATTATTCATGGAATGAATGTTTTAAGGATAAAAACAAAAAAAACAATTTTAAATCCTATTTATGCATATTATTATTTCAAGACTCCGCATTTTAGGAAGGCGATTGATAATATTAGGACAGACGCAATAAATCAATCGAGTATAAATACAAATAACATTAAAGATATAAAGATACATATTCCAAACATAGCAGCGCAAGAGAAAGTAGTAGATGTTCTCCGTGGCATTGACAAAAAAATTGAAAAGAATGAAGAAATGAACGCAGAGCTGGAGGCAATGGCAAAGCAACTCTACGACTATTGGTTTGTACAATTCGATTTCCCAGACGAAAACGGCAACCCCTACAAATCCTCCGGCGGCAAAATGGTCTATAACTCCACCCTAAAACGCGAAATCCCCGCAGGCTGGGGAGACTGTGAAATAAAAGATATTGCGGAAGTGGTGAATGGAGCAACACCTTTAACAACGAATCCAGACAACTATGGGAATGCTATTATTTGGATTACTCCAAATGATTTGTCAAATCAAAAATCTAAATTCGTCTCTTGTGGAGAACGCTCGATAACTCAGAATGGGTATGATTCTTGTAGTACAACTTTAATGCCTGCTGGTTCAGTTTTAATGTCAAGCAGAGCACCAATAGGACTGATGGCGATTGCCGAGGTGGAATTATGTACAAACCAAGGTTTTAAGAACTTCGTTCCGTTTGACATGACTGATAATTACTTCCTGTATTATTATATAAAGGAGCACATGGCGCAAATAGAACAGTTGGGGGCAGGAACAACATTCAGAGAGGTATCACGAGATACTATGCTTAAATTTCCGATTCTAAAAATATCAGATAGAGGACTGTATTCAAAATGGTACGAACAGATTGATTCTATTTGTAAAGAACAGAAGAATCTACTCCTTCAAATTAGACATCTCACCCACCTCCGCGACTCTCTTCTCCCGATGCTGATGAACGGACAAGTAACTGTAGAATAACAATAATTCTACTATAGAAATCGTAAAAACAAACTAAACAATAATATGAATTGTAAAAAGAAGAAATATTATATCGATAAGGATACGGATTTTAGACGTGGCGAGTCTGTGAAAGGTCATGTTATTGACTTTAGCTTTACGGAGCGAAGGAACATCCGTTACGTGTATGTCGATTTTGACGATGGCCGCCGTACACGCATCCATTTGCGCAGTTTCCTCGATTGTGGCCTCAATCCTAAGAACCTTGATTTCGGTGATGAGATCCGTTTGAAGAAAAAATACTATATCTTCAAACATCAGGTAACGAAATGGAAGATCGTGAGTGTACCCATCAGGGCGCATTCTTCCGAGCCTCTTAGAATGCTGCCTTATCTGATGTCTATAGATCGAGGCGAGAATGATATGCCAGAGTATTTGTAATAAAACAGCTAGAATCTGCGAGATATGCAAGTAAATTAGGAAAAAGTTTGCATACATCAGGAATTATTGGTATCTTTGCCCCCTGATAAACCTAAAATTGACTGTTGAATAAAGATGATATTTGAAGATATAAAAACCTATCCCTCAGGGTGGTGGAAATAGATATTTTTGATTATCGGACACCAAAAGGATTCAACATTAATTTCTTAAAAGTTTGCTCAGTCCAATAATTTAGTTTAACTTTGTGGCGTGAAAGAAATAATTGATTTATGAAAGAAAAAGATTCTGAAGAAGGTTACATTAATCTTGAATATATAACAGAATACGCTATCAACGTCTCATCTTGGAAGGCTGCATCGGCCATTATAAAAATGCTTAATTCGTTATCAACAAAAGAAACGGAGAAAGAAGTTAATGAGGCAGTCAAAATGATCAGAATGCATTATGGTTCATAAACTCACAGATCCTTGTGCTCACAAAGTGTCTGACACTCTGATGACTAATGTAAAAAAATAAGATATGATTGAAATCTGGAATACGTTTTGCGAAGACATAAGCAAAAATAAAAGCGTGACAGAAATGGTATTCGAAAAGGATATCGTTAAGAGTTTCCTTCAGGAACTGGGATGGTCTCGATATAAGCACAACCTAAAAGAACAGTTGGGCTTATATAAGGGCAAGTGGAGACCAGATTTTGTGTTCTATCTGAATAATGATGAGGAAAACAAGGAAATAATTCTGGAGTTAAAGAAACCTGATCATAAGCAACGCAAGGCGGATATAGAACAAATAGAAGCCTATATGAAACTGACGGATTGCCGTTTTGGTCTCTATTTCGGTGAGAAGCTAGAGGTGTTCTATTTGATGGATGTTCAAGGTAAAAGGTCTGCTGTCTCTGTGACAAATATAGATTGGACTCCAGGCAATTTGGCTGGCACAAGTTTTATAAAATTACTAGCATTCCAAACGTATGACACGCAGAAACTCGAGAAATATTGTCTGGAGAATATCGAAGCAAATGACAAAATAGAGTTTTGGAAAACGGAAGCTGGGCAGGATGAACTATATAATGCTGTAATAAACAGCTGCAATTTGTCGGAAGCTATGGTGAATAACCTTCGCCATATCCTGAAGTTCCAAATTCAGAATATTACCGAGGCTGAGACTCCATCACCGACACCCGTAGAATCAAATACTCAGACTCAGGTAATCAATGAGGATATCATCAGCGAGTTTAAAGCATTTGCTGAAAATTCCGTTGGTATAAATACAACACGAAACTATATCAGACATCTGAAAGGGAATGTCAGCAAATTCTTTGCTAAGATTATAGATAAGAATACTGAGAGCATCTTCACCATTAGCGATAGCTTAGAGTTGAAAGACTGCATCGCAACTCTCAAAGCTAACAATGAGTTTATAGAGGCCAATAAGAAAGACCGTTACTATTATACTGCCTCTTTGTCTAAGTATCTAGAGTTCCTTGAAAGCAAAGAAGGGATAACAGAACAAACATCTTCGAGGTCAGAGAACCAGATGCCAGGTGAGGGTATATTATTTAATCAAGAAATGAAACAAGCAGGAGGTAAATGCCAAATGACATATTACCCTGAAAGCAAGCGATATGTGGTAAAAAAGGGTAGCAACTTGCTTGATATCTCATACGATTCTTGCGGTAGCGGAGCACGTGACTTACGCGAAAAAGTGAAGAAAGACTCTGCTTTGTGCCGCAAAGAAGGCGATTTATATACTCTATTGGAAGACATTATAATGCCTGATAATCTGTCATCGCCTACAGGGGCATCCAAATTCTGTTGGGGGACATCACGCCCAGGCCCCAAAGATTGGCAAGATGAAGATGGCAAAACCTATCCCTCAGAGTGGTGGAAATAAAGTAAACAATCTTAAATATACGATCATGAAAAGAATAATATTATTGTTCATTCTCATTTGCCCATTATTGGCAAGTGCAGAAACTATAGAGATCAATGGGTTATATTATAATCTTGATCTAAATACAAAAAAGGCTGAAGTAACAAGAAATCCAGCAATGTCGGACAATCAAGCATCCTATTACTCCGAGAATATAACAATCCCGGAGACTGTTACTTTTGATGGCATTCTTTACGACGTTACATCTATAGAAGACAATTCTTTCCAAGGATGCACTCAAATGACGACTCTTTCCATTCCTAATAGTATTACAAAAATAGGTAGTTCTGCTTTTTCTGGTTGTAATAATCTAACTACTATAAATATCCCCCCCTCAGTAAATGACATAGGGTCTGGAGCTTTTGCTGGTTGTTACGGACTAGAATCTATTACTGTAGATAACGGTAATAAAGTATATGATTCACGTAATAATTGCAACGCTATTATTGAAACCAAATCAAATACACTTTTTTGTGGGTGTAAAAATACTATTATACCTTATGGTATTCAGGGAATAGCTGGTGCTTTCCAAGGCTGTAAAGGATTAACGAGTGTAGATATACCTAATACTGTAAATTACATCTTTTCTAATTCATTCTCTGGCTGCAGTGATTTATCTGCAATTAATTTACCAAATAGTATATTATCTATAGGAGATTTCGCTTTTGCGAAATGTTCCAATCTATCTTCAATTGAAATCCCAAATACAGTTACTTCTATAGGCGCTTATGCATTTGAACAATGCAAAAGTCTATCAAAATTATCAATTCCTAAAAGTGTAACTCACATTGGTGATTGGGCTTTCTATGCGTGTCATTCTTTGACAGATGTTATTTTGCCAAGCAATTTAACGGAAATTCATAGTTGTTCATTCTCATATTGCATAAATTTGTTATCCGTTAGTATCCCTCAAAGCGTAACTAAAATATATTCTGGAGCTTTTGATGGTTGTCATGTACTTTCAGATGTTTATTGTTATGCTGAAAATGTTCCTAACACGGAAGATTATGTTTTTAAATTATCATCAAGTGATAATAATACGACTCTTCATGTTCCTCAAAGTTCTATAGATAGCTATAAAAGCAAAGACCCCTGGTGGGGATTTGGTAGTATTGTTGCTTTGACAGATGAAGATCAGACTAGATATAATAATGAAATTCCTATTATAAATGACAGTGGAATTGAAGGTGTATATCAAACTGAATCTGACAGTTATCGAACATCAGATAGTGGTGATATGGCTTATGGTATGCCTTATGATGTTTTGATATTTGACAATGGCGATGGAACGTATTATGTGGATGATTTGTTGGGAGGATGGTACAATCAGCGAGCTGGTTATGGTAAAAATTACAAAATGAGAGGTACTATAACAATCAGTTCTGATGGAGTGATTTCACTTAACGATAGTTTTGTTCCTGGATGGGGTGATAGCCTTATAGGATTTACGGGGTCTTATGATGAAATAACATCAACCTTTACAATTGAGGCAGAATATGTTAATGGCATGAAATTTTATCAAACATGGAAAAAGACTGGTCCTATGATAAAATATAATGGTATTAATTATAAGATTGGAGAAGACAAAACAGTATCTGTAATTTCAAACAAGGAAGATTATTCTGGCGATATTGTGATACCGAATGAAGTATTGTACAATGATATTTCTTATAAGGTAGCATCTTTGGGAATTGCATTTCAATTTTGTGAAGGTCTTAAGTCCGTAAATATTCCCCAAAGCGTGACATCCATTGATGCTGCTTTCAGTGGGTGCAAAGGTCTTACTGATGTTACTATTCCAAACAGTGTTTCATCAATAGGAAATTTTGCTTTTAGTAATTGCAGTAGCCTATCTTCTTTATCTATTCCAAATAGTGTTTCGTCAATAGGGAATGGTGCTTTTCAAGAATGTAGTAGCCTGTCTTCCCTCTCGATCCCTAGCAGCGTAACAGTTATCGGAGATATGGCTTTTTCTTATTGTACAAGTCTTTCTGATTTAATTTTGCCAGAAAGTATTACTATGATAGGGGAGAGTAGCTTTATTGAATGTAAAAGCCTAAAGTCATTAGTAATTCCCAAAAACGTTCTTTCAATTGGGACTTATTCATTTAATGATTGTGATGGTTTGGAAACAATAATAGTAGATAGAGATAATGCAAAATTTGATTCGCGCAATAATTGTAATGCAATCATTGAAACTTATACAAACAATCTGATTCAAGGTTGTAAGACAACTGTCATACCTAATGATGTTGTGACGATAGGTGGGGGAGCTTTCTCAGGAATGTCTAATTTGATAAAAATCGATATACCCAATAATGTTAGATATATCTTGAATGGTGCCTTTTATGGGTGTAAAGGGTTGGAAAATATTAGCATAGGCAGTGGTGTAGAATTAATAGGCAATGGAGCTTTTGGAGAATGTGACGGTCTTAAATATGTAATTATTCCAAATAAAGTTAATACCATAGATCCTCGGGCATTTTACGCCTGTAATAATCTGAAGGATGTGTATTGCTATGCCGAAAAAATACCTTCAACTGATTATGATGCCTTTAATGAAACTCCAATTGAAAATGCTACTTTACATGTTCCAGCAGCTTCTGTTGAAACATATAAGCAAACTATTCCATGGAGTAGCTTTGGGCACATAATTCCATTATCAGACGATGATCCACAACCTACAGGTATTAATTCTAAGGCTTTTGTTAGTAAAGATTATCCAGAAGGATTTTATTCATTAAATGGCTCTAAGCTTAAAAAAACTCTTCGGGGGATTAATATTATTCGTATGAATGATGGATCAACAAGAAAAGTATTGATTAAATGATATCTAGGGCACAAAGGTGTCAAAACTAGAAACTGAAAATGACTCAGGAAGAAAGATGGCAAGTGCAATATGAGCAGATGATGGCTTTTATGGAAGAGAATCATCGGCGGCCTTCCAAGCATAGGCTTGAAGAGCATGATATGCTGAACTGGTTTAAGAGTAATAAGAAGATGCTGAACAAGGGTGTCTTTCCCGAAGAAAGGCTCGAAAGGTTTAGAAAGCTTCTTGAACTTGCTGAAAAATATCGCAGATTGAATCAGTATGATGCCATAGAAGCATGATTGAAAAATAGAATATATGGATACAAAACAGATTATAGAAAAGACAGAGGCGCTGATTGATGCGCTGAGGGCTACTTGCTCGGCATACGGTTTGTCGGGCGACAGCTCGGAGTATAAGATTATCGTGCAGGTGTTCCTGTATAAGTTCCTGAATGATAAGTTCGGGTATGAAGTCAAGAATGCAGATACTGACTACAGGCAGCAGCTGTGTAAGGCTGAGCATTGGGAAGAGGCATATTGCGCGATGAGCGAGGATGACCGCGAGGATCTGCAGGACTTTGTGCCTAATGCTCCAAGAATGGTGCCAGAGCATCTGCTGGCTACGCTCTATAACCGCATGAACGATGATGACTTCGCCACGATATTCGACAGCACGATGGTGCAGTTAGGGCAGAACAATGCAGACCGTTATAGCGTAAAGACCTCAGGGCAGAGTAATGTGGCACTATTTGATGCCATCACTGTGCATGTGCAGGATATTGACCGAAGGAATGACTTTGCCAGGGCTTTGGTGAATAACCTCATTACCTTTAATTTCGAGGAGGTTTTTGGCCAGCGGTATGATTTCTTCTCTACGATCTTCGAATACCTGATAGCGGATTATAACAAGAATGGCGGCGGTAAGTATGCCGAGTATTACACGCCTCACGCTGTTGCTACCATTATGGCTCGCCTGCTGGTAGATGATGATGAAGAGTTGAAGAGCGTAACGGGTTGCGACCCTACTGCTGGCACTGGTACGCTGGTCATCGCCTTGGCGCATCAGATAGGTACTGACCGTTGTACAATCTATACGCAGGATCAGAGTCAGAAGAGTACCACCATGCTGCGGCTAAACCTGATACTGAACAATCTGGTACACTCGCTGCCTAACGTGATACAAGGCGACTCTCTGACAAACTGGGGACATCTAAAGGATGGCGAGATGAAGGAGATGTTCGACTATGTGGTGAGCAATCCGCCATTCAATGTGGACTTCAGCGAGACCGTCACCCATAACGCCTTTCTGAATACAGAGCGATTCTTTGCAGGCGTGCCGAATGTGCCGAAGAACAAGAAGGACTCCATGGCTATCTACCTATGCTTCCTGCAGCATATCCTCTACATCCTGAAGAAGAAGGGCAAGGCTGCTGTCGTGGTGCCTACGGGATTCCTGACAGCCAGCACGGGTATCGCACAGAAAATCAAGCAGCGCATCATTGACAACGGATGGCTGAGAGGCGTGGTAAGTATGCCCTCGAATATCTTTGCGAACACGGGCACGAATGTCAGCGTGGTATTCATCGATAAGGGTAACACCAGTGGTGAGGCGATTCTGATAGATGCCTCAAAGCTTGGCGAAAAGATCAAGATCGACGGCAACCAGAAGACCCAGCTTCGTGACTTTGAGATCGAGCAGATTATCAGCACCTTCAAGGCTAAAGAGGAGGTGGATGATTTCTCGAAGAAAGTAACTTTCGACGAGATCAAACAGAAGAAATATTCGCTGAGTGCCGGACAGTACTTCGATATCAAGATCGAGTATGTGGACATCACGGAAGAGGAGTTCAACAGCCGTATGTCTCAGCACCAGCAGAACCTCCAGCAGATGTTTGAAGAGAGTCACACGCTGGAGAACGATATCATGGCGCAACTGAAGAAACTGAAATTTAATGGATAATCTTTGGTGGAATAAAATATATTGACTATCTTTGCACCTTAGAAATTAGAATTATTGAAATAAGAGCTAAGACAGCTTTCTCGTTGGCTTTAGACCGCTAATCAAAAGTACATACACGAGTAGATTGTCTGCCTGCTCACGCTTAGGCGTGGGCATTGGCGGTTTCAGCACGTGTGAGTACTTAGCGGTCTAAAGCCATGCTGTTACTATAAGATGCCCTGCCTATTTGCTAAAATATAACCATACGACCTTGACCTCATAGTAATCAAATGTTGAATAATTAAATAAACTAGATATGAGATCAAAAGTACCCAGCGGCATACGCTGGACAGGACATAAGAAAAAGGAAGAGCTACTCGACGATCCGCTCGCCGAAAGCCTTTTCGGGCTGTTCTCAAAGGTAAAGGACAGCCCGAGACACATAGCCTTTAAACCTGAAAAACTAATCAATGAGGTTTATTACATCTGCAACCGCTTCTACGAAGATGCGGATCCTAGCAGTATGCTTGAAGTGTATGCTCATGATATCGAGACGGATATGGGGTGGAGCTACGCAACAGAGCTGGTGATGTCGATGGCGTATGTCGTGATGAAGCATCAGAAGGAGCCTCCCAAAAAGATCATCCAAATGATGTGCTCCATTGAAAGTTGCTATCATCATTGCTGCTATTGGGAAAAATGCCAGTGCGCCATTGTTGCGGCAAAGCCCACGAAGAAACCAAAAGCCTCCTTGAAACAGGATCTGGCCTCGTTGCTGAAGAATCGAGAGGACTTGGAAATGTTTATCCGTGGCGGCGGGCTCAATGTGACAATCAATGTGAACAATGAATTCAAGGGCAATATCGACCACATGCACTTGGCTCATGCGGATGTGGCAGTGGGAAAGGCAGAGAAAGGCGCAAACGTGTATCATCATAAAATAGACAAATATGGAAAAGAGTAGAAATGAAGAACCTGTAAATAATATGTTCAGCAACTGTTCGTTTCAGGATTCAGTGGTAGTAGGCATCGCCAAAGAGGGGTCTACGGTTTGTTATGGCCATGAGAAAGCGCATGCTAAAAAGCAAAGCGACTCAGACCTGCAGGGGAAAAAGGCTGTCATGGAATATGTAGGAAGACTGAAGCCAGCGGTGAAAGAGCAATACCGTGACCAGTATGATAATATCTGGGAAGGAATCTTGGAACTGAGCCAAGTAAAAGCTGTGATCTATGATAAAGGCAAGCAGCAAGACACGACATTCAACCGCAACCTTCTTGCGAAGATTGTCCATCAAGTGGATGAGTTGTATATGCCGATATACAATAATGCTCAGAAGGCTACATACCTTGAACCTGAAAAGGGGGCAGATCATTCTATAAGGCATAAGCTTGGCGAGTCGCCGGATAAGCCAATCAAAAAAGCCATAGAAGACTTCATGAAAGATAAATTGCAATAATATTACGGACGTATAAAGAAAGTTAGGTCACTGAATAAGTGGCCTAATTTTTTGTATTTCAGCATCTTGGACGATGGATGGATTTTAGCCAAGATTCTTTCTTTTATCCATCCAGACAATTTTCCGACCTTTGTGCCCGAAAAGCTAAGGCGGCGAGAAAGACCGGTCCTCTGACTGCCTGGCAAGTGATAAAACAAATAAGGTAAAATGAACAAAAGTAGAAAATTGAAAATGTAAAGCGTATGAAGTACAAGAGTATAATTGAGGATTTGAAAGGGACGGGCGATCCTAACGTCATGGCTTTCCTGAAGGACGTGGCAAGGATCAAGCGGCTCTCGAAGAAAGAACGGGACTACTGCCTGCAGAACCGATGGTCGTATGAGTCAGTCAGAAAACTGGTAGAGGAATTCATCCCTTACATCATCTGGGTGGCCTACGCCAAGATGGATCAGGTGAAGACGCTATCGGTGCTCGACTTGATAGATGAGGGTATCATCGGGGCATACAGGGCCTTCGAACTGAGCGAAGAAGGCGGGATACTGTCGAAGAGAAGGGTGAACAGCTGCATCAAGAGGCACATGAGAAGGGCTATCCGAAGGGATCATCTTCTCTTCGTCGAGGAGCAGTATGAAGAAGAAATGTAAAACCAATAACAATAAAAAAATATGGATACTTACGAAGCAAAAGAACTATTGGCTGACAGCTTGAGATGCCTCTGCAGGAGCATGGAGCAGATCAGACTCAGAGAGATTGGGAAAGTAGTGGGCTATGATGAACCGATGCAGGACCATCTGGCAGAGTGTACGCACGCCATCGTGCCTTACGAAGGCTCATCCGTGGAGGAATGTCTGGAGTACCTGAAGCTGCTCTACAAGGGATTTACAAATGCCTACGAACATGAGCACACTGCAAACAAAGTTGCAATGAAGAACAAAGACTCCTTCTACGTGACTCACATCTGTGACATGGTGAGATCATTCATCGGTCATGGTTTCCCTGACAATCTCGTGGCATGTGCCCGTGAAATCAATGATCTGGTGATGAAGTTGTACAATCCATACGACAAGACCCGCATCAAAAGCGAGAAGGACTACAAGAAACTGATGGACAAGTTCATTCCAAAAACCGTTGAGATCATCAAGAAGTATAATGAGCAGATGTGGAATGACGGTGAATACAGTTTGACGATGGGTTATCTGGAGGCTTGGATGTACCGCTTATATTGGGAAAAAGAATAGAGTCCGTAACAACAACAAACACAAACAAACACAAGTATGGAAGAAATGTTTATTGAAAAGCCGGAGGGAAAGCCGGTAAAGAATTTTCGCGCGAGAGTAAAGATGTACGGTAACGACGTGGTGGTGGTGAATCCCGAGACTCCGAAGGAGAGCAACAGAAGGATGATCAGGCAGAAGGGCAAGTCATCGTTCTACAAGAGCGAGGGGGAGAAGGAGAGTTCCTACAGTATCCACATCAATGTGGATGCGAATGATCCCGATCCCGTGGCCACGATGCAGGAGCAGTTTGCAGAACTCACCAAAGGGGAGTTGAAGAGCGAGCTGAAGCTGAAGGTGAAAGGCAAGTTGCTCTATGATTCGAAGAACCTGAAGGTGTATCTGAACAAGACCACCAAGGATGTAGTGCTTCAGACCACCATCGGTTGCAGTCCTACCATCGAGCGTGAGCTTCTTCAGATTCAGGCCGAAATGGCGAAAGTCATCGGCGCCAATTACTCAGAGATCATCAAAGTGTTTAACACCGTCAAGAAGGATGAAAAGAAAGCCGATTCTCCTTCAGACAAAGAAATCATTGACCGCGTATAACTTAAAAACAATAAGATGGAATTATTAGCAACAGTAGTAGAGGTAGGCGCATACTCTGAGCGCCAGTATCAGCGACAAGACGGAACAACGGAGTATTTCAAGAGCCGTGGATTCACGCTAAAACATGGCGGTGACACGATCTATGGAGAACTCACAGGCGAGGCGGCGAGCAAGAACCGTGATACGCAGTTCTATCAGAATCAGATCTATGTGGTGAAAGGGTTCTGGAAACAGCGTGTCTGGGGCGACAATCAGGACCGCCATGAGAACGTGTTCTACATTACTGACATACAAAGTCTGTAGCCGATGATAACATTCCAAGAGAATACACACTTTTCTCAGGCTCTTCCCTGCACCAGGGAAGAGTTCTGGGAGCAAGTTCGCAAGCCATCAACGGCTTGGCGTATAGATGCGAGAAGAGCAATTCTTGCAGCTGTCGAAGCCTCTAAATCCGAGGGTGTCTCAGCCATTCAGAATTGGCTCAATAACGCTGACTATCAGAAGTTTCTGCTGAAAAAGCAGGGAATGAAAAAAAAGGCAGCAAAAGAAGCCTGGGCTAAGAAGACAGATGCAGAGAAACTACTGGCGTTCGCGCAGGAGATCAAGGATAATCAGACAGCCTTTATCTTTTCCTGTCGGGAATTCGATGCTACGAATACCGCCAACGGTAACCCCTTCTGTCATAGACGACTTGCTGAATGTCATCTGAATGGTCTCGTGATGCTCGACATTGATCATGTGGAGAACCCCATGCAGATATGGTGGAAGTTGCGTGAAAATGAAGAGCTGATGAAGCGTACGGCGCTAGTTCATATCACCAGCAGTGGTTTGGGACTCCGAGTGGTGTTTACAGCAGACATCAGCGAAGGCAACTTAGCAGATAATCAGATAGCATTTGCCCTTGCATTAGAGCAGAAGCCTGATGAAAGCTGCATCGATGCTACTCGCAACTCTTTTGCTCCTAAAGAGGAGGATATCTTATACATTAACGAAGAAATTTTATTCAATTACTACAATGAAGAATTTGACAACAAGTACACTCCCGTTTATCGTGAGAAAAAGACGCAACCGTTATATCACAAATTCCCTTCTGCTGATGGGACTGATGGTGATACTAATGTTAAGACTGTTGCTGTGGCCACTGAAACAGCTGAACAAGGGTCTGCACCTATCGGGCAAGTGGATGCTCAATCAATGGGTGACGCTATAAGATGGCGAGGATATGAAATTCAGTCTATCATTGATCAGCGTTACGCTAGCAAGTTGCCATGTGAGGCGGACAGCAACAGACATACTGAATCGCTCAAACTCGCCACAGACCTGTTGCTCATGCTCGACGGCGACAAGGCGAAAGTGCTGAAGATTGTGGAGGCTCAATCGTGGGTGCAGGAGATTGTAGCTGCACGCAATGAAAATGTAGAGCAGACGGTGGAATCGGCGGCGGAATGCGTGAGGCAGAAGGAGAAGAAATACGCTTCTTCACAGCCTTCAAAGGCCATGCTGGAAGCCATTCAAGCCTTTACAGGCAAGAGTTTCCGCGAGATTGTTTCAGGGGCTGAGAGAGTCAATGAGTTGGAGGGCAATTACAGCAACAAGATGAACAAACTGCTTGAAGGCTGGGGGCGTGAGATTGAAGAACTCTTCCCTTATTTCCCGATGCTGAAAGATGTCTGTGCTGGGCTTAAGCGCAGCCAGTATCCTGCGGCATTGTTCGTAGCTGGCGGGGCTGCCATGACGCTGATGACGCGCACTTGGTACCGTTTCTATCACCGCCCGCAGCAGGAGCGCAGGCTGAATTGTTCTTTGTTCATCATCGGACATCCTGCCAGCAACAAGTCAATGGCTGATGACATCTGCGAGGTGCTTATGGCTCCAATAGAAGCTGCTGATAAAGCTGGCAAAGCTGCTCTTAATAGGTATAAGCAGGATCAGAAGAAGAAGGCTGCTAACAAGGAGGGCAAAGATAAGCCTCAGGGTATCATCCGCATCCACCCGGCAAGAACCTCTAATGGTCAGCTCATCCAAGACATGCTGAATGCTAAGGAGATGATTGACGGGCGTGAGATTTCCTTGCATATGTTCACCTTCGACACTGAGCTCGACAACTCAATTACCTTGCAGAAGGGCGGCTCGTGGATCAACAAGCAGACGCTGGAACTGAAGGCATTCCACAACGAGAAGGACGGACAGATGTACCAGAATTCTGATTCGCCAGTGGATGAATTCAAGGTGTATTGGAACTACATCTACACAGGAACTCCAATAGCCCTGAAGAAAAAGGTGAATGAGCAGAATTTCGGTTCAGGACTTTCAACCCGTCTCGCAGTCATTCCCATGCCAAAGACCAATTATGAAATGATTGGCTTTGAAGAGCAATCTACCATTGACTGGCCGCGTCTGGAACGTATGAAGTCTTGGGCATTCAAGCTTGATACCCGCTATGGCGAGCTTCCGTTATGGTCCTTGGTCAAGAAACTCTATGACTGGACGAAAGATCGTATGGCAGACTGTGCAGAAGACGATAGTGAGGCCAATGAGTTGATGTTGAAGCGTGTTCCTTATCATGCAATCAATTACTCTGCGCCATTCATCGACATGCGCCATTGGGAAAGTCTGCATCAGCAGGGCAGCTATTGGACTGGTGAGTATGAGGTGGATGAGATAGACTGGAAGCTCTGTGAACTCATTGCCCGCATCCAATATGCCACGCAGCAGCATTTCTTCGGAGTCCTGGCAGAGAAGTATTTCGATGACATGAACGGTGATGTGCAGATTACGGGCAAACGTCATCAGCAAAAGTCCGTAGATGGCTATAACCGTCTGCCGGATGTCTTTACACTTGAAGATGTCAAAAAGAGCTTCGGATACAAAGAAGACGGATCTGCCGTATATATGAAGGTCAAGCGTTTGGAAGATAGTAAAATGATAGAAAAGATTGAGACGGGTGAGAATGCAGGGAAATACCGAAAGCTGATTCGCATGGCTATTTAACTCACAACTCACAAACTCACAAATAGTAATTTCAAAATGACAGAAGTAGAAATCAACAAAAGTATCAAACTCTCCGAGCACTTTACGCTCGGGGAGTTGACGGTGACGAGTGTGAAGACTGCGGATAAAAATATCCCGAGTCATGTGGCGATTGAGAACTTGAAGCGGTTGTGCAAATGGCTGGAGCATCTAAGGGCGCAGTATAACCTGCTGTATGATGACGGGTCGCATCCGATTGTGATTAATAGCGGGTATCGCTCGGAGGAGGTGAATAGGAAGGTTGGGGGTGCGCCAAATTCAAATCATCTGACGGGGTGTGCGGCGGATATTAGGGTGTTTGGGATCGAGCAGGCATTGAGGTATGCGGTGATCCTGCTGAATTATGCGGATGATACGGATCAGGAGTTTGATGAATTGCTGATTGAGCGCTCGAAGAAGGGTACGTATTGGGTGCATTTCGCGGTTAGGGCGGAGGGGAATCGGAGGCGGGTGATGTTTTTGCAGACTTAGCATTCACTTGCGGCGGGGCCTCGCGCTAGGGTCAGGGCCTGACGAGAAAGTCGCAAGCGACTTTACGTCAGTACCAGACCCCAGTGCGAGGCGGATTTGCGGCTGGGCAGACCCCAGTGCGAGGCGATGCGTCAGTACCAAACCCCAGTGCAAGGCATTACCCCAGTGCGAGTAAAAAATAAGGGCGTATGTCCCGACAGACGGCGAGATGGCCGTTAGCGGGGGCATACGCCCTTGTTTATTCGATGAATCAGTCTATTTCTCTAATCAAGACGGAAACAAAGATTACTTTACTTTGTAGATGCGGAAGGTCTTGGCGGGGATGTCGTCGAGCAGGAGGGATGCTCCCTTGCCGGCATCAACCTGGCAGGTGCCTTCAACGGGGATGATCTTCTCGGGGTCGTCGAGCGTGTTCTCATCGTCCATGCCGTTGTGGGTGAGGGTGATGATCTGGGCGCTACGGGTTCCCTTCATGCCTTGAAGCTGGATGCTCAGAGGCTGGGTCTGGGCGCTGGTGTTGACCACCTTGACGATGACCTCACCGGTCTGCTTGTCGAATACGGCTGAGGCGAAGAGACCGTCCTGACCATCCTGTCCGGCGACGGGTTTCTTGTCCATCGTGAGCGAGAGTACGTTGGTGCCCTTGTTCATGGCGAAGAGCTGCTGGACGTAGTAGCTGACAGACTTGAAGCTGCGGAGATTGTCGAACCAGATGGCATCCGGACGCCACTGCCAGCCCTCAACGTGGGCAAAGAGTGGTGCATAGGTAGCCATGTGGACGATGTCGGCATTACGCTCGATACCCGTCATGTGGGCAGCCTCGTAGAGCGAGGTCTCGAAGTGATTCCACTTCTTGCCGTCAGCGCCGTGGCAGGCATATTCGCCGGCAAACACGCGGGGACCCTTGCGGTCGTAGGTGTCGTAGCGCAGACCGTGGCTGAGGAACCACTTCTCGTTTCTATAGTAGTGCTCGTCGTAGAGGTCGACCTTGAGCTCCTTCATGCGGGGCTGCAGCAGGTCGAAGTCCCAGCCCTCGGAGTTGGGGCCTGTGGTGCCGATAAGCTTCAGACTGGGATATTTCGCACGGAGGGCAGCGTTGAACTTCTTCAGGCGCTCGGTGAACACGGGGCCGAAGCCGCCATGAGCCTCGTCGTAGTCCCACTGCTCGTTGCCGACACCGAGGTACTTCAGGTTGAAGGGCTCCGGATGGCCCATCTCTGCGCGCACCTTACCCCACTTGGAGTCGACGGGGCCGTTGGCAAACTCTACGAGGTCGAGGGCATCCTGGATGTAGCTGTCGAGATCGTCGAGGGCTACGTGTACGCCGGGCTTCGTAGGATCAGGGTTCTGGAACTGGCAGGAGAGTCCGCAGGAGATAACGGGCAGCGCCTCGCAGCCGAAGTCCTCGCAGAGCTGGAAGAACTCGAAGAAGCCGAGACCGTAACTCTGGAAGTAGTCGGGGTAGAAACGATGGCCGAAGGTGTAGTGCCAGCGGTTCTCGTTGAGCGGACGGTTCTCTACGGGGCCTACGCTGTTCTTCCACTGATAGCGGCTCTCGAGGTCGGTACCCTCAACGATACAGCCGCCGGGGAAGCGGAATACGCCCGGGTGCATGTCAAAGAGTGCCTGAGCAAGATCCTTACGCATGCCGTTCTCGCGGCCTTTCCACGTGTCGGTGGGGAAGAGGGAGATGTGCTCGACATCGGTAGTGGCCTTGTCGCCCATGAGGAAGATGCGGAGAGCACCCTTGGCCTCAGTGACCGGTGACTTCAGCGTGGCGGTGTATTTCTTCCATTCCTTGCCGCTGACCTCAACGTTGACAGTAGCGAAGCGCTGGTCTTCGCCCATCGTGTCGTTGTCGACGAAGCTGACCTCAAGGGTGGATTTGCCGCCTTCCGGGCAACGTGCCCAGACGGAGAAGCGGTAGGTGGCATCTTTCTTGACGGCGATGCCGAAGAAGCCTTCATTCTCAAGACCGGTGAACTTGTCGTTGTGGCCTGCATATTTCAGGCGTACATAATGGGGATTGCGCTCGAAGGGACCATCGTCCTTTACGTCGAACTGACCGAATGCGCGCCAGCCCATCAGGTGTTGGGGGAACTCGAAGGAGCGGTTCTTCACCATCTCGGCATAGAGTCCGCCGTCGGCAGCGTAGTTGATATCCTCGAAGAAGATACCGTACATCGTAGGCTGTACGGGAGCGCCCAGTTTCTTTGTGTTGATGTCAAGGACATGAGTCTGGGCTGTGGCCGACAGGCTGGCAGCAAGCAGACATGTTGTTAGAATTTTCTTCATCATTGATTACTTAATTAGTGCGTTATTAGTTTTATCGGCACAAAAGTAACAAAAAAAAGCGAGTTATGAAAACTTTCTGATAAAAAAGTGTATTAAAGGCAAATATTTTTGGTAATATCGGAGAAAAACCTTACTTTTGCAAAGTATTTCTAGAAACCTGACTTTAAGATGACCCGTCGACTGCTACATATCGTCTGCTCTGTAGTGCTGCTTCTGGTGGCGCTGCCTGCATCGGCACAGACTCCGCTGTGTAAGGACACGGCAGAGCATCATCGTCTGCAGCAGGCGATGTGGGATGCTACCGCCGGTCAGAGTGCCGAAAAGGTGTATCAGACAGTTCAGGCATTCCAGAAGCATGCCGGTGCCGAGAATGATCTCGATGGTTATTATAATGCCTGGATGTGCAGGGTAGGCTTTAATCTGGACAAGATGAACATCTGTGATGCCTACCGTATCGCCCTGTTGCTGAAGGATGACTTGAAAAACGGGAAGGGTGGTCAGGAAGAACAATACATGGGACCGATGATGTTGGGGCAGGTATATAATGTCTGTGGTAACGTATCGGGAGCTATTTCAGAACTGGAGGAGGCCATTACGCTTGTAAAAGGAACGCGCTACGAAGAGACCATCATCATCTCCCTATACCTGGCACTGGCGCACCTGACGCTGGACTCTGATCAGGACCAGTCGATGGCATGGGTAGAAGAGGGTATCAAGGAACTGGATGGTTTCAAGCAGTCGGAGGTCTATCAGCAGAAGCTTGCCGGAACCTACGCCTTTAAGTCGATTATCTGGTTCAAGAAGGGCGACTATCAGAACAGCCGTTACTGGTATGATCAGTACAATGCACTTCATCAGGAGGCGCCTGAAGGCTATTTAGGCAAATTCATGGGCTATGCCGACATTTATCATCTGGCGCTCGACGGCCGGGTGGAGGAGGCGCTGAAGGCTGCCGACGACGTCCAGAGCATTAAGGAACGCTACCTGATCAAGTGTGACATCTATCATTATGCAGGCGCGCTGGACAAGGCTTTTGCCACGCAGCGGCAGCTGTTGCTGAAGAATGACTCGATCAGGGGTAAGATGATGGCTGAGAATATCAGTCAGCTGGAGCATGATATCCAGATGATGGCTCATCAGCAGGAGTTGACGAAAAAGATGAATATCGCACTGGTGGTTGCCATAGCGCTGGCCATCCTTGCGATTGTGCTAATGGCCCTCAACATCTGGTTACGCCACCGGTCCAGAAAGAATCTGCTGGTTAAGAACGCGGAACTGCGTGCTGCCAATGCCCGTGTGACGGCTGCCGACAATATGAAGATGGAGTTTATCCGAAATGTGAGCCATGAGATCCGTACACCGCTGAACATCATCAACGGTTTCTCGCAGGTGCTGGCAGGCGAGGAGAACACCTTCCTGCCTGAAGAGCGCCGACAGCTGGCAGACACCATCGGTGATAATACGCAGTTGATAACCTCGCTGGTGAACAAGATGCTTTCCATGGCTAACGACAGCACTAAAGACCTGCTGGAGGATGTGGCAGAGACGGATGCGCTCGATGTGTGCCGCAAGGCCATATTCAATATGCCAAAGGTGGATGCTGCCAAAGTGGAAGTGATACTGGACGACCAGACCAATGGACAGACCATGCTGACGACGAATGGCTACTGTCTGCTGCAGATGCTCGACTTCCTGCTGGAGAATGCGGTGAAATTCACCGAGGCAGGCCATATCCGGCTAGCCGTCAGGTGTGGCGACGGGCAGATGCAATTCATCGTGGAGGACACGGGCTGCGGCATCGCTGCCGACAAGGTGGACTCCATCTTTGAGCCCTTTATGAAGGGCGATGAGTTCAAGCAGGGACTGGGCCTCGGCCTGGCTTACTGCCACGAGACGGCAGACAGACTGGGCGGCTCGCTCGTCTTCGACAAGACCTATCACGAGGGTGCCTCGTTCATCCTCACTTTACCGATCAATCTAACTCAAAAATAAATAAGATGAATCAACAAACAGAGCAAGGTAGCAAAGCCTACCTGATTTCAATTGTGATGGTCGCCGTGCTTGGCGGTCTGTTGTTCGGTTATGACACCGCAGTAATTTCTGGTGCAGAGAAGGGCTTGCAGGCTTTCTTCATGGAAGCCAAGGACTTCTCCTATACCGACGGTTGGCACGGCTTTACGTCGGCCTCTGCCCTCATCGGCTGTATCATCGGCTCCGCCCTCTCCGGCTATCTGGCTACGAACCTGGGCCGTAAGAAGTCGCTGATTATTGCAGGTATCCTCTTCTTCATCTCAGCCCTGGGCTCGATGAATCCGGAGTTCCTGTTCTTCGAGTATGGCCAGCCTACCTATTCACTGGCACTGATGTTCAACTTCTACCGTGTAATCGGTGGTGTCGGCGTGGGTCTGGCTTCTGCTATCTGTCCAATGTATATTGGCGAGGTGGCACCCTCTAATATAAGAGGTATGCTTGTGAGCTGGAACCAGTTTGCCATTATCTTCGGTCAGTTGGTGGTTTACTTCGTGAACTTCTTCATCTTGGGCGACCACATCCAGCCGCTCGTGGAAGAGATGGGTAAGGGCTTGGCAGCCATCAATCCTGCAGCCCAGTGGACGGTGACGACAGGCTGGCGCTATATGTTCGGTAGCGAGGCTGTGCCCGCAGGACTCTTTGCCCTGCTGATCTGTTTCGTGCCTGAGACACCGCGTTATCTCGTCAGCATCGGTGAAGACAAGAAGGCCGAAAGTATCCTGGCTAAGATCAACGGCAGTATCAAGGCCTCTCAGATTCTGCAGGATATCAAGGACACAATGGTGGTGAAGACAGAAAAGCTGATGACCTATGGAGCCCTGTGTATCTTCGTGGGTATCATGCTCTCGGTGTTCCAGCAGGCTGTGGGTATCAATGCCGTCCTGTACTATGCACCGCGTATCTTCGGCGACATGGGTATGGACGATCCGATGATGCTGACGGTATTCATGGGTATCATCAATATCTCGTTTACGCTGGTGGCTGTGTTCACCGTAGAGAAACTGGGTCGCAAGCCGCTGCTTATCTGCGGTTCGCTGGGTATGGCTTTGGGTGCCTTCGGCGTGGCCGTGACTTTCGGCCATGAGGGTATGGGTATGCTGACAGCCGCTTCGCTGCTGGTATATTCGGCTTCGTTCATGTTCTCATGGGGACCTATCACCTGGGTGCTTATTGCAGAGATATTCCCCAATACCATCCGTGGTGCTGCTGTGGCTATTGCCGTAGCCTTCCAGTGGATCTCGAACTTCATCGTATCCTCATCGTTTGTGCCGATGTTCAACATGCATCTGACAGAGGGCGACGACTTCGGTCACTGGTTCACTTATGGTCTGTATGGCATCATCTGCGTGATTGCCGCCCTGTTCGTATGGCGCCTCGTTCCTGAGACGAAGGGTAAGACGCTGGAGGATATGACCAAGCTGTGGAAGAAGAACTAACACATATAATTATTACCATTATGAAAAAGATTTTAATTGCAGAAGACAATGACAGCAATTTCATCCTGATGACGTACATTCTGAAGAAGTACTATCAGTTTGAGCGTGCCAAGAACGGACAAGAGGCTGTCGAAATGGTGGGAAAGGATCATTTTGACATCGTACTGATGGATATCAAGATGCCAATCATGGATGGTCTGGAGGCTACGAAGACCATCAAGGAGAAATATCCCAGTCTGCCAGTGGTGGCACTGACAGCCAATGCTTTTGACAGCGACCGTCAGCTGGCGATGGAGGCAGGCTGCGACGACTTCCTTTCGAAGCCTGTCAGCAGCGAAGCCTGTCTGAATACCATTAAGAAACTGGTGGGAGAGGATTAAGCAAGGCTTAAGCCAATTCCAGATCGAATGCCTGCCGCAGTTTTTCTACGGCAGGATTTTCTTTGCTCATTATCTCGAACTGCTCGCGGCGGGTGAGAATCTTTACAGGCCCCTCTTGTTCGACAATGGTAATCTCGAGGGTGATGGCGTTGTTGTGGAGCGCATTCTGGAGCGTCTTGATGATGCGGCCCTTAAAGTCCTCCATCTCTTGCTTGATGAGCGCATTGTTGACAATGACCTCGATGGCGGGAAACTCCTTGATGACAGGGTTCATGTTCTTCATGCGGGTGGCAATGCCGCTGAACTCCTGCGGCATGCGATTGCACATCGACAACCACTGCAACTCGAGGTCATCCTGGGTGAAGGTGGCGTCAGTCTCCTGCTCGATAGTCACGGAGACGGCGCTAGGAATCGTGTTTATCTTGGCGGGTTTGGTCTGCTGTTGGCGCAGATTCTTCCAGGAGAATCCTATGCCGCCAAGTTTCACCGTTGGCGCGGCGGGAGCACTAGTAGGGCGAGTTGTACTAGTTGAACTGGTATTGCCAGCTTGACTGGTATTACCAGGAATACTGGTTGTAGGAGATGCGACAGGCTTAGCCGCGGATACCTGCGGGTCCGCTGCTTTGGGCTGAGCCTGTCGTATCAGGTTCTTAAACAGGGATTTTAATCTTCTGGGGCGACGCCCCGCGCTGGCACCTTCATCATCGGGCTGCGTAATCTGCGCTATCTCGATAAGCGTCAGCTCTACGAGCAGCCGCTTGTTGGATGACTGGCGGTAGTTGATGTCGCATTGGTTCATCAGTTTCAGTGCCTGATAGAGGAAGCGGGTCTCGCAGGTCTTAGCCTGTGCCTGATAACGCTCGCGCTGCTGGTCGCTGACCTCGAGTAAGGGCAGCGTCTCGGAATCCTTGGCCATGAGCACATTGCGCACGTGTTTGGCAAGACCCTGGATAAGCAGTCCGCCGTCGAAGCCCTTGTTGATAATCTTGTTGAGCAGAACCATGATCTCGCTCACCTTATTCTGATTCGCGAGGTCGATGATCTGGAAATAGTTTTCGATGTCGAGCACATTCAGATCCTCGATGACTTTCTCGTAGGTGATGTTACCCTGACAGAAGGAGGCAGCCTGGTCGAAGATTGAGAGTGCATCGCGCATGCCGCCATCAGCCTTTTCGGCAATGACTGCCAAAGCCTGATCCTCGTAGGTAAACCCTTCCTGCTCAGCCACGTGCTTCAGATGGTCGACGGTATTGCGGATGGTCATCCTTTCGAAGTCATAGATCTGACAGCGTGAGAGGATGGTGGGCAGAATCTTGTGCTTCTCTGTTGTGGCAAGGATGAAGATGACGTGTGCGGGCGGCTCTTCGAGTGTCTTCAGGAAGGCATTGAAGGCTGCTGTTGAGAGCATGTGTACCTCGTCGATGATGAATACCTTGTAACGCCCCAGTTGCGGCGGGATGCGCGTCTGCTCCATCAGGGTCTTGATGTGCTCCACGGAATTGTTGGAGGCGGCATCGAGCTCGAAGATGTTCAGGGAGCGCTGCTCATTGAACGACTGGCACGACTCACAGGCATTGCAGGCTTCGCCATCGGCAGTAGGATTCTGACAATTGATCGCCTTGGCGAAGATGCGGGCACAGGTGGTCTTTCCTACACCCCGAGGCCCGCAGAACAAATAGGCATGGGCCAGTTTCCCGCTCTTCACGGCATTCTTCAGCGTCGTCGTCAAGGCAGCTTGCCCTACGACGGTGTCGAAGGTCATCGGACGGTATTTTCTGGCAGAAACGATATATTCCATAAGAATCGGATAAATTTTTGTGCAAAGATACAAAATAAAACACAATTATCAATGCACAATTCACATTTATTTTGTAACTTTGCAGACAAATTACAGAATATGAAAGTTATCACAAGTATTAAGGTGTTCCTGCTCCGCGTATGGCATTCGATGTTCTTCAAATACACCGTCGTCTGCATCGCCGGTGTGCTTATCGTGGGCTTCCTCGATGAGAACAGTGTGTGGAGTCATCTGAAGAACCAGCAGAAGATCAGTGAACTTGAGGAAGAGACGGCACGCTATAATGCCATCTTCCAGCGCGACCAGGCACAAATCCGTGAGATGGACAAGAATCCGAAGACGATGGAGCGTATTGCCCGTGAGCGTTATTTTATGAAAGCCGACGATGAGGACATCTTCGTGCTCAGCGACGATGACCGCGAGGCAAAACCATTATCAGACAATGAGGCAGCTCAATAAGGTTCAGACGGTGATCTACCTGCTGGGTGCCCTTCTGATGGTAGTAGGGGCGGGTACCATCATGTTGGCCTGGCAGTGGGCGCCCTATGTGTTTGCCGTTGGTGCCTGCGCTTTTGTCGCCATGCAGTTCGTGCAGACGTATGAGGGAACGAATATCGTTATCCGCAGGCTTCGCCGGATTATGCTGTTGAGCGACTTCATGTTTTTGCTCTCAGCCGTACTGATGATTGCCAGCACGGGGAATTTTCTGGGGCTCGACCATATTACCTATATTAATTATGTATATAACAAGTGGGTCGTCACCCTGCTGATTGCAGCCATCCTTCAACTCTATTCTGTCCACAGAATCAACCAAGAACTGGCAAAAGAGGCAAAAAAACTATAAAAGAATGCGCATTTGTTTTAAAATGCGCAAATTTTTTTTTATTCTTCAGTATATCGTTGTATTTTTGCAAAACGAAACGAACGAATATGAACAAGATTCTATATGCATTGATCATTACGGCAACGCTCACGTCATGCGCTGAGTCGTATTCAATCCAGGGTTCTTCCTCTGTGTCATCGCTCGATGGTAGTAAACTCTACCTGAAGACGGTGAAGGATCAGGAGTTGAAGAATTTGGACTCGTGCGACGTGGTACATGGTAAATTCCGCTTCGTCGGACTGCTCGATACCATTAAACTCGCCAATCTCTATATGGATGACGAGCCGCTGATGATGCCTGTTGTCGTAGAGAAGGGAGAAATTGAGATCCGCATTGACAATACGGGCCGCACTGTTAGCGGTTCGCCGTTGAACGACAAACTCTACCAGTTTATCAATCGTCATGACCAGATTGGCAACGAGTTGAATGAGTTGTCACATAAGCAGAGTCAGATGCTGCTCGACGGTATTGACGAGGAGATTATCAATAAGAAACTCTCGGCAGAAGCCGCAAGACTGGCTCAGCAGGAAGACAGTCTGGTGACGAATTTCATTGTGGAGAACTTTGATAATATCCTGGGGCCTGGCGTGTTTATGATGATGACAGGCGGCTATCCTTATCCCGTGCTCACTCCGCAGATAGAGGATATCATGAGTAAGGCCACCAAGAAATTCAAGGACGACCCTTACGTGAAGCAGTATTATCAGGCTGCCAACGAGATTCAGGCACGACAGAACGGATTAGTCGACGAAACACCGCAATCTTCTGTGGCACAGCCGCCGGTATCGGATTCCCTGGCTGTTCCTGACTCCCTGCATCTGCCGCCACTCAATCTGCCGCAGAAATGAGGATACTGATTCAGGGAGGCACCATTGTCAATGAGGGACAGACGTTTTACGGTTCCATCCTCATTGAAGACGAAAAGATCATTCATATAATAAAAGGTACGCATGCGCCCGAAGCATCCTATGATAAAGTCATAGATGCTTCGGGTTGCTTTGTGTTGCCGGGCATCATCGACGATCATGTGCATTTCCGGGAGCCCGGACTGACGGAGAAGGCTGATATCGATACGGAGAGTAGGGCTGCGGCAGCAGGCGGCGTGACGACCTATTTCGATATGCCGAATACGGTGCCGCAAACCACGACGCTGGAGGCGCTGGAGGAGAAATTTGCCTTGGCAGCCGAGAAGAGTCATGTGAACTACAGTTTCTTCTTTGGTGCCACGAATGATAATTATCCGCTCTTTGGAGAGATTGACAAGCGGCGTGTGCCGGGTATCAAACTCTTTATGGGCAGTTCAACAGGCAATATGCTTGTTGATCGTCAGGAGGCGCTGGAGCAGATATTTGCGACATCAGCCCTACCCATCATGGCCCATTGCGAGGATACGGGTATCATCAACCGCAGGATGGCAGAGGCTAAGGCTAAATACGGCGACGATCCCAAGGTGAGCCATCATCCTGAGATACGTAGTGAAGCGGCGTGTTACGAGAGTACGCGTCTGGCAGTAGAATTGGCCAAAAAGCATCAGGCCCGTCTACATGTTGCCCATCTGACGACGGCCAGAGAACTGGAACTCTTCGAGCCGAAACATTCTGCCGCATTTCCGCGGATTACGGCTGAGGCTACCGTAAGCCATCTCTATTTCTGCGACAGAGACTATCATACACTGGGTACACGTATCAAATGCAATCCTGCCATTAAGACCGAACACGATCGCGAGGCTTTGCGTCAGGCGCTGAATGACGGCCGTATTGCTGTCATTGGAACGGATCATGCCCCCCATCTCCTTGCTAAGAAGGAGGGTGGCTGCGCCAAGGCTGCCAGTGGGATGCCGATGATCCAGTTCTCGCTGGTTACGATGCTGGAACTGGTGGATCAAGGTGTGCTGACCTTGGAACGGCTGGTGGAATTGATGTGCCATCATCCTGCGCAGCTGTTTGAAGTCAGAAATCGTGGTTTCCTGCGCGAAGGCTATCAGGCCGATATCGTCATCGTACGTCCGAACAAAGGTTGGACGGTGACGAAAGACATAATCCAGAGCCGATGTGGCTGGAGTCCGATGGAAGGACACATGTATCTGTGGCAAGTGGAATATACCCTCTGCAACGGACATACCGTCTACCAGCAGGGTAGGGTGGATGCAAACTATATCGGACAGCCCGTTGTTTTCAGATGATACTGACGTATGATATCTCCGCGTTGATTCCTTATATCAACTGGCCCTATTATTACTTCGCCTGGCAGGTAAAGGAGCCGGCGGAGAAGGAACGCCTGCGCACAGAGGCCGAGGCATTCCTTCGGCAACAGGAGGGCAGATATCATGCCTATGCCATCTTCGAACTCTTTGCGGCTAATGCCGATGGTGATGATATCGCGATAGGCACCAAGCGTATTCCTTTGCTCCGTCAACAGCAAGGCCGTGCGCCCTATCTCTGTCTGGCAGATTTCATCCGTCCCCTTTCATCAGGTATCAAGGATAAAGTAGGCTTGTTTGCCACCTCTGTTGATATCGGTATGGAAACCGATTTTGGCGCAGATGCTTATGAGAAGATGATGGCGCAGCTACTGGCAGACCGGCTGGCAGAAGCAGCAGCAGAGCGGGTGCATGAGCAAGTGAGAAAGGAATACTGGGGTTACGCCAAGGATGAACAACTGTCGATTGAAGAAATGCTCGTAGAGAAGTTTCAGGGCATTCGTCCTGCCATCGGCTATCCTTCGTTGCCGGATACCAGCCTGAACTTTGTGCTCGACGAGCTGCTGGATATGAAACAGATTGGTATCCGTTTGACGGAGAGTGGTGCCATGAAACCCCATGCCAGTGTCAGCGGTCTGATGCTGGCTCATCCGGAGGCACGTTATTTCAATCTGGGAAAAATAGGGGAAGACCAACTCAGAGACTATGCTCGTCGTCGTGGTCTTCCCGTAGAAGTGTTGCGCAAGTTCCTTGCGGCGAATCTTTGATTATTTCTCCAGCGGCTTTCCTGACATCAGGAGTTCTACCAGCGGACGATCCTTATAGGTGTGACGCTGCTGATCCCAGAAACCGAAGTCGGCATCATAGCACCATGTGGTCCATGCAATGTTGAACTCGTCGAACACCGTCAGCATGTCGCGTGTCCAGTTATAGGCCAGTTCACGGTCTACGGGTTCATACACGCCCCACTCACCACAGAACAACTGCAAGCCATATTTCTTGGCAGCCTCGATGGCATCCTTGAACTGTTCGCGGATCTTGTTGATGTCCCACACCTGTTCTGTATATTGCTTCAGCTCAGCTTTGATCTCATCGGGGGCAGCATCGTAATCCTCCTTCGTCACGAGCACGCCAGGATAATGCACCTTACCTTTATAATATCTGCCGATGGGTGCCCACCAGGCACCGTAGTGGGTGAGGATCATCGGGTTGTAATAGTGGAAAGAGAGTACGATGTTCTTGTCGCCCTCAGGCACCTTCAGATACTTCATGGTCTCGTGCCCCTGCCAACGGTTAGAGCCGATGACGAGTGTACGCTGTGGTTCTCTTGAGCGGAGGGCCTTGTGTACCTTTGCCACGAGCTGGTTCCACTGCTCGTGTTCATCAGCCACGGGCTCGTTCATAAACTCGTAGGCCACCCAGTCGCAGCTGCGGTCTTTCAGGAAGTCGGAAAGCTGGAACCACAGATTGATCAGGTCCTGTTGTGCTTTCTCAGAGGTAAAGAGGATATTGGCATTCTGTCCGTCTTCATTGACGGCATTGAAATAGTGGGAACGGATGATGTGCAGATCCACGATGGCACGCAGATTATGCTTGCGGCTCCAGTCGAGGGCATTCTTCAGCAAGTCCCAGGCCTCAGGCAGTTTGTTTCCCTGCTCATCCCAGAACTGCACCTCGTCGATGGGGATACGCACGAAGTCGAAGCCCAACTCCTCAAGACGTGCGAAGTCATCCTCCTGGATGTGGAGTCTACGCGCCTCACCACGCTGTTCCGATTGCGACAGCCAGTGACTGATATTGGTGCCACGCTTGATGCGGAAGTTATTCACTTTTCCTGCCTGTGCAAAGCAAGACATCGAAACACACAGTGCCACTACGATCATGGCGATTGTGAAAACATTCTTTCTCATAATCATCTATAGTTTTAAGTTTCTACTTTGTTCTAAGGGTCAGGACAACGATTTCGCCAGTCGCATCGAAGCGGAAGGGAATCAGTCCACCCAAGCCAGCAGAGACGAAGAGCGACTGTCGGCCCTCGTGGTACCAGCCGTTATACTCGTTACCCGTCAATGAAAGTGGACACCAGCCGAAGATATTGAACTGCATGTTGTGGGTATGTCCGCTCAACGTGAGCTGGGCGTCACTTTCAGGAAGAATACGATGCCGCCATGAGTAGGGATCATGTTCGAGCATGAGGATGAATTCTCCCTTTTCTACGCCCTCAAGCGTCTTGGCGATGTCACCTCGCTGGGGGAACTTCTTGCCGTTGCCGTCGTTCTCCATTCCAGCGATGATGATATGTTGTCCGTCGCGCTCTAGGATCCGGTGTTCATTGCGCAGTACGGTCCATCCCATCTGCTGCTGCAGACTCACCATCTCCCTGACATTTGCCACCTTTATGGCCTCGTCACGATCAAGATAGTCGGCGTAGTCGTGGTTGCCCAGTACGGAGAAAATGCCGTCTTTTGCTTTCAGCGAACTCAGAACATCCATGTGGGGATAGAGTTCGGAAGGCTGTATGTTCTGCAGGTCGCCTGTAAACACAATCATATCTGGCTTTTGGGCATTGATACTGTCGATGGCTCTCTGCAACACCCAACTGTTATGTTTCATGTAACTGCCCACGTGGGCATCGGAGAACTGAACGATGCGATAGCCGTCGAAGGCTTTGGGCAGGTCTTGGGAGACGTATTCGATGTGATTGACTTCCAACTCGTTGAAACCCACAAATGCGCCCCAGTAGAACACGAACCAAATGAGGGGTATGCCCAAGATACCCACGAAATTGCCGTAATTCCGGGCAGGATGCCGCTTTGACGAGGGTCTGCACTTGCGGTAAAGCCAAGAGATCGCTTTGCCAGAGAAGGAACAGATGAGATACAGTAACATGGGGGCTATCAGGACAGCGATCATGCCCAGGTAGATGTAAAGCACCAGGATGCGGTCGTTACCAGGGATGAAGTCGCGCTCTAAACTCAGATGGACGGTATAAGCCACCATTGCCACACAAGGCATCCAACAGAGGATACGATTCCACCAAGGGTACTTACGGAAAGACCTTATATCAAAAAGGATAAAAGGAAGGATGACAAGTAGCAGGAACAGTATAATATCTCTTGCAATCATTGGTCTGGATTCTCTACATAACCTTGGTACTCAGGCACAAGTGCCGACATGACCGAATCATAAGCCTGGCGCATCGTGGCATCAACATTCTCTGGCCCCTGTCCCGTAGGATAGATGGGCTGGTGGATGGTCATCGCCAGCGGATGCCAGCTGATGAAGTTGATAAAACCTCTTGTACGAGGCAGAACGTTGAATGAGCCATTGATGGTCAGAGGTACTACTGGCAGTTGCAGTTCATCGGCCAGTGCAAAGGCACCCTTCTTGAATTTCCCCATGTGACCGGTAAACGAACGTGCCCCTTCTGGAAATACGGTCACACTGTAACCTTCCTTCAGGATCTCACGGGCAGTCTCGTATGTCTTTTGAATCTTCTTGGGGCCACGCTTGTCGACAAAAATCTGATGCGACTTCCTGCAGGCATAACCGATAAAAGGAATGCTGCCCAACTGATATTTCATCATCCACTTGAAGTTACGGCCCAAGTGACCGTAAATCATAAAGATGTCGAATACGCCTTGATGATTGGCTACGAAGACATAGCTCTGGTTCTCTTCCAGGTTTTCGCGCCCCTCCACCTTGATTGGCAGCAGGAACACTTTCAGGATGACCTTAGCCCACCAGCGTCCTGGATAGTAGCCCCAGAAATGACCATTGCCAATGGTGGTGCCTATGCCCACCTCTAGCGCTGTAATGATAGTGACGATGACAAGTATCGGCAACCCGATAAATAGTTGATAAATCCTATATAATAAGGTGATCATAAAATGTCATTATTCAATAATCTTCGGATATTTGCGCGTCCAGCCGTCCCATCGTAGCCGCATCACGCCAAAGAACGCCTCGCTGAAGATGCCGCCCGACATTTTGCTCGTGCCTTCCTTGCGGTTCACGAAGACAACAGACACCTCCTTGATCTTAAAGCCAATCTTATGGGCGGTGTATTTCATCTCGATTTGGAAACCATAACCCTTGAAACGGATCTTGTCGAGCTCGATGGTCTTCAGCACACGGCGCTTGTAACACACAAAGCCAGCGGTGGTATCGTGAACGCGGAAACCGGTGACGATCTTCACGTATATCGAGGCAAAGTAACTCATCAGTACACGACCTACGGGCCAGTTTACGACGTTGACACCTTCCACATAGCGCGAACCGATAGACAAATCGTAGCCCTCATCATGACAGGCTGCATAGAGTCTAGGCAGGTCGCTGGGGGCGTGGCTGAAGTCGGCATCCATCTCGAAGATGTAGTCGTAGTCGTGCTCCAATGCCCACTTAAAGCCTGTGATATAGGCTGTGCCCAAGCCCAGTTTGCCTTGACGCTCGATGATAAACAGCCGGTCGCAGAATTCCATCGCCATCATTCCCCTGACAATGGCAGCTGTGCCGTCAGGCGAACCGTCGTCGATGACAAGTATATGGAAACACTTGTCTAAGGCGAATACCGCACGGATAATCTTCTCGATATTCTCCTTTTCGTTGTACGTTGGAATGATAACTATACTGTCGCTCTCGTGCATCTTTTTAGCTTTAATGGTGCAAAGTTAGCAATAATTTGGCACTGAATACACGGATTATGCGGTTTTTTTGGAAAAATTATCATTAATCTGTGTTAATCCGTGTAATCCGTGCCCAAAAAGCATTAATTTTGCACACAATTTCTAATGAATATACAGGAATTAGAGAAGCTCTATGCTCAGTTGCCGCAGGTGTCGGCACTGGCGAAAGAGATAGGGAAGACCCAGGGTAGGCGAGCTCAGATCGGAAAAGAATCTGCGGTTCAAACGGTTTTCCTCGAGGGATTGTTGGCTTCCTCCGCACCGATGGTCTTTGGAAGCATGTTTGCAAAGTGTAAGAATTCTTTATTGTTTATTCTTCAGGATGCCGAGGAGGCTGGCTATTTCTATCACGATCTGGTGCAGTTGCTGGGCAGTCGTGATGTGTTGTTCTTCCCTTCCAGCTATCGGCGTGCCATCAAATATGCGCAACGTGATGCTGCCAGTGAGATATTGCGGACAGAAGTCCTGACGCGATTGTCAGCCCAGGAGAATACTGCTCCGGCATATATCGTCTCCTATCCCGAGGCTTTGGCTGAGATGGTGGTTTCCAAGAAGAGCCTCGACACCCGTACGCTTGTCTTGGAGAATGGTCAGAACATCGCCGTGACCGATATCGAGAAAACCCTTCGGGAGTTTGGCTTCCGTGAGGTGGATTATGTCTACGAACCAGGCCAATTCGCACAGCGCGGTTCCATCCTCGATGTCTATTCCTATAGTTGTGAGTATCCTTATCGTATCGACTTCTTTGGCGACGACATTGATTCTATCCGTACGTTTGAGGTAGAAGACCAGTTGTCGAAGGATGTGCGTGACCGTGTGGAAATCGTTCCTGAACTGGCTGCCGTAGCAGAAGACAAGGTGCCGTTTCTCTCCTTTGTGTCAAAGGATGTGGTGCTCGTGACCAAAGACTACCTCTATGTCCGTGATGCCGTAGACCGTGCTTATCAGGAAGGCTTTTCTTCACAAGCTAGGATGGAACAGATGGAGTCGGCAACGGAAGTGGAGCAGCGTGAGATAGAGCTACAGCTGAGGCGCGAGTCGCAGTTGATCTCCGGGACTCAGTTTATGGCTGACGCCAATCAGTTTCGGCGGATAGAATTCGGTCATCGCCCTTCTGTCGCTACAGCCTCGGTGATTCGTTTCAATATTACGGTCCAGCCGCTGTTCCACAAGAACTTCGACCTCCTGACGAATGCCTTTGAGGATTATCTGCTACAAGGCTACCAGATCTATATCCTTGCCGATAGCCAGAAACAGAACGAACGTCTGAAGGAGATCTTTGAGGCGAAGGATAAGGGACTCGTTTTTACGCCTGTCGATAAGACGCTTCATGAGGGCTTTGCCGATAATGACCTGCGCATTTGCTTCTTTACAGACCACCAGATATTCGACCGTTTCCATAAGTACAACCTCAAGAGCGACAAGGCGCGTAGTGGCAAGATGGCCCTGACGCTGAAGGAGATCCAACAGTTCGAGATAGGCGACTATGTGGTGCATGTGGATCATGGCGTCGGTAAGTTCGGTGGTCTGGTGCGCATGCCTCAGGGCGACGGCTATCAGGAGATGATAAAGATCCTCTACCAACATGGCGACAGCATCTATGTCTCGATACATGCCTTATATAAGGTGTCGAAATACAGGTCGCAGGATGGAGGCGAAGGTCCCCGTCTCTCCACACTGGGTACTGGCCAGTGGGAGCGGATGAAGGAACGCACGAAGAAACATATCAAGGATATTGCCCGCGATCTGATAAAACTCTATGCCAAGCGTCGCCGTGAGAAAGGTTTTGCCTTCAGCCATGACTCCTATCTCCAACAGGAGCTAGAGGCTAGTTTCCTCTATGAGGATACCCCTGACCAGCTGAAGGCTACGCAGGATGTGAAGGCCGATATGGAACAGGCTAAACCGATGGACCGTCTTGTCTGTGGCGATGTGGGCTTCGGAAAGACTGAAGTGGCGGTACGTGCAGCCTTTAAGGCAGCTACCGATGGCAAGCAGGTGGCTGTGCTCGTGCCGACAACAGTACTTGCCTATCAGCACTTCCGGACGTTTACAGGCCGTCTGAAGAATATGCCTGTACGTGTAGACTATCTGACGAGAGCCAGAACCGCCAAGCAGACGACAGAGGTGCTGAAAGATCTGGCAGAAGGTAAGATAGATATTATAATAGGTACGCAAAAGCTCATCGGCAAATCGGTGAAGTTCAAGGATCTGGGATTGCTGATTATCGATGAGGAGCAGAAATTTGGCGTCTCAACGAAAGAGAAACTCCGTCAGCTGAAGTCGAATGTCGATACGCTGACGATGTCGGCAACACCGATTCCACGTACCCTCCAGTTCTCTTTGGTGGGGGCTCGTGACCTGAGTGTTATCCAGACGCCGCCGCCTAACCGTTATCCCATCCAGACGGAAATCCATACCTTTGGCGCGGAGATTATCACCGATGCCATTAATTTTGAAATGTCGCGCAACGGACAGGTCTATTTCGTGAATAACCGCATCAACGACCTGCCGCATATCGCAGAGATGATTCATAAGTACATCCCTGATGCCCGTGTGGCGATTGGTCACGGGCAGATGAAACCCGAGGAACTGGAAAAGATTATCCTCGACTTCTCTAATTACGATTACGATGTGCTGCTCTCTACGACGATTGTGGAGAATGGCATCGACATCCCCAATGCTAATACGATTATTATCAATGGTGCCCATAATTTCGGCTTGTCTGATCTGCACCAGATGAGAGGACGTGTAGGGCGAGGCAATCGCAAGGCCTTCTGCTACTTGCTGGCACCACCTCTGGCAGCGCTTCCCTTGGAGTCGCGCCGCCGTCTGGAGGCTTTAGAGAACTTCTCCGATCTTGGCTCTGGCATCAACATCGCCATGCAGGATCTTGATATCCGGGGTGCAGGCAATCTGCTGGGTTCCGAACAGAGTGGCTTTATCTCTGATCTTGGCTATGAGACCTATCAGAAGATCCTGAACCAGGCCATGGCGGAGTTGCGCAACGAAGAGCCTGAGTTCGTCAAGGCGGAAACGAAGCAGAATGCCGCTAAAGCAGGCATGAAGATTGATTTTGTCGACGACTGTGCCCTGGAGTCTGATATTGAGATGTACTTCCCTGAACAGTATGTCCCCAGCGACTCTGAACGCATGCTGCTCTACCGTGAACTCGACAATCTGGCCAATAGCCGCAGGCTTGATGCCGATCTCGATGCTTACCGCAAACGTCTGACAGACCGCTTTGGCACCATTCCTGATGTTGCCGAAGAGCTGATTCGCGTCGTGCCGCTTCGCGTTTACGGCAAACAGTTGGGTGTGGAGAAGATTATGCTGAAGCAACAGAAGATGTATCTCTATTTCGTCAGCAATACCGATAGTCCCTATTATCAGAGTGAGGCTTTTGGCCGTGTGCTTGAGTATGTAGCCCGGAATCCCCGTCAATGTAACTTCCGTGAGGCTAACGGTAAGCGTTCCATTGTTATCTCTTCAGTTAATTCTGTAGGCGATGCGCTGACAATATGTCGCAAAATTGCGACAGATTGACACAACGGGCCCTCTGGCATCTATCTTGCATGTTATAGGGTGAGAGCCGCAAGGCAATCACTAAAAAAGATAACATGTATAACAATTTAAAAATAGAATTAGGAGGTAAAGATTATGATGCCAGTAATGAGAAGTAACAGTTGGATTCCTAGTGTGTTCAATGATCTGTTTGATACGGACTTTATGCCGAAGGCTAATTGCACGGCTCCCGCTATCAATGTGAAAGAAAGCGACAAGGCCTATACCGTAGAACTTGCTGCACCGGGCATGAAGAAGGAGGACTTCAATGTTCACATCAATGATGAGGGTAACCTGATCATCAAGATGGAGCAGAAGAACGAGAAGAAGGAGGAAGACAAGAACACCCGCTATCTGCGTCGTGAGTTCTCTTACTCAAAGTATGAGCAGACGCTGATCCTGCCAGACGATGTGAAGAAGGAGGATATCTCTGCGAAGGTCGAGCACGGTGTACTTACCGTTGAACTCCCGAAGGTCGTTGAAGAGAAAGTAAAGGTATCACGTCAGATTGATATCGCATAACAACATCTTTGAGCTATTAAACCAGAGCCCCGCTGATCAGCGGGGCTTTTTCATTTTAACTCAATTTCTTAAAGACTGTCAGGATATTCTCTCCGTTGGTGTGCTCATATTCCACCTTGTCCGTCATGTTGATGACGAGAAAGATGCCCAGTCCGCCGATTGTGCGCTGTTCTATGGGCAGCGTTACATCTGGCTCCTCTTTGGCAAGCGGATTGAATGGCACACCACCGTCGCGGAATTGTAGGGTGATGCTGTTCTCATCGCGCTTCAGTTCCACGTCGAGATACGTGCTGCCTGAATAGTCCACGACATTCACCACCAGTTCCTCAATCACCAGACGGATCACGTTAAGCTCGTCTTCCAGCGATGCCACTTCCTCAGTCTGTAAAATGGCATCGATGATGTCTACTGTCTTGTCCTGAATAGGCTGGAAATGCAAAAGAGGCATACTTGTGAGGCTATTATTCCATATTGTGATTCCATATAGTGCTAGTTATTGGATATCTGATTGCAAAGATACGACTTTTTTTCAAGATAATGCAGATTTATTTGTTTTTTTTCGAAAAATGTCGCTTTGCCCGCCGCGTCGGCAGTCGGACGTCGGAGGCTAATATGATTATCTATATCGGAAATGTGTGAAAACTATGGCGCCTAAGCCGCTTTGTGATATAATAGCTTGATAATCAGTTTGCTATTAGGTGCTATGTTTCGCAAAAACATAGCCTAAAGTGTGCCCATACAGAGCACTTCAAGTTTGCAGGGATTAAACTGTCAGTTTGCAGGGATTAAACTCATAGTTTGCAGGGACTAAACTCCCATTCCCCTTACGAGTGACTGTTATTCCCTTTACGAGTGACTGCCATTCCCCTTACGAGAAACACCCCTTCCGCTTACGAGAAACCATGCTTCATGTACCGATAAAACTGAAATTGTGCCATTTTGTTGAAATTATTTGCAATAATGTTTGCATAATTCAGATATTTTGTGTAACTTTGTACCCATGAAGATAACTAAAATAAACACAAAGACGGGCAAGGCTAATGCCCCCGTCTCAACAGAGCTTAGCGCCATCGTGGAGCGTATGCGCTCGCCAGAGATCAAAGCCGCCGCTGACAGGATTGCATCGCTCACCTTGCAGTCGCGCCTGGTGATGGAACAGGGTGCCCCTCGCTATAGTATCAGCGACGTGGAACTGCTGCCGTATCTCATCTTTTCTGCCACCTTCGGCAAAGACGGTCTTTCAAAGCCCATCCGTTTCACCTCGTTGGTGCTGCTCGACATCCCCTGCCCGCAGGGTATCACCCAGATCCGCGAGTTGAAGCAGCGCGTGCGCCAGATACCCTACACGATGCTGGCCTTTGCGGGCGTCAGCGGTGTAACGCTCAAGGTGGTCGTCAGGTGTCATTACGCCAATGCCGAGGCCCTCGATGTGGATGATTACACGGCCTTTTTGCATGATGCCCACGAGAGTGCTGCCCGCCTGTACACGGCGCTGGCTAAGTGTGACCTCTACGTCGAGGAGATGCAGCTCACCAATGGCTGCCGCATGAGTTATGACCCTCAGCTCTATTATAACCCAGAAGCCGAAGTGCTGCCCGTGGTCCGCGAACAGAAGGCTGATCTGCTGGCGCCATACGAGGGCGCTAAGACAGACGACGACGGCAACGTCAGCGATGATATCGATCTCGCGGAGCGTCAGCGCATCGAACTGGAGTATCAGGTGTGTCTCTCGAAGGCCATCGACGATGGTGGCGATGATGCGGAGAAGTGCCTCCAGATGCTTGCCGACTATTGCAACAAGGCCCGTCTGCCGGAAGAGGGCTGCACGGCGAGGGCCTCGTGGAACGCTCGTTTCAAGTCGCTTGGAGAGGATGTCGTGAGGAAGACTTTCCGTAATTCGTATAAAAAACCTTACAATGGTGTCCCTATCTCGCAGATGAACGAGAAGGAGCGCATCATGCGGAGCATCGAGGATTTCCTCTCCCGTCGCTACGAGTTGCGCTACAATGTGGTGAAGGGTATCACGGAGTTTCGGCCTAACGACCTGCGGTTCAAACAGTGGAAACCGCTGACAGACAGAGAGTTGAAGAGTCTGGTGGTTGAGGAGATGAAGGAGGGCGGCGAGAGTTGGATGAACGATATCCGCACCTATATCGAGAGTGCCCATGTCGAGGATTACAATCCCATCCTCGAATTTCTGGCGGGCTGTGGTGCCTGGGATCGCAAGCACAACTATATCGAGGACTTCGCGCGTCGTCTGCCCACCACATTCGAGCACTGGCCCAAGTATTTCCATCGCTGGTTCCTGGCGATGGTGGCCCAGGCGCTGAACCTCAACAAGGATTACGGCAACTCGATGGTGCCTATGCTCATCGGCGAACAGGGCTATCTGAAGACGCAGTTCTGCAATCATATCCTGCCGGAATCCATGCGCGAATACTATATGAAGGATATCAAGATGGACAATGCCGAGCAGGTGGAGCGCGTGTTGGGACGTATGTGGCTCGTGAATATCGATGAGTACGACTCGAAGACGCAGCGCGAGCAGGCGAAGATCAAAAGATTGCTCACGGAGAAGGAGGTTCAGACCCGCAAGATGCGCTCAGACCAGTACACCTTGACGCCGCGACTCTGTTCGTTTATCGCCACCACCAACGATGTGACCCCTCTGCCTTCTGGCGACGGCACGCGCCGATACCTCTGTGTGGAGGTGACGGGCAAGGTGGATATGAGCGGGCGCATCCCTTATAGGCAGATGTTTGCCCAGGCTATAGCCGAATTGCACCAGCCCGATTGTGTCTACTGGTTTACTGCGGAGGATGAGCAGGAAATCCAGCGCCACAATCGTCAGTACCAGCAGGAGTCTGCCCCCGAAATGGTACTCTCGGAGCTTTTTGAGCCCACACTCAAGCACAGTAAGGAATGCTTCTGGACAGCGACTGCCATCCAGAAAGAACTCGGCAACCACCTGAAAACCAGCGATGTGCCGAACCTCACAGTCTTGGGTAAAGCCATCAAGAAGCTCCGTTGGAAGCGTTGCAAGAACGGCAATGTCAGAGGCTATTACCTCCACCTCCGCAAGACGGCATAGTAAGGGCGTAGTTAGTACCCTGTTTTCTCAAAACCTAGCCGCATGCATATATCTTATATTCAACCAAATACATCAAAAAGCGCCTCTGGCGCCTATGTTTTTATGATGTGTGTCATGCGTGGCCGCTAAACCTTGGAGATAACCTACATATCATGGGCCTGGAACAACCCAAGGAAATAACGGGCAAGTGACTCGTTAAAGACTAATCTTAAAACAAAAAAGCCATCCAAACGGATGGCTTTTAAAAGTGGAGTTACTGAGTTACTTGTCGAGTTCGGCAAGGTTCTGGGCAATCATCTCGTCGGTGACGGTGTAGTTCTGCAGGTCACCTTTGATGAATGACTCATAAGACGGCATGTCGATGAGACCGTGACCTGAGAGGTTGAAGAGGATGACCTTCTCTTCGCCTGTCTCCTTGCACTTGTTGGCCTCGCGGATAGTGGCTGCGATGGCGTGGGTGCTCTCAGGAGCAGGGATGATACCTTCTGTGCGGGCGAAGAGCATACCTGCCTCGAAGGTCTCGAGCTGAGGAATGTCGACACCGTGCATGTAGCCGTCCTTGATGAGCTGGGAGATAATCATACCGGCACCGTGATAGCGCAGACCGCCAGCGTGGATGTTGGAGGGCTTGAAGTTGTGGCCCAGGGTGTACATCGGCAGCAGCGGGGTATAGCCTGCCTCGTCGCCGAAGTCGTAACGGAACTGGCCGCGCGTGAGCTTCGGGCAGCTGTCGGGCTCGGCTGCGATAAACTCTGTGGTCTTGCCGTCCTTCAGGTTGTGACGCATGAAGGGGAAGGAGATGCCGCCAAAGTTGGAACCGCCACCGAAGCAGCCAATCACGATATCAGGATACTCGCCTGCCATTGCCATCTGCTTCTCTGCCTCCAGGCCGATGATGGTCTGGTGGAGACCTACGTGGTTGAGCACGGAGCCGAGGGTGTATTTACAATTAGGTGTGGTGGTAGCCAGCTCGACAGCCTCGGAGATAGCTGTACCCAGAGAGCCGCTGTGGGTGGGATCCTTCGTAAGGATATCCTTACCAGCGCGGGTAGACATTGAGGGAGAACCTGTTACGACAGCTCCGAAGGTGCGCATGATCGAGGAACGGTAAGGCTTCTGCTGCATGGTGATCTTCACCTGATAGACAGCACAGTCGAGTCCGTAGATCTTGGCAGCATAGCTGAGGGCAGCACCCCACTGGCCTGCACCTGTCTCGGTGGTGACGTTCGTGGTGCCTTCCTGCTTGGCATAGTAGCACTGGGGGAGGGCAGAGTTGATCTTATGCGAGCCCAACGGGTTAGTACTTTCGTTTTTGAAGTAGATATGGGCTGGTGTGCCGAGTGCCTCTTCGAGGGCATAAGCACGCACCAAGGGTGTAGAACGGTAGTATTTATACTTTTCGAGCACATCCTCGGGAATGTCGATCCATGCATGTTCTGTATCCAGTTCCTGTACACAGCATTCACGGGGGAAGATGTGTGCCAGGTCATCGACACCGAGCGGTTGCTTGGTTACTGGGTGAATGGGCGGCATGGGTTTATTGGGCATGTCTGCCTGAATATTGTACCACTGTGTAGGAATCTCACTCTCTTGGAGGATGAATTTTTTTTGTTTAGCCATAATTATAAAGTTTAGGATTGGTGATATCCGTGTGCAAAGGTACAAAAAAAAGAGAAAAGAGACGCGTGAAAGTAGAAAAATGTGCGTCTCTATGTTGTTTTTTGTTGCAAACTGTCAAGATATTCCTTGGGTTGCATGCCAAAGTGTTTCTTGAAACAGGTAGAGAAATAGCGTGGATCCTTGAATCCGACGCGATAGGCAAGGTCGCTGACGCGGATGTTGGGGTTCTCTTCTGCCAGACGGCTGGCTTCCTTCATACGAATATCGCGGATGAAGCTCGACACGTTGAGTCCTGTGATGGAGCGTAACTTATTATATAAGGTGGAAGTGCTGGTGCCCATCTCGGCGGCCAGACCATCGCGGTCGTAGTTTTCGTCTTCGATATGATTATATACGAATGACAGGGCACGATTGAGGAAATCCTCGTCGGGCGTAGAGACTTTCTCGGGCTTTTGCATCGTCTCTTCCATCGTCTGCATGCTGAATTCCCGCTGAATACGCCTGCGGTTCTCGATGATATTGTCGATGCGGAGCTTCAGGTCGCCGATGCGGAATGGTTTCTTCAGGTATTCATCGGCTCCAGCGCGCAGTCCTTCCTCGATGTCTTCTTCCTGGGTCTTAGCCGTCAGCAGGATGATGGGCAGATAGTTGTAGTTTTCGTCGGACTTTAGCACCTTTGTCAGTTCATAGCCGTCCATCTCAGGCATCATCACGTCGGATATGATCAGGTCAAGCCCCTTCTCATGGATAATCTTGAGGGCTTCGACACCGTTGCTGGCCAGATAGACCTTATACTGCGACTTCAGTGCCTGCTTCATCAACATGAGCAGCTCGACGTTGTCTTCCACGACTAGCAGTCTGTAGACATCTCTGTCGTCGTCCTCGTTTGCTTCAATGGTGTCTTCTGTCATATCTTCATTGACATCAGGGACAGCGGGGTTGAAGTCGATGATGGCATTCTTCGGTGCAGAAAGGTCGATATTCTGCTTGTCGTAGATCTGTTCTGGGGTGAAAGCCTCTTTATTAATAGGTAATGTAATGGTGAAGGTAGTGCCTTTTCCGACTTCGCTCTTGCAGGTGATGGTGCCATGATGCAGAAAGACAAGGTCGCGTGTGAGTGCCAGTCCCAGTCCTGTACCAATGGTGTGATGCTGACGATAGTCACCGTCGAGGAATCGCTTGAAGAGTAGTTTCTGCTTATCCTCGGGAATGCCGTCGCCTGTATCGCTGACTTCAATGATGATATGGTCATAGGTGCTGTTTGTCATTGCATTGAGGCTTACTTCTCCTCCTTCATGACAGTATTTGGCGGCATTCGAGAGCAGATTGTAGATGATCTTGTCGAGTTTGTCGGTGTCTATCCATCCCATCATGCTCTCTGGGTTACAGTTGACGGTAAACTTCATGTGTTTCTTGAGGATGAGTGGCTCCAGACATTCTGCCGTCTCGTAAACATAGCGCATCACATCGCCCTGGGCCACGAGCAATTTCAGTTCTCCCTCCTCCGATTTGCTTGTTTCTAGAATCTGCTGGAGTAGTCGGACCATACGCTGGATGTTTATCTGCATCATATCGTAGTCGCGTCCGAACTTGGGTTCTTCCTCGCGCAGCTTGTCTACGGAAGCGGAAATGACGGTGAGTGGTGTCAGCAGTTCATGGGTAATATTTGTGAAAATGGCACTCATCTGCAAACGGCGCCGCACACGCATGCTACGCAGGTACAAATTTCTACCTACGAAGAAGATAATGGTAAGAATTGCCAGTATCACTAGGATTAATAGTAGTATGCGTGAGCCCATATTATGGTTGAAATTCGGTGCAAATATAATGTTTTTATTTCAAAAACAACTCATTTATCCCTAAAAACAGCGCAAAAACCCACTCAAAATGTTTAAAATCCGTGAATAAAGGTTCAAAATGCGTCAAATCACGCATTTTGAACATCAAAAAACGCAGGCTGAACATCGTTTTGAAATAATGGTCGTATCTTTGCATCAGAAAAAGATTTTAATGGTTAAGGTTTATGGTTGATTAATTTAGTTTTTTAAGTAAATTTAAAGGAAAAGGCTCGTTGTGAAACGAGCCTTTTCTGATGGTTATACGATTGGATCTTTATCTGTTCAACAGGAAACGTTCAGCCTCGATGGCTGCCTGACAGCCAGAACCGGCAGCAGAGATTGCCTGACGATAGACAGGGTCTGCGCAGTCACCTGCAACAAACACACCTGGAATCTTCGTTTTAGGCGTACCGTTGATCTTCTTCAGATATCCCACCTCGTCCATTTCCAGCCAATCCTTGAAGATATCAGTGTTTGGCTTATGGCCTATGGCCAGGAAGAAGCCATCGATGGCAATATCGACCTTTTCTTCATCGGGCTCGCCCTTGCGCTTTACAAGATGCGCACCCTCCACACCGTTTTCGCCGAAGAGGCCGATGGTGTTGTGCTCGAAGAGAATTTCGATATTCTCACGCTCTCTGACACGCTGCTGCATCACCTGAGAGGCACGAAGGAAGGGCTTGCGCACGATGAGATAGACCTTCTTTGCCAGACCAGAGAGGTAGAGCGCGTCTTCGCAGGCTGTGTCGCCGCCTCCTACCACAGCTACGGTTTTCTTGCGATAGAAGAAACCGTCGCAGGTGGCACAAGCAGAAACTCCCTGTCCGTTATATTTGCGCTCATCGTCGAGTCCGAGATATTTGGCAGAGGCACCAGTGGCGATGATAACTGTATCTGCTTCAATCTCAGTACCGTCATCAGCGGTACAAACGTATGGTGCCTTGGAGAAGTCTACCTTTACAATCTCTCCATTACGGATGTCGGTACCAAAACGCTGTGCCTGCTCGAGCAGGTCCATCATCATTTGGTTGCCGTCGACGCCCTGCGGGTAGCCAGGGAAATTCTCCACTTCAGTGGTCTGAGTGAGCTGACCACCAGGCTGCATGCCGCTGTACTCAATGGGGCTGAGGTTGGCGCGGCTAGCATAAATAGCAGCGGTGTACCCTGCGGGACCGCTGCCAATGATTAAGCACTTGGTATGTTCCATGCTGTTATTTCAGTAGTTCTTCGATTTGACTGGCGATTTTGTCGATGTTCTCAGTAGGTTCAAAGCGGGCCACCACCTGTCCTTTCTTATTAATAAGGAACTTTGTGAAATTCCACTTGATGTCGGGCTTCTGCTTGTAGTCGGGGTCTTCCTTCGACAGCATATCATCGAGAATCGGCGCAATCTTGTGATTCATATCCCATCCTGCGAAACCTTTCTGCTCCTGGAGGAACTTGTAAAGGGGATCGGCATCCTCACCGTTGACCTTAATCTTCTTGAAGCGGGGAAACTCTGTGCCGAAGTTCAGCTTACAGAACTCGTGGATGCTCTCGTCGGTACCAGGAGCCTGCTGTCCGAACTGGTTGCAGGGGAAGTCGAGAATCTCGAATCCCTGAGCATGGTACTTCTTGTAAAGTGCCTCCAGCTCGTCGTATTGCGGGGTGAATCCACACTTGGTTGCTGTATTGACAATCAGCAACACCTCATTGGCGTATTCCTTCAAGGATACGTCCTTACCTTTTCTGTCCTTGACAGTAAACTCGTAAACGGTTTTCATTTTAAATTAGTATCATGTTAAGTACTTGGGGACAAAGATACAAAAAAGAAGTGAAAACAAGCACGTTTTCACTTTTTTTTACCAAATAAAAAGATGCGGCCAGGCATATGCAACTACCATGGACGCATCTTTTAATACTTTTGCGGTTGTTATCTTACTTCTTCGCAGCCTTACCGTAGCGGCTCATGAACTTATCAACACGACCTGCGGTGTCAACGAGCTTGCTCTTACCAGTATAGAACGGGTGAGAGGTGCTGGAGATTTCGACTTTTACCACTGGGTAAGTTTCGCCTTCGAACTCTACGGTGTCATTCGTCTTTGCAGTAGACTTCGTAAGGAACATATCGCCGTTGGACATATCCTTGAATACGACGGGGCGATAGTTGTCTGGATGAATACCTTTTTTCATTTTGAGTTAAAATATTAATGTTTAAAATACGATTTCACACTTTTGGGCTGCAAAGGTACGAATAATTTTTGATTCCACAAACTTTTTGTGCCTTTTTCTTTGTCTGCTCGGATTATTTTGCTAAATTTGCAGTCAGAAACTAAAAAATGGAACTATGATTATTATTGGAATAGCAGGTGGCTCAGGCTCTGGTAAGACCACCGTCGTCAAGCGTATCGCCAAGGCACTGCCGCCTCATTGTGTAGCCGTTGTACCCCTCGACTCGTATTATAATGATACGACGGAACTGACGCCCGAGCAGCGCAAACAGATCAATTTCGACCATCCCGATGCCTTCGACTGGAAACTGCTGACGGAACATATCAAGAAACTCAAGAACGGTGAGGCTGTCGAGCAACCCACCTATTCCTATGTCATCTCCAACCGCCTGCCTGAGACTGTCCATGTGGATCCTAAACCCGTCATTATCTTGGAGGGTATCATGACGCTGCACTACAAGAAACTGCGTGACATGATGGATCTGAAGATCTTCGTGGATACCGACAGCGACGTGAGACTTATCCGCAATATCCGTCGAGACGTTGTGGAGCGTGGCCGAACTGTCGATATGGTACTCGACCATTATGAGAACGACGTCAAGCCCATGCACGAGCAGTTTATCGAACCAACCAAGAAATTTGCCGATCTTATTATCCCTTGGGGGCGTGAGAATAAGCGTGGCATCGATATCCTGAGAACTTATATCTCGGGATTCGCTGAAGAAGTTATCGAGAAGATGCGGAAATGACCTTTCCTAGCGGGTTACCGGCAGATTGTCGTCGGAGCTGGCGTCTTCTTCTGTAGCCTCTGTAGCCTCGGTGATAGCCGGGGCTTCTTCGATGATTTCTTCTGCCACGGGAATCTCCTGTGCCTGCTTAAGCTTACGCTTGTCGGAATAGAATTTCATGGAATTAATCATCTCTGTGACACCATAGAGGAGTGAGCACCAGCCCAAGATGAGCATTGCCAAACTGACAGGTACCATGGGTTTGATGATCACATAGAGGCCGATAATCAGGATGACCGAGGGGAATATCCAGTAGCCAAAGCCGATTTTCCCGTATTTACGGGCATTCACCAGGTTCATATACTGGTTGATTGCACCCAAGATGAGGATAGCGCCGATGATATACATCAGGGCCGTAATGAACACATTGGGCGTCAGTGCCAACAACGCACCGAGAATGATGCTTCCCACACCTACGAGGGGGAATGTCGGCTTTTCTCCAGAAATAACATTGCCTGCTGCATCTGTGATCTTATACTCCGGCACATTTTTCCTGGCGTTCATATAGACAACCAAGGATATGATGCCCGACAAGAGGAACAGCACACCAATGGCAACGGTAATCCACGTTACCGTATTATCTGGGTATTTTATAAGTAGAATACCAATAGCGATGGCGCTAATGGAACGGAAAAGCGAGCTTTGTAATATCTTCATTTTTCTAAATGGTTCTTGTTTAACGATGCAAAAATAATAAAATATGGTGTAAATAACAAATTATTCAGTATTTTTGCACAAATTTTAAATAATGATGACAACTTTATACTTAGTCAGACATGGTGAGACGGTGGATAATGCCCGACAGATTATGCAGGGGCAGACACAGGGAGAACTCAATGAGAATGGCATCCGTCAAGCAGAACAGGTGCGCGACGAATGGGCAGACCGTCCTCTGGATGCAATTGTCGCCAGCGACTTGAAGCGTTCCGTCGATACGGCTAGCATCATCGCAGCGCCCCATCATCTGAAAGTGGAAACGACGCCCCTTTTGCGGGAACGTGACTGGGGCGGGTTTACGGGTCGTTATATCCCAGACCTGAAGGGAGAAGTGTGGCCTGATGACATTGAGACATTAGAAAACCTTCTTTCCCGGGCAAGCGAGTTCATCGCTTATATCAGAGATACCTATCCAGGAAAGAAGGTGCTGGCTGTAGGCCATGGGATTATCAACAAGGCCATCCAGGCAGTATATTATAAGAAACCAATGAGCGAAGTACAACGCATGATGAATGCTGAGGTGCGGGTGTTGGAACTCTGAATTAACGATGTCCGCCCATTCTTGCGCCACCACTATGCCCGTGAGAGCCACCGCCGTGGGAACCACCATGTGAACTGAAACCGCCACCGTGAGATCCGCCACTGCGAGAACCACCGAAGCTACCGCCACTGCGAGAACCACCGAAGCTACCGCCACTGCGTGAACCGCTGAAGCTGCCACCATGTCCTCCGTTGCGAGAACCGCTGAAGTTGCTGCTATTGTTGCGCATTTCGCTATGGCGGACGTCATTGTTCCTCATTTCGTTATGGCGGATGCCATTGTTACGTACCTCGCGGTCGCCACGATAGCCGCTGAAGTTGCCGCTACCACTTCTGTTTCCGTGGTGCTCAATCCTTCTTTCGCCATGATTCTCGAATCTTCTGTTTCCATGATTCTCTATCCTGCTGTGTCCACCGCCAGGATGCCCCGTGATACGTGTTGAGCTGTGACGAGGTCCGCGATAGTCTCCACGATTCCAACGGTCATGCATGCCGAAGTGGGCTCTGTGTGCGATACGGTAGTGGTTGCTGTGGCCGTGATAGTACCCATGCACTCCGTGACGGTGCCAGGCATGGCCTCCACGATAGGTTACATAGAAATGCGGACGTCCGAAATAGTAGTAGTCACGATGGGGGTAGCGTAGATAGACACCAAAGTGCCAGTAACCTGCGTCCCAGTAGAGTGGGCGATAGAAATAGCTGGCTGCTATAAAAGCATTCCACTGCCAGTCTAACAGGATATAACTCAAGTCGAGGTTGCGACGTTCCCAGTAGACACCATAGACATCGTCTCGGCTTGTTACACCCATCAGATAGTCAAGGTTGATCTCGTATGCTGCCTCGTACTGCTCATCAGTCAGATTCAGTTCATACGCCATCTTGTCAGTGAGGAACAGGGCCTCTCGGCGAGCCTGCTCATAACTCATTGCGTTTGCTGAGATGGTAACTGTTAACATCATCAGTGCGAAAAGTAACTTCTTCATAATCTTATCTCTTTTTTAGTTATTTAATCCCAGTATGATGGGTTCTTATTGTTTCACGATGCAAAGAAACAACAAAAATTGTATCTAAGCAAAGGATTTTCCCTAAGCAAGTTGGGGAAAATCCCTATAAGTGATTATTATTCGTTTTTTTTTTTGTAATTTTGCCCCCAAGAATCAAACGAAACCGTATAAATGAGGTGTTTACTGTCTATATTATTAATAATGTGGAGCCATACAGCTGTCATGGGGCAGGATCGTTCGCTTTTCGACAGCCTGCAGTATAAGGCGGAGTTGCAAGCTACACTATCAGGTGGAGACCATACCCCGTTATGGCTGAATGCCAATAAGAATGGTCTGAGCTCTCTGAAGAAGGCTAATGGCTATGTGCGAGGTGCTATCGAACGTCCACTGGCTTTGGATAATGGTCGTCGCTGGGGTATTGGCTATGGTGCCGACATCGCCTTGGCGGCAGGTTTTACGAGTACCCTTGTCGTTCAACAAGCCTATGTGGAAGCCCGCTGGCTGAAGGGTGTCCTTACCGTGGGTGCCAAGGAACAGCCGATGGAGCTGAAGAATCAGGAACTCAGCTCGGGTTCACAGACCTTTGGTATTAATGCCCGCCCTGTGCCACAGGTAAGACTGGCATTGCCCGATTATTGGATCGTTCCATACACGAAAAAATGGTTGGCTATCAAGGGCCATATCGCCTACGGTAAGACTACCGACGACAAGTGGCAGAAGGACTTTACCAATCAACAGCATAAATACACCGAAGGTGCACTCTATCACTCTAAGGCTGGTTATCTGAAGATTGGCAATCCCGAAGACGTCTTGTTTTCTGTTGAACTGGGAGCAGAGCTGGCCACTCAGTTTGGAGGAAAATCATATCGTTTCCATTCAGACGGTACCCCTGAAGAAGTCATCGTTCAGGAAGGAGGCTTGAAAGGTATGCTGCGGGCTTTTATCCCAGGTGGAAAAGATACCGTTGATGATGAATATACGGGTGGTGCAGGAAATAGCTTGGGCAGTTGGCTGGCACGTTTCAATTTCGACTGTGAAGAGTGGGGGTTCAGTTTCTATGCCGACCACTTCTTTGAAGACCATTCCTCTATGCTGTTCATGGATTATAATGGATATGGTGAAGGCTCAGAGTGGAATGTCAAAAAGAACCGCCGGTATTTCTTGTACGCCTTGAAGGATATACAATTGGGCGTTGAGATCCGGTTAGTGGATGCTCCTTGGCTGAATAACATCCTGTTTGAGTATTTCTATTCCAAATATCAGAGCGGTCCTATATACCATGACCACGACGAGGTCATCTCCGACCACATAGGCGGACAGGACAATTTCTATAACCACAGCCTTTATACAGGCTGGCAGCATTGGGGACAGGTGATCGGTAATCCGCTTTTTCTGTCACCTATTTATAACTCCGATCAGACGATAGAAGTAAAGAACAATCGTAGTAATGCTTTCCATTTCGGATTCTGTGGCGATCCTATCCCTGGGTTGCATTACCGAGTCCTTGGAACCTATCTGAAAGGTTTTGGAACTTATGACTCTCCTTACACGGAACCTCGTAAGAATTTCTCCCTCCTTTCCGAAGTCACCTATACCTTTGCAAACACTTCCAAACTGAAGGGCTGGAGCATGAGAGGTGCTTTAGGAATGGACTTTGGCAAACTCTTGGGTGATAATTATGGCGTTCAATTGACAATCGCCAAGACTGGCATCATTAAAAGGAATAAGAAATGAAGAAACTATTATCTATACTGACACTTGGCATACTAATGGTTTCCTGTGAATTGGAAACATCAGGGAACAAGGAATTGGACGGTTATTGGCAGATGGATCAGGTGGATACTTTGTCTACGGGTGGTGTCGCTGATACTCGCGAGGCTCTTGTGTTCTGGGGCATACAAGGTAAGTTGTTGCAGATCCGATTCTCTGAGGGTGGAAACTTCTTGGGCGAAGGCTTGTTCTTCAGGTTCAATAGAGACGGCAGCTACCTGACGCTCCATTCTCCCGTCCTTCACCATCTTTACGAGACGGATGAACCTATAGAAGATGTGGAAATACTCAAACCTTTTGGCATCTTCAACTTGGAAGAGGTCTTTTATCTCGAAGTCTTGAATGATGATGTATTGGTAGTGTCCAACGATAATCTTCGTCTGCACTTCCGAAGGTATTAGAAGTGCCTGCCGCTGATGATGCTGAAGAACGTCTGCATCAGAATCTTGAGGTCGAGCCAGAGTGAACAGTGCTCCAGATAGTATAAGTCCATTTCCAGACGAATGAGCATCTTCTCCATAGTGTCGGTATAGCCGTTGTGGAGTGTGGCATAGCTGGTCACACCTGGCCGCAGGGCATAAAGCCGTTCATAACGTGGATCGTGCTCCATAATCTTGTCGATATAGTATTTCCGTTCCGGTCGTGGTCCGATGAAAGCCATATCACCAATGGCCACATTCCAGAGTTGTGGCAGTTCGTCGAGATGATGGTTCCTCAGAAACTTTCCTACTCGTGTAAGACGCTGGTCGTTCCCATGTTGGAAGAGCAACGGCTCTTCGTCTTCAGCGTTGACCTCCATACTGCGGAACTTATAGATATAGAAAGGTTTTCCTCCCAGGCCGATACGCTCTTGCTTGAAAATTGCAGGCCCGCCGTCTTCCAGTCGGACTGCGAAGTAGCATATCAGCAACAGTGGCGAGAAGAGGACGAGGCAGATAACTGCGATACAGAAGTCAAGGGCTCTTTTCATAAGGTTTCGTCTAGTTTTTCGAAAACAGAATTGTTGCTCTTGTATTCCGGCACGATCTGCTTCATCTTTTTGACTGTAGCGGTCTCGTCAATCGTCTCACTGATGTTCTGCAGCTCATCGATATCCTTGCAAACAGCTTCATAATCGTATTCCCTGACACTCGCGATGCGTATCTTATTGTGGAATGAGGGCTTGGTGGTCTCAGCTACATTCAACAACTCTTCATGGAGCTTTTCTCCTTCACGCAGCCCTGTGTATTCAATCTCTACATTCTTGGCACCAGATAGCTGGATCATCCGTTTTGCCAGATCGTCAATCCTAACAGATTTCCCCATGTCGAAGATGAAAATCTCGCCACCATGTCCCTTTGTTCCTGCCTCTAGTACCAGTTTGCAGGCTTCAGGAATGAGCATGAAGTACCGAGTAACCTCACGATCCGTTACTGTGACGGGGCCACCATTCTTTATCTGTTCTTCGAATAGTGGGATCACAGAACCGTTAGAGCCAAGCACATTGCCGAAGCGAGTCGTGACAAATTGGGTCACGCCTTCCACTTTTCCTTCCTTGATGGCCTTGTCGAGACTCTGAACGTAGATTTCGCAGATACGTTTCGAACAGCCCATGACGTTAGTGGGGTTCACGGCCTTGTCAGTGGAAATCATCACGAACTTCTTAACCCCGTACTTGACGGCGAGGTCTGCTATTACGCGCGTACCATATATATTATTATGTACACTCTCACAGGGATTGTCTTCCAGCATCGGCACATGCTTATAGGCGGCAGCATGGAATACGTAGTCAGGACGATACTTTGCGAAAAGGGCATCCATGTGCTTCTTATGACAGATACTGGCTACCAGAATATGAGCCTGAATGTGGGGCCACTGCTTCTTTATCTTTAATCTGACCTCGTGCTGAGGTGTCTCGGCGGCATCAATCAGGATCAGATGGGCAGGCTCGAACTCACAGACTTGTCTGACGATTTCCTGACCGATACTGCCTGCTGAACCTGTAATCATGATACACTTACCAGTCAATTGCTTGCCAACATCTTTCATGTCGATGATGAATTCTTCGCGAGGCAGCAGGTCTTCGATGCTTATTTCTTTCAACTGGGGCATCAGGTCGTCGTCGTTCACCTCGTCCCATTCCTGTGCCTGCTGGGTCACGTAGATATGGATACCCGCCTTAATCAGGTCGTCGATCAAGTGTTCGTTGTTGCGAAAGGCCTCTTTCCTGTAGGGTGATACAATCAGCGCCTCAATACCTTCGTCAATCATCGTCTGTATCAGGTTCTCGTCGAGTTTATGTACCTTGACACCCATCAGAATTTTATCTTCTACCGTCTTGTCGTCTGAGATGAAACCCTTCAGGTCGAATCTGGCGGGATTCTCGTTTCTGATGTGTTTGGCAATGGCAATACCACCAAGTTTTACACCGTAGATATAGGCATATTTGGAGTTGATGCTGCGCAGAGATACATCGTAGATGGTCTTCACACCGATACGCACCATCCACAGCAGACAGGTACCCAGAAGTGTTGAGAGTATAATGTTTACTGGCGAAATGTGGGTAAAGTCTTGTTGTCCGGAGAGTAGGAAAGAAGTGCCAAGCGACAGCACTAGTCCTACCAGCATGGCATAGCCCACCTTCTTCAGGTCGACGAACGAGGAATATCTCAGGATGCCTGAATACGTGCGGAACAGACGGAAGCCGATGATATAGAATATCAGATAGGTAAGGATGCTGACGGAGATGCCACTGAAATAGAACACCAGATCCTTCCTGCCATGAATATGCAGATAAATCAACAGATAAGAGGCAAACACAAGGGTGCAGTCCATCAGGAAGATGCCCCAGAAAGGCAGCGACTTTCTGTTGAAGTACCAGTTGATGAGTTTGTGAAAGAACGCCCCGATGCTGGCGATGCTCTTGAAGGTGAGGAAGATGATCTTGAAATACTCTTTCACACTCTGGTGCTCAATGTATTTCATGTTCAGCTTGATCTTGTCGGGCATCACTTGCTCGATATAGATACGGTCAGGATCCTTGGCATTGCCCAGAATCTCATTCTCGTTGACATATTCTATCGAAGCATAGTCGGTAATTCCTGGTTTGACACTCAGCACCTTCCGTTGTTCCTCGGTGTACATCTCCACATATTTCCGCACTTCCGGACGAGGCCCCACAAGACTCATATCACCTTTAAGCACATTAAGGAGCTGGGGTAGTTCGTCGAATTTGTATTTGCGGATGAAATAGCCGATGCGGGTGATGCGGCTGTCATGGCTGCCTATCGTGATAAGCCCCTGATTGTCTGATCCTATCCGCATGGAACGGAACTTGTAGAGTCCGAAAGGTTTGCCGTCTTTTCCGATGCGTTCTTGGATATAGAAACCAGGTCCTTTGCTTTCCAGTCTGATCAACAGATAGATAACCAGAAACACAGGTGAGAGCACCAATAGTCCCAGGGCCGAAAAGAATATGTCGAAGAATCTGATCAATGTATGATATCCTTGAAGTTCGTCAGTAAGTAATCTACTTGCTCGTCAGTCAGTTTCGTGTGCAGCGGAAGAGTAACCTCGTTCATGAACTGGTTGTAGGCATTCGGATAGTCGTTGATGTCGAAGCCCAGGTTCTTATAGGCCGTCAGCATGGGCAACGGCTTGAAATGCACATTGCAGGCAATATCGCGTTCTGCCATCTTGACAATGACTTCGTTTCGATACTGCGAGTCCCGTCCCAGCAGTCTTACCTGATAGAGATGCCCCGACGAGGTGTGCTCACTTGTAAAGTGGTCACGCACCTGAATGTCCAGTCCTTCAAGCGCCTGGTTGTAGCGCTCGATGAGTTGTCGGCGTCTGGCGAGCATAGCTGGATAGCGTTTCATCTGTACTAGTCCGATGGCAGCCGTCAGATCGGTCATGTTGCTTTTATAGGCAGGAGTCAGTACGTCATATTCCCAAGCGCCAAGCTGGGTCTTGGCCAGCGCATCCTTGCTCTGACCATGAAGCGAGTTCAACTGGAATTGGGCGTAAAGCCATTCATCGTCGATGCCTGCCAGTGGCCGCCAGGTCAGCGCTCCGCCTTCTGCTGTGGTGAAGTTCTTCACGGCATGGAACGAGAATGATGTGAAGTCGGTAACTGATCCCACCATCTGATCGCGCCATTTCGCTCCGAAGGCATGAGCCGCATCATCTATGACAACTACGTGCCCCACTGCTTCCTGCAATGCATTTGCAGGCCTGAACAGGTGCTTCTTACTCTCTGCGACAGCCATTACCCGGGCATAATCGCAGGGAACACCGCCAATATCTACGGGAATCACCACCTTCGTCCGTTCATTGATTGCTTCTGCCAGCTGGTCGTAGTCCATCTCGTAAGAGTCGGGTTGTGTGTCTATCAGTACCAGTTTTGCTCCGACATGACAAACCGGACTGGCAGTTGCCGTATAGGTATAGGCCGATGTAATCACTTCGTCGCCTGGGCCGATACCCAGCATGCGAAGGATAGACTCCAGACAGGCAGTTGCCGAACTTTGGCATACTACCTTTTTCGTGTGACAGAATTCAGCAATCTGTCGCTCAAATTCCTTGGTGCGTGGTCCGGTCGTTATCCAGCCTGAAAGCAGCGCGTCGGCTACCTCCTTCACTTCCTGTTCAGTAATATCTGGTGGAGAGAAAGATATCTTCATAGGCTATCTGTTCGGTTGTACATTAATTGATTTGTAACCCATGACGAGTCCTCTCAGATAACCGAAGCCATAGCTCAGGTGGATATTAAAGAACACGTAGGGCATCAGCAGAATCAGCAGTGGCTGATAAGTGCGGATAGCACTCATGCCACCTACCACAAGACCGATGATGAGATATAACATTATCATGGCCAGATAGATATTCAGTACAAAGGGGGAGAAGATACAGGCAATTCCTCCCAGCACTAAGGCCAGCAGGAACAACAACGGGAAGAACTGACGCACCGTTGCGGGGGAGCCCAGCTTCTTGTTGACTAGCGGCTTGTAAAGACCGTATTGGTAATACATGTGCCGCATCTTGCTGATGGTGTCTCTCGCCGTATAATTGATGATTACCTGTGGGATCAAATAAATCTTGCCGCCCAGGTTCAGCAGACGGCCGTTAAACTCGTCATCCTGATTACGAACCAGATCTGTGTCGAATGGTCCTGTCTTCTCAAACACCTCACGCTTATAGCAGCCAAAGGGCACTGTGTCGGTTTCCATAATCTTTGAGGCACCGATTTTGTGCATGGAGCCGCCCACACCGAAGGGATGACTCGAGGCGAGTGCAATCGCCTGACAGATGGGTGTGTCTTTGGCTGGCTGCGTGTTCCATACACCTCCTACGTTGTCAGCATTAAGTTCGTAAAGGTATCTTACGAGTTCCGAAATGTAGTTGGTAGGGTAGGTGCAGTGACCGTCAAGTCGCATAATCACTTCTCCTGTCGACTCCTCCAGCCCTTTGTTCAGAGCATAGGGAACAATGCGCTCAGGATTGTCGAGCAACTTGATGAATGGGTATTTTTCAGCGTATTTACTGACTATTTCACGGGTATTGTCAGTACTCCTGCCATCGATGAAGAGCACCTCGAGCTTATCCTGCGGATAGTCCTGCTCCAGAATCGACAGAATGCACCTTTCAATGAACTTCTCTTCATTGAAAAGCGGGCAAATGACTGATACTGTTCGAACGTTCATTTATACTTTAAACGTAGTTTTCTTGAAATTAGTGTGCAAAGGTAGTGTTTTTTTTGTAATTTAGGTTAAGTTTGCTTAAGAAAGATAGATATTATATCCATTTTTTGCTTTTGATCGCTTCTTCGAGCCACAATCTGCGCTCTTCGAACCATGCCTTTGCCTTTTCTATTGATTCTTCGACGGTAGTGGCCTGTCTGCCCCAGCGTTCTGTGTCGACCTTGAAGGCCTGATTCAGATTCTTACCTTCTTCAGATGCTGCCAGACGATCTAGATATGCGTAAAGTTTTATGAATAGCGAGTCTTTCTGGGCGTCCCACAGTTTTTCATAGGTTGTCGCCATCGATGTGTCTGAGCCGTTGGTGAGTAACCTGACAAAAAGTGGGTATCTGTGACTCTCCGACCATTCGCCAGGTGTCGACATAATCGCGTCGAAGTCCCACAAGTTGCCCATCTTTATCTTTGAGTTGGGAGTGTTGTCGTATTTCGTCATGAAGATGTTTGAACCAAACCCATCGAAATTGCCTAGGATATCCTGGGCAAGTACCCATGCGGCAAATGACTCGACATCGATATATTCCTGATAGTGATTGTAGTCGATAAGTGCCTCTTCCATCTCGTCCATGTAGCCTCTCAGATATGTCACTTGTTCTGGCGTGATGTCTTCGGGATCAGGATATTTGAAGGTGTATTTCACCTCGGGTGTCTCTGTCATGCGTGTTTCAAAATACAGGTCTTCGTTCCACCAATAAGGGTCGAGTTCAAAGATATAACCTTCTTTTGATACGTCCAGGCGCGTAGCCTTGCGCTTTACCGATTCCATCAGCAGGTAAAGTCCGCGTGGGTCACCGTTCAGTTCCAGATACACGAATTTGTAGGCAGGGGTCCAGGGTAGACCTAGCAGTTCACTGACCTTCAGACCGATAAGGGTGTTGAGCGAGGTCCGTTCGTCTGTGATGAGCACCCACTCTTTGTCTTCGTATTTCGCATCGTTGCGCCCCAGCAGGTCTGCCTTCTTCTGTAATTTCAGTTTATACCCTTTCTTACGTTTGTAGGCGCTGGAGTTTCCTCTTATCTTGATTGTCACGCCTTTTTCGCTCTCCTGATAGTCTCCACTGTCGTATAGAGTCTGACCGTCTTGTACGATGACCATCTTCGCACCAACCTTGTTGGCGTTCCTGATGCTTTGTCCAAGACAGCCTTCAGGCGCCTGCACCAGTTCACAAGTAAGTTCCTCGCCATTTACCGTTTCTATCATAACGGTGGGCAATTCAGGGTTTTGCGGCACAGGTGAAGGCTCGCTGTGATTGTTTTTTTCATCTTTACATCCTGCTGTCAACAATAGGATTGCCAGAAATGCAATGGTAAAGAATTTTTTGATGATATAGTTCATCGCCTTCAGGTTGTGCTGACAATAGACACTATGGGGCATTTTCCCGATTGAGACATGCTCTTTGTCGTTTACTTGGATGCTTGGTTCATATCTCACAGTCAAACCTGCTTGTCTGCAATTTTCGGCTAGGAATAGTTCCTCGCAGAACAGAAATATCGGGTAGTCGATCTTACCGCATTTTTGGAGATAATGTTTCGTGAGGATAATCAGCGATCCGTGTCCGGCATAGATGGTGCCTGGCTCAGCTTGAGTGTTGTATTTCTTCCTGCGATATGCCGTGTGGTGATAGATGGTGTCGAGCAGGGGATACTGGTAGAATGCCTTCAGGATCTGCATCTTCCTGCGTGTCGGACGTGTCATCCTCTGTGGATTACGGTCTCTACCTTCCAATTGTGACCAGATGCGAGGGGCAATCCATCCCGTATCCTCAGGGCAGTCATAGGCAGCAAGGTTGATGAAGAAGTCCTCTGCCAGCGTCAAGTCCACATTGCTCACGATTGCGTAGTCATATCCGGTCACGTCCACATCCTGCATCAGTTTTTTTACGGCTCCGAAATAACCGGGATTATCCGCCTCGGTGTTGTTCGCCACAAAGGTGTCTACCTGCACCTCTTCGCCTGCTTTCTTGGCAGCCGCCTCAATCGATGTGAGATACGCGTCGCGCTCCTTGTCCGAATGATATGATACGCAAAATATGGCTATTCGCTTCATGGTTTACAATGATAGTTATGTTTTACGGTCAGCCAGGTGAGCCATGAGAGAAGGCCCTGAAGCACAGATACACCCAGATAGGCCCAGGCAAACTGGGTAATGGTGGTGGAGAATGCGAAGCTGACAACCATCACCACAAGACAGACACCTAGAATAATCGTGTTGTAAGGTATCACTGCTATGGCGTCGATAGGGTTCCTGAAAAGCAGGTAGATGGCCTGTGGCAGGATTGCCAGAATCATGATGCGAGTGAGGTCGGTTGCCACCACGTAGCTCCCTGCAAACAGCAGATACGTCAGGAAACTTGTAAAGATATAGAGGATGAGCGTTATCAGTAGTGAGGCTCCCAGATAGAGAAGGGTCAGACGGTTGATAAGCCGATTGGCAGCCTTGATTTCACCCTTGGCAATGCACTCTGAGACGTAGGGCAGAAGGATGATGCCCATGAAGGAGAACAGCGGGGTGACCATTGTCACGAAAGTGATGCCTACCGAGTAGTAGGCCGTCGACTGCAGCCCCTGTGCGTTGCTGATGTATATCAGCGGGAAAGCCGAGAGCGAGAAGAGGAAGAAGTCAGCCAACAGTCGTCCTGAAGAGTACTTTATGATGGTGTTCAGGTGCGATGTGAGTGGCGTGTCCGATGCGAAGGTGTCGTTACGCCGCGAAAACAGCCACAGTTCCCTGCCAATATAGAATGCCACGAGCAGTGTCGTCAGCACGAGCCACGACACGAACACCCCCTTCACCGTCAGTTCCGGCAAAAAGATCAAAGGCAGTACGATGGACAGCTGTACGCCGAGCTGGGCGCCGTTGTACCATTTGAAATTGCCCACTCCCCGATAGTAGGCATAGGCATACTGCGCCATTGCCAGCGCAAAGGCGTAAGCTAAGGCCACGAGCAGTAGACCCATGTTGCCACTCTGTCCGATGATGATATCCTGCATCTGAGAGGAGAACACCATGCAGACAAGGAAAACCAACAGCGATACACCTATTATATATATAAGGGCAGCTCCTAGTAATGGGGCAATTCTTCGCGGGGGCGTACTGTTGCGGTAAATCGGTATATAGCGGGGCAGGGCGATGCCCACTCCTGCCAGCATTACGAACGACAGCACCTGAACCGAACGCTTGATGACGTGATATTGTCCGAAATCGTCAATGCTCAGACGGCTCGCCAACAGTTTCGTGATCACAAACGAGCAGAGCATAATGGTAATCTGCAGCGAGAAGGTCCAGACCACGTCCTTGCCCATTCCTGAGTTCAGTTTGTCCTTGATCAGCTTCAGCATGTCTCAGTCTTTGTTTGCAGGAAGTGGAACAATATATAGGCCAATACGAACATGGCCACATAGCTCATATAGGTAAAGAACGAGGCTACGAACGACCAGAGCAGATAGGCATATACGGCCGTGAGGATCGTCTGGTTCAAGTATGTCAGGTTGCCTGCCACAAGGTTTTTCAGTGACAACTTCGACAGAAAGCCCACGACGAACATTGCAAGCAGCGCTCCTGCCTCGCCGAAGTCCTCAATCAGCGGTCGGAAGATCGTGAAGATGTTAGAGATGCCCGAATAGCCGTTTTGCCCTACCTGATAATATTCCTGATATAGTCCCTGAATGCGCTCCTCGATGCCCAGTGCACTGGAGATGCCAAGGAAGGTCTTACCGCCCCAGGCATAAGACGCTGGTTCGTGAGTGGTAAACCACATGTCGAAACAATGGAAGTGCCCAAGAGCGTAAGTCACGAACTTCTCGCTGATGTCAAGGATTGTTTTCTCGCTCACCTCTCCCGTTCGGAACACCATCGAGAAGAACAGAATGCCGAAGAACCCCATGAAGCCCAGTATTGTGTATAATAGCGTCAGAGGCTTGAAACGGATGGGCACCCCATAGCTGAAGCAGCTTACCAGATAGCCCGAGAACCACAGGATAAACCCTGTAATCATCGCCATCTTCATCGACTGCGTCAGCGCGATGAACATACCCGGTATCAGTGTCAGCATACACACCACTCGCGTCCACTTTCCCACCCATTTGTAGCAGAATCCGCCCAGCAGAGGAGCTGCATAGCAGAAAATCAGGAAGAACTGGTTAATCGCGTTCGACACATCCCCTTGGAAATAGCGGTCTTCAGAGATACCCTTATTCATGTTCAGCAGATCCTGCATGCTCAGCAGCGCCTGCAGCGAGAACCCATGGAGGATAATCGAGTAGAGCGGGTTCACCATTGCACCAACGAACAGGATGAACACCAACGGCAATGCACGTTCCCGTCGGAATTCAAGCTTTGTGCCAGAAGGGGTGGGGTGGATACAGTAGTCACAGAAGATGGTGCCGACGATGTAGCTGATGACACTGACCACAATGAAAAGCACACCGCTGAACCTCAGGGCGATGAATTCCTGCAGCGCCAGCACGGCTACGGTAAAGATAATCCACATCACAGCAAATATCCCCGCAGGCTCCAGTCTGAGAATGTAGTTTCTCGACAGGAGTAGCAGTACGATAATCAGTGCAAGGATGAGGAAAGTCATACCTTCAGGTTATTGCTTCCTGTTGCGTTCACGTACGAAGATAGTGCAGGCGGGCAGGAAGAGTCCCAGCAGGAAGGCACCGAAGATGACGTTCTTCTTCACGGGCGAGCTCTGCTCCTTTACGCCGAGTGGCGGTGTCAACACGCGGATGTCGGTCTTCATGGCCTTCATCATTTGTGCTTCCTCGCGCTTCTGCAGCAGGAACACGTAAACCTCATTGAGAACGCGCCAGTCGCGCTCGTCAGTCAGTCCGCCGATAAATTTCTTAGGGGCTGATGCGAGCAGTTCCTTGCCCTCGTTTTCCTTCTCGATCACACCCTTCAGCTGGAGTTTGATCTGCTTGATGGCGTTCTCGGCTGATATGAGCACGGCATCGTGCATCGCCTTGAGCTGTACGTCCATGTCCTTCACGAGCGGACTTTCCTTACTCGAACTGGCAATCAGTTTGTTGCGCTGTAACTGCAGCGTGTTGTATTGCGTCAGCTGTTCTGCCAGCGCCTTGTTGTCAGCCACCAGAATGGCGGGCAACAGCTCGTCGGTCTTCGACTCGTCGCGCAGATAGTCGCGCACCGACTGAATCATGTAAAGCTGGCTTTGCAGTTCCATGTGAGCCGTCGTAATGTCCTTCGCCCCTTCAGCATAGGCCTTGGCCATCACCTCCAGATCGGGCATCATCGTCTTGCTCTTATAGTCTGCCACCCGTTTGTCAAGCGTCTTCAGCTCCATTTCCAGTGAGGCCAGACGCTCCAGCACATACTGTTCCATGATGGCCGACTCCTTGTCTTTATCCTCGTTGGTTTCCTTGCGGTATTCGGCAATGATGGCATTGATGATATCCGTTGCACGTTGCTTCGACACGTCCTTACACTTGATGTCGATCACCGAGTTGTCACGGCTGCTCACGTTCACGTTCAGCCTTTTCTTCGTCAGCAGTTCCACCACCTCCATCGGCTCGGTGCGTTTCACGGTGATGGTCACCTCGTCATCCTTCATCTTTGGAAGATAGGGCGTCGCCTTCACCTCGATGTCGCCGATCGAACTCTTCAGCGTCGAGTTCACCTTGCCTGTCAGCTCGTCGTCGAATGTGTCGTCGTTCTTCTTCAGCTTGTAGATCCTGATGTCGCCGTTCTTGTTCAGGTCGAGCTTCATCCTCACGTCGTCTTCCTCAGTGATGTTCTTGAAGGTCACCACCACGGGCTGCTCCTCGGCATAGAGGTCTTTGTTGCGGATGCCTTTGATGGTGTAGGTCATGTCGAGGTTCAGCTGGTGTACCACGTTCAGCAGCAGCCAGTTCGACTGTATGGCAGCCAGTTCATTGTATACGTTCGAGCCGCCAAAGCCGCCCAGTCCTACAAGTCCGCCCAACTCTGCCAGTCCGCCCAGCTGTCCCATGAGTGCGCCCATGCCGCCCTGCTCCTTCACGAGTATCTGGGCCTTCTTCGTGTACTTTGGCGGGGTGATCACCAGATAGGCAATGGCCAGCAGCATGACCGTGACCACCGAGATAGCAAACCATTTCCATTTGGCGAGACACAACTTGATGAACTCGCCGATAGTCAGTGTATTGTTATTTGCCATGATTGTTTATTTAAAGATAAGTACGGCTACGGTCGTCAGCACTGAGATGGCCGAGAGCCAGAATGAGGCTTTGGTAATCTCACTGGCATTGGCTGTCGACTGGCGCTTTTTATAGTTGTTCGGGTCTACGTATACCACATCGTTCTGCTGCAGATAGTAGGCAGGCGACTGCATCAGCGACTTGTGATCCTGCAGGTTCAGCACGTAGGCCACCTGGTGGTCGCCCTCCGTTCGCAGCACCTTCACCTCGCGGCGGTTACCCGTGATATTCATGTCGTTGGCCTTACTCAGGGCCTGAAGCACGCTTGTGCGGTCGCTTGTAAACTCATAGAAACCGGGTTTCAGCACGTCGCCGAGCACTGAGAATCCCATGTTGGTATATTCCACTGTCACTACGGCGTCCTTGGCCACATTCTGCTCGGCCAGCGTCTGCTTCAGGTGCGTAGCCAGCTCGTTACGGGTCAGCCCTGCAGCCTTCACCTTGCCCAGCAGCGGGAAGTCGATGAAGCCGTCGGGGTCAATGGTATACACCGATGTGCCTCGGCTCTGGCTGATTGACTGCAGCTCTGAATAGCCGATGATCTGAGCTGTCACGGGCAGGTTCAGCACGTTGTTCAACTCTGCCGACTTGGTGTTGACGACAATCGACAACTGGTCGGATGGCATCAGTATCAGGCCCTTTGAAAAGATGGTATTCACAATCTCGCCGTCCTTCAGGTCAGGGAAGTACGATACGGTTTTCGGGGTCGTGCAGGCCGTCAGCATCAGGGCTGCAAAACCTGCCGCGAATAGGGTTCTAAGATTCATATTCACCTTATTAATAAACAAAATTGCTGCAAAGGTACTGCTTTTTCCGCTAAAATTTGCATATTCCAAGAAAAAATCGTATCTTTGCACCCGATTTTACGGAATCGACACCTGGGGTTGACTGGATTTGACAGCGGGTTGAGATGGTACGTAAGCACGCGGAGGCTTGTTGGTTCCCTCCATAATCCGAGCTGGCGAAAAATTAATTGGCAACAATGAGTATGCTCTCGCTGCTTAATCGAAGTACAGTAGATTGCTAGCTTAATTCTCCTGCCAGGCGGGAGAACGAGACGTCGCTCCGAGGATGTTGTTCCGAATCCGAAGATCAAGCGGCGCAGGTTAAATCGGAAATAGTCTCAGCAGGCTCCGATGCTGGGATGAGATTTAGGAGCTAAGGTGTCAGTTGGTGGTCCAGGTCTTGCTGACGCTCGAAAACCGAAGGCTGGAATAAGCGTGTAGAAAGCGTATGGTTTCCCTGTTTGGACGAGGGTTCGACTCCCCGCAGCTCCACCACCCTCCAAAACATAGGCCGCTAATTCTCAATGAGTTAGCGGCTTTTTTATGCCCAGAGTCCCCGACTTTTTGTTTTTTCGGGGACGCTTTCGGGGACGCAAATTGGTTTAGATTGAACCCTATTTTGCAATTATTATCTTATTTCTTTACATAATTCAAATGATAAAAAAACTTAAAAGTTCGATAGCGACGTGCTTTTTACCAATTTTTTCTTTTTTCTTGTCATTTTTGCTATTTACATGCTTTTACATGAAATTACATATTAAGGTTGTATTCCAATGATGTCATGGGTTATGAAATTACCCATTTTTGCATACTTTTACATGATACGGTTCAAGAGTACCTGTTAGTGAAATCTCAGATAACCACTCCATTTTTTATGAAAGTACATGTTTTTACATGAAATTACATGTTAGGGTTCGTGGCGATTTGCTAAAAATGCGTATAAAATGAAGGTGCGAAGTTGCCAAATCCCTTCCGATAATTGAAATTTTCCAGATTTGCTACCCTAGGATTGTATGACAACGATTCACACCTATATACCTATATATATTAGCGAGGAAACAGTTCCTGCTGCTTATAAACCTGTTTGTAGTTCTTCGGTGGCTCAATCGACCAGCCGTATTCCTTCAGATTCTCTTGAAGAGCG
>JAEEGF010134683.1_pt1 | contig 67122 bp, 55 predicted proteins | sample 9134171 | NCBI WGS metagenome assembly JAEEGF01 (sample SAMN16246542, study PRJNA631951) | gut metagenome | biome: gut microbiome; feature: rumen; material: AP-attached | host: Bos | place: Iran: Karaj | collected 2018-10 | reverse complement strand
GATCCTTACCAACTGCTACTGACTGAGCAGCGAAAGCTTCGTTTGCTTCGTAAACATCGAAATCATCAATTGTAAGACCTGTCTTAGCCATAACCTTCTTTGTAGCTGCAACAGGACCAACACCCATGATTGAAGGATCAACACCACCAAGTGCGCCGGCAATAAATGTAGCCATAGGCTTAACACCAAGCTCTGCAGCCTTCTCCTCGCTCATAAGAACGATTGCTGCTGCACCATCATTGATACCTGAAGCGTTACCAGCTGTAACTACTCCATCAGGATTAAGTGGCTTAAGCTTTGCAAGTCCCTCAAGTGTTGTACCAGGACGTGGACCCTCATCCTTTGCAAATGTGATAACTGCCTTCTTCTGCTTAACTTCTACAGGAACGATCTCCTTATCGAAAGCGCCTGACTCCTGAGCAGCAACTGCCTTGTTCTGTGAAGCAACTGCAAACTCATCAAGCTCTTCTCTTGTAAGACCCCACTGCTTAGCAACATTGTCAGCAGTCTGGATCATGTGATAATCATTGAATGCATCCCAAAGAGCATCGTTTACCATTGTATCAACAAGGGCACCCTTGCTCTGGCTTGGCCATGTCATTCTGTAACCGTAACGTCCCTGTGGAATAGCGAATGGAGCCATAGACATGTTCTCCATACCACCTGCGATAACTACATCAGCATCACCATTCTGGATCATTGAAGCTGCTGCATTTACGCAGTGAAGACCTGAACCACAAACAACGTTCATTGTAACTGCAGGTACTTCTACAGGAAGTCCTGCCTTAAGTGCTGCCTGACGAGCTACGTTCTGTCCAAGACCTGCCTGGATAACGCATCCCATATATACATGATCAACATCTGTAGGAGCAATTCCTGCTCTCGACAGTGCCTCTTTAATAACGATTGAACCAAGTGTTGCCGCTGGTGTTGTACTGAGTGTACCACCCATTGTTCCGATAGCTGTACGACATGCACTAGCTATAACTACTTTCTTTGCCATAGATTGATCCTCCATTAAAAGTGTTTTTTATTTACTTCAGCGTGCATTTGGGCACACTTGTCCCACGAGCCGCCGAAAAGCTTTTACAATCATAACATAAATGTAACACATTCGCAATAATACTTTTTACTGCAAATATAGTGTTTTGTAAGTATTTTTTGTGAATTTTTACTCTTCTTCCATCTGGCTCTTCTTTATCTCTTCCTGAACCATGATGTATTTACCTGCAAGACCGGTTCCGAGAGCAACCAGACTCTCCGCCTCCTCGCTCGCAACAACTTTAATCTGTGACTTTGTTGCTATAAGCTTCTGCATTCCTGCGATCTTACTTCCGCCGCCCGTAAGCATCAGGCCTTCTCTTGCAACATCATTTACAAGCTCAGGCGGAGCCTCTTCAAGCACACCGTTTATTGCCTGGATTATTTGCGAGGTTACCTCTTCGAAAGCCTCTACGGTTTCATTTGCATGAAGCTTGATACCTACCGGAAGTCCACTGAGAAGGTTCTTACCCTTAACCTCGGTATATATATCATTCTTCCTCTTCATGACCGAACCGACAGCCTCCTTTGCCTCCTCTGCCGAAATCTCGCCAAGCTCAACATTGTATTTTCTTCTGACATATCTGATGAGCGCTTCAGTATAGTCATCGCCGCCGCATTTAAGCGACAGGTTCTGTGAAAGCCCGCCCGAAGAAATGACAGCCACATCGGTAGTACCACCGCCGATATCAACTATCATATGCCCGTAGGTCTCCATGATATCCATATCTGCTCCGATGGCAGCCGCAATAGACGACTCCAGTACAAATACCTGCTTGGCGCCCGTTCTAACAACCGCATCCTCAACAGCTCTTCTCTCAACCTCAGTCACGCCACCCGGTATGCAAACGCAGATGGTTGGTCTGCCCCAGAATTTTCTCTTAGTCATGGCATTCTTCACAAGAGCCTTGATCATTCTTTCTGCAAGCATATAGTCGGAAATAACGCCATGCTGAATCGGCCTCGTAACGCATATTCCCTCCGGAGTTTTGCCCAACATTCTTTTGGCCTTAGCTCCGACCGCAATGATATTCTTCGTCTTCTCTTCGTAAGCAACATAGGACGGCTGGTCGATAACAACGCCTTTATCCCTTGCAAACACTCTTACATTCGAGGTTCCGAGATCTATTCCCAAATCTATTCTGTACATATATTTTCCTCTGATTTAAGCATAAAAAAAGCACTGTATATGTGATACGCACAACTCCATGCTTCGCATTCTCGTTGTGCCAAAAACATTCGCAAACCCACTGCTTATACAAGCAGCTAATTGCTCATGTTTTTCAGGTCATAAAGTCATTCATATTCATGTGAACATGAATATGAAGACCTTTTGACCTGTTTGTATCACATTATACGTGCCGGCCACATGTTTTTCAACTTAATTGAATATAAAGTTTTATACAAAATCCTCAGAAATGAGAAGTCTCTTATCAGGTGTTCCGTCAGCCTTCTCTCTTTCGTCGCATCTCTTGATTGCGTCATCAACAGCCTTCATAAGACGATCGATATTTCCGCACTCCATAGCGAGAAGAATATTACTGAGCTTACTCTCAAGATTTTCAGCGATCCTGTATCCGCGCTGTACGCAGTAGCCCTTACCGATACCGATCATATCGTCATTATCGATCATATTCAGCTGAACGAGGTTCGTGAATTCATCCTCGATATCCTCAGCTTCCTTGAATATTCTTGTAAGAGAATCGATCTCACCTGTAAGGATAACAACTACATCATCCTCTCCGGCCTTTGAAAGCTTGATAACCTGCTTAAGTCTGTCGATACCAACAAGACCTGCATTGTCAATCAGCATACATCCGCCCTGGAGTTTCTTCATAGCATCCTCGAGCTTAGCCTGATCAAGCTTGTTAAGAGCCTTCGCAGCGATCTTACCGATACGGTCTGAGTTTACGATGCCCATATCATAGAAGCTTCTTGCGAAGTCTTCAGCAACACCTGTTGAACCGAAGCCCTGTCTTCCAAGGATAACGACATTTCTGTCTGTAGGGTTATCTGCAACTTCGTTAAATACTTCGATGATCTGTGGTCCGATCTCAGTAGCTGTGTATTTTTCAAGGTAATATGCAGCAAGTGGAAGTCCACTCGGGCTGATAGTCCTTGTCATATCTGATACAGAATTCTCAGCTTCCTCAGCTCTCTTCTTAGCATCAGCCTCTGCAGCCTTTGCTTCATCAAGAGCCTTCATAGCCTCTGCAGCCTTCTTCTTCAGCTCTGCAGATTTAGCCTTAGCATCAGCCTCTGCCTTCTTCTTAGCTTCTTCGTATGCCTTCTTTTTAGCTTCAAGCTCAGCCTTAACCTTAGCTGCTTCTGCTGCTTTAGCTGCTGCTGACTCTTCAGCCTTCTTGATAGCATCCTCAGAAACCTTGATCTTAGCGGCATCTGCTGCCTTCTTCTTAGTCTCTTCCTCAGCTCTTGCCTTAGCTGCTGCCTCTTCGAAGGCCTTGCCTTCAGCCTCAGCCTTAGCTTTCTTATCAAATACAGCCTTCTTCTTAGCCTCTATATCAGCCTTTCTCTTAGCTGCATCATCAACGCGCTTCTTTGCATCAGCTTCGAGCTGCTTCTTAGCATCCTCAATCTTCTTCTTAGCTGCTTCAACTTCCTTATTTGCATTCTCTTCTGCAGTCTTAGATTCAGCTGCAGCTGCCTTAGCTGCCTCTATCTCCTTATCTGCATCAGCGATCTGCTTGTCTGAATCAGCTATTTGCTTCTTAGCTGCTTCGATCTGCTTATTTGCATCCTCGATCTGCTTGTTAGCATCTTCAATCTGTTTCTTTGCAGCTTCAACCTTCTTGTTGATCTCTGCAACCTTCTTATCAGACTCTTCAGCGGCCTTCTTAGCAGCATCTGCCTTGGTCTTTACTGAAGCAACAAGTGTCTCGAGATTCTTCTCATCAAGAGCAACCTTATCAGCAGCTTCCTTAGCCAGCTTCTCTTCGTCTGCAACCTTCTTAGCCTCTTCATCATCGATAGCCTTGATCTCTGCATCAAACTTAGCCTTTGATTCTTCAGCCGCCTTCTTCTTAGCTGCTTCCTTCTCTTCTGCCTGCTTCTTAGCTGCCTCAGCTGCCTTAGCATCCTCCTCAGCTCTCTTCTTTGCTTCTTCCTCAGCTTTTGCCTTAGCCTCTGTTACAATCTTAGCAAGCTCAGCTGCTTCTGCTGCAATCTTAGCATCCTTCTCTTCAAGAGCTTTGATCTCAGCTTCAGTCTTCTTGTTAGAAGCATCGGAAGCCTTCTTAGCTTCCTCCTCAGCTTTACGTGATTCCTCTATAATACGGCTAGCTTCTTCTGCCTTCTTACGTGCTTCTTCAACTTCCTTATCAGCAGCTTCTCTTGCACGCTTGATAGCCTTCTCAGCAGCCTTCTTTCTTGCAGCCTCTGCAGCCTTCTTACGCTCAGCCTCAAGAGCCTTACGCTTAGCCTCATCCTCTGCCTTCTTCTTCTGTTTTGCTTCCTCGGCAGCCTTTCTCTTAGCCTCAGCAGCAGCCTCAAGAGCTTCACGTTCCTTACGCTCAGCTTCTTCTCTTGCAGCTTCCTCTGCCTTACGAGCTTCTTCCTCTGCCTTTCTCTTAGCTGCAGCCTTCTGTCTTGCAGCCTCGATACGCTGTCTCTCCTGCTCAGCTCTCTCTATGCCTGAGCTAGACTTCTTCTTGGCTGCATCCTTAGCCTTAGCATCCGCCTTAGACTCTGCAGTCTTAACATCCTCTACATCAACAACCTTACCGGCCTCAAGATCATCATCTTTACCGTCATAAGCTGCTTCGTATTTGCCCTTCTTAAGCTGATCATCGAACTGTGTATCCTCATCATCGATGTCATACATAGTATTTACATCGCCTGTAGGAGTTGTTCTGTTCTCAGGAAGGATGCTCTCAAGTTCATCGCGGGTCTTGCCCTTCTTATCTGATGAAACCCATCCGGAATCACTTCCGTTGATCGTACGGGTTCCGTCTGCAGAAAATGCACGATCCTTATCATCTTCGATGATCTTAACCTTACCCTTCTCAGTCTTAGACTTCTCAGGTGAAAGATTGATATCCAGACCGCCGCCGGATGTACTTCCAAGTCCACCGAGACCGCTTGATGTATCGCCAAGACCTCCACCGAGGCCTCCACCAAGTCCGCCGAGACCACCAAGTCCACCGCCGAGACCACCGAGTCCGCCAAGTCCGCTTTCTTCCCCAGCCTTCTTCTCTGCGATTTTAGCCTTAGCTGCTTCTGCTGCCTTCTCTTCTTCTGATTTTTCCTCTGCCTTTTTGGTTTCCTCAACCGTTTCAGTAGGTTCAGGTTCAGCAGGAGCGTTCATTCTGTCAAGCTCTTCAAGGGTAATACCCATAGCTTCAGCACGTTTTCTACGTTTCTTTTCTTCGATACGTGCAAGATCTTCTGCAGAAAGAGTTTTGAATTTCTGTTTAGTGGTTTCTTCCGTCTTCTTGGCTGCTCCACCCTTTGTGAACATCATGGCTTCCTGCTCTTTTTTGAGCTTGGCCGCCTTTTCAGCCCTTTCCTTTTCTACCTGTTCCCTGATAGCCTGTATCAGGGCCTCTCTTTGATCAATAGCCACCTCAAGTTACCTCCTTTATGTTGTACCTGTCCCAATCACAGTTTAATTCCAAGTGATGCAAGAAGCTCCTCTGCCTGTTTCTGCAGTTCTGCTTCTTTTCTAAGTCTTTCTTCGAGCTTATCACTTTCGCTCTTCACCACATCATCGAATTCATTCTTAACTTCCTTCTTCTCCTTGTTAAGATCAGGGAATAGTGATGATGTAAACTTAGGATAGTCGTCCGTCTTCGTATCAGCAGATTCTTTTACTGTTTCAACTGTTTCTTCAACCGGAGTATCAGCCACAGTCTCTTGTACCTTTTCAACCGTCTCTTCAAACACAGTTTCTGCAGGTTCCTCAACCGCTTCAACTGTTTCCTCAACAATTGATTCAACAGAAGTTCCAGCCACAGGCTCTGCCACCTCTTCAACCGTCTCTTCAAATACGGTTTCTGCTGGTTCCACAACCGCCTCAACTGTTTCCTCAACAATTGTTTCAACAGGAGTTTCAGCCACAGGCTCTGCCGCCTCTTCAACCGTCTCTTCAAATACGGTTTCTACAGGTTCCTCAACTGCCTCAACTGTTTCTTCAACCGGCACATCTATAATTGTTTCTTCTACAGACTCCTCAACAGCCGGTTCATGATCTGATGTTGATTCATCAATATTATTTATCTCAAGCTCGATTCTCAGATCGTCAAGAGTCTTACCGAAGGTTTCTGCTTCAGAACTCCTCTTTTCTTCTTCATCCTTCTTATAAGCACTTATGCTGTCGAAAGGATTTGAAAAATCAAATGATGAATCATCAAGCTCAGCTATGGTTTCTGACTCCGGTGCAAAACCGTCATCAAAATCATAGGTTATCAGATCGTCTATGCTTGTGTCAGGTTTTAATTCCCTCATATCGTCCTCTTCTGATCCTTCAGCCTTTTCAACCTCCGGTTCATCAGCTTTTACTACTTCAACTTCTATTTTGTCATCATCGGAGTCAGCAGCTTCAACCTTAGTTTCTTCTGCCTTCTCAGCTTCTGACTTTTCTGTTTCAACTGTCTTCTCAGTCTCAACGATTGTTTCATCGGCTGTCACGATAACTTCCGGTTTCGCCTCAGACTCAGACTTATCTTCCGGTTTTTTCTCTTCAGCCTTTGTTTCTTCCTTCTTTACGTCAGTCTCAGGCTTCTCATCCGGCTTCTTATCTTCAGCTTTCTTCTCCTCAGAATCGACCTTAGCCTCGTCCTTCTTTTCGTCAGATTCAGCCTTCTCTTCAGACTCTTCCTCGTCCTTCTCAGGATTCTCGCGTCTGAATTTACGTTTGATGAAATCCTTCAGGCTTCGCTTAACGCTTTCACCAACCGGTGCGACCTCTTCCGCCTCAGCACCTTCTGAAGTTTCAGCGTCCTCAGCAGTCTGAGCACCTTCTTCTCCTTCGGCTTCTTCACTGTTCTCCTGAGCTTCCTTACGCATACTCTTCAGAAGCTCCTTACGGTTCTTTCTCTGAGCCTTTCTCTTCTGCTTATCTGTAAGCTCATCCTGTAGATCGTCGACCATCAGGAGTATTTCCGGCTCTTTAGGATTCCTTATGTAGTAGTCCTTCTCAAGCTGTTCAGCCTCAAGAGCTCTTACTTCATCCTCCTCAGAAGAGTCATCGGCAACCTCTTCATCACTGAAGATATCAAAATACTTCTTAGCCTTCTCTCTGTCCATGAAGGCTTCCTCGATGTATTCGATCCTCTTGCTGTTCTTAAAGGTTGCAAGATAATCCGAAACCAGAATGTCGAGTCCGTCGAGCTTGCCCATCATGATTGACAGAAGGATCAGCTCGTAGCTCCACTCCTCATCCATATTATCTCTGTAATACGGATACAGGGTTTCGTACATCTCATCTGTTATCTCCTTGTTAGCCTTCTTCATGATGTATTCCATATCCGAAAGCTTTCTCGGAGAATTCTTCTCTATGAAAATAAATTGTTCGTAATATTTCTGTGCCAGTTCCTTAAAGCCACGTTTCAGATACAGGACAACAAGTGACTGTATCACCTTGCTGTTGCCATCAGCCATAATATGTGCTCTGACATACTGTTTTCTGGCATCCGCATATCTTCCGACGTTTTCGTAAACCTCTCCGCAGATCCTCACGAACTGAGGATTGAGAGATTTTTCAAGATCCTGTGCATCGAGAATATCAACTGCAACGCTGTAGTCGCGGGACTCGGCCAGTTCCTTGATCTTATTAACGCTGGCCATACTTAATCCTGCACTCATCTAAATCACCTCATGCTTCGTTATCACTCGAAATCAAATACTTTTTCAACCTTCTCGATAACGCTGTCCTTCATGTTACCGCGAGTCTTCTCATACTGCTGTCCTGATTCCATGATCTCGAGGAGCTGAAGTCTGTATTTTGTATCGATATCCTTGATGTAGCTCATGAGTACATCCTTGATCTCGTTTACGTATTCCTTCTCTTTCATTTCCTCGATCATCTTCTCGTAATCGAAGTTGATATTTATCTTCATATCCTCCTGCTTACGTCCGCAAACGATACACTCTTCGTTTCCTGCCTCATTTACGTGACCGCAGTTACAGGTCCAGATCATGCCATCTGTTCTGTATTTCTCAACAGCATCTATACCACGCTTAGCCTTGAGTGACTCAAGTCTCTTCATCTGCATGGTTACATTTATAGGATTATCATTACATGCGAAAATACCCCTCGGAGTTACATACTTATTGATGATAACCTTTGCGTCCTTGAGGAGTTTTATATCATTAATTGATAATTTACATGGTACGAAATCTGATTTGATAAGTGAGACATTACCCTTATCGATTATGAAATCAACGCCCTTGATGACAAGCATCTCATCGTAGAGATTTGTAAGCTCGATATCACCTCTTACCGCTGTGATATCATCAAGGTTGTAATTATAGAACCATACTGAAAGGTTTACCTCATCCCTGGTGCCATCGATGACAACCTTAACAGGTCTCGGAACAAGCCTTGTATAGTAATTGGTAACAAAAAGCTCTTTATGTATATCAGGAATGATCTGTTCCTTCTTCTTAATCTTAACAGCTATTCCTGTCATTACAACCGCAAATGAACCGGTAGCAAGTCTGCTGTATCTCATACCGATACCGATGATCGCATCCGCCTTCTTAGCCTTTGCAGCTTTGATGAGATTCTTCTTAACCTCCTCATCGCAATCATTAAGGTCATCCAGATCCTGATCATCATCTCCCATAACATCAGCAGCGATACCCTTAACAAATTTGGACTGGTAAACAGCCTGACCTACAACGAATCCAAGATATTCCTGAATCTCATAGCCATCAAAGCCTTCACCTGTCGTGAGTAATAAATCCGCCATTTCAGTAACCTCCCATATATCACATCTCGAAGTGATATTTTATATTTTGAAATATTATTTCATAACCATTTAATTATAGCATATTTTATCTATAAATCAAACAATTCTTATCATTTTAATACCATAAAAAGATTAGTAAAATACCCCTAAAAATACTAAACAAGAGGCAGCGGCGAGTGGTTAACATACTTTCTGAAAGTATACTCTATAGAAAAGCAGGTTTCCTCCTCACTCTCCTCTACCATCTCCCATTCAGGCAGCTTTTCAAGATTAGGAAAATAAGTATCCGCCTGGTAGTTGTAGTCGATCATCGTGATTATCGCTTCATCGCAGTAAGGCACAAGCATATCATAGATTTTTCCACCGCCGATGATGTAGATATCATCACTTTCTATCTCCGAAAGGACCTCCTTCAGCTCTTCAAATGAATGTACAACCGTCGCACCCTTCACTTCGAAATTAGGATTCTTTGAAAGGATGATGTTGTTCCTGTTAGGAAGAGGCAGTCCGTTAGGAAATCCCGCAAGGGTCCTTCTTCCCAGAACAACCGTATGTCCGGTTGTCACCTTTCTGAAATTCTTCTGATCATTAGGTATTCTTATCAGGAGATTGTCCTGAAATCCGATAGCCCAGTTTTTATCTACTGCAGCGATTGCTTTCATCTGATATTTCCTCCGTATTATCTTACAACCCGCGGTACTTTATTTAACATGCACCGTCATAAGCCAATGTATTATTATTTCTTATTTTAGACCGCGATAGGTATATTCTTAACCTGCGGACCTGTCTGGTAATCTTCTATCGTAAAGTCCTCAACCTTAAAATCATAGAAATCCTTAACATCAGGATTGAGTGTAACCTTCGGTGCCGGATAGGTTGGTCTCTCGATAAGCTCTTTAACGATAGGAATATGTCTGTCGTAAATATGAGCATCCGCGATAACGTGCACCAGTTCTCCAGGCTTGAAGCCTGTTACCTGTGCGATCATCATAAGCAGCGCACTGTACTGAACTACATTCCAGTTATTTGCAGCCAGAACATCTTGCGAACGCTGGTTAAGTATCGCATTCAGCCTGTCACCCGTAACATTGAAGGTAACGCTGTAGGCGCATGGATAAAGCCTCATCTCATGAAGGTCCTGATGAACATATATATTTGTCATGATCCTTCTGCTGTAAGGATTATTCTTAAGATCGTAAATAACTCTGTCAACCTGATCAAAAAGCCCTTCCTTGTACTGATGCTTCACGCCAAGCTGATAGCCGTAAGCCTTGCCGATAGAACCATCTTCATCAGCCCACTCATCCCAGATATGACTCTTAAGGTCCTTGATGTTATTTGACTTCTTCTGCCATATCCAAAGTATCTCGTCAACTGCCGACTTGATATAAGTCTTTCTGAGTGTTATTGCAGGAAACTCCTCCGCAAGATCATATCTGTTTACAACACCGAATTTTTTTATCGTATAAGCAAGGGTTCCGTCCTCCCATTTAGGTCTGACCTTCTCTCCCTCGGTGCTGTAACCGTTCTCGATTATATCCCTGCACATATTAATAAATAGTTCATCTGCACGACTCATTTTTCCCTCCAAACCCGGATCGAATCCGGTCTTTTTTATGAAAATACCCATTTCGATCCCCGAAAAAGGTATTTCGATCCAAAAACGAAGTTTTACCACCACATTATGGTATCATAAATCACCATCAAAAAAAAGAACAAAAGTAAACAGGAGGGACAAAATTATGGACACACTTATCTTCTGGGGAGAAATACTCAGAAAAGCAAGAATACGCCGTCATCTGACGCAGAAGGAGGTTGCCGATATCCTGCACATTACGCGCCAGTCCTACAGCAGCTACGAGACCGGGCGGATCCAGCCGACGCCGGAGCTAATAGCCATACTTTCTAATATCTACGACCTCAATCTATTTGATCACGTATTAAAATATTTGCCTGCGGATTATCTGGCGGAGCAGCATGAGTTCAAATCCTCAATACCGACTTCCCCGGAATTACCCGCAGGCAAAGATAGAAAGATCAGGAAAAAAACTGAAAAGATATATCCTGAAAATATTGATTTTGATGATTAATTCAGTGACTGAATCAGCTTCTTTGCTTCAGACTTGATTGTCTGGAAATTCTTCATATCGATATTTCTGATCATATCAAATATGGTATTCCTGATGTCCGGATTAATATCGTATTCAGAAGCTGAATCAAGTATTTCTTTAGCTTCTGATGAGATATTTCCGGCATCGATTGCAGAAAGCGCGCGGCTAAGCATAGCCTTAAGATCCTTATTCGAGAGCTTGATACCATTCGATGTGAAAGGCATACCCTTAATAGGACCAAACTCAGGGAATCCGAGCCACAGCCTGAAGGTCTTAACTGTTGCAAACCACTTCTGTACGAGGTTTGGCCAGTTACTCTCAGCTATTTCAAGGGAATCCTCCTTGGCCATGTTTACATGGTCATCAAGCATATCCGCAAAGTAACCTGCACCAAGTCCACTAACCTCATCTCTCAGCTCTCTTGTCATATTCATGTAAGTGTTGACATCCGACTGCTCAAGAACCTCCATGAGCTTATCTGATTTCTCGTCATAATCCTTACAGAATTTGAGTGCCGCTCTTCTGTACAGCTTGAGATTTCCGCCAAATTTCTTCATACCGGCCGTAAAGGAGATACCGCCCTTCTGCAGCTTATCCTCCTGACGGGCCATTGCCATGATCTCATTCACAAGATCCTCATCATCCGGAAGATCTGCCTTTGCAGAATTCTCTATAAGCATCTTTGCAAAGGTGTATTTGCCGTACGGTTTTCTGATAATGCCATCGAAACCGCTCTGGATCAAGAAATCATCCGTTTCGTCATGATCCTCGTTGATGACCGAATACATCTTCGCATTGAAGCATCTGTTCATTGTAAGATTTTCAAGATTACGGAGAGTCTGAACGCCATCCATTCTCGGCATATATCTCGGAATAAGGAGCACGTTGTACTCACTTATCTTAACCTTATCCAGGCACTTGATACCGTTATCTACAAACTCGATATTTGCACCGGCTGCAGCCGCATAATCCTTAAGAAGCGTGATATCGCTAAAGTCATCTGTGACAGCAAGGATCGAAATCGGATTCTTGAGTCTGAACTCATCGCGTCTTATAACTCCTTCAGCTGTTACATCAACGTAATCCTTGTTCTCGCCCTTCTTAAATACATTCTCCATGATAGTCTCTTTAATGCTGTTAAGCTTCTCTCTCGGAGACTGATTTTTCTTGGAGGTTTCCTCTGTATCAGGCGCAAAGTAAACCGGTGCTGCTTCATCTCTTGATGAAAGGACTGTTGTCTTGGTAGCTGCATCAGCCTCTGACCAGCCATCTTCATCAGGTGTACCGCTAAGGTTCATCTCTTCTCTGCCGAAGGAATCCGGTCTGTTAACACCGAAAATATCATTTTCAACGCCATCGAAGTTGAACTCCTTCTGAGCGTAGCTGATAAGCGAACCGGTTTCTGTTGCAGGAATACCAACTGTATTTCTTGTATTTTCGGCACGTGCTGCTGCCGCCGCCTCACGTCTTGCAACCTCTCTCCAATACTCTGAAGAGTTTTCAGCCTGTGCATTCTGGGCAAGCTGTTCAGCCGATGCAGGCTTTGGTTCCGCATCACGAACAACATAGCCGTATTTCTCGAAAAGCTCCTGATTGAATGACGAGCCGCCTGCAGGTGCAGACTGCTGCTTAACATGAGCCGCCTCCCAGGTACTCTGAGATTCTGACGATGCATTGCTTGCAGTTGATGAAGCAGATGGACCGTTTGATGTTGCTGGTGCTGACTTTGTTGATGATGAAGTGTTAGGTGACGATGCCGAAGCACTTCCTGGCTGAGCCACAGAACTCTGAGCTGCTGCTGAAGGCGCACCGGATGATGCAGTACTTGAAGCTGTCGAACTGTTAATATCCTGCTGATCTCTTCTAACAGCGCCCGTTCTTGTACTTGCATAAACAGGCACCTCATTCACGTCATAAACCGCATGAGTCTGGTTTGCCGAACTGAACTTATTCTTAATGACAAACGCAGCAACGATACCAATCACAAATATAATAATGATTACTGTCATTTTTTAACCCCTCAAAAAAACTAACAATACTATTTGCAGATATTTATTAGAGTGTGATCTTCTTGAAGCTCTTCTTGCCTCTTCTGACAACGAATTCCTTCTCGAAAGCATCCTTGGTGTATGATGCATAAACATCTGTCACCTTATCATCGTTAACTGTTACTCCGCCCTGCTCAATCGCTCTTCTGCCTTCACTTCTTGACTTAACAAGTCCTGCCTTAACAAGAATTCCGATAAGGTCAACCTTGCCGTCTGTGAAGTCCTCATCACTAAGTGCAGCTGTTGGCATATTTTCTGAAGAACCTGCACCGAAGATGCCCTTTGCAGCACTCTCAGCCTTCTTAGCCTCTTCCTCACCATGAACAAGCTTTGTAAGTTCAAATGCAAGGATCTCCTTTGCCTTGTTAAGCTCAGCGCCTTCCCAGCTCTCCATAGCCTGAATCTCCTCAATCGGAAGGAATGTCAGCATCTTAAGGCACTTAATTGTATCCTTATCATCAACATTTCTCCAGTACTGGTAGAAGTCGTATGGAGATGTCTTCTCAGGATCAAGCCATACAGCACCCTTAGCTGTCTTACCCATCTTCTTACCCTCTGAGTTAAGAAGAAGTGTTATTGTCATTGCATGTGCATCCTTGCCGAGCTTCTTTCTGATAAGCTCTGTACCGCCCAGCATATTTGACCACTGGTCATCACCGCCGAACTCAAGGTTGCATCCGTATTTCTCATAAAGCATAAGGAAGTCGTAGCTCTGCATAAGCATGTAGTTGAACTCGAGGAAGTTAAGTCCTCTCTCGAGTCTCTGCTTGTAGCACTCAGCTGCGAGCATCTTATTAACACTGAACTGAGAACCGATATCACGGATGAACTCGATGTAGTTGAGGTCCATCAGCCAGTCAGCGTTATTTACCATGAGAGCCTTACCATCAGAGAAATCGATAAAACGGCTCATCTGCTTCTTGAAGCATTCGCAGTTATGCTCGATTGTCTCTTTGGTCATAAGAAGTCTCATATCTGTACGTCCTGTAGGGTCACCGATCATTCCGGTACCGCCACCTACAAGTGCTATAGGCTTGTTTCCGCCCTGCTGAAGTCTCTTCATCAGGCAGAGTGCCATGAAATGTCCTACATGAAGGCTGTCAGCCGTAGGATCAAAGCCAATATAAAATGTTGCTTTTCCTGTATTTATAAGCTTTTTGATCTCTTCTTCATTCGTTACCTGTGCGATAAGTCCGCGGGCAACCAGTTCTTCGTAAAGTTCCATTTTTACTTGTTCCTCCGATGTGAAAATATATAGTTTGTATCAATTCAACAAACTAAACTAAGATATTATAGCATTTATTTCAACTTTTTTAAATATATTTATTGTATATATTAGATGAATTTTACGTTAACGAATTAACGTTCGCATAAAACTCCTCATTGACCGCATCATAGTAACCGATATTGGCAGAACTGCCTGCAATTTCTCTGAGGCGATAGCTGCCCTCTTCAATCTGCTTTTCGATAGCGTCGAGTATCTTTACAGAATAAATACTAGCAAGCGGCTGGAGTCCACGACTCGCTGTTCTCGCAAACAATACGTCCTCGCCTTTATACACCTCAAATATCCTTTGTATTTCCGCACTTTCGTACCTGATCATATCGCACGCCAGAAATAACACCGCATCAACGCGGTCTGCCTGCGCTTTTCTTAGAACCGACGCAATACCTCCTATCGGTCCGATATTATCAAAAACATCCTCAACCGGTATATAACCGCTGCGCTTTATCTTCTGCCCTGCGCGGACGGATATGTATTTCTTCATTATCGGTCCACGTGTCATTTCGGACGTGGAATCTACCACATCTTCACTAACACCGTCAATAACCATTTCGCAACATGCCGTATCAATTTCATCGCAGATTTTATCGAGGAAGGTTCTTCCGTCACCTTCAATGATTACGCCTTCCTTCGGTCTGCCCATCCTCTTCGACTGTCCGCCGACCATGACACATATTGCAAATCGTCGGATGTCACTACGTATGCTATTCTGTACATTGTTTCCCATGAATCTCACCTATCATGACATACCTTGCCAATACACACACTCACTTTGCATGATACTCTCCATGAATCCCGCCGGTCTTATGAACGAGATGTATATCCGCTATCCGAATATCCCGCTGCACACTTTTACACATATCGATAACCGTCAGAGCCGCTGCACTGCAGGCCGACAAAGCCTCCATCTCAACGCCGGTTCTTCCGCTGCATGAAACTTTCGCCTCTATCTCCACGCAGGTCTTCTCTTCATTCAGCCTGCACCTTACATCAGCCGAATCAATTATCACCGGATGACACATTGGTATCAGATCCGGCGTTTTCTTCGCGCCAATTATTCCCGCGATCTGTGCAACCGTCAGAACATCGCCCTTCTTAACGCCCCCGCTCTTTATCAGCCCGAAGGTCTCCTTATTTACCAGCACCGTCGCCACAGCAGTAGCCGTCCTTCTGGTTATATCCTTCATGCCCACATCTACCATACGGGCATTTCCCTCATCATCAAAATGCGTGAATTCCATATCACCCACCGCTTTCTTATCCACCTTTTTATAAATAAAATCCGCAATCGAATAAACATCATCAATATCAAATACAGTTTTTCCCAACAATTTAAAACGTTCCGAAGCATCAGTAATAATAGCCTCAGCCTTAGCCATATCATCCGGTTCACGGTATTCATTCCTCTCAGTCATAATATACATTTTCTGAATATCCGCGCCCTTGTAGCCTTCCACGATAACGATATCCATATCATCGATTCCTCGAAGCATCTCCTCAAGGCTTCTCGGACTTTTATCGATCTCAGCAAATCCCGACACAGCAGACGATATCATAACTCTGTCCGCACCCGCAGCACTGAAGCGATAGGTGTCCTTGCCTTCATGATCCATTTGAAAACCATGAGCATCATGTTTAACCACCGCCACCTTAAGACCCCTGCTTTTTAGCACTGGAATCAGCTTCTCTATTAAAGTTGTCTTACCACCGCCCGAATAGCCGGCTATCCCCAAAGCAAAACTCTTCATCTAATATCTCCCAAACGTACAGTTCGGATAATGACAAGGTATGCATTTCTGGCACAGACCGCCATCACCCAGACTGATCAATTCCTTCTTCGTAAACCTCTCCCCCGTAAATATCTGTGGGAGCATCACATCCAGCATAGTTGTCGGAAGCGATATTGCAGCTCCCGGAACACCCAGAATCGGAATATCCCCAAGATATGCAACCAAAGTCATATTTCCCGGCTGAGCAGGTACTCCATGACTCACAACATCTGCACCAAGTTCCCTGATAGCTCCCGGAGTCAGGTCATCCGGATCCACCGACATTCCGCCGGTAAATACGAGTAAGTCCGCGCCGCCACCAAGAAGTTCTTTGGCCGCTTCTACTATCATTAATTTATCATCATCGCATATTTTAACCCCAACGATCTCTGCCGGATAGTATTCAAGCTTCTTCCTGATCACAGGCTCAAACTTATCACTTATCCTACCGCTGTAAACCTCCGAGCCGGTGATTATCACGCCGACCTTTTTCTCCTTATACGGAAGTATCCGGATCAGTTTTCTGTCCCTGCACAGCTCCTCAGCTCGCTCTATCTGCTCTTTTTCAGTATACAGCGGAACTATCCTCATGGATGCAACAGCCGTATCCTTCTCAACTCTGTAATGATCCGGCAGCGTTGCGATAGTAATATCACCTATACTGTTTATCTCTCCCAGCAGCTCAGTATCAATTCTGAGCATCCCCTTTATGTCCGAAACAAGAAGAATCTTGCCCTCTGCCGGCCCTGTAAAATGCCCCTCGGAAATACTTGTCATTTCAGCAAGTCTTCTCGCGCATTCATCCTCGTGCAGCAGGCCTTCATCAGGTTCTCCCACATATACAGTTTTCTTGCCGATATCAAGAAGCTTCTCTATATCCTCTTCTTTTACCACATGCCCACGTTTAAACAGCGCCCCCTTGAAGCCATCATACATGGCAGTCACATCATGCGCCAGCGCCATTCCAACCGCTTCTTCTGTTTTTATGCTTTTCATCTTATTCACCCACACACATTACATTATTTTAGTGCCAAACAAGTAACAACAGCTATACCTTCAGCATTGATCAAACATTAAAAATCAAGTATTTAGAAAACGTTTACCAATCCACTGTGCATTTCCGTTTATATCATACAATGAATCCTGCAACAAGCTCCCCGGCAGTTAATAATCCTGCCTCCGCAGGAATGATCGCGTAAGCATCACACCCAATTGCACTGCTGATAACGACATTCCCCTGAGAAGAATTAAAATCAACAAATACCTCTCCACCTCTAAGCGAAAGCTTTCCTCGGATCAGGCGAACATTACCGTTCTTATTCTTGAAATCATGTGAAAGCTTCATCTCGATCAACTGATGATCAGCCGCCTTATAACCGGCCATCTTTCTCATTGCAGGCATACATATACACTGCAGATTCGTCAGACTCGACGCAGGATTACCGGAAAGCGCAAGCATCAGCTTACCATCCCGAACACCATAGGCCGAGGCCATTCCCGGCTTGATACGCACACCATCTGCCAGCACCTTAAACCCGGCCTTTTCCATTGCTGATATCACAAGGTCATAATCACCCACAGAAACTCCTCCCGTGGAAATAAGCACATCGCACTCCGTCAGACCCTTTTCTATCGCATCTACGATACTTTTTTCATCATCATTTACATGTCCGAGGTAAACCGGTTTAGTATTATATTTCAACAGAGCCGCGCTGATCGTATAACGATTCGAATTACGTATCTGTCCTTCTCTCAGTTCTTCATCAACCTCAGCAACCTCATCTCCGGTGGAAATAATCCCTGCACGGACCTTCTTAAATACCTTCACCTTCGACTTCCCAAGTGACGCCAAAGTCCCCGCAAGTCCCGCATCGATAACAGTTCCTTCTTCAGCCAGAATCTGCCCCTTCTCTATATCCTCGCCGGCACAGATCACATTCTCCCCCGGCTTATAACTCTTCTTTATAACAACCTCTGTATCAGTGAAATCGGCATCCTCATATTTGCAGATTGCGTCTGCTCCATCAGGCATAGGTGCCCCTGTCATAAGTCTTATGGCAGTTCCCGGAGTCACCGATTTAGTCGGAGTCTGCCCCGCGCGGATATTTTCGATAACCTGTAGTCTCACGCCCTTAGTATCTGCTCTCAAACCAAACTCTTTCTCCGAATCAACCTTCTTTAAATTGCTATTTTCCATACTATTTGAGGATATAAAGCTTATATCCCCAACACCAAAAGTATCCTCTGCACGAAATGCATAGCCGTCATATGGCGATCTACTAAATGGCGGAACATTTTCCTCCGCCACAACCTTCTCAGCGATCACTCTTCCGTAGCTTTCCTCAAGCCCGACCTCTTCGATATCTATTCTATTTACATTATCCAGAAGTACCTTTATTGCCTCATCGTAATTTACCTTCATTAATTCATCCCAGCCTATAATTCACACAATACTAATCCCGTAACGAATATACATACAACTAAATTATGTCTTCCTGCTTCCGCTCCATCATCGAGCTATATTTCATTATTGTTTTTCTGCCATCAACTATGCCCGGCTATACTGCGTCCTCTTATTCCTGTCCTCAAACATATTTATCGCGATCAGTACAAATGCAGAAATAGCTATATTTATCAGTACCCACTTTGTGACCAGTTCATCCTTGCCGGTGCGCCACAGCTGATATACAGTCGTTGAAATCGTTGCCGTCTTGCCCGGTATATAACCTGCGATCATCGAGGTCGCTCCGTACTCTCCAAGCGCCCTCGCAAAGCTCAGTACACAGCCGGCTATGATTCCCTGCTTACAGCAAGGCAGCTTAACTCTGAAGAAGATGTACGACCTGCTGAGTCCAAGCGATTTCCCGGCCCAGTCAAGATTCTTATCGAAAGCCTCAAAGGCACTTCTCGCCGTCCTGTACATAAGCGGAAATATGATCACCGACGTTGCAAATATAGCCGACCACCAGTTCATCGTAAGCTTAATTCCAAATACCGACAAAAAGGCTTTTCCGATAAGCCTTTTCGGGCCCAACGCTCTGAGGAGCAGATATCCGATTACTGTCGGCGGCAGAACCAGCGGCAACGTGAAAATACAGTCAATGATGCCCTTAACCCACCTTGGAAGGTGTGTTACCATATTTGCCGCCGCAACGCCTATTATTAAGATTATCAATGTGCTTATCCCTGCAATCCTGAGGGAATTCCACAGAGGATAATAATCCATTCTCTACCCAACCTCTTCTTACAAGCCTATACCCATTCACATATAGTTAACTCTGCCATTCAACGGATCCAACAACACCGGTTAATACGTTATTCAACTAATTTTTAGATCCACAGGCCAAAGCCTTTACTTAACGTATCCTACACCAGCAATTACTGTATATAGGTAAATCCGATCTTCTCAAATACCTTCTTGCTGTCATCACTCTTCAGATAGTTAAGGAACTCCTGTGCAGCGTCCTTATTCTTCGAACCTTTCAGAACCGCTGCAGGATAGATAACCTGTCCGCACATATTCTTAGTTGCCTCATCTACAGTCTTAAGTCCTGCCGAATAAGCATCTGTTGAATAAATAACTCCGCAGTCAACCACACCTTCGCCAACCTGCGAGGTAACCTCTTTCACATTGCTTCCGTAGGAAATAACCGAAGCCGAAGCAAGCTCAGCCTCATCAAGTCCGTAATATGCAAATATCTTCTGAGTATACTGACCGACAGGAACATCCTCATTACCCATGGCAAATAGTACATCCTTCGCCTTAAGATGCTCTGCAAGATCGTCAAAGCTGTTTATGTTCTTCTTATTGTCATCCGGAACCACAAGCACGACCTTATTTTCAAGAACGTCGATCCTTGTTGCCGAGTCGATCAGATCATTTCCCTTCGGATTCTTCTCAGCATCAGCTGATTTATCAAGCGCATCCATCTGCTTCTTAGCCGCAGATATAAATAGATCGCAGTCAGCCCCCTCTTCGATCTGGGTTTTAAGTGTTCCCGATGAATCAAAGTTAAATATTATCTTCACATTAGGATGATTCTTCTCGTAATTCTCAGCTATCTCCTCAAGTGACTCTGTGAGTGATGCCGCTGCATACACAATGATCTCTGTCTCTTTTTCTTTCTTATCTTTCTTCTTGCCGCATCCCACAGCAGCAATTACCATCATCATGATAAGCCCTATTAAAATACTTTTTTCTTCATGTTTACGATCTCTATTAACCATATTATATAACCATTCCACTACTAACTCAGTATGATTATCTTATCAGGCTCAATATATAGCTTCTCAGGAATATCAGTAGTCTCCTCCGTATCATAGAGACTTCTTTCCTTCTTCCACCAAAGTCCGTTCTCAAGCATTATATACCACTCAAACGGAAGCCTTGTTACACTGACCTTGCCACAAGGTATACAGTTTTCACCGGACTCACCAATTTTAAAATCATGCGCTCTGATTCCGATAAAGCTGTCACTTTCATCCACCTTCTTCTCGGTCACCAGCTCTATGCCACCCCAATCAAGTGCCTTCACCCGATGGTCTGATATTCTTTCAATCCGGCTGATATTCTTACAGCCTGTAAGCTTCGCCGCCGCAATAGTTCCCGGATTCTTAAATACATCGTCCGTCCTGCCCTGCGCTATCACTCTTCCCTTTTCTATCAATATCAGATAATCACACATCTGATATATTTCATCTCTGTCATGACTTACGAGAACAAAGCTTTTACCAAGCTTATTCAACAGTTCCGAAAGCTCGAGTCTTGTTCGTTCTCTAAGGAAGGTGTCCAGTGCCGCAAATGGTTCATCCAACAGTAAAAGCTTTGGATCCGATGCAAGCATCCTCGCAAGCGCTGTTCTCTGCTGCTGTCCTCCCGATATTTCTCTCGGGTATCGTTCTCTAATATCGTTTATCTGAAGAAGCTCCATCAAGTCCGCCGAACTGATCTCTGCGCCTTTTCCTTCGCGCCTTTTCATCTTCTTTGCAGCGTGGAGAGCTGCCTCTATATTTCCCTCAACCGTCATATTCGGAAATAACGCGTAGCTCTGGAAGAGATAGCCTATGCTTCTCTCCGCCGGACTCACATTCACCTTCTTTTCTCTGTCAAAAAGGACTTCTTCATCCAGAGAAATACAGCCTCGATCCGGCATTTCAATCCCGGCAATCGACTTTAGTAACATACTCTTTCCACTGCCCGAAGCACCAAGTATGCCTATCCTGTCACTCTCAGCGGATATCTGTATATCAAGCGCAAATTCATTCAGTTTTTTCCTTATATCCGCCTCAAGCTTCATGCTTCCTTCATCCTCACAGATCACGCCACGACATTCATATCCTATGATTTATTTAACTACTTCATGGTTAACATGATTCGATTCATTCTTTTCGGTCATTTGCACATTCAGATGCACTGCCTCTAAGGATCTTAATTCCATGCTCCAGGCCATTCATGATGAAGCCCAGACACTCTTTAACCGCTTTCGGGCTGCCCGGCAGATTCACGATTAAGCTATGCCCACGGATAACCGAAGCCCCTCTTGACAACATGGCTCTGTCAGTTATCTCAGCCGATCTCATCCTCATGTATTCTGCGATTCCCGGCGCATTTCTGTCCGCAACCTCAAGTGTCACCTCCGGAGTATGGTCCCTCATGGAGAAGCCTGTACCACCGCTGGTAATAACAAGATCCGCCTCTCTTCCGTCGCAGATCCTGATCAGCTCCTTTTTTAGTATAAGCGGCTCATCCGGTATCAGCAGCGTCTCGATTATCCTGTATCCGTTTTCTTCAAGTATTTCACAGGCCGCCGGACCACTCTTATCCTCACGTTCGCCCTTTGCACCCTTATCACTGAGCACGATCACGGCCGCTGTAAAAGGTCTGTCCTGCGCCGGCAGTTCAACTCTCACCTCATCACCGACACGTATCCTTCCACCTTTAATAACCTCTGTAAATACACCTTCTCTCGGCATGATACAGTCGCCGACAGAATTATATATATGACAATGGCTGTGGCACTCCTTACCTCTTTGAGTCAGCCTAAGTACCGCACCATCTTCTTTCCCAACAAAAAACAGGCTCTCAGCAGGCAGTTCCCTGACATTAAAGCCTTCAATGATCAGATTCTCGCCAAAATCGCCGTCCGAAACCTCAGCTCCCTTTGCCCGAAAATCATCTATTACCTCCGCAGTAAGGATACTAACCTGTCTATGCCAGTTTCCGGCATGGGCGTCACCCACGATGCCATAACCTTCAACAAGCTCCGCCTCGAGAGTAGGTTTCTTGGCTATACCTCTCTTTTCGCTGATACAGACAGCTTTTATCCTTCCTCTGATTTCCTCCATGTTACTATCCTCCGATTGCTGACATTGCGTTAGTTTCCGTCATGTTTTTCTCATCATAAAATGAATGGCACTTAGGCTTAAGGAGTATTGCCTCTGCTATTCTATCCTTCAGAAGCTTGTACTTTTCTGCACTCGGTGCATCCATTCTCAATACTTCTCTGATATCCACACCGGTATCATAGCTGAGGCAGCTCTTTATAAAGCCTCTTGTTGTCAGCCTTATCCTGTTGCAATCCGCACAGTAGCCTTCATGCATTGCGCTGATAAACCCGATTCTGCCCTTAAAGCCCGGAATACTATAATATACTGCCGGCCCGTTTCCTTTGCAATCATCCAATTTCTTCATGCCAGAGTATTTTTCCATAACTCTCTTTTTCAAAATATCATGATGTACAGCCGGAAAACCCTTTGCAAAACCGATAGGCATCAACTCAATAAATCTGACGGCTATATCTTTATCTCTGGCAAGTTCAATTAACTCCCATGTATCCGCCAGCGAGTCATTATCACGTTCATTCAAAACGCCGGATGGTTCTCCATCAAACAATACTTCGCCTTCCACGCCTGTATCATTGCGCCCGCCAATCATACTGCTGTCATACGACACCGCATTCACATGCACAGGAATCCCTGAATCAACAGTCATTTCAAGCCCCTTCAGAGCCTTATCCAGCATATCAAAACCAGTGAGCTTTTTATATCGCTCTCTATCAAGAGTATCGATACTGATATTTATTCCGTCCAGCCCTGCCCTAGTAAGTGCTTCCAGCTTCTCAGGAAGAAAAACACCATTTGTCGTCATCGTAACCTGCTCGATGCCCGGCACACTCTTGATGTTCCTCACAAGTCCTTCTATATCACGCCTTATCAGAGGCTCTCCGCCGGTCAGCTTTACCCTCGATATTCCAAGCTCAGCCATACACCTGACGCTCTCACATATTTCCTCAAAGCTGAGTATCTCGCTCATGGGAAGATGTTCAATATCCCCGGGCATACAATACTGACAGCGGAGATTGCATTTATCCGTTACGGATATTCTGACATATTTTATTTCTCTGTTATACTTATCAAGCATTCACCGTCACCACTGACTTTATTATACGAAAACAGCAATCGAACCACGTTGCCGTGACCTCTTCAAAAGCATCTTTTGATAAATCTTATCTAACATATCAACCGGCGATACTTTTTCCGGGAGATTAGTAGCCACAGCTGTGCTGTAAACTGCCCATCTCCGGAAAACGATCGCCGATTTTTTTATTAATTATTCTTCTATCTTCTCGACTCTGACGGCGCATACCTTGTATTCAGGTATTCTCGCAAAATCATCAAGTGCCGCATTTGTGAGAACATTTGCAGGTGAATCAGGGAAATGGAAAGGCATCCAGGTCTCGCCCTGAGAAACCTTGCGTCCGACTCTTGCAGTTGCAGTTATCTCACCACGCCTGCTGATAACCTTTACCTTCTCACCGTTCTTTATTCCAAGCTCATCCGCATCACGGAAATTAACCTCGATAAAGCCCTCACCGGCTATATCCATAAGTCCCGCTGATCTTGAGGTCATTGCCGCCGCATTGTATTGATAAAGGATACGTCCAGTCATCATGATGAGTGGATAATCATCATCCGGCACCTCCTGTGAAGGTCTGTAAACAGCCGGATAAAGCAGCGCCTTGCCCCTTGCAGGTCCGTTTGCGTGCATTATCGCAGTACCGGGATGTTCCTTTGAGAGACATGGCCACTGAAGGCTCTCGCCTGCGTCAAGTCTCGCATGGGAGATGCCCGCAAAACTCGGTGTTACTGAAGCTATCTCGTCCATGATCTCAGCACTTGTAAGGTGCGGCTGTGGATATCCCATAGCATTCATCAGGTCGATTATGATATCTGTATCGAGCCTCATATCACCCTGAAGCGTTACGGCCTTGCGTATTCTCTGAACGCGTCTCTCTGTATTTGTAAATGTACCTTCCTTCTCAGCGTAACTTACGCCCGGAAGTACAACGTCTGCATACTGTGCAGTTTTGGTCATGAAGAGCTCCTGGATAACAAAGAAATCCAGACTTTCCAGAGCCTTCACGATATGATGTGTATCAGGATCCGTCACAACAGGATCCTCGCCGCAGATATAGAGACCCTTGATGCGTCCGTCTATTGCAGCCGGAAATACATCCGTCGCCTTAAGTCCCGGATTCGGATTCAGCTTCACGCCCCAGGCCTTCTCGAACTTCTCTCTTACCGCATCATTCGTAACCTTCTGATATCCAGGGAAGTCAGTCGGAAGCGCTCCCATATCACAGGCACCCTGAACATTGTTCTGGCCTCTGAGAGGGTTAACTCCGCAGCCACTTCTTCCAATCTTGCCGCAGAGTACAGCCATATCTGACATACACATAACGCCCTCTGTACCTGTCGAATGCTCTGTAACACCCAGGCAGTAGATGATCGGTGCTTTCTTGGCCGTCGCATACATACGTGCAGCCTCAACAAGGCGGTCAGGATCAATATGACATATCTCTCCTACCTTCTCAGGAGTGTATTCCTCCACGAGTGCCTTCAGCTCGTCAAAGCCCTCTGAATAATCGCGGATATAATCATGATCTATCAGGTCCTCCTTGATCATCACATGCATCATACCGTTCGCAAATGCAACATTTGTTCCCGGCCTAATCTTAAGATGTATATCAGCCTTCTTCGAAAGTCCTATATCTCTCGGATCGACAACTATAAGCTTAGTGCCATTCTTTACAGCTTTTCTGATCTGCATTCCGACAACCGGATGAGCTTCCTCCGGATTCGAGCCGATGAGAAGTATGCAGTCTACATCATGAGTGATGTCATGAATAGGATTCGTCATTGCGCCCGAACCGAGTGTCTTCGCAAGTCCGGCAACAGTCGCCGAATGACATACTCTCGCGCAGTTGTCTGTATTATTATTTCCAAAGCAGGTCCTTACCATCTTCTGGACCATGTAAATATCTTCATTCGCCGAACGTGAGCAGGCAAAACCGGCAAGTGACTCATCGCCGTATTTTTCCTTAATCTCCATCAGGCGCTTAGCCGTATAGCTTATCGCCTCTTCCCACGTAGCTTCCTTAAATTCTCCGGTCGCTCTGTCCTTGATGAGAGGCTTTGTAAGCCTGTCCTTTGAATGAACGAAATCAAAGCTTCCCGAACGCCCCTTGACGCAGAGACGGTTATGATTTGAAGGACCGTTAGCCGGTTCAACATTTACTACCGTATCATCCTTCACAACAAGGAAGTATTGACAGCCCGTCGCACAGTGAGGGCAGGTGGTAAGAACCTTCTTAACCTCCCAGTCTCTGTATTTGTTCTCTCTCTTAAGAGTAAGTGCTCCTGTCGGACATACGCTTGCACAATTTCCGCAGGTCTCACATCCGGTCTCCTTGTAGTTCTCACCGAAAGGAGCGTCCACAACATGAAATACACCCGAGCGGCTGTTCTTAAGCGCACCGTTGCAGGCTATATTATGACACACGCTTATGCAGCGCATGCAGTGAATACATTTGCTAGGATCGTAGCTGATATAAGGATTGTTATCGAGAACAGGCATCTTCTGCTCTATCTTATGCCTCGTACCCTTATGATCAGCATGCTTGATATCATATTGATTGCAGAGACTCTGCAGCTCACAGGTTCCGTTTGCAGGACAGCTCATACAGTCAAGATTATGATTTGACAGGATGAGCTTCAGCATATCCTTCCTGTATTTCAGAAGCTTCTCAGATTCGGTTGTTATGACCATTCCGTCCTTAGCCTTGGTCCTGCAGGCAGGAAGCAGATTCGTAAAGCCCTCAACTTCAACCATACAGAGTCTGCAGCTTCCAACATCACTGACGCCCTCCATGTAGCAGAGTGTCGGAATATCTATTTTATTATTTCTGGCAATAGTCAGTATGGTCGAGCCTTCCTCGGCCTGATACAGCTTACCGTTGATCGTGATATTTACCATTCGCCTCTGCCCCCTTCCATAGCTCCACATCCATAGTGGTCACAGCGAAGGCATCTTCCGGCCTCGCGCATAGCCTCTTCATGGGTCATCGGCAGCTCAACAAATCCGAAGTTGTTCTTTCTTGCGAAAGGATCCTTTTCCTCCACCTCAGCTCTTCCTGTAGGTACACATGGATTCGGATATGCAGCTGGGATCACCAGCTTGTCGTCGATCTTATGATGATAGCCCAGGTATTCATCAATATTTGCTGCAGCTACCTGACCTGCCGCTATAGCGTTGATAGCTGTAGAAGGACCGGTCACGCAGTCACCGCCCGAAAATACCTTTTCCATTCCCTGAACCATACAGGTCTCATCCGCAAGTATACGTCCTCTGTTGACCGGAACGTTCTCCTGCTCAAAATGAGAGGTATCGCTTCTCTGTCCAACACCGAGTATCAGAAGATCGCATTTGAAACGATAAGGATAATTGCTCGAGTGCTCTGTGGTCATCATTCCATACTGGTCGTATTCGGCGATGATCTCAGGCTGAAGCCATACCGCACGCACATCATTCGTCTCCTTATCAGCCTCTATATTTAAGAAGCTGAGCAGAGTTCTAAACCTTACGCCCTCCTGCATAGCTCCTTCTATCTCTTCCTCAAGAGCTGTATAATCGTCTCTCTTACGTGTAAATACATGTACAGACTCCGCATTAAGTCTTACAGCAGTTCTTGCCGCGTCCATGGCAACATTACCGCCGCCGATAAGCACAACCTTCTTACCTGTAAGATCAGGAGCCTCACCGTTTGCGACCTTTTGAAGAAAATCAGCTGCCGGTATAACATTGCCCGCGTCAGCATTCTCCATAGGCATGCGGTTGCCAAGCTGCGCGCCGATACCGATATATACAGCATCATATCCGTCGCGAAGCTCTGTAAAGCTTATATCTCTTCCAACTTTTGTATTGTAATGGATCTTAATATCACCTGCAGAAAGGATAGCTTTGATATCACGGTCAAGCTGTTCCTTAGGAAGACGGTATTCAGGAATACCATAACGGAGCATTCCGCCGCCCTTTTCATGCTCCTCAAAGATCTCAACCTCATGTCCCATAAGGCTGAGGTAATATGCGCAGGTCATTCCCGAAGGTCCCGCTCCGATAACCGCTATCCTCTTGCCTGTCTTAACATTAGGCGCAGGTGTCGGAACCGTATCGGCAGCTGCCTGCTCAACGGCGTATTTTTTAAGTGCTCTGATATTGATAGGTGCGTCGACCATCGATCTGCGGCACTTCCTCTCGCAAGGATGCTCACAGACCATAGCGCAGGCTGTCGGGAAAGGATTTCTGTTTCTGATAACCCTTACAGCTCCCTCGTAATCCTGCTCCTTGATCATAGCAATATAGCCCGGAACATCGACATGAGCCGGACACAGTGTAACACAAGGAATAGTCTGCGTAACATTTTCTGCGCAGCGCTTATCCTTTATATGACTTTCATATTCATCGGCAAACTCCGAGAGTGATTCGAGAATAAGATTGGCACCCACAACGCCAACAGCGCAGTCAGCCGTCTGGGCTATCATCCTGCACTTATCTTCGATCTCACCAAGTGTTTCCATAGTAGCATCGCCATTCAGAACATCCTTCAGAAGATGATCCACCTCTGCGAGGCCGTCGCGACACGGAACGCATTTTCCACAGGACTGATTCATAGAGATCTGCAGTAAAGATCTATATAAAGCCAGCGGACACATTCCCGGAGGATAAGATGTCATTCGTGATCTGAACTTACGAAGGACAACATCTATCCTCTGATTCATATTTCCCCTCTTTGCTAATTTCCGCATACATACACCCCTTAAATATTTAGTTTATTCCTCGATAGTAAGTATCTCCATAAAACCTGTAACTTCAAGGATATCCATGATACTGTCAGGTACATGCTTAACCACCATATTACCCTGCTTATTCATGGTCTTCTGCGCTGACAGAAATACCCTGAGTCCCGCACTTGAGACATATCCAAGGTCGGCAATATCGAATGTAAGCTCTTCAACCCCCTCTAGCTCATTCTTAACGACCTCTTCAAGATCAGCGGAAGTTGCGGAATCAAGAGCTCCCGAAAGCTTGATCTCAAACTTACTGCCCTCTTTGTTCTTCTCGATGTTTAACATTTTGTATCCTCCCAAAATCCTTTTATAAAATACACTTAGTTATCGTAAGTATGTTACATCCGTCGGAATATTCATATTCAACCTTGTCCATCAGCTTCTTCACAAGGAATATGCCGAGGCCTCCCACCTGCCTGTCTTCGATTGTCAGATTGGTGTTCGGATCCTCCTTCTTCAGCGGATCAAACGGTATGCCCTGATCGATAAACCTAACCTTAAGCTCCCCCTGCTCACTGTCAAGCTCAGAAACGACCTTCGCTGTACCTGTTTCTTCTCCGTACGCATAGTGCGCGATATTGACAAATATTTCCTCTATCGCAAGCTTCAACTGCATCTTAACCTTGTTAGGGCATGCAGTCCCCTCAAGCTGGTCCTCCACGAATATGACCACCTCTTCAAAGTTGTCAGGTAAAGCTTCTATTTCCATTTCCTTCTTCATACGCACACTCCGCATTTTCATTAGAATATCCGAGGTTTTAACATCGGTTTTATCACCGTCATTTATATGCTACTATTTTACTAAAAACAGGCCAAAACGTCAATCATTCTTAGCCTTTATGCGCCTGTATCTGGCCAGTCCCACGCCCACTGCAAGAACCACGTAAAACAGCGGTGTTGTGACAGACTGTTCAGGGTCTACCATAGCCTCTGCAAAATATGCTGCAGCTGCTGAAGCACAGGCAATTATCTCCGGATTCCCGGCTGCATTTTTGATCATATATCTTATGGATGAGAGCACCAGTCCGAGGTATGCGATGCATCCAAAAATCCCCACCGTCAGAAGCCTCTGAAGTATCACATTGTGTGAGCTGTCATAGACCTTACGTGTAACTTCGGACATCTCCTTGCGGTAGTAAGTAAGCATGATATCCCTGACCGTCTCATTGCCGTGCCCAAACACCTTATTTCTAAGATTTGCGTTGCCAAATACTCTTGCCGACCTCTTCCAGATATATCCTCTGAACTCGCCCCACCTGTCATTAAAGGTGAACAGCTCATTATTACTGCTTATACCGAGGATCACAACCGCAATCACTCCGATAACTCCGGCAATCGTAACGCCTATCATAAGCTTTTTATTTTGAAAGCCTTCATATAACTCCTTCTTCAGAAGCTTAAGCAGCAGTAACACTGTAAATAGAGCTACGGCTACTGCGAGAAATATGCCCATGATCTTCGGATTACCAACCAGGCTTGCCACGCCGTTCAGATGCCCTTTGCTGCCGCTCTTCACCTTATCAAGCACACTCATCGTGAAAAGCCCGCCCGCCATAAGGAGTATGGCCAGAGCCCATTCCATAAGCCTCTTACGCTTCACAGCAATATAGAAAAGAATCACAAGTGAAACTGCAGTTCCAAGATATACATTATCACTTTTGGCCGTCATTACAGTGAACGCCGCCGCAAATATTCCAGCCCCCGACGTAATCCTGTAGAACATCTTATTTGTAAATATGAACGCTGCTATACTGATACCCAGGAATATACAGAGATACGAACCGAAGGTATTCATATTTCCGATAGTGGACATGAAGATCGTCTTCTGCGAAGCCTTGATCTCTTTTCTCCAGCCCTTAAAATCAGTTCCAAAATGCTGCACGACCGCGATATAGAACATATATATCGACACGACCAGAAGCACCGGATAGATCGAACTGACGCTCTTCACCTTATAAGAGATGATCATGAAGACCACAAATACCACAAGCATCATCATAAGTCCCAGATGCCTTCCGCGGTCGCCTATTATTGCTGATTTAAGTCCCTTATATATCTTGTCATCCTTAGATGCAAAAATAAGATTTACGAAGGCTGCAGCCGCCTGGCTGATGATGAAAAGAAAAGCCCAGAATCTCGGATTCAGCCAAAGCCGGGTTTCTTCTTCCTTCCAGCCTCCAAAATAATCCGCTATACCTTTCCTGCTTACCTTCCTGTTGACTTTGTCAAATACAAGCATCGAATGAAAAGTCATCTCGAAGGCATACGCCACTACCGCCAACCCAACAAATACCGCCGAGCCATACAGGAAACACTCCGCTCTCGTTTTCGTGATATCAAAATACATATCATGCATATAGATCAGAAAGAAGGTGGATATATAGAGTAGATACAGAAGGATCACCGTATCAACTACAGATAGATTTAGTTCCTTCCCGGACTTATTTCTGTTCCTATTTCTATTCGCATTCTTATTACTATTATTAGTTTTTTTGTTTGTATCACATTTTGTTATTTTATTATTCTTATTGTTGCTATTTTTATTATTATCGTTTTTTCCGCTCATAATTTTTATTTCTTCATCAGTTAAAACAATCACTACAACGCAAATAAAAAAAGTGCCCAGCCAGCATTGCTCACCGGCTTATTTGCATCTCACATTACATCATACTATCCCTCGATAATTGTAATATATTACACTGCCCCAGGCAACAAAAAGAGAAAAGAAAAAGGTCATCTGTTTTATCAGATGACCTTTAGTGTGTTGTGCGGGAAAAGGGACTTGAACCCTCACGACGTTACCATCACTAGATCCTTAGTCTAGCCTGTCTGCCAATTCCAGCATTCCCGCATCCTTATGAAGTTTTAGGTGTTTATCTCACCCGCAACGATATGTATATTATCACGATGAGTTTTTATTGTCAACAACTTTTTTAAACTTTTTTTGATGAATTTTTTATCGCCCTTTTTCGACTCCAATTTGTAAAAAATAAGCCTGCTATTTTGGCGTATTTTTCCTGCTGTCATTATTGTTAAAAACACTCATCTGTGGTAATCTAAAAAATGTATTTATAAAGATTCTCTGACCGTTAAAGCCGGCCTGCCGGCTATTAACCATCATGAGAAAACAACAATAAAATAAGGGAAGGTGTGAAAACATGTTAGAAAAAGTTTTCAAGCTCAAGGAACACGGCACAAATGTCAAAACCGAGGTCGTTGCAGGTCTTACAACATTCCTTGCTATGGCATACATCCTTGCAGTTAACCCGAGCATTCTCGGTACTGTAATGAACCAGAACGGCGTATTCCTTGCAACAGCCATTTCATCGGCTATCGCAACATTCATCATGGCATTCCTTGCCAACTACCCTATCGCTCTTTCGGCAGGTATGGGACTTAATGCATACTTTGCATTTTCTGTCTGCATGGGCGACCTCGCCGAGGAAGGCGCAGATGCATTCAAGATTGCCCTTACAGCAGTTCTTTGCGAAGGACTTATCTTCATCCTGATCTCACTCTTTAAGTTCCGTGAGAAGATCATCAACGGTATTCCTCAGAACCTTAAGTTCGGTATTACCAGCGGTATCGGTCTTTTCATAGCATTTATCGGAATCCAGGGTGCAGGAATTGCTAAGGATTCAGAGTCAACACTTGTTGACCTCGGTGATTTTTCAAGTCCCGAGATGGTACTCGCACTTGTCGGCATACTTGTAATAGTTATTCTCAGCCACTACAAGGTTAAGGGTGCAGTTCTTATCGGTATCCTCTCTACATGGGTACTCGGAATGGGTGCAGAGGCGATTGGCTGGTACAACGGCGTAAGCGTATTCCCTGATTTTTCAAACGGTCTTGTAAACCTCAAGGGTCTCGAAGATACAGCATTCAAGTTTAATTTCGGATGGGTTGCTGATCATATCGTTCAGTTTATTGCTATCCTCTTCAGCTTCCTCTTCGTTGACCTTTTCGATACAGTTGGTACAGTTGTAGGTGTTGCTGATAAGGCTAACCTCCTTGATGAGGATGGCAAGCTTCCAAGAGTCGGCAGAGTATTCATGGCAGATGCTGTTGGTACAACAGTAGGTGCTTGTCTTGGTACTTCTACCGTAACAAGCTTTGTAGAGTCAAGCGCAGGCGTTGGTGTCGGCGGTAAGACAGGTCTCTCTGCTGCAGTTACAGGCTTCATGTTCCTTATCTCTATCGTACTCAGCCCTATCTTCCTTGCAATACCAAGCTTTGCAACCGCTCCTGCTCTTATCTACGTAGGTATGCTGATGTTTACTTCAGCACTTAAGATCAAGTTTGAGGGTGACGTTGCAGACGCTATCGGAGCTTACATGGCTATCATCATGATGCCTCTTACATACTCTATTGCAAACGGTATCATGTTCGCTATCATCTCGTGGGTAATCGTCAAAGTATTCACAGGTAAGGCTAAGGACATCTCACCTATCATGTGGGGCGTATTTGTTCTCTTCGGACTGCGAATCGCAGCGCTGGTTACTAACTTTAGTTAGCATTTATAGATCAAACATAAGATCAGCCCGGTACATATCGAACGGTACCGGGCTGTTTATTGCTATACAACAAAAAAACGGTATCTTTTCAGATACCGTTTTCTAAATCAATCGTTCTGATTAAGCAAGCTTTGCCTTAGCAACTTCTACAAGCTTAGCGAAGCCTTCTGGATCGCTGATAGCCATCTCTGAAAGCATCTTACGGTTGATATCAACCTCTGCAAGCTTAAGACCATGCATAAGTCTGCTGTAAGAGATACCATTGATACGTGCAGCTGCATTGATACGAGCGATCCAGAGCTTTCTGAAATCTCTCTTTCTCTCACGTCTGCCTGCAAATGATGAAGCAAGCGCTCTCATTACTGACTGCTTAGCAACTCTGTACTGCTTTGATCTTGCTCCTCTATAGCCCTTAGCGAGCTTAAGTGTTCTATTGTGCTTCTTCTTGGCATTAACGCCACCCTTAATTCTAGCCATTTTTATTATCCTCCTAAAATAAACCTGTCGTATTCATTCTAATTCACGGTAAAACCGTATACAGACAATAACCTCTGATTACATGTAAGGTAAGATCTTCTTCATTACCTTGCTGTTTGTACCATCTGTAATTGTTGCTTTTCTAAGATTTCTCTTTCTCTTGGTTGTCTTCTTAGTAAGGATGTGGCTCTTGTAAGCCTTGTTTCTCTTTAACTTTCCTGTACCTGTCTTCTGAAAACGCTTTGCTGCAGCCTTCTTTGTCTTTAACTTTGGCATTGTTTTATCCTCCTTAAATGCATCTATCTTTTTCAGTGTTTTGCAGCGAGGAACATTGACATGCTCCTGCCTTCAAACTTAGCCGCCTTATCGACGGTAGATATATCTGAAAGCTTCTCCGCAAAATCATCAAGAACCTTCTTGCTCTGATTTACGTATGCAAGCTCTCTACCTCTGAATCTGAGTGTGACCTTAACTCTGTCACCCTTACTAAGGAACTTACGAGCCATATTCACCTTGGTATTGAGGTCGTTAACATCAATGTTTGGTGAAAGTCTGACTTCCTTGATCTCTACGATCTTCTGCTTCTTCTTCTGTTCCTTTTCCTTACGCATCATTTCGTAACGGAATTTGCTGTAATCAACGATCTTGCAAACAGGCGGCTTTGCATTCGGCGATACTCTTACAAGATCCATCTCAGCCTCTTCTGCTGCGGCGAGCGCATCCTTAAGGGACATAACACCGAGCTGATTACCCTCTGCTCCGATCACTCTTACTTCTCTGTCTCTGATCTGTTCGTTAATTAAGTAGTCTATTGTTTTACCCTCCACACAATAAAAAATGATGGACAGTATCCACCATTCGCATAAATAGAAAACCTTTTAATCGGCCGTTCTTACGCTATCAGACCCAAGTCATTTCAAATGCTAAGGTGAGAGTGGATACTCTGCTTTGTTTTCAACACGAAATAAGTTATCACACTCTCACCATAATGTCAAATATTTTTTTTAGAATATCAATTAATTGTCAAACAGATACTTTCTCTGAAGTTCGCTTATAACTCTCGGTCCTCCGATAGCTCTTACATCATCACCATAGAATCCAATAGACTGAAGGTATTCGACCGTTGGTGCACCTACATAATTATAAGAACCACTCGGGGATTCGTCATATCGTATGTAATCATCTTCTTCTGAAGACATATCTTCCCGGTCAACAAGCATCATATCCTGAGAAAGTCCATTTTCGTCACACAGATAACATTTTACTCTTTTGTTTGGTAAAAGATTATCAACCTTGTATTTTTTCTCGGTCTTCATATCATCAAGAGTAATGACCGTGAGCCATGCAGTGTCGCCTGCAGGAATTACTACATTTCCATCAGATCCTGACGACACTCCCTCTATATTTTTAACAACCAGTTTATATCTTCCATCCTGGTTCATAATATAGAACTTAGTATACTGGCTAAAATAATAATCTGTATCCAGTTTGTATAGCACTATATTTTCCTGAGGGTTTCCATCTTTACCGGTATTAATCTCTACCTGTTTATCTGAAGATACAGAGTAAATATCCATTCTGATAAATTTGTCATCTCCGTAAATAACAAGGAGCTCATTATTACCATCATTATCAGTATCGATCATCTCTGAAGCATAGATTCCACTAAAGTCGTTTGGATGAGTCTCCCTATATACTGCTGATTGATCGACAGAATCCGAACCCTGAAGCTGAAGGTGTGTATATTCATAAGTCAGTTTATCATTTGCAGCATCATAGTTATATGTACTTGTATATACTGATGCCTGACCATCTATAACCGCCAAATACTCCTGACACGGATCAAATACTCCACCGTATTTTCCATCCTCCGGTATCAATTCATTCTCCAAATACTCCTGAAGAAGCTCTTCGTCCGTCTTAACAACTGCTTCTGTTGTTGCTTCGGTCAGTTCCACTGAAGATACTTCTGTATTCTCTGTAACGATCTGCTCGGTGTTTTCAGTAAGGCTTATCTGCTCAGTGGTCTTGTCTACCTTGCCGCCGGATGGTTCTACACCATATTCAGTATGCGTAGGGTTATCATCCTTTTTATCATTACTTGTGATTGCGATTATACCTGCAACAAGGCCGCCTACAACAGCCACACCTGCAACAGCAGCTACAACCTTGCCTGCCACTGTACTGAGGAACCCTGCCTTACCTGCTCCCGATCCGGCTGCTTCTGATACAGTATTACCAACATCACTTCTTCCAACATTACTCTTTTCCGGCACCGAACCAGATGAATCGCCGGTTGCAGATCCATCCGAAGTTTCAACTGTTGAACCATTATTTGATGCTGTCGTTGCACTACCTGCTGCTCCGGCTGCGCCTGCTGCGGCTGCCGTGCCCATAGCATAACTGTTAAGCTCGTTTCTAAGCAACGCTGCAAAGAGAGCAACAGGTGCGAAGCTGTAAAGCTTGTAGCCTCTTTTCTGAAGGTCCTCAGCCTTAGCCTTTATCTTCTGGCGGCCATAATTAAGTCTTGAACTTACAGTATTTTTACTGCATTCAAGTGCTGCTGCGATCTCCTCAATGCTCTGACCTTCAAGATAAAACATGATCATGCATATTCTCTGCTCCTCAGGCAGTGAATCGATCATCTCGTTTACAATATCTGAAATCTCTTTCTTTGAGTAATACTCTTCCGGATTAAAATCAACTCTGTCCTCAACAAGAGTGTCCTGATACTCAGCAACCTCACCCTCGTCGTTCACCTGATCCATCTCAGAGAAAAGTACAGGATTCTTTTTCTTAAGATAGTTCTTCGCTGTATTTGCAACGATCATTCCCATCCAGCCCGGAAATTTATCCGGATCCTGCAGCATCGAAAGATTCTGAAATGCCCTCATGTACGAGTCCTGAACTATATCTGAGGCTGTGTCCTCGTTCTTCACATATTTGAGCGCAACATAATACTTATTCTTAAAAGTCTTGTCATAGAGGTATGAAAAGCCCTCCTGATCACCTGCCATTGCCGCTGCAACTGCTTCTCTGTAATTGTTAAAAGCTATATTATTCATATTCCAATCTCCTCTCACCCGTTGGTTTTTATTGTTCATACCTATATGACAACCTCGGAAGTGATAATTTTTTATGAATTTCAGAATTTTTTCAAATCTTTTTAAAATACAAATACAGTAATATCATCCTATTAAGAATAATATTACTGTATACTATCAAATCATCTTTAACAACTACGCTGTAGTACTTCTATGTTCCATCATATCAACTCCGGAACATTCAAATATGTCAGCCCTGGAACGTCTCTCTATATCTACTCCGGAACAAACAATTATGTCAGCCCTAGAACGTCTCTCTATATCCACTCCGGAACATTCAACTATATCAACTCTAGAACGTTCCCAGCACATCCATCTCATCAGCCTCGCGAAGTATCTCGCCAAGAGCCTTGCGTACATTCTTATCGGTAAGACGGCCATTGAAAGTTACATAGAAATAATACTGCCACTTCTTCCTCTGGCTTGGACGCGACTCGATACTTGTCATGTTAAGGCCATTATCATTGAAAAGTCTCATGATATTGAAAAGTGCACCAACCTTATGAGCTGTCATGAAGCAGATACTGATATTGTCGGCATCCCTCAGGGCAACCTTCCTGCCTGTAACGATAACGAACTTGGTCGAGTTGTCATTAACTGTATTTATTCTTGTATCAAGCACTGTCAGGTTGTAGAGCCTTGCCGCCCTTTCGCTGGCAATCGCTGCATAGGCAGGATTGTTTTCCTCGCGAACCTTCTTGGCTGCCGCTGCTGTATTGCTTACGCTTGAAGTCGAAAAGCCATGCTTATCGATGTATTCCTTGCACTGCATAAGTCCCTGTGCATGCGAATACACCTTCTTGATATCAGAGATTGAAGCTCCCGGCACGCCAAGAAGCGCGTGCTCGATATCAAGCACAACCTCTGCAACTATCCTCACGCCACTGGTCTTAATGATGTCATAATTACCTGTAACAAAGCCTGCGGATGAGTTCTCCAGCGGGATCACACCGTAGTCAGCCCTTCCGGCAGCAACCTCCTCAACTATATTATCGAAGGTCTTAACATTGTAAACTGAAACATCATCGCCAAAATATTTGATAACAGCCGCCTCCGCGTAAGCACCCGGAACACCTGCATAAACCACTCTCGTATCGCTGCCGATATCCAGATCATCAACGATCTTATATTCCTCATCAACGTAAGGCTTTGCCGCATGCTCTTCCTTCTTCTTCAGCTCCTCAAGAAGCTGGTGGATATTCTTTTTAAATATAGGATGCAGCAAATACGGTGCGATCTCATCTGCCGGACGCAGCACAAAATCACGAAGATGCATCTCCTTATGAGGAATGATCAGCTTCTCCGTGGAAATGATCTCCTCATCAAAGAGAAGTATATCGATATCAAGAGTCCTCGGACCCCAGTGGATGATCCTCTCCCTCTTCGCGTCGTGCTCTATGTCCGCTGTCACGGAAAGAAGCTCCTCAGCTGTATAAAGAGTCTCGATAAGAACGGCCGCATTCAGGAAATCCGGCTGCTCAACAGGCCCGTACGGCTCTGTCTCTATAAAAGAAGAAACCTTCTTCACCTTGATGTAATCATCCTTGCCAAGCTGCTCTATCGCAGTTTTGATATAGCCCTCGCGGTCTCCAAGATTAGAGCCGAGTCCAAGGAGGGAAATATGTCTGCTGCGGTCAACCTCAACCGCAACATCCTCAAACTGACTGTCTATCGGAGCGTTCGGTTTACTAACCCTGACCTTTACGCCCTCAACAGTACTGTATTTTATAAGTATCTCTGAAGCTATATTTTCGGCAACCGTCTCGATCAGGTCGCACTTCTCCCTGGTCGTAACATTCTCTATGAGAGAAACCACATCGGCGTAATTAACGGCAAGCCTCAGGTCGTCCGTCTGGGCAGCTTTCCTTACTGAAAGGCGCAGCTCAGCCGAAACCCTGAACATCTGACCGTTCGCCTTCTCCTCATCAAATACGCCATGATATGCAAAAATATTCAGATTCTTTATTATTATCTTGTCCATTTATTTCCTTCTCTCACAAATATCTGTTACTATAGGAGCTTCCGCCCGTTCGCTTGTCACGGTCGGCTGTCATTTTTTTAATACGCTGTCATCATGGCATAAGTCATGTCAAGAGCCCTTCTGTTCTTCTTCACGTCATGCACTCTGAAAAGCCTGCAGCCCTTCATGAGGCCAAATACATTTGCTGCTATCGTTCCTTCCTCTCTCTCATCCTTCGGAAGATCAAGAGTAAGCCCGATCATGCTCTTCCTTGAAACTCCGAGCAGAACCGGATAACCAAGCTTACAAATCTTATCAAGGCTGTTCATCATCACCAGATTGTCGTGAACGTTCTTTGCGAAACCGATGCCCGGATCAAGAATGATCTTCTCCTTAGCTATTCCGACAGCCTCCGCAAGATTCAGCGATTCGTTAAGATCGTTGATGCAGTCATTTACAAAGCTGCTGTAGTTTGTTATCCAGCGGTTATGCATGATTATAACGCCGACCTGACCGGCCGCAACAACCTCAGCCATGGTCCTTCTGATGTCTTCGTCGTCCCACTTAAGTCCCCAGATATCGTTGATGTAATCAACTCCCGCGGCAATACCCTTCTCGGCAACAGAAGCCTTGTAGGTGTCCAGCGAAACAGGTATGTCGAAATTCTTCTTAACTGCCTCGATGACCGGACACACTCTCGCGATCTCTTCCTCAGAGGATATCATCTCGTATCCCGGTCTAGTTGATTCGCCGCCGATGTCTATCATATCAGCGCCGTCGGCTATCATTTCTTCAACATGCTTAAGAGCTCTGTCAACATCATTAAACTTTCCGCCGTCTGAAAAAGAATCCGGCGTAACATTCAGTATTCCTACAACAATCGGTTTGTCATCCTTACGAATATTATCAATAATATGCATATCGTCCACCTAGTATTTAATAGATTTATTTTTTCTGGATTCACTCCAGTAACACTCTGTTTTAGCGTCGCACATGAAGCAGTTTCTTGAAAGCTTGTCGGCTCTATAGAGAACATCCTCCAGGCTGCCCTTCGCCTCACTTTTATTCTTGTGCTTCTTTATCGCGCCGCACATTTCCTCTATCTCCTCATCCGAGAAGCCTGCGCGCTTAAGTATCGGTTCTGCCACATAGGCTCCTGCCTCATGGTGGGACATTCCCTGCTCCTCATAAACCGAATACCGTCCCATATCGTGAAGAAGCGCCGCTGCATATATCATTTCCTTATCCAGCGATAGTCCTTCCTCAAGGTTTATGATCCACGCTATTCTTGCAACCGACAGGCTGTGTCCGAGACTGTGCCTGCAGAACACTCTGTCAAACTCTTTTTCCTTTATCATTAAAGATATGATTCTGAACTCGTCATCGGCAATTATCTTATCTACTCTTTTCATCCCTCTAACCTGCACTATTTATTAGTATTACGATCATTTCACAGTTCTGATGATATCTCCGACAAATGACAAGGTTCCGCATGCGATAATCACGCAATCATCGGCTTTTACCTTTGCTGCTTTCCCTGCCTCAGTCTTGCCGTTATCAGCCGTACTCAGTTCACCCACCTGCTGCTTTGCAAGTCTGACTGCCTCTTTGATACTCTTAGCATAAGTTGCCGGCACGCCTCTCTCCTGGATTAACTCTGCCAGAACTCCGCCGTCAAGTGCTCTCGGGCTGTCTGTTGTCACCGTTATCGCACTCGCCATCACAGGCGTCAGCAGCTTCAGCATCTTGTCGTATTCCTTATCTCGTAACACTCCTATTATAAAGACAAGTTTTTTATTTGTAAAATACTTCCTTACATCCTTCTCAAGTTTCTCCCAGGCATCACTGTTATGCGCGCCGTCCACTATAAATAGCGGATCCTTCGAGAGAACCGAGAAACGTCCCTGCCATCCGGTATCCTTAAGACCCTTCTTAACCAGCCTCTTCGGCACCTTCCTGAGGCCATATTTTGTTGCAATACTATTAAACGCTTCTATAGCCTCAATTGCCGTGATCGCATTATAAACCTGTGCCGCCCCGGCAAGCTTTATCTCATATTTTTCATTTTTATATGTAAAGGTACTTCCAAACATTCCGTCATTAACATCAAAGAGCTCTGCCGGATCAGCTTCAAAATACCTTCCATCGTCCATTCCGTTCTTCTTGACAAGCTTATCTACAGCCTTCTTTGGCTCAGCCGTCTGCGGATAGGAAACAAGGATATCGCCCTTCTTAACTATCCCCAGCTTCTCTTTCGTGATGGCTGTAAGCGTATTTCCAAGGAACTGCATATGGTCGAAGCTAATAGATGCAAGTACATCTATCGGAGTCTCGGTAAATACATTTGTTGCATCAAGTCCTCCGCCCATGCCGCACTCGATAAGTATGATGTCGCAGCCCTTCTTCTTAAACCAGAGAAATGCAGCTGCAGTCTCTATCTCGAAGGAAGTCGGTCTACCCTCGCCTGCTTCTTCCATCCTGCCGACCTCTTCGATGATACGGCCCATGATCTGCCCGCAGACCCTTTTCGGCATGTATTCCTTATTTATCTGCCAGCGCTCTCTGTAATCGATGATAGTCGGCGATATATACCTTCCGACCTTGTAGCCGGCCTCGATAAGAACCGTTTCAACATAAGCCATGATCGAACCCTTGCCGTTCGTTCCTGCAATATGAAAGGCCGGTATGCCCTTCTCAGGATTTCCGAGCCTTCTTAAAAGTCCCAGTATATTATCAAGCCCCGGCACGCTGCCCAGCTTATTTCTCTCCTCTATATATTTCAAGACCTCGTCGTATCTCATGTTACTTCTCCTAATCTCAGCATTCCAAGCTCACATATCATCTCAAGTAAACGATTATCTTCTCATTATGTATTGAACCGCTCACTCCTCATATACCTGAAGCAATTCTCCCTCCATGATAATATACCAATAACCTACCTGCCTCAAGTAAAAAATAACCCTGAGCATCCCAGGGTTATTCTTCATCTTTATTATATTGTACATGTCTTACCGGAGTTGTTGCTTCTGTAATCGGCAGCAGCTCGTAGCCCTCAGCCTTAAGTGTGTCGATAAGATCTGAAAGCGCCTCAACAGTATTGTGGTGTCCGCCCAGATCATGCATCAGAACAACCGTATCTCCGGAATTGCTTCTTACAGAGCTCATAACATTGTAGTTGAGCTGATCCGGCGAAATGTAGTAATCTACAGCATCACCATTCTGTGCATTCCAGTCAAAATAAACGTAACCGTTCTCGTCAAGGTATTCCATACAATCCTGAATATCAACGCCCGAGGTCTTGTTTGAGCTTCCACCCGGAAAACGGTAAAGCCATGCATCATAACCGGTCACATTGTAGATGAGGTTGTGCATGTTCTCAACGTCGCTCTTGAAGAAATCAAGGTTTTTATAAACTGATTCGTAGATGTGCGAATACGAATGAATACCGATTGAATGACCTTCCTCAACTATCCTCTGATAAGCCGGATAATACTCCTGCTCCTTCGCTACTACAAAGAAAGTTGCCTTAACGTCCTTTTCCTTCAGGATATCAAGTATCTCATCTGTGTAATCTGAAGGACCATCGTCAAAGGTAAGATAAACCTTCTTACCGTTTAGAGGAACTGCTTCCTCTTCATCCTCGCCATCCTCAGTATCAGCCTCATCCACGTCATCTGAAGTGCCGTCATCTGAAGCATTCCGACCCTCATCAGCACTGTTACCAACTGCCTGATCCTTCTCACCGTCGACCTTTGCAGCCTCAGCCGCATCATTCTTTGCAGCCTCTCCGGTTGTCGAATTATCTCCAACCGCATCATTCTTGGCAGCTTCAGCCTCTTCCTCAAGAACAGTCAACTCCTCAGAGCTGTTTTCTCCCACAGCTTCAGAAGTGATAAAACCGCTTTCCTCGCTGCTCTGAAGAAGTTCATTTCTCGCATTGGCATACATTGATATCTGATAGTCCAGCCTCTCAAGTGCTTCCTCGCTTGACTCCTCTTCCTCACTCCTGTTCTCCGACTCAGTGACTATCTCCTTCTTCTCAAGCTCGTCTCTGCAGTCATCAAGCTCCTTCTGAAGCTTTGAAACTCTGACGAAGAGATATATCGAAAGGCATGTAGGAATGATCATAAAAAGCGCAGCCGTGATAAGGATAGCTCTCTTGATCCTGTTGACGTTCCGCCTGTTATACGGAACATCCTGAACATTCTGGGCATCCTGAGTATTCTGTACATCCCCGGCATCCTGAACATCACTCTTTATTTCTTCAGTTATTATATTACGTTCTCCCATAGACAAACGCCTCATAATACTAAAAATCTTAATCTCGCGCCACCCTCGCACCTATCGGAAAAATCTCCCTGTAACGTGCGAAATACGCCATTACTCGAATGGCGTATTTCAAATTATACATATATAGCGATATGTTTGTCAACAAACCCGGGCAGAAAAATCCGACGAAATTTCAGCCTGATTTTCGACACTTTTTGTCATTGTTTTTTGCCTGTTTTTCCATAAGATTTTTATGTCTACCAAGGCACCGGGAAACAGCATTATTTCTCTCTGTTCACCTTAAAATATGCCTGCTTTTTGTTCACCATCTCGTCGTATTGGTCATACATCTTCTGCACATCATTTTCAAGCAGATAATAGTGTGCGCAGTATGGAATGAGAAGAACAAACAGCATGATGATCAGCGGTATTATCTCAAGCTTGCCGCTCAGGATAAAACACATGATACTGATGACCGTGCAGATCGCCACAAGGAAAAATACGATCAGGTGGATCAGCCTCTCATGCGCGAAGAACTTTATCTGGATCAGATGCTTCTCGATCACATCGTCCCAGTCCTGCTCCTCAGACCCCGCAAGTATATCATCGATGTATTTCACATATTGTGTAATCCTTCTCTTCATCGCTTACCCCTCCAGATATCTTCTCCTGATATAGATAGCTGCGTCAGGCTTATCGGTAATAATACCGTCCACACCCATTCTCATAAGCCTGAGCATCTGTTTTTTCTCATTTACCGTCCAGACAAGCACCGGATAGCCTCTTCTCCTCATCCTGATGACAAAGGAGCGAACAACAAGCCTGTAGGCCGGCGAAACAAAGTCAGCGCCGCAGTCATGAAGCCTTCTCTCAGGGAAGAATTCCTTAAGCCTCTTCCATGGCGTCGCATGCTTCTTTCCGATCAGAAGCCCCGTAACGATATTTTTATCCAGCTTCTTGATATTTTTAACGACCTGGTCCTTGAAGGACTTGATCGAATACTCATTGTAGTCAGCATTTTCTGTCAGAACCTTAACCACCTTATCCTCGTAGCCGGTCTCCTTTATCTCAACGTCCATACGTATCCTGCCGTGGCAGAGCTTTATGACATCGATCAGAAGCGGAACCTCAAAGCCACTGGCCTCAGCCGCCTTCTTCATATCCTTATAATTCATCCACGCCACAGGCGTCTCGTTAAATACGCTGTCATGAAATACCACCAGGCAGCCGTCCTTGGTCTCCCTCACATCAAACTCCACCATATCCGCCTTAAGCTTTATCGCAAGCTCGAAGGACTCCATGGTATTTTCCCTGTGTGCCAGGAAGGACGCGCCTCTGTGAGCAATAACTCTTATCTTCTTTCCGTTATTTTTCAAATAATGAATCATCTGATCACTCCATTCATTTATTCCAAATACAGTATAATACAATCCTCACATATCGACAAACGAAAAATTATGAAGCATTCTTTATAATTAGTTTTTATTTATTTTTAACGTAAGATTTGCTATAATTGGGACGGTGCCCTGACCGGCGCCGACATAAACAACAATATTTGCACAGTACCCGGGAGGAACCTATGCCTGATAATACAAACAATAACAATACAAACGATGATGAATATGAAAAATACTGTTACATGTGTCGCAGGCCTGAATCCGAAACAGGCAGGCTGCTTGGCATGGCGGACAACATCTATATCTGTCCGGACTGCCTCCAGAAGGCCTTCAACAGTATAAACAATAACAGCTTCCAGTTTCTTGATTTCTCAAAGTTTCCCGGCTTCGACAACATGAACGCTTTCACGCACATGAACGATATCCCGAACTCACAGAAGGTCAAGAAGAAAAAGCCTAAGACCGAGGAAGAGAAATCCGAGGACGCTTTTGAGAATCTTACTCTCGACAAGATCCCTGCTCCTCACAAGATCAAGGAGATGCTCGACGAGTATGTTGTAGGTCAGGAATACGCCAAGAAGGTTATTTCCGTTGCTGTTTACAACCACTATAAGCGTGTTCTCACAAATACTATGGACGATATCGAGATTGAGAAGTCAAATATGCTCATGATCGGACCAACCGGTTCGGGCAAGACCTACATGGTCAAGACTATCGCCAAGCTCCTTAACGTTCCGCTTGCAATAACAGACGCTACTACTCTTACAGAGGCCGGTTACATCGGTGATGATGTTGAAAGCATACTTTCCAAGCTTCTTGCGGTTGCCGGAAATGATGTTGAGAAGGCCGAGAAGGGAATAGTATTTATCGATGAGATCGATAAGATAGCCAAGAAGAAGGAAACCCATTCAAGAGATGTCAGCGGCGAATCCGTTCAGCAGGGTCTCCTGAAGATCCTTGAAGGTGCTGATGTTGAGGTTCCGGTAGGCTCAGGCAGCAAGAACGCCATGACTCCTACCACCATCATGAATACAAGAAATATCCTCTTCATCTGTGGCGGCGCTTTCCCTGATATCGAAGAGATCATAACCAACAGACTTACCAAGATGTCTTCTATCGGTTTCGGAGCCGAGCTTCGTGATACCTTCGAGAACGATCCTCAGATCCTCTCTAAGGTTACCAATGAAGACCTCCGCACCTTCGGTATGATTCCGGAGTTTCTCGGAAGACTTCCTGTTGTATTTACGCTTCAGGCACTTGATAAGGATATGTATGTCAAGATCCTTAAGGAGCCTAAGAATGCTATCCTTAAGCAGTACAAGAAGCTCCTCGCCCTTGACGAGGTTGACCTTCAATTTGATGACTCTGCTTACGAAGAGATCGCAACACTCGCCATGGAGAGAAATACAGGTGCCAGAGCCCTCCGCTCTATCATCGAGGAGTTCATGCTCGACATCATGTACCAGATACCGCGTGACGACTCTATCGGCCGCATTATCATAACCGGAGATTACATCAAAGGCAAGGGTTCACCGATCATTAAACTTAGAGGCACCGATGACTAATCTATAATAAGCAGTAAAGGCACAAATGTTTGATTCATAAATAAGCTGTAAAGGCACAAAAAAACCGGCATGTAAATCATACCGGTTTTTTTATTATATAAGTCAAATATGGCTTAAAGCTTACAGCTGGAACTCACCCTTAACATCATCAGCTGTGTAGTATACCATACCATTCTCTGGCTGATAGTAAACGTTAAGATCCTTGATTGACTTCTTACCAACTGCCTCTACAACCTTAGCAACGATCTCATCTGATGTGAAATCAGCACCCTGATACTGAACGTAGAAGGTTTCCTTTGTCTTAGCTGCTGCCTTCTTAGCTGGAGCCTTCTTTGCTGCCGGCTTAGCTGCTGCTTCCTTCTTTGCTGGAGCTGCCTTCTTAGCCTCTGCCTTAACCTCAGCCTTAGCTTCTGTCTTAGCCTCTGCCTTCTTTGCTGCTGGCTTAGCTGCTGCCTTCTTAGCTGGAGCCTTCTTAGCCTCTGCCTTAACTTCAGCCTTAGCTTCTGTCTTAGCCTCTGCCTTCTTTGCTGCTGCCTTCTTTGCAGGAGCCTTCTTAGCCTCTGCCTTAACCTCAGCTTTAGCTTCTGTCTTAGCCTCTGCCTTCTTTGCTGGAGCCTTCTTAGCCTCTGCCTTAACCTCAGCCTTAACTGCCTTTACAGCATCGTCCTTCTTTTCCTCAGCGTTAGCCTTAGCTGCTGCTGCCTTTGCTGCGAGATCCTTTGCGCTAGTCTTCTTAACTGCCATTAGATTATCCTCCATATTTTGTACAACGTTTATATTGTGTCATACCAAGTTGCTATGTTTCCTCTAATTACGGATAAGATTTTAATCAATTATTAACATAATTGCAATACTTTCACAAATTTTCTCTTTTTTGAATATTTTTTACGAAGTTATTTACGATATTTTGGACACTTTGCACAAAGTCTCAACTATATTCTCAAAATGCATTCCGTGAGAGGCTTTGAAGAGAACTGTGTCTCCATCGAAGAGATTATCCTTCAGATAATTCGCCGCCTCATCATTTGTTGTGAAATGATGTATCTCTATCCTTCCATCATCAGCTGCATCACTTATATTCTTTGAAAGCTCACCGACTGTAACAAGTATATCGATAGAGAGGCTCTTCATGAACCTTCCTACTCTTGCGTGATGCTCTGCACTGTCATCACCAAGCTCGAACATATCTCCGAGAACAGCAACTCTTCTGCCTGAGGTCTTCATCTCATTAAGAACCACCAGCTGTGACTCCATGGAGATCGGGCTTGCATTGTAGGTATCATCGATTATCTTGAATCCCTGGTCAGCTGTAAGTATATTCTGTCTCTGGCCTGAGAACTTGGAAAGTGCCGCCGCTGCCGCCTCAGCTTCTATACCCATATGAGCCGCTATAGCCATGGCTACAACTGAATCAACTACATTGTGATTTCCGAGAAGAGGAATAGTCACCTCAACTTCCTTTCCTCCCGCAACAAGCGTATATGTCGTCGATGTATCATTGTGAGTTATGTTAACCGCTCTGAAGTCTGCTCCTTCTGCTGTTCCGTAGCTGAGAGTCTCAACTGGAAGGCTGTCCTTAACTGCAGCAAGCATCGGATCATCCGCATTAATGAAGAGAAGTCCGTTACTGTCCATTCTTGAAGCAACCTTCAGTTTCTCTGTTCTTGTATTTTCAAGTGTCTTGAAGAACTCCTGATGTGCCTCACCAATGGTCGTTACAACCGCAATATCTGGCCTTGCGATCTCAGCAAGGGCGTCCATCTCACCGAAGTTGCTGATACCCAGCTCGAGAACCGCCAGATCAGACGGTACATCGTTCATTCCGAAGAGAGTTATCGGTGTGCCCGACTCAGAATTGAAGTTCTTCTCTGTATGATAAACCTTAAAGCCTGCCTCAAGCGCAGTTGTGATCATCTCACGTGTTGTAGTCTTACCAACGCTTCCCGTAACCGCGATGACCGGCTTCTTGTACAGACTTCTCACATACCCGCCAAGCATTTGAAGTGCCTTGAGCGTATCATCGACCTTGATATAGGCCCTGCCCGCCTTATAGCCTTCGAGCTCCCTGTCGGTAAATGTAACATAAGCCTTGTCCATCACATCACTGATGAATCTGTGTGCATCAACCTGTGTTCCAACAAGAGGGACAAATATATCCTTCTCGCACGCGATCCTTGAATCCATACAGATATGATCGACCGTTATAGCCTCTATCTTCTCTTTCTTACTGCTGTCCTCTGCATCAGGGCCGAGCAGCCTGCCGTTTACTGCCTTAACTATATCACTGACTGAAATAATCATCTTACCTTATGCTCCTAAAAATACGATCTGTTTTCCTATCTCTTCAGCCTTCTCGGCAGAGATAAGTATTTCTATCAACTTAAGTCCGAAATCGATAGATGTTCCCATTCCGCGGCTCGTGATAAACTGTCCGTCAACAACAACCTTATCTGTCTTCTTATCAGCTCCGAGAAGTCCGTCCTCACAGCCCGGATAACAGGTTGCTGCCTTGCCCTCGAGAAGTCCCTTCTCTCCGTAAACAGTCGGTGCTGCACAGATAGCTGCAAGCTTTTGTCCGGCTGCATAGTATTTTCTGATAAGTGCGTCAACCTCTGCACTTGCCTTGAGGTTATTAGTGCCCTTAAGTCCACCCGGAAGCACGAGAATATCAGCAAGCTCAGTCTCATCAGCTATATCGCTGAGAAGAATGTCCGCTCTTATCTCGATCCCGTGGGAAGTCACAACCTTGAGAGTGTCCGTGATGGAAACCATCTTGATGTCTATCCTTGCACGACGGAGAAGGTCAACGACCGTAAGGCCTTCTATCTCTTCAAAACCATCTGCAACGAGAATATATACCTTGCTCATAATATCCCTCCTGTATTTAAATGCTTTAAAATATGTGTTACAATATCTCTGTATTTGGTGCCGGCCGATACGCCGCACCGCTCTTTAAACTATAGTATATTTCAAAGGAAAATACAAACCTTAATTTCAGGAGGCATCCATGGAAATAGAAAGAAAATACCTTGTCAAATATCTCCCGGAGGATCTCGAATCATATCCTCATAGCCTAATCTCGCAGGCCTATATATCCACTTCCCCGGTGATCAGGATCAGAAGGAACGGCGAATGCTTCATCCTGACCGTTAAATCATCCGGACTTATCAGCCGCGAGGAATATGAGCTTCTCCTCACCGAGGAGGAATACGAGAACCTCAAAAAGAAAGCCGAAGGTAACGTTATTGAGAAGACCCGATACAAAATACCCGAGAAGGACGGCCTTACCATAGAGCTTGACATCTTCCATGGCATATTTGACGGACTCATCTACGCCGAGATCGAATTCCCGGATATGGAAACGGCCGAGCACTACACAGCTCCGGACTTCTTCGGCAGAGAGGTTACAGGCGACGGCTTCTACCAGAACTCCTCTCTCAGCAGAATGTCGGAGGAGGATATTTCGAGACTTCTTGATATCGCAAGAGCTGAGTTTGAATAATAAAGCATTGTCAGTTATCAAGCTACGATACATCAAAAGTTATATTGATATTATTCCGCGACCACTAAAAAAGTCTCTCAAACCGAGAGACTTTTTTATTATACGCTCATACCCTTATCACCGATATAGTTCGAAAAGTATAAGCTTATTCTTCTTAAGGTCAGGAAGATACCGACTATGCTTACAAGAAAAGCAGGAACCGGTGTTCCAACAGCCTTATTAATATTTACAAGGAATATACCCAGCGTCTGTGAAACCAGGCAGAGTCTGGTGATCTCGCTGTCACTGTGGATATTTCCGGTCGCCAGGTTCAGTCCCTTTGCGTAGAAGCCGTAGATAAATGACAGTATCCAGTATTTCAGGAAGAATATCGCCATCCTCAGTATAAATACAAGTATCAACGCCAGATATATCGCCGGTGTCAGCTTCGCAAGCGATTCATTATTTGTACCGTTCGGGAAAATCGACTTTATGCTCTGCGAAAAGGTGCTGAAATATCTTCCGTTCGCGCCCTGAGTCAGAACACTGACCTTGGTTCTTCCTATGGTGATGTAGGTGTATCCATCCTTCAGCTTGCTGACCGATATGGTCTCTTCTGTCGGATCGAAAAGCACCCTGAACTCTCCCATCTTGATATCAAAGCTTTCATCGGATATCAGTTCTCCGCTCTTCACTTCAAACGCCGGCATCTTGTTCCGGAAGAAGTTACTGAAGCCGCCGACATTTACGATAAATACTATCATCTGCAGTCCGACAACCATGAGAGTCACAATAAACATAATCATTGCGATAAATCTCTTAAACCTCTTCTTGCTGAGGTCGAAGAAATCCCTGTAGCCCTTCGGATCGGCAATAGCCTGATAGATCATCTGGATCAGATTATTTGTATTTTCCAGCTTCTCACTGTCCTCGTCATCATTACGTGGGTCGTTATTAAAGCTGTTACGATAATCTTCGCTATTAAATTCTCCCCTGCGATCATTCTGATCGTTGTAATCGTCCTGCATCTGTTAACCCTAAAATTCACTAACACACCGCATCATTCCATGTGATGCAGCCAATAATCCATGTCAGACGTTTAACGCCCGACTTTTTTCTATTTTCTTATGCTGCTTTTTAAATCAGCTCGAAGTGCTTCATCGCTTTATAGATGCCGTCGTCCATCACATCATCCGTGATATATGTTGCAGCAGCTCTTGCGAGTTCACTTCCGGCCTTCGGGACGATGGAATGAGGCGCGTATTTAAGCATCTCAAGATCATTATTTCCGTCGCCGAATACATAAGCATTATCGACCGATATACCGAAATAGTCAAGAATAAACTTGATACCGGTGGCCTTCGAGCAGTCCTTCGGACTCATCTCGAAGAAGTTCCCTTCTCTGTCGATATAATCAAAATCATCGGATACGCACTTCTTGAAGCTCTCTATATCACTTTCCTCATGATACCAGCCAGCAAACTTATCAAAGCGGAAATCCTTATCCTCGATATCGTCAATGAACCTGTAGCCATTGCTGCCGAAATACTTGATCAGCCTGTCCGCCTCGCTTGTGATATTCTCCTTGTCGATACAGGTATAGTCTCTGTATTCAAAGAGCGAATACATCTTATACTGCCTGCACTTTAAAGCGATCTCGTAGCACCTCTCAGGTGTAAGAGTTTTGTGCAGCAGCTCGGTTCCGTCAGAAAGCGTAATATGGCTTCCACAACCGCAGACATATCCGTCGAATCCGGCCGATAAGATATACGGCTCGATATTGCACATAACCCTGCCCGTATTTATAAATACAAGATTGCCCTTCTCCCTCGTGAGTCTAAGAGCCTCTCTTGCACTTTCAGGAAAATACTTTCTCGCATCATCCGTAACAAGAGTGCCATCTATATCAAAGAAGAGTATTTTGATATCTTTACTCATTAATTTCTGTTACCCCTGAATGTATTATTCACTCGCTTTATTTAATATGCCGCTATTTATAAAGCCTTCATCAGGTTAACCATCTCGATTGCACCAAGTGCGCAGTCATAACCCTTATTACCTGCCTTTGTGCCTGCACGCTCAACTGCCTGCTCGATATTCTCTGTTGTAAGAATGCCGAACATTACAGGAATCTCTGACTCAAGTGAAACCTGAGCGATGCCCTTTGAAACCTCGTTACATACATAGTCGTAGTGGCTTGTCTGGCCTCTGATAACTGTTCCAAGGCAGATGATCGCATCATACTTACCTGACTTTGCCATCTTCTTAGCAATAAGTGGAATCTCAAATGCACCCGGTACCCAGGCAACTGTGATATCATCCTCATTCACATCATGTCTTACAAGTCCATCAACAGCACCACCAACAAGCTTTGAAACGATAAACTCATTGAACCTTGCGGCAACGATACCAACTTTGATTCCTTCTGCTACAACTTTTCCTTCGATCTTCTTCATTTTTATTTTCCTCCATGAATCTTGTATATTTTTCATCTTATTTTGATCATATTATTCTTTTCATCATCAGTATCACACTGCTTTATTTGCACACGTATGGTGATATACTCCGCTGATCACATCCGTGTTTTATGTGATTAATATATTCTACAGATCACTCAGCATATGACCCATCTTCTCCTTCTTGGTTTTCAGGTAAAAGAGGTCGTAAGCTGACGGTTCGATCTCGATAGGTACTCTCTCAACTATATCTAGGTTGAAGCCCTGCAGTCCGTAAATCTTGAGCGGATTATTTGTGAGAAGCCTCAGCTTGCTGATTCCGAGAGCAACAAGTATCTGAGTTCCTGTTGTATAATCTCTTGCATCCTCAGGGAAGCCAAGCTCAAGATTCGCTTCAACTGTATCAAGTCCCTGATCCTGAAGAGCGTAGGCTCTGATCTTATTGATAAGGCCTATTCCTCGCCCCTCCTGCCTCATGTAGAGAAGAACGCCTCTACCTTCACGTGCGATCATCCTCATAGCCGCATCAAGCTGCTGTCCGCAGTCGCATCTTGCCGAACCAAAAGCATCACCTGTAAGGCACTCCGAATGCACTCTGCAAAGCACCGGTTCACCATCGGAGATATCTCCCATTGTAAGTGCCACATGATGCTCGCCGGTGATCTTACTTACATAGCCGTGCATCATAAACTCGCCGTATTTTGTAGGAAGCTTTGCTTTTGCAACGCACTCAACGAAGGTCTCTCTTTCCTTCCTGTATCTTACAAGCTTCTCGATTGTGGAAACCTTAAGCTGATGCTCCTTCGCGAAAGCAAGAAGGTCTTCCTTCCTGGCCATCATTCCGTCATCTCTCATTATCTCACAGCAGAGGCCCACCGGTTTAAGTCCCGCAAGTCTTACCAGATCAACTGTCGCCTCTGTATGACCGTTTCTCATGATTACACCGCCCTCAACTGCTGTCAGTGGAAACATATGTCCCGGTCTTCTAAAGTCCTCAGGCTTTGCATCCTCCTCGACAAACTTTCTTGCCGTATACCCTCTCTCCTCAGCGGAAATACCAGTTGTCGTATCAACATGGTCGATAGAGATTGTAAATGCTGTGCAGTGGTTGTCTGTATTTGTCAGTGTCATCTGCGGCAGGTTAAAGCGTTCAGCATAGCTTCTGTCCATCGGCATGCAGATAAGACCTCTGGCGTATTTTGCCATGAAGTTGACGTTCTCCGTTGTTGCATGCTCAGCTGCAAATATAACGTCGCCTTCATTCTCACGATTCTCGTCATCCAGTATCACTACCGGCTTTCCGGCACGTATGTCCTCAAGTATTTCATCGATCGTATTAAATTCACTCATTTTTTCATCCTCTTTTAATTTATCTTTATCGCATCACTTGACTGCGATTAATATCATGATTTACAGGAAACCGTTTTTTGACAGCGTGTCCATAAAACTACTGCCGCTTTTTTTCGATCCACCCGATCCTTTGCCTGCATAAGTGTCATTATTATCCCCGAACAACTCATCAAGATTGCCCGAGCCGCCGCCCAGCAGCTTCTCAACGTATTTCCCGATGATATCATTCTCGAGATTAACTATGTCGCCGACCTTCTTCGAAGTAAGCGTCGTCTCCGACGAGGTATGCGGTATGATCGAAACCTTGAAATAGCTGTCTGTCACAACTGCAACCGTAAGGCTGATTCCGTCGATCGTAATCGAGCCCTTCTCGATGATGTATCTGAGCAGCTTTTTATCGCAGGCGATCGTTACCCAGATCGCATTATCCTCTCGCTTAAACTCTTTTATCGTTCCGGTGCCGTCGATGTGTCCGGAAACTATATGTCCGCCGAATCTTCCACCGGCCGCCATGGCACGTTCAAGATTGACCTCGCTGCCGGCCTTAAGGCTGCCCAGGGAGCTTCGCCTCAGTGTCTCAGCCATCACATCCGCAGTAAATCCATCCGGCGAAACTGTCGTCGCCGTAAGGCACACACCATTCACAGCTATACTGTCGCCAATCTTTACATCAGACATTATCTTAGATGCCTTGATGGAAAGCACCGCCGACTTCGCGCCGTGATTTATGCTCTTCACTTTTCCCTTTTCTTCGATTATTCCTGTGAACATTTATGCTCCATTCTTTTCTGCTTTACCAACAGTATTATTCTCAGCAACACATTGCTGTAGTATTTTTCATGATCATATAGCTGCAGTTTATTCCGCGTCCAATTCATCCTGTTTCTTCAGCTTCAGCAGTATATCGCTTCCGATCAACTCTGCACTTTCAATTGTGAATCCATAAGCCTCGTCCGGTGTTTTAACTCCGTCGCCGCCTACAGGTCCCGGTGCAAACTCACCGCCAAATATCTTCGGTGCTACAAATACTCTCATCTCGTTTACATAGCCGGCTCTGACCATGCTCCAGTTAAGGGAGCCGCCACCCTCGAGAAGTATTCCGTCTATCTTCATCTGACCCAGCCTCATCATCAGGTCATCCAGATCGATATGTCCGTCCTTCTCCTTGACTAGAAGCACTCCGACCTTCTGCTTTGCCAGCTGTCTGATCTTCTCTTTATTAGTTTTCTCAGTCTCTTCAATCGCCGCGATAAAGGTTCTTATCTCCGGTGCACTTTCAACGATCTTACTGGTCATCGGAATCTGTAGATGACTGTCGCAGATGATCCTGATCGGATCTCTTCCGCCTTCCATCCTGCAATTAAGCATCGGATCATCCTTCATGACCGTACCTATTCCTGCCATGATCGCTGAAAACTCATTTCTATATTCCTGAACTCTTGCGCGCGATTCCTCGCAGGATATCCATTTACTCTTTCCGGATTCTGTTGCGATCTTTCCGTCAACAGTCATGGCGTATTTCATCATCACATAAGGCCTGCCGCTTGTGATAAAGTGGAAAAATACAGGATTCAGGCTGTCGCACTCTTCCTTCATAACATGAGTCACAACCTGAACACCGTGGCTCCTGAGATACCAGATGCCCTTTCCTGCGACCAGCGGATTCGGATCATCTGAACCTACATAAACTCTGCTGATGCCATGCTCTACGATTGCCTCTACACAAGGAGGCTGCTTTCCTGTGTGGCAGCAAGGTTCAAGAGTTACATACATTTCCGCGCCCTTAGCATCCTCTGTAAGATTCTTAAAGGCATCTCTTTCCGCGTGCAGATCACCGTATTGTCTGTGAAAGCCTTCGCCGATCACTTTGTCATCCTTAACAATAACAGCTCCGACAAGCGGATTCGGATTCACTCGTCCGATACCACCCTTCGCAAGCTCGATGGCGCGCTCCATATATTTTCTGTCATATGCCATTTGAATTATTATTCTCCTTATTATCTATACTGCGTAGATGCGACACAAATACTCTGCTCATTATCTACACAAATAAGAGCCCCGAGAAAACTCAGGGCTCAACAAATACACAATAAAACATCATGTCTCATCTTCTTTCATCCAGACTTTACTGTCGGCTCTGGGATCACACCAGATCTGCTATTTCCTTAAGCCTTGCTGACCAACCAGATCAACTCAGCTCTTATGAAAAGCTCGTGGGCTCATATTTCTATTTACCACCGGTCACGATTTTCACGTTGCCCTGAAGATAACTTATATTTAATTAATCTTCCTTACCGATTGAGAGGAAGCCACCCTCATTTGCACGAAGGAGAGCACCGATACCGATGTTCTTACGCTTGCCTTCCTTATCGATGTAGATCTCGCCGGTCTCAACAAGTGACTTAGCGATCTTAGTAACTTCATCCTTGAACTGGATCATCTGACGTCTGTCTCTAGATGAAAGCTTGAACATATACTGGTTCTTTGAGCTTATGAGAAGGATACTGAATGAATGAACGTCCTTCTTCTGATCTCTGATACCAGAACCGATCATACGGCTGTTTGCGATGATGATCTCTGCATTATCCATTGGCAGATACTCTGAAAGGATCAGCTTGTAGATCTTGAGGTAATCATCCTCAGATGCAACCTTTACAGGAAGCTCTGCAACAGCAAACTCGATAACCGAATCCGCAAGCTTGATCGTACCACCGTCATCATTTATTGTAGCTGAACATGCCTTCGGAACAAGAAGTCTGAAGAACTTGTTCTCTATAACCTTCTCACCTGCAACAGGCTCCTTGATAACAAGCTCAGGGAAAGCCTTCTCCAGCTTATTCATTGATATGATAGCTGAGTCTTCACCGGTCTCTGCATTCTCCATGAGAACATCATAGAGCTGCTGTATCTGCGGTGTAACGTATTTAACCATCTCAACCAGCTTATCAACTGCAGGAACATGTGACATAGCCGCACATTCGAGATAAAGGTTGATAGCCTCCTCATCGGAGATACCCTTCTCTCTCTTATATTCGATAACTCTGAACAGATTCTCCTTATCGAATCCGTCATAATGCTGGTCATATGCTTTCTCAAGGTATTTGAGCGACTGTATCTCGCCCTTGTAGCTTGGATCATTTTCATTTCTGAGGTAGATCTTACCGAGCTCATAAGCAGCCTGTGTGCTTCCGAGTCCAAGAGCCTCAAGGAATGCCTTCTCTATCTCATAATTGGTTGAAATATAGTAGATCTGTCTCTGCTTCATCATAGCTACCTTAAGTGCTGTAGCGCCACTGCCTGCTGCAACGGCTCTCTCCCACTTCTCGATAGCTGACTGAAGATCCTCTCCCTTAAGCTCCTCAAGATCCTTTATATACGGCTCAGCTTCTCTGATACCGTTTTCCTTAGCCTTCTTAAAATACTGAAGTGCCTTAGCACCATCTCTCTGAGTTCTCAGAAGTCCGTAGTAATAGAAACGTCCGAGGTAGAAAGGAACACGTCTGTGTCCGAGTCTCTCAGCATTCTCATACCAGTTAAGGGCCTTCATGTAGTCCTTAAGCTGCTGGTCGTAGATATTTCCCATAAGGAACGCAAGCTCAGGATCCTTTGTAGCATCGAAGAGCTGCTTAGCGTAGCTGATGGTCTTCTCGATATCGCGGTATGGAGAATCCTCATCATAGTACAGATCTATCAGCAGGTAGCTGGCCTTGATGGAACCAAGCTTAAGTGCCTGCTTAGCCGCGGTCATGGCACCTTCATAATCCTCAAGGTAGTAGCAGTAAATAGCTTCGCTGTAATACTGATTGTCCTTACGGTTAAGGCTCTGATCGCTGACACGTGTCGGATTGACAAATGCGAAAGAGTTAGCTGTCTCGAAGATGATCTCCTCGTACTGCTCGATGATCTCCATCGTAGCACAGACAAATCTCATACATGCAAGACGTCTGCCCTGATAGAATGCAAAGGTAACGATACCCTTGTTCATACCCTTGTGATAGAAGGTTGTACAGATACCATCTGCATACTCTGTGATGTATGACTTAAGCTGAAGCTCTTCATCAAAAGCATCGTTGCAATATCTCAGATAGTTCTCAAGTGTCTTCTTCGAATCACGCGGGATCGAATCATATGATACATACATCTCGAAATCCTTGTAAGTAAGGTTCGGTGCATAGTACTCTTCGTCTGTCTCTTCATTGATGGTCTTAACCCAGTCCTTAGGAAGCTTGTGGATATAACCATCTATCTGGTTGTGAACATATGTATACTGATACTGAAGCTTTGCAGGGTCGATAGCCTTGTAACGTGGTTCCTTGCCCTTCTCCTTACGCTTCTCAGAAAGCTCTGAATAGATCTTATCCTTCTCTTCGAACTCGATACTGTCTGTATGCTTTGACGCATAATCAACCCTGTCGTAAGCTGCCTGAGCCTTCTCATCGCCCATATCGGCAAGTCTTCTGTACCAGAGCATAGCCTTCTCAAGATCGACCGGAATAACGTTCTCACTCTTGTTACCGTACTGGTCAACTCGTGAGAGACCGTTCTCATAGATGGAACCGAGGTTCATGTAAGCAGCCTTGATACCCTTCTCTGCTGCCTTCTGGAAATATGTAATAGCCTTTGAGAAGTTCTGTGTCTCGAGGTGCATCTTAGCAACCTTGTAGATCATATCTCCATCGCCTACGATATTTGTATATTTCTCATAATAACCTGCAGCCTTGCTGAGGTCCTTATCTGTTGTCGAATTACTGTATTTTCCGGTCTCATAAAACTCACCGAGTATCTTAAGGCAGTCCGTACCGAGCTGCTTATAACTCTCGTCCATGATACCGATATCTGCTATCTTCTCAAGAATCTCAACAGCCTCGAGACCGTTAGCATTCTCCATAAGGCTCATAGCCTTATCAAACTGAAGCTCTGTACTGCTCTTGGTTGTTTTCTTCTTGCCAATGTTTGTTATCTTATCTTTCAGATTACTGAAAAAACCCATAGCTATTATAACCTCCGTCACCCTGACACTATGTTCAACTGCAACCGCCAATTATGTAAACTTCGTTGCAGTTGCTCCCGCAACTTATATCTTAACACAAATAAAAGCCATATGCAATAAAGCATATGACTTTTAAATGCTGATTTTTCATTTATGCTACTTGTTATTATGCTACCGTGCTCATATACCTTACAACAGCATCGATTGCCTGCTCCTCGTCCTTGCCATCAGCCTCAACACTGATAACATCGTCGTTATGCAGCCCGAGGCTCATCATGCCCATGATGCTCTTGGCATTGATCTTCTTGTCACCGGAAATAAGATAAACAGCAGCCTCATACTGGCTTGCTGTCTGAACGATCTCAGCCACCGGTCTTGCCTCAACGTAATTAGGTAACTTAACAGTAAATTCAGCAGTAGTCATTTTTCTTTGTCCCCTTCGTGTAGTTAATCTTCCCTGGTTTCCCTTAGCCTGTCCGCCATCTCACTGATCCTTCTCAGTCTGTGGTTCACACCCGACTTACCGATGGGCGGCGTAAGCATATCACCCAGTTCTTTGAGTGAAAGAAGCGGATTCGCTATCCTTATATCAGCCAGAGTTCTGAGGCTGTCCGGAAGGTAATCTCTTCCCATCCGTTCATCCAGATACTCGATATCGGCGATCTGTTTAACCGCTGCACTTGCGACCTTGCTGATGTTTGCAGTTTCGCAATTGACTTCACGATTGATCGAATTCCTGATATCCTTGACTATCCTGACGTTCTCAAATGTCATAAGAGAATTGGCAGCTCCCATAACGCTGAGGATACTCGCGATCTCGTCTCCATCCTTGATATATACAACATAACTGTTTCTTCTTACCACAACTTTAGGGTCCGTGTCAAATACTTTCATACATTCAGTTATCTGATCCGCACTCTTTTCATCCGAAAATACCATCTCAAAATGGTTTTTCTTCTCCGGAGAAGAAACAGATCCGGCAGCAAGAAATACGCCTCTGATGAAGGCTCTCTTACAGCAGGTCCTCTCTATGATCATATTATTTGCATAGATGATCCCCGCTTTACCGGTAAGCTTCAGAGTTGAGAAAAGATCATCAACCATTTTCCCTCTTATGATGATCTTGCTCTTCCCTCCACTTTTAGTGGTATACATCATTTCTTCTGCAATGTCAAAAGATTTTCTTACCAGCCAGTATATTTTCTTCTGTATCAGCTCGTTTTCCGGTTTTATGGATATACAGCCGTCCTCCAGCTTTCCGGAGGCACATATTATCCCCGCAAGCTCTGCATTGCGGCAGTGAACCGGCTGAGCATAGATATCCGCAAGCTCATTTTTAAGGTCTGATGAATAAGACATCTACATCTCTCCCTTAACATACTTGTCATTGATCATATCCCTGTGAAGGACGTGTACCGAATACGGAAGCTCCGACAGACTCTCCTTAAGAAGATTTGCTATAGTCACCGATCTGTGCCTTCCGCCTGTACAGCCGATCGCCACCACCATCTGGTGTCTACCCTCATTCTCGACGAGCTGCGGGATGATGAACTCCAGAAGATCATGAAGCTTCTTGATAAATACAGATCCTCTTCCGTCGGACATGACATAGTCCCTGACCTCCTGGTCATTTCCGGTCTTACCGCGCAGCTGCTCGTCATAATACGGATTCGGAAGGAACCTCGCATCTATAACATAATCAGCCTCGGCAGGTATACCGAACTTATATCCGAATGACATGATGGTTATAACGATATTGTTATAATTTCTGTCATGATTAAATATCTCTTCTATCTCGTTCTTGAGATCCCTTGCAAGGAGCATGCTGGTGTCGATCACATAATCAGCTCTCTCCTTCAGGAAGGATATCCTCTTTCTCTCCTCTGCTATACCCTCTTCAAGGTGTCCGAGAGGCGCAAGCGGATGATCACGCCTGGTCTCCTTATATCTCTTCACGAGAACATTGTCATTTGCATCGAGGAACATTATCTCATAAACAAACTTATCCTGACGCAGCTTCGACAGAACGTTTGCAAGATCCTTCAGAGCCTCTCCGCTTCTGATGTCGATACCGAGAGCAACCTTATCATTTGTGAAGCTCTTGTCGGTCAGAATATTTGTAAACTTCTCTATAAGAGGAACCGGCAGGTTATCCACGCAGAAGAACCCGAAATCTTCAAATGTCTTAAGTGCGGTAGATTTTCCGGCACCGCTCATTCCGGTAACAATTACAAATCTCATACAAATTCTCCGATTAGTCTAACCTCAGGTTCAAGTGTTACATCGAACTTCTCCTGCACTATCCTTGTCACATCCTGCATCAGCTGATAGATGTCAGTCGAAGTAGCATTATCATAATTTATCACGAAGCCGCAGTGCTTAGGCGAAACCATAGCTCCTCCGACTCTGTAGCCGGCAAGTCCGCTGTCCTGGATAAGCTTTCCTGCAAAATACCCCTCAGGTCTCTTAAACGTAGAGCCTGCACTCGGATATTCAAGTGGCTGCTTCTCAACTCGTTTTTTATTCAGCTCGCTCATCCTTGCTGTTATCTCTGTAGGATCATCCTCTGTCAGCCTGATCTGTGCCCCGAGTATTATCATATCCTGCTCCATGGCTATGCTGTGTCTGTAGCTGAAGTTCATCTCTGAAGCAGGAATCCTCTTCACCTCTCCGTCATGAAGCACATCAACAAACTCTGCAACCTGCTTTATCTCTCCGCCGTAAGCACCCGCATTCATAAATACAGCGCCGCCGAGTGAGCCCGGTATTCCCGAAGCAAACTCAAAACCCGCAAGCCCGTTATCTCTCGCTATCCTTGCAACAGCTGAAAGCATCGCTCCGGCCTCTGCATAGATTGCATCACCGTCAACCTTTATTGCTCCAAACTTATCCGAGATGCAGATAACGGTTCCCTTATAGCCCTTGTCGGAAACAAGAAGGTTGCTGCCGTTACCGATAACGATATAATCCTCACCGCTTGCTCTGCAGCTACTCACAGCCTCCTTAACTTCCTCAATATTTTCAGGGAGGAGAAGCCTTTCGGCCTTCCCTCCCGTTCTGAATGTAGTATATTTATTTAACGATTCTTCTCTTAATTCGATCATAGTCATTCACTACTTTGTTGCGAGATAAGCGCCGCCGTACATACCTGCGTCATTACCAAGGATAGCAAGCTCGAAGCCTGTTCCCTTGCAAGCGTGGAAAGCGTATTTTGCATATGCTGCCTTAACTGCATTTATAAGGATGTCACCGGCTCTTGAAACGCCGCCACCGATAACAAAAACTTCAGGGTCAACAACGCACGAAACCTGTGCAAGTGCAAGGCCGAGCTTATTTCCGAGCTCATCAACAAGCTCCATAGCAAGATCATCGCCTGTCTTCGCCTGGTCAAATATCTCCTTGGCAGAGATGTACTGAACCTCACGAAGCTTTGAAGGTCTGTCACTCTCGTTAAGAGCGATCTTAGCCATTCTTACGATACCTGTAGCTGAAGCATACTGCTCAAGGCAGCCCTTCTTGCCGCAGTTACAGAACTCTGTCTCATCGTTGTTAATTGTCATATGTCCGATCTCTCCACCAGCTCCGTTAACGCCTGAGATCATCTTACCGTTGATGATGATTCCACCGCCTACGCCGGTTCCGAGAGTAACCATTACGATATTGTCGTGGCCCTTGCCGCCGCCCTGCCACATCTCACCGAGTGCAGCCATATTTGCGTCGTTTCCGGCCTTTACAGGAAGACCTGTGAGTGATGAAAGCTCATCAGCAACATTGAAGATACCCCAGCCAAGGTTAACGCACTTGATAACAGTGCCGTCATCCTTAACAGGCCCCGGAACACCCATTCCGATACCCGCAACATCTGCCTTATCGATAGACTTCTCAGTCATCTTTGCTGTAACCGACTCTGCTATATCTCCGAGGATATACTTTCCGCCCTCATCAGTTCTTGTTGTGATCTCCCACTTCTCGAGAAGCTCACCCTCTACACTGAACAGACCAATCTTAACAGTTGTTCCTCCGATATCTACTCCAAATACATACTTTGACATACTTCCTGTCCTCCATTATCATCAATTATTATATTTACGCCTGTTTCAGGCATGATCATCCTTTTCCTATACAATCATCTTACGACTTCAGTTTGCGGATTACTTTCCGCCCTTCATCATGTTCTCGGTAACTCTCTTGTAAAGCTCCTGAGCGGCGTTGTAGCCCATCTTCTTCTGTCTGTGGTTTACGGCTGCAGACTCAACTATGATAGCGAGATTTCGGCCCGGTCTGATCGGGATGGCGTGGCTCGTTATCTTATTTCCAAGGAACTCAACGTAAGTATCCTCAAGACCAAGTCTGTCGTAGTTAGCATCCTTATTCCATTCTTCAAGCTTTATGACAAGATCTATCTCCTGTGAAAGCTTAACGCACTCAACACCGAACATCGTCTTAACATCGATGATACCGATGCCTCGAAGCTCGATGAAGTGCCTTGTTATCTCAGGTGACTGTCCCACAAGGACATCATCACTTATCTTCTTAATCTCAACAACATCGTCGGCAACAAGTCTGTGGCCTCTCTTGATAAGCTCGAGAGCCGCCTCACTCTTACCGATTCCGCTGTCGCCCATGATGAGGACACCCTCACCAAATACATCGACAAGAACCGCATGGATAGAGATCCTCGGTGCAAGCTCCTCATGCAGCCAGCGAACCGACTCATGTACGAAGGCAGATGTCGCAAGTCCGCTCGAAAGAACCGGAATATTGTGTTTCTTACCTGCCTCGATGATGAAATCATAAGGCTCTATATTTCTACAGAATACAAGGCACGGAATCGGGAATTCGAAAAGCCTGTCGAATATCTCAATATTTTCCTCTCTTGTATGCATATCAGCCAGATAGGCATGCTCAACATTTCCGCATATCTGCACTCTCGCAGTATCGAAATGTTCGAAAAAGCCTGCAAGCTGAAGAGCCGGTCTGTTGATATCCGGATCCGTTATCATGATCTTGTCCGTATCTATCTCCGGCGTATAATTCTTCAGGTTAAGCTTCTTGATAAAGCTGCTTAACGATACGCTGTATTCCTCTGACACCTCATTACCTCCTCTTTCGATTGCTCTATATTATCACTGTCATAACAGCAAATTGATCAGTCCCTAAAAAACTGACTTTAATGATAGCATAACAAGCTTTTATTTGCAATAAAACAACCTGTTTCACATGATACATTATAATACATCTGAATTCATCAAATATACTGAAAAAGACCGGAGCACTCATAAGAATGATCCGATCTTTCTCATATTTTACCGCTGTTTCTTTTACAGAAACTATTGGAATAAATCTAAATTAGTTCTTCTTAACAAGAAGTGACTGGCCTGTCATCTCTGCAGGCTGTGGAAGTCCCATAACCTCGAGAAGTGTAGGAACGATATCGCAGAGTCTGCCGCCCTCTTTAAGAGTATAGTTCTCATCGTAGTTGTAGAGGATGAATGGAACAGGATTTGTTGTATGAGCTGTGTGAGGGTTGCCTGTTGTGTAGTCAACCATCTGCTCTGCATTTCCGTGGTCTGCGCAGAGGAACATAACTCCGCCCTTCTCCTTAACTGCATCGCATACAGCGCCAACGCACTGATCGATCCTCTCAACTGCTGCTATAGCTGCCTCAAGTACGCCTGTATGACCAACCATGTCAGGATTAGCGAAGTTGATGACTATCACGTCAAATTCATCACGGTTGATAGCTGCAACAAGCTTCTCGCAAACCTCAGGCGCGCTCATCTCAGGCTGGAGGTCATAGGTTGCAACTGCAGGTGAATTAACAAGTGTTCTTGTCTCGTCCTTGTTTGGCTCCTCGATACCGCCGTTGAAGAAGAATGTAACGTGTGCATACTTCTCTGTCTCAGCGATTCTGAGCTGCTTAAGTCCGTTTGCTGCAAGGTACTCACCAAATGTATTTTTGATCTCAAGTTTCTTGAAGGCAACTTTCTTGTTAGGGATTGTCTCATCATAATCCTTAAAGCATACATAATCGATCGGCATGAAACCGTTAGCTCTCTTAAGGAACTTGATTGACTTTGTATCTGTTGCATCGCCAGGCTGAGCTGCGATGTCCTCATCTGAGAAGCAGAATGCCTTGGTGATCTCTCTTGCTCTGTCAGGTCTGAAGTTGAAGAAGATAACCGAATCATCTGGCTTAACAAGTGAAAGTGGGTTGCCTGCTTCATCTGTGATTACTGTAGGGATAACGAACTCATCTGTTACACCGTTATCGTAAGAATCCTGCATAGCCTGGATAGGGTCAGTTGCCTTGTTGCCCTCTCCTGTTACGAGGCTGTCATAAGCCTTCTGTACACGGTCCCAGTTGTTATCTCTGTCCATTGCATAGTAACGGCCTGAAAGTGATGCAACCTTACCAACACCGATCTCAGCGATTTTGTCGATAAGCTGCTGAAGATAATCCTTACCTGATGCCGGAGGTGTATCTCTTCCATCGAAGAAAGGATGAATGTAAACCTTGTCGAAATTCTTCTTCTTGCAAAGCTCAAGAATTGCATAAAGATGTGTATTGTGGCTGTGAACACCACCGTCTGAAAGAAGTCCCCAGATGTGAAGATCGCTGTTCTTAGCGATACAGTTGTCGATTGCTTCGTTCAGCTCCGGATTCTCGAAAAATACGCCATCCTCGATGTATTTTGTGATAAGTGTAAGATCCTGATAGATGATACGGCCTGAACCGATATTCATATGTCCTACCTCGGAGTTACCCATCTGTCCGTCAGGCAGACCAACTGCAAGACCTGATGCATAACCCTTCTGGAATGGGCACTCAGCCATAAGGCGGTCCATTACAGGAGTCTTAGCCATGTAAACTGCATTTGCTTCATGATTATCTGACAGACCATAGCCGTCAAGAACCATAAGAACGATTGGTTTTCTCATAATATTTCTCCTATCTGTTAAATAAATTTATGTGACCTGTCATGCAACTCATGTGATAGATTGCAGCTATAACTAACTGTTCAATCGTCACGAGTTAGGCATAACAAACTTGTTTAATTCTGTATTATATATAAAACCTACTGACCCCAGTTTGTCAACTATTTCTTCTTTGTCTATGTCAAATTCTTTAACAAAGTCATCCAGCGACGGACAATTGTCACGAAGCTGCGTATTGACAAAACTGAGAAGCATGATTGGATCTTTTGGAAGCTGCATATTGTCCTCCTTTTCGTTTCTGCTCTACACACCACCCGATATTTTAACAAATAATTGATTAATACGCAATTATAATGTTATGATAGATTCCGTAATAAAGTGGCTCAAGGAGAAATATATGTCCACCGACAAACTTTTTGATATTGAAGAAGAACTTGATAAGCTGCCAAACTCTCCGGGCGTGTATATCATGCACAGCTCTACCGGGGCTATTCTTTATGTCGGCAAGGCCGTGAATCTTCACAACCGCGTTAGGCAGTATTTTCGCAGCGGTCACGGGCATAACGATTCCCCGAAGATTCTGAAGATGGTTTCGCAGATAGCTTATTTTGAATACATCATTACTGCTTCCGAGCTTGAGGCACTCGTTCTTGAGTGCAACCTCATCAAGGAGCATCATCCGAAATATAACACCGTCATGACCGACGATAAGGGCTACCCTTATATCAGAGTTACCGTTGAAGAGCCTTACCCGCGCGTTTTCTATGTTCATAGGATGAACAGGGATAAATCGCGTTACTTCGGACCGTTCACTGACAGATCCGCTGTCAAGGACACCGTTACTCTTCTCAGGAAGCTCTTTATGATCAGGCATTGCAACAAGAAACTGCCGGAGCAGGCCATGAAGGACAGACCATGCCTCTATTATCAGATAGGTGAATGCAGTGGTCCATGTAACTTCCTCATATCTGAAGAGGATTATAGAAAGAGCATCGATAAGGCTATCGACTTCCTGAACGGTAATCACAAGGATATCACAAAGGAACTGACTGCAAAGATGAAGGAGCAGGCTGCTTCTCTTGATTTTGAGAAGGCTGCGAAAACCAGAGATCTTATCGAAAGCATCGAACACATCTCTTCAAAGCAGCGTATCACCGATACCGACGGAGACGACAGAGACATCATCGCCCTTGCCGGAAATGGCACTGATTATGTTGTATCTGTATTTTTCATCAGAGACGGCCAGCTTATCGGACGTGAGAATCATCATATGTCCTGCGACGCCGATGAGACAGCCGGTTCGGTCATTTCAGATTTTATAAAGCAGTTTTATCTTGGTCTTCCATTCATTCCGAGGGAGATCATTACCGAATACGATATCGACGACGCAGAACTGGTCGAGGATTATCTTTCCGAAAGATGCGGCCACAAGGTGAAACTCATCAAGCCTAAGATTGGTGAGAAGATGCGTCTTCTTGAGCTTGCAAAGGACAATGCTGCTCTCGTGCTCTCTCAGGATATCGAGCGCATCAAGAGAAAAGAAAAGAGAACTGTCGGTGCAACTCAGGAAATCGCCGAGCTTCTCGGTATAGAAAAAGCCTCCCGTATGGAGGCCTACGACATCTCAAATATTTCCGGTTACCTGTCAGTTGCTTCCATGGTCGTCTTCGAAAATGGCGAGCCTAAGAAGAATGCATACAGAAAGTTCCGTCTCAGGACTGTCAGCGGTCCCGACGACTACGCTTCCATGAAGGAGGTTCTGTCTCGCAGATTCACTGATGAAAAGATTGGCGAGCTCCCGGATGTTCTTATGATGGACGGCGGCAAAGGCCAGGTAAATATAGCTGAAACCGTTCTTGCCAGCCTCGGGCTTGAAATACCGGTCTGCGGTATGGTCAAGGATGACAGCCACAGAACACGCGGCCTCTACTATAAAAACGAAGAGGTCAGCTTCAGGCGCGGCAGCGAAGCCATGCATATGATCACTGCCCTGCAGGACGAAACCCACCGCTTCGCTATCGAATACCACAAACTCCTCCGCAGTAACGCTCAGGTTCATTCGGTACTCGACGACATCCCGGGCATAGGCCCTGCAAGACGCAAGGCTTTGATGCAGCACTTCTCCGACATCGATTCCATCAGATCAGCAACCGTCGAAGAACTGTCACAGATCCCCGGGATCCCGGAAAGCACTGCGTCAAAAATATACAACTTCTTTCAACAAGATTCAAATAATGATACAACAAATT